>ERZ894236.2061-NODE-2061-length-10810-cov-9.58122_pt1 | contig 10810 bp, 7 predicted proteins | sample MGYA00380297_ERZ894236 | MGnify/ENA primary metagenome ERZ894236 (study PRJEB32331, sample SAMN06328420) | human gut metagenome | biome: human gut microbiome; feature: stool | host: Homo sapiens | collected 2014-08-04 ... | reverse complement strand
CTCCGCCCTGCGAAAACAAAACCACAGTATCTCCTTCTCCAGCCAGCGATGCCAAACCCCCGGGACGAAAGACTCATATACACACCCCACCACCCCGTCCGCCGGCCGTTCCGGCGGCGTCCTCACCTGCTTAACTAAACATTTATGAACGTCTTCCCCTTTCTCCCATATAATAATATATAAAAAGCAAGCGAGGTATCAGATATATGGAAACCTACAACTACGATGATTCTGCCGCCATGCCCGGTTATGACACAGAAACTTCAGCTACCCCATCTGTTCCTGAAACCGGAAACAGCAATGATGTACCGGCGGCTCCCGGCTTCGGTCCCGAAGGTCCTGTAACACCGTCTGTTCCAACGAATCCAGCCGATTCGAATGTTCCGGCCACTCCCGGATTTGGCCCGTCCGGCTCCGTTACGCCTACCGTTCCGAGCAGCGGTATGAATGTTCCGGCAACTCCCGGGTTCGGTCCGCTTGGCCCTGTAACGCCTTCTGTTCCGAGCAACGGCATGAATGTTCCGGCAACTCCCGGGTTCGGTCCGCTTGGCCCTGTGACACCTTCTCTCCCGTCTTCTAACTCTAATATGGGATGTGTCAACTGTACCGGAAACATCATTTGGCCAAATTCTTCTACCGGAATCCTCTGGACCTGGGGAACACTCTCTCCATTTTTCTCAACAACTTCCGATATCGCCCATGTCCGCTTCTACAATGCGGCAGCTATTCGTGAGCCTCTTGACATTTACTTAAACGGTCGCCTTGTCGTATCAAATCTGGATTACATGAATTACACAAGATACCTTCATATCATTCCAGGCGTATACAGGCTGACGGTATTCAGAAGAACCAATCCTGGTGTTCCGATTATTGATACCGGTGTACAGTTCCGCGGCGGCAACAGCTATACCCTGACGATCCTCGGAACAGCCAACAGCTACTCCGTACAGGTAATGACTTCATAAAAGCCAGGAATCCCGGTTATTTTCTGTCACCGCCATTTATCGGCAAAAACAGGCAGCCCTCCTGCTGTTTCAGGGGGCTGCCTGTTTTCACCTGCATTAAAATAACTATCTTTTAGTCCTTTTTCATCATTTTTGTTTTTTCAGTCACATGCTTTTTTATCGCTGCAAAGCTTTCCGAACTCACGACATGTTCGATTCGGCAGGCATCTTCTACCGCCGTTTCCCTGTTAACGCCGAGAGCCACCAGCAATTCGGTCAGCATCGTATGACGCTCATAAATCGTCTCCGCAATCTCACGTCCCGATGGCTCCAGAGTGATATATCCCTCGTGATCCATGGAAATATATCCGTTTTCCCTCAGGTTTTTCATTGCAATACTGACACTTGGCTTGGAAAATCCCAGCTCATTGACAATATCGATGGAACGTATCATCGGTTTGCGTCTGCTTAAAACAAGTATTGTCTCCAGATAATCCTCTGCTGACTGTTGTATCTTCAAAATAACCTCTCCTCTTACTCTATAATCTCCGCCGCAGGTCCCTGTGGTACATTCTGCTTCCCCGGACTGCCGGTATCGCTTCCCGGGCCGGAAGGTACTGTCTCAGGGGGCGCTTCTTCCTGGGAAGGCAGCTCTGCAGGCGGCAGGACAGGCGGTGGTGTCTGGGCTCCCGTGCCGTTGCTTCCGGACGAATTCAGTATTCCCGTCATCCTGTTTCTCAATGTATCTCCGGTTATCTGGTTAATCAGCGCCTGGGCTTCCGCCTTAAACTGCTTTTTCGCTCCGGATCCTGATTTTCTCATCTGATCAATCAATTCCTGAGCCGCATCCGCCAGAGCGTGATCCTTTCGGAAATCCCCTACCGTATATCCGTCTGAGAGAAGCTCGTCGTCATCCCTGCCGGGCAGATACTGGCTGCCGTCACCGATTCCGGTTTCCGGACCGGGCTCCGTGAAGGATGCCGGCTCTAAGCCCTCTACCAGCTGTTCCATAGTCTTCTTCCAGATGGAAGCCGGATAAGTGGCACCGTAAAGGTTTGACAGCATCTTCGGCTGGTCGTAGCCTACCCATACGGAAATCGTATAATACGGGGTCATGCCGCAGAACCATCCGTCTTTACTGCTGTTGGTGGTTCCAGTCTTTCCTGCTGCTTCAATGCTGCTTCTCCAGCCCATCGAGGCGGCCGTTCCCCTGGAAATTACGCCTTTTAAAATATCTGTCATTACGTTGGCCGTATTTTCCTGATATACCTGAATGACAGGATACTCTTCGAAAACATTGTTGCCTTCGTTATCGAGCATCTTAACGATACAGGTCGGTTCTTTATAGCGCCCGCTGTCTGCCAGCGCCGAGTAAGCGCCCGCCATCTCTTCCGTCGTCGCTCCGTAGGTGAAGCCGCCCAGGGCGGAAGCCGGATAGTAATCATCAGGCACAATATTGTCAAACCGCATCTGTGTCAAATAGGACATTCCAAGTTCAGGCGTTATATCATCGTATACATACCATGCAACGCCGTTGCGGCTCTTCTCCACCGCCGTCCTCAGTGTCATCATATCTCCCGGCAGATCCTTCACCACAGCATCTTTCTGTTTGGCATCCTGAACCTTGATATTCTTCACCATCGTCGTGGATTTGTAACCGTTCTCCAGCGCCGGGGCGTAAACGATCAGCGGTTTGATAGTGCTGCCCGGCTGGCGGAAGCTCTGGAATGCGCGGTTCAGCGTATACGTATCCGTATCCTGGCTGCGGCCGCCCACGATAGCCACGACCCGGTTGGTGCTGTTGTCAATCACAGTTGCGGCGCCCTGTAAAGCGAAAATTCCATTTTCGGCCACCGCCTCGTCGAATGTCAGGACACTGTCCACCGACTCCTGCAGAATTCTCTGTTTGTCCGGTTCCAGGGAAGTGTAAATCGTATAACCTCCCGTATAGAGATTATCCCGCTCCTGGTTGTAAACTTCCTCATACCTGTCTTTGTATTCCAGATATTCGCTCTTATCCTGGAAACCATACTTGAAATCAAATCCATCCATCCTCATCAGATAGCGGATCGCACAATCGATGGCATAGGTCGTCTCATAATTCCTCATCGGCGTCTTCATCCGCTGCACATTGATGGTTTCCTCAAGCGCCTGCGAATATTCTTTTTCGGTAATAAATCCCATATCCTTCATATCACCGAGGATTTTATCTCTTCTCTTAATGGCATTCTCCGGATGCTTGTAAGGATTGTAGTAGGACGGTGAGTTCGGGATCGCGCACAGATATGCTATCTGGCTGAGGCTTAAATCATTTGCATCCACGCCGAAGTATCCCCTGGCTGCCGCCTGCAGTCCGTAATACGTATTGGCAAAGCTGATATCATTGATATAAAATTCCATGATCTGTTTTTTGGTATACTTCTTCGTCAGATCCATGGCAATCAGCATCTCCTTGGCCTTTCGTTCAATCGACACTTCCCTGGTCAGGAACCGGTTCCTGGCAAGTTGCTGTGTAATTGTGCTGGCGCCATGCTTTTCTTCGCCCTCGGTCTTGAAATAATTGATGGCGACACGGAAAATTCCTTTAATATCGATTCCCGAGTTGTCCCAAAATGTCCTGTCCTCTATGGCTATAAATGCGTTCACCGCATACTCCGGTATCTCATCATAGGTCAGATAGCTGGAATCCTCATCGCCGGTCAGCTTAGCAAGAACCTCGCCGTTCGCGTCATAGATGAAGCTGGCCTCCTGCAGCCGGAACGTGTCGGGCGTGCTGGCCTCCACAATCCCTTCCACCTGTGTCTTATACTCGAGATACATCGGATAGACCTTATAAGCCCCTATTCCCAGAACTGCCACCAGCGCAATGACACATATGATAAAAAGTGTCATGAATGTAACTTTCAGCACCTTGAACATTGATCTGAATATAATCTTGATGTATTTCCACAGACCTTTTGAATTATCCGGTTTCTTTTGTTTTTCTGCTTTTTTCACTTTTCTCTGCTGCTTCTTTTCCTGTTTTTGTGATTTTCTGCTTCTCGGCTTTCTCTGATGAAGCTGCTCGTCCGCTTCTTGGTCCCGGACATCCTCCGGTTCATTCTGCATATTGGTTCCTGTATGGCTTACCAGGGAAGATGCTTCGTGGTTTTCTGCCGGCGTCTCATCCCGGCCGTCCGCCGATACTTCGGATTCTTGTTCCGGTTCATTCGAAGCCGTATTTTCCGGCGTCTTCTCCGGCTGACCCATCAGTTCTGCTTCCGGCTGGTCCCCCGGTTGATTTTCCGGCATATTTTCTGTTGTCAATTCCTGTGTATCATCCAGTATGCCTTCCTGTCTACCTTCCATTTCATACCCCTTTTGTCATCAGTATATTTCTATTACCGTTTATGGCTTTCCATACCTTAATCGTGCCGCAAACAGTAACATATTTCTGCCGCAGGCAGAGTATGTCTCCTACTATTATAGGAGATTTCCCATTAAAGAACAACCATTAATTCCAAAACTTACTTCTGTAACCGCCTGTTTTTTCACGAATAGTATAAAATAACAGTAATTTTTGGAAGGAACTATCCATGAATACCTCCTTTCCCCAGCTTTTTCTGCTCATTACCGCTCTGTCGCTGGACGCCTTTGCCGCCAGCTTTGTCTATGGAACTGACCGCGTAAAAATCCCGGCTGCCTCAGTAGCTGTCATTACAGCCCTGTCCACCGGGATTCTCGTTCTCTTTCTTCTGCTGGGCAAATGGTTCGGAGGGCTGATTCCTCCCAGGGCCACCTCCGTTCTCTGTTTTCTGATTCTCTTTGCACTTGGTTTTATCAAGCTTTTTGACAGCACGATAAAATCATTCATCAGGAAATCAGATTTTTTTGAACGCAAGGTTTGTTTTTCAATTTCTAATTTGAATTTCATCCTGACGGTTTACGCTGATCCGTCGGCTGCCAACGGGGAAGACATTGCCGTCCTCTCACCTGTGGAAGCCCTGTCCCTTGGCCTGGCCCTGTCCTTAGACAGCGCGGCGGCCGGATTTGGAGCAGGCATGATGGTCACTCATCTGCCCCTCACCATCCTTCTGTCCCTTTTACTTAATACCGCCGCAGTTCTTCTCGGAAGCTTCCTCGGCCGGACGCTGGCGAAGCGCTCCAGTCTGGATTTATCCTGGCTCAGCGGCCTGCTGCTGATGGGATTAGCCCTAGGCAAGCTATTATGACCCTGCTGTGCCGCAAAGCTGTCTATGCTATCTCTTTGTTATGGTTTTTACCAACGCAATTACTTCATGCGCCAGCAGCGGGACGGCCGCCAGCAGCAGCAGGAACCCCCACTCGCCCGGTGAAAGGACTGCCGTTCTGAAGGCATCGACTAAAAACGGAATCTCCGTAACGGCAAACTGCAGGCAGAGCCCGGCTGCAAATGCCACAGCCATCAGCGGGTTGGTGAAGAGTCCGCTTCTGAAAATTGATACCTCCACGTTGCGCATCCCCACGGCATGAAAAAGCTCCGATAATCCAAGCACAGTGAACGCATAAGTCTGCGCCCGGCAGAGCACCGCTTCTTCCCTTAGAACCGCGGAAACAGCCGTCAAAGAGAATTCAACTCCTCTTCCGGTCACCACTTCCCAGGGTACACGGAAAAATGCCGCAAGGCTGATTGCTGCTATCAGCAGTCCGTAAAATACCGTATAGAACCATCCTCCTCCTGCAAACAGACTCTCTCCCGGCTTTCTGGGCGGTTTTTTCATCAGCAGGCTGCCGTCATTTTTATCCACCCCCAGAGCAAGGGCCGGGAGTGAATCTGTAATCAGATTAATCCACAGAATATGACTCGATTTCAGCGGCGAGGGGATACCTGCCGCGATGGCTGCAAACATAGTGGCTATCTCCCCGAAATTGGAGGAAAGCAGAAAAATAACCGACTTCTTTATATTTTCATAAATTCCTCTTCCTTCTTCAATAGCCCTCTCGATTGTTGCAAAATTATCATCCGTCAGTATCATATCCGATGCCTGCCTGGCCACGTCCGTACCCGTCTTTCCCATTGCTATTCCGATATCGGCGCTCTTTAACGACGGAGCGTCATTTACGCCGTCCCCGGTCATAGCCGTGATGTTACCGTCGGATTTTAACGCCCGGACAATTCTTACCTTATGATCCGGGGACACCCGGGCAAATACAGCCGCATTCCGTATCCGTTTTTTCAGCTCCCCGTCATCCATCCGCTCCAGCTCCGCGCCGGATATGCACTGCCCCTTCTCCTCGGCAATACCGAGCTGCCTTGCTATGGCGAAAGCCGTGTCCACATGATCCCCTGTTATCATCACGGTTCTTACCGACGCCCTTTTAAATGCTTCAACAGCAGCTTTTGCCTCGTCCCTCGGCGGATCAATCATTCCTGCCATTCCAAGGAAAACAAGATTTTTCTCTGTCGGCTTCGTCACCCCCTCCGCCATGGCTCCGGCCAGAACACGCAGGGCCCGTCCCGACATCGTCTCTATGGCCTCCTGGATTTTCTTTCTGTCCCTGCCTTCGAGGGGCTGCACTTTTCCATCCTTCATAATAGAGGTGCAGCGTTTCAGGACCTCGTCCGGAGCGCCTTTTGTATAAGAGACATATGACTTGCCTTCCCTGTTGAGGGTTGTCATCATCTTCCGGTCGGAATCAAAGGAAAGTTCCGCATATCTGGGTTTCTCCCTTTCTTCCCTCTCTTTCCTGATACCGCCCGTACCGGCCAGCCGGATTAGCGAGATTTCCGTCGGATCGCCCGTTTCCTCCGTCGCATCATTGCACAGACAGAAGCAGGTCAGAAGCCGGTTTCCTGTTTTCCCATATTCAATCGCCGGGGCTTCCCTGATTCTTCCGTCCAGATAGCAGGCCGTTACCGTCATTTCATTTTTTGTGAGCGTTCCCGTTTTATCGGAACACACCACACTGACAGCGCCCAATGTCTCGACCGACGGAAGCCGTCTTACAATGGTCCCCGCCTTTACCATTCTCGTCACACTGAGGGCCAGTACAATGGTGACTACCGCCGGAAGTCCTTCCGGCACTGCCGCCACGGCCAGGGAGATTGCCGTGATGAGCATCTCCATCACATCTCTTTTCTGCACCACTGCAAGTACAAACAGCAGGGCGCACAGAAATACCGCCGTAAGGCTCAGCACCTTTCCCAAATCCGAAAGTCGTTTCTGTAGCGGCGTCTCCTCCTCCGGAGCCTCATGAATCAGCGCGGCAATCCTGCCGATTTCCGTAGCCATGCCTGTAGCCGTTACGATTCCGCAGCCCCTGCCGTTCGTTACGTAGGAAGTCATGAACGCCATATTCTTCCTGTCCCCGACCTGAACCTCCGATGCGGCAACAAAGGTACTGCTCTTTGAAACAGGTACCGATTCCCCCGTCAGGGCGGATTCCTCTATTTTCAGGTTTGCCCCCTGAACAAGACGAAGATCGGCAGGCACCTGACGTCCGGCATCCAGAACCACCAGATCCCCCGGCACCAGTTCCTCTGCGGGCACTGTCATCTCCCTGCCTCCACGGATCACAACCGCTTCCAGCTTTGTCATCTTTCTCAGGGATTCCAGCGCCTTTTCCGCCTTTCCCTCCTGTATCACCCCTACCACGGCATTCATTGCCACCACAGCCAGTATAATCACAGCGTCACTGTACTCATGAAGCATAATGGAAATTCCTGCCGCCGCAAACAGGACAAAAATCAGGGAATCACAGAGCTGTTCCGCAAATCTCTGTGCCAGTGTTTTTTTCTTCGCCTCCCTCAGCATATTTTTTCCATAATGTTCCAGCCGGGTGCCGGCCTCTTCCTGAGTAAGACCTGTCCGGCCATTGCATTCAAATTGTCTGCAAACTTCTTCTATTGTTTTGTTTTCGTACATCTTATTCTCCCTTCCTCCCTGTGACAGGTTGTCTTATAGCAGCAGTTCTGACAGCATGAACTGTTACGTCTTATGGAACAATATGACAAAACAATAAAAAATAGAACTTGCCGTTACGATTCACGGCTCACCGGCCTGTGAGTGTATAGGTCATCTCCTTCAACAAAAACAGGAGAGAACCTCCGGCCGCATCCGGGCCTTCCCTCTCTCCTGTTTTCCGGACCTCGGTCCGGCCTTCCGTTAACATTGAAACAACTGAAGCTCCGGGCCTGTTCCTGCCTATGAATGGTTCCCGGCACAGCCCTGCTTATCTTCATTGCAGTGATTGCTGCCGCAGTCATGTCCATCCTCGTGATGATGACTGCATGATGTGTCCGGATTATAATCCAGGCTGCCTGCAAGCAGCTTGTCCACACTCTCATCCGCTGCTCCCGTGACACCCGGATAAAGGCGGATTCCCAGTTCATCAAGTGCTGCCCGTGCGCCGGCGCCGATACCGCCGCAGATGAGGGTGTCCACTCCATGCTCCTTCAAAAATCCTGCGAGTGCCCCGTGTCCGCTCTCTCCTGTACTGTAAACCCGGGAGGATATCACCGTATCTTTTTCCGTCTCATAAATCTTGAATTCCCCGCAATGGCCGAAATGCTGAAAAACCTGTCCGTCCTCATAAGTTACCGCTATTTTCATCATTACATACCTCCAAAAACATTTTTATACCTGATTTGCAAACTGTCATCTGCAGACCGGCACTTCTTTAGTCTACTCTCGTTTTTGTCATATGTCAATAATCACTTGTGCAGTCACCACATTGCCTGTTTTTCTTCTCACAGCAATTTTCACACCCGCTTCGGCGGCACTCCTTTTTACAGCATCCGGCCGAATGGGGACAGAGTTCATAGGCGCCTCCGCTGATACAGAGCCTTTTGCCGTCCACCAGCACCTGTGCCAGCTTTTTCCTGGCTGAATCATAAATATTCTGGACCGTAGTCCTGGCGACGTTCATCTGAGCCGCACAGTCCTCCTGGGACAGCCCCAGCCGGTCAATCAGACGGACAGCTTCAAACTCATCCATTGTCATCGTAACCGTGCCCTCCGCTTTCCCGTCACCCGGAATAAATTCCGTTACCTCCGGCAGACAGCAAATCCTTCTTCGTTTTACCGGCCGCGCCATCCATACCGCCTCCTACCGTTCCTTTTTACAAAATACCGCAGAACAGCGCTCAGCCATTCTGCGGTACCCTATTACTTAAAATTTCTGATTATTCTTCAACTGTTGCGTACATAAAGTACCAGTATCCGTATGGAGAATGCCAGGTTCCCTTTAATTTCGGGCTCTGTACCCAGAAGTCATTCTCATAGGCAACAGGTGCCATAGCCGTATCCTCTAACAGCATATTCTCTGCTTCATGAAGCAGTTTGTAGTGTTCTTCTTTGTCTGCTGTTGTACGCGCTTTTTCAACCAGGGCGTCAAACTCAGGATTACTGTATTTACCGTCGTTGTTTCCGTTGTTTGTCTCTAACAGGTTGATCATGTTGGAAGGATCATCGTAGTCATATACCCAGCCGTTACGTGCAATCTCGAAGTCACCGTTACGGCGTGTCGGTGTGAATGTGGACCACTCAACGATCTTGATATCTGTATTGATTCCAAGCTCTTTCCATGCGCTCTGTAAATACTCGGCGATTGGTTTGTGGTATTTTGCATCATTTGTCATGTACTCTACCGTCGGGAATCCCTGTCCGTCCGGATAGCCGGCTTCTGCAAGAAGCTGTTTTGCCTTCTCGAGGTCCGCTTCGTAATTATCAACGTTAAAGAAGTCGCCGCCGTTGTTTTCTCTGGTCACTTCCTCGAAGGAGGATCCCGGCGCGGCATCAGAGATGCCAGGGCCTACAAAGTTAGTAGCCGGGGAATATGTTCCCTGAGTTACTGTCTCTGCAATGTATTTACGGTCGATGGCAAGGCTTAAAGCTTCGCGCACTTTCTCGTTGTCAAACGGTGCTTTCTGAAGGTTGAAGGAGATGTAGTAGGTTCCCATGATCGGAGCGATATGGAAATCTTCCGTACCCATCAGGCTTGGAACTTCCTCGGAAGGAATATCTTTTGCCATCATGATCTCACCTGTCTTATATGCACTGTAGGAAGCATTTGCATCCTCCATCAGGACAAATTTCACCGTATTGACCGTAACTTTCTCAGCATCCCAGTAGTATGGGTTTTTCTCGTAAAGGATATAGGATCCCGGAACCCACTCTTTCATTCTCAGAGCGCCGTTTCCTACATATGTTTCAGGGTTGATTGCCCACTGATCGCCGTTTGCCTCAATGATGTCTTTCTTTACAGGGCTTAATACGGCAAAAGCGGAAATTTTATCATAATATACGCATGGGTTTGCAAGCTCTACAACAAATGTTTTTGCATCCGGAGCAGATACGGCAAGTCCATCCACTGCTGCCAGTGTCTCTTCCTCTGTTGCGTCTTCTCCTAAATTCAGGATTGCATCATAGCCTTTCACCATGCAGAGCATGTCATAGGCATATGGAGCTGCTGTCAGCGGATTTGCAAGACGTTTGTAAGAATATACAAAATCCTCAGCCGTCAGATCGGAACCGTCGCTCCATTTTAATCCGTCACGCAGATGGAATGTATAGGTTAAACCGTCATCTGATACCTCAAATGATTCCGCCTGTCCCGGAACAACGTTGTTCTCCTCGTCAAAGGTGAGCAATGTCTCAAATCCGTGAATAATCATGTTGGCTCCGTCGATTGCGGAGTTTAAGGCCGGGTCAAGTGTCTCCGGATCCGGTCCAATCTGGACTGCAAGGTCTAAGCCCCCCGCTGTCTCACCTGCTGCTGTTGTTGTGCCCTGTTCGCTTCCCTTGCTCTCATCGGTTCCCTTGGAACCGCCGCCGCAGCCTGCAAGAACTGTGGTGGAAAGCATCGCTGCTGCTACGAGTAGTGCTACTTTTTTCTTCATAATATCC
>ERZ894236.2038-NODE-2038-length-10964-cov-69.5985_pt1 | contig 10964 bp, 8 predicted proteins | sample MGYA00380297_ERZ894236 | MGnify/ENA primary metagenome ERZ894236 (study PRJEB32331, sample SAMN06328420) | human gut metagenome | biome: human gut microbiome; feature: stool | host: Homo sapiens | collected 2014-08-04 ... | reverse complement strand
CAAATGCCGCCTTGCCGACGATATATTCTTCCGGCAACAAGCCCCAATAGCGCGAGTCCTGCGAGTTCAGGCCTTTGTCACCCGCCATGAAATAATAGTTTTTCAAGAAGCGGTATTCCCGTATCGGTTCGCCGTTCAGGAAAACGGTTGAATCATTATAGTTGATTTCCGCTTTTTGTTCCCATGCGATCAGCTTGCGGTATAACAGATAATTTTCCCGGTTCATTTCGACCTTGTCACCGGCTTTCGGGACATAGAGCGGTCCGAAATTCCGGATGTTCCAACTGATGACGGAGTCGAACGGGAATGCCTTATAGACACCGTCCGGAAACTCTCCCGGCAACGTCCGCCCGATGCGTTCCTGCGAATCCATGTTTCCGAGCGGTTCGTTCGTGCCGTTTATCCGGAACCTTCCGTTCCGGATGGAAAGCGTGTCGCCCGGCAATCCGATACACCGTTTGATGTAGTATTTCAGGATATGCATCTCGATCTTGTCCCAGCCGTTGGGATGCGGGAAGTTGAAGACCAGCACGTCGCCCCGCTTTGTTTTCCGAAATCCCGGTGTGCGGTGTATCTCGGTCTGTTCCAGCCGCAGCGTCGCGTTGAGGTCGAACAGCCGTGCGCCGAGCGTCGGTTTCCAGACCGCCACGAAATCCCCTTCGACCAGTTCCGGCTCCATCGAGTCGCTGGGGATGCGGAAGGAGGCGAGGAGGAAGACTTGAGAGAAGAGCCAAAAGGCGATCAGAACCACCAAAGCGAGAAATAGATTCAATAATATGTTAATCCATCGTTTCACAATCTATCTTTTAGATTAAAAAATATATCATTTTATATTCAGGTTGCTACAATCAATACCAGTCAATTTTATTATCTTCATCACAAACGAATATTCTTTGTTGCTTTCCCTGCGAGCATTTAATGGCCAAAAGGGCTTTTTGAGGCACATTTTCAAATTCGATAAAAACATCATTCGCTATTTTGGTATTGATAAGTTGCCAATTATTATTATCCCAATAATATAAAGAATACTCCAATCCTGGCTGAATAGAATTTCCATCACAACGACGAATATACGAAATTTTGGATATATTTACTGGCCGGCAAAAATCAAAACCGACCCAATCTTCTCCTTTGGCACTGAAATTTGTCAATTGATCACCATCTGCTATATTAGCTGCGTTGTTGCTTTTATCAAAAATCGAATTTGTACATTTGATAATGTTGCCTTGAATGATCGAATCATGTTCATCATAGAAATAAATTTCAGCCATGTCACACTGACTTGTATCAGAAGATGTAAAACGCCAATATCGATATTCGGCATTTTTATCAAGAAACACTGTGCCATTTGTTAAATTCCCTTGAGGTAATTCCGCTATTTTCTTTGTATGATCAAATTCCCTGTTTTCAGAAGTTTCGATAATACCTCCTGTTATTTTTTTTCTAATAGAAAATACATTGTCTCCCAAAGGATATTTTCGATTCAATCTGATCGTACGAAAAGCTGAAGTGTCTGGTTCTATAAATTGGATATGCTTCGAAGCAGAAGCCAAAAACGGTTTGCTGATCGGAATAGCATTGCCATTAGAGTCATACGCCAAGGCGATATAACAGGTATTCAGTCCCATTCTTTCGAAAACCACATGACTACCAGCTATTTTCCCCCAATAGACAGGAGTCCAATTATTTCCATCATAGATGGCTATAAATGGAGATTGTCCACTCTTCAATGATTCCTGCAACGAAATACGTATGTCAATCGTAGGCATATATTCAGCGGTAACATCTCGTATAAACATATTCCTGAGTTTGAGTGGGATATATTTCTCAGTTGCGATTTTCAGATACTCTTCATTGGGTTTGTACACATTGCGGAAAATCTTAGGGACTTTCAAATATGGATAATGAACTGTGCCCGGATCTGTCGTATGGGGCGCAAACTCCAAGTTTCCAAAACGCGTTGTATAAACTGTATTCCAAGAATGTCCATTATTACCTGTAGACCAATTGGGCGTAAAATCATAAGCGACAGGAATTCCTTTACTACGCATGATTAAGACAGCCCCTAAACAATACGTGGCACAATTAGAAAAAGGAAGTTTCAGTATGATATCAGGATCATAAATCGGAAGTGTCTTTAATAATCCAAAACTTTGAGGTGTGTTTTTCATTTGGTTATTCACTTCTGTTGCTGCAAAAATTGGATTTCGTTTATACTCGTCACACAAATATGCCAGATCAATATCTCCTTTACAAATATCGTAATAGGCATTCCTCCATTCGGTAAGCGGCTGCCCTTCAAAACATTTATAAGGTAATAGATATTCACAAAATTGTTCGAAATCCAGATGTTCGGCCCATTCGCATTCTCTCCATTGTTTGAAAGCTTCATCGATTGACTGAATAAGAAACTCCGAAGTGATAACCTCTATATCCCGTTTCTGTTTATATTTACTTTCAAATCTAAGACGAAGCGATTCGATATGTTTTTCTTGTTCAAGTTTGTCTTCTGATAAAGCAACGACAGAATCAATGGCGTGATAATAGTCCTCAATGCCTTTATCATAAGAAGTATGGTAAGGCATGTATCGAATCAGGTATTGGGCTGCTTCCAGTTTCTGCCGATCATCCAGTTTTGCGTAGTGCGACAAAACCGCTTCAAGCTCCCCTCTGTTTTCTCCGGCTTCCCGCAGAGCGTATTCCACATCGGTTATTTGTAAGCCGCAAGCAAAAAGCATCAAGTAGAAAGGCAACGAAAAAAACAGATATTTTGTAGTTGTTTTATATTGCAATCTCATATTCATTGTTTTAGGGGAGAAACTATATTTCAATCATTCTTTATCATGACAGGATGAAAGATATGCACTTCTAAATCTTCGGAAATCTCTTGATCTGTAATTTTATCTACAAAAAAAAGGATTCCATCATGAATCTGACACCAGCCTGTATAAGGATTGAATGTGTTTATGGGCAGTTTGATTTCTTTTATTTTATTAAGCTCATTATCAAACAGACATAAATAAAAATCCCGTTCTCTGGATAATAATTCCAGGTTTTCGTTTTTACCGAAATCAATGGCATCCACATGCAAACGGGCATACATATCACATGTCGGAAGATACATGATATCAAAAAAATGAGGATTTTCAAATCCGTGTCTTTGCCATTCTGTATAATCTGTTTTGGATTTACACTTTTGAGCTTTATTGGAAGTGTAATCGCTATCAGCTTTGTACATTTTTCCAGATCCTGTGTTCAAATCGATCTTGTAGAGATGTGATTCTATCGGATAATTATATAAAATGTAATCATCCCGAAAGTTGACATTCGATTCACTCATGTTCGCATACCCTTTGCTTATGTCTGGTTCCGCAATAGATGGAGATAAATTGAAAGTTTTTACCTTTTGGTTTTCTTCGAGGAAAATTTCTTTTACTTTGAATCGGGGTGGCGAAACAGACCTATCTTTTACCGTGCATAGCAGCGACTGGTGCAGGGCATTGTAATACAAACGAATTGTAGACATAGCATGATTCGTATTTATGATCAATTCCTCGTCTTCTTGCAAAGAATTACGGATTTGAATACGTTTCAACACATTCCCTTTCGGATCAATCAGGAATACGGATTCCGATTCATCAGCAACCCAAATGGAGTCTTTTTGATATGCAAAAATTCCAGTTAAACGAGTTATGGCGTTAGGACCACTTGTTTGTAACGGAATTTGAATGATTTTTTTCTCCAGAAGATTGTAAATCCGGCAAAACGAAAAGCGATACCTGTCAAAAACGAAAAGTGATTTTCGGAGCAAAAACGAAAAGCGATGAAAATAATAAAGGCGACACCCGAAACGGTATCACCTTTATCATTATATTGTAGCCGGGTTACACGTTCAAATCAAACTTTACATTCTCTTCCCCTGCCAATAGCTGTTGCGTCTTTTCTATATTGTTTTCATAGATATGCACGTTTCCGAAGTTCAGGGTTATGGACTTTAAAGGCAGGTCTATCTGGCGTGCTATCAAGTACAAATGATAAATATCGGCAGGAAGTCCCAGGTTGGCATCTGAACTTCGCTGGTAGGCTGACACAACAAGCTCCCCGTCCTCTATCTGAAATTGAACCAGGCTAAGGCATGGGGCTTGGTTACTTTCCGCATCGGTAGCACCAAGGAACAGCACATAGTTCTTGCTGTTACGCTTTTCCCTGTTAATTCTATTGAGCAACGGAGGCAACTTTTCAAAATAGGTCGGGTAGCTGTTTATAAGAATGCTACCACAATAGTCCCACCATGTTATTCCTGCCTCCCTGTATTTTTCGATGTCCCTTTCACCCTGCATGAACAGTCCCAGCTCGTTTTTTAGTTTCTTACGGGCTATATTATGCCCCTCGAATATCTCCAGCAAATCCAAAGGGGTAAGGTGCAACCGCTCGTTCAGCAGGTACGTGATATTGCCTTTCTTGTTCCGCTGCACTTTGCCACATTCAAGAATCCGGCTTAAAATGTCGTGATATTTGTTCATTTTCTCCATCTTTTAAATAGTATTAAAACAGTGTTCAAACACTGATAAAACAATTCGCTACATTTGGCTATCTCCCCCCAAAAAACTATATTTATAATAGTTAAGTTGCTTTATTGAATACTGTTTTATACAGCATAATATCTGTATAAGATGAACTATAATTCATGGTGCGGTGCATACTTTTTTGCCCAGCTTCTGCAAACGGGTTTCCGCCCCAATGGTTCTTTCCAAGCCATTGGCACAGTTCCAATATATCCGATTTGTCCGAAGTGAAGTAAATATAAGAAGAGCCAACTAAAACACTTAAAACGTCCAAGTAATCGGACAACCTCCAGCGCATCCTGTAAGTTCCAACTTCTGTTGACAAATAAGGGGGATCGACCAGGTACACGACATTCTGAATGTTCCGGTATTTTGCCACCAGCTCTTTGTAATCGCAAGATACCACCTGCAATCCGTCCAAATATCCATCGCAGACATAATTCGACTGGCGCACCGTGTTGTAGAAACTTTCCTTTTTCAACCCATCCAAATCAGTAGCGTATTTCATTGAAAACATCAAGGAAGTGGAAAGCGTTATGTAATCCATAAAGCCGTTCTTTCCTTCCTCATCCAACAGATGCAAGATTTTTTCCCGAATTTCAGGTGAAAGTCTTTCTCTTCGTGGAAAATTCCCCACGATTTCTCGTATTTCAGCCAATAATGCATTGGTACGCCCGATATTATTTAGCCGTTGGCTATAATTGTCGAAGTCATTATATATGACTGTTGCGTCCGGCTTCTCCCATTTGGTTATGTGGGAAAGCAGTCCAGAACCGCCAAATAAATCAACATAAACAGCATCGTCCGGGAACTGTTTCAGTACTTCTTTAAAGTCCTTGATGTACATTCTTTTTTGCCCCACGAACGGAAGCGGGGCAGATAAATATTGTTTTCTCATTTGCGTTTACTTAAAAAAAGGAATGTAAAAGTCCTTATTTTCTTCTTATTTGCTATGAAAAAACTATAATCTATACTGCACCGACTTTACAGTGGTTCTTAAACGTTGAGGTCAAAACGGAGGCAAACAACTTACATACATTCAACGCTCAAGCGGCTCGCAGTTTTGTGATAACCGCTTGAGCAAAGTATATACCTTGCGTTCGCTGATCCGGTATTTCTCGGCCAGGTAGACGACGATGTAAGTCATTTTGCAACCATCCTTTTTCATCCGGATATATTCTTTATACAGACCCACATAGGACACATCTTCTATATGGATACCTGAGTTCAACATCCATTCAAAGGGTGTTTGATATAAATTTAAGACATCAAAGGCTGTCATAATTTCCAATTTTGAAGTATTTTTGTGTTGCCAATCACATAATAAAAAAACGACACTTCGCGGCTGAAGGCATATTGCCCCCGGTCGTGCGGAGTGTCGCATTTTTATTGTTAGTATGTGATTGGCGTCTTTACTAACGAGCCGGGGGCTTTTTCTTTTCCCCCTACATATTCTGTTTTACAGGCTGTTCATGTTCTCAAAATCCGAACTGATATATGGCGTGTCCAGTATCTTCACGTATGTGGGCATAGTGAACTCTGAAAACATACCGTTTCGATCAATAAATTCAACACGGCTTTTGAGATAGGCTAATTCTTCATCCGTCAATGAGATTTCAACCGTATCGGTGATAGAAGCCGCATCGGTAAATCCAATGTTGATTTGACCACTCCCCATATCCTTGATAACGATACGCTTCTGATCAACCTCCGAGATCGCTATCTTACTGTCTATCGATACTTTCAGTTCCATGTTTTTTCTCGTGTCAAACTGTGGCAACACGGTGTTGAGTATTAATACTCGATCTTTTAATGTTAGTTCCATATTGTATGTTTTTATGATTGTTTGCATTGTAATTAATAATGTCTATTGAATAGATACCATCCCTGGTTAAAATAAGCGAACGTTGCACAGTCACCCTTATTCATGTCAAGTGTCATGCTGTTGCCGTTATTGTCCAACAATGGTGTATCAGAGTTTTCTGGTTCTATTCTGATACCTTCGGAAGAGAACTTCGCCACGATCACATGCACAAAAATCACGGAATTGAAACCGACTTCGCTCCACGAATCTCCGTATTCCGGGTGGACTTCTCCCATTTTCTTTGTGATCGTCGACCGGGAAGGGAGATAGACGCTAAGATACGTACTGGTACTGAAGACGAACGTGTCCCGATAACCGATGTTCAGGACGATTGTATCACTCTTGTCCGACGAGGGTGCATAACGGGCAGTCGAGATCGATCCGTTGACCTTTAAACCTCCAATGCAGTATAACGCATAGTTGCGCCGTCCACCATGAACATCTATCACAGCCCCATAATTTATATCGTTGTGATTAGTTGTATACTCAAGGCGCATCAAAGCACTTGTTCCCCCAAGCGTAGACGGCAAGGTATTTAGACCAAGGCCGGCCCATTTACCGGAAGATGAAAATCCCAAAAACGCATTACTTCCTGATGAATAAAGGAAAAATTTAGAAGACGATTCACCGGAATAGCGGTTATCCGAGAATAGTCCTCCAGACTCCATCCTGAGTCCTCCGATGTAGGCATCCCCATTTTGATAAACTTTAAACGGGGCATTTGCAGGTGTTGCATTTCCAGCCCAGATTCGAACAGAGTTTCCGGCTGTTCCACCTCCGGAGAGTCCGGCAAGTTTTTCTCCATTTGAATTTGCAATATAGATACTTCCTCTACTTTCCACATTTCCGTTGCTTTCTACCCGGAATGTCGGATCAGTGGGTGGTTGTCCTTTCGCCCCGGCTGTTCCTCCCGACCAAATACGGATGGAACCGGAAGCAGCCATTCCACCTGTGCTTCCGAAAGCGATCGCACCGGTAGTTATGAGTCCGCCGTTGATCTCCGTTATCGTATTGTCATACTTTGAGGCAAGCACCCATTTAGAACCGCTATATCTATAGATATTCTCCCCATCCACCCATAAGTCATTTGTCCGCATACCCGATGTTGGAGCCGTCGTTTGATAAAATACCCTTGCCTTGTTATTTGCAGTCAATTGGGCGTTGTTAGCTGCATTTGACGCATTCTCTGCATCCGTCAGGGCATCATTTATCCCATCATACAACGGTTGAAGGTTAGGACGGTCGGAAATGTTATTATAACCGGATGTTCCGGATTTGAATACCATCTTCCCGCCAAACTCTCCGATCCCCAGGTTGAAATAGCACTTTCCATCTGTCGATACTATGCGATCCACCGTGATTCGGCCGGGCAATATCTCCGTGAAGCCGTAGCAGGTCACAAACGACCGTACACCGTCGGCTTGACTACCTAATAAACCGACCAGAAAGTAATAATCGCTGCCTTCGTCCATGTCGTGCGGTTCTTCGGACAAGATAAACTCGCCGGCCTCAGAAAACTTGCTACACTTGGCGTACAGGTAGAGCTTCCCGAAGTCGCCCAGCGGCGGACTGGTGTAGGCAGGTAGATCCCAGAACTTATATTCAGAAGTGGCATGGCTGCCTTTGATTTCCGAGATACCGATTGTCATGTGCTGAAGGATCGCTTTCGGGGCGGTGAACAGTTCGGTCGTATTGTCATAGACAAAGTCCGGATCGACTTTCCGGAGATTGGTCTTGCTATCCACAAAGCGGAATTGCAGGTTTTCATGCCCGACCAAAAGGGACATGGTGCGCACCCAGACAGGATCGATCCCCTTGGTGTAATCTTTAAACGCCTTTTCCAACATTTCCTGTGCTTCAATCGCATCACGCAAACGACGCTTGGTGTAGTGCATTGCATCGCTGTGGCGGTCGTCATTGATCACCTCGTTGCTTTCGATCTTCGACAGATCCGAGGAGACAAAGCCACCGACCGGCACATTGCTTAGTTCCAGTCCGGGGCTGTAGGGCCTATTTATATAGTCCTTTACAGCCGTGATGCGGATACGGACCCCTTCTGGTTGGAACTGCGGGTCATCAAAGAGGATGTAACCACCCGGAACCAATCGGCCACCGATCTCTAACCATTGCGATTTTGCCCAAATACCATCCAGCTCACCGGTAAAGGCAAAAGATTCCTCTTCCTTGTTGTACAGACTTCGGGCAGCTTCACGGAACATATCCCATGACGCACCTGTCTGTGTGGCATCGTTGCAGACGTATGCCTGCGGCAGCGAGATGTTGAAGACCGCGTATGTATCACCCACGGCCGGACAGCGGTTCGGGTTCGGTATCGTGCCTCCCTCTTTCTCGACAGGCACCAACTTAAACCGTCGGGCTGCATGGTCGTAACCGGTCAAAGCGTCAGATGTCTGCTCGAGGTCAAATTCTTCTCCAGTCATCACACCCGACTGGAAGATAATCGTTGCCGTTTCGCCCGGTATTCGACATTTGGAATAGTCCAAATCTGCCGGAATCGTGTTATCGATGATATCATAGAGATGCTTTTCAGCATCCACCACAACTACCTCGGACACCGTGCCCACCCGTGAGGGGTAGATGTGTGAACAGTCCAAGCTGTCCTCATTGTTGTTGGCCAAAGCCCGGTCGGCTCGTGTAATGAACATGCCATCCTTGTCGGTTTTATAGCGTCTGCCCTCGTATTCCAATTTCTGGGATTTCGGCAGCAGCAGACAGGAAGCTCCGTAGGCTGTGCGGTCGATGTTACGCTCGCCACCCTGCACATAGAGGATGGAGGTGGGCGGTTTCTCGCCCTGCAGCTTACGGCCGACACCGGTTTTGAAGCCATTTCCACGGCCGTAGGAAAGGGGCAGCGGATCGTCCTTGAACTTCTCTACCTTGCCGAAATTGATAGTCTTGCTGACGATTTCGAATTCTGTTCCCCACTCATCCGCAAAGCGGTTAAGCGCATCCAAACAAAACTCATGGCTAAAGGCCAAGGTCTTTTCCGGTGCATCGATACAGGTCCCAATAGACCATCCTCCAACTCCCGATTGGTTCATATTATCAATCAAAAGCTCCAGAAAGAAGCGGGGTTTTCCGGTAAGTTGGAATTTCAGCTTTCGGGGGATGGCTGACAGGTGCTTGTATTTGATGGTACCCAACAGTTCCCAATAGCCGCCAAAGGTGGCACTGTAATCGAGATTGCGAGTGCCATGCTTTGTCAGATCCTCCGGTCTCCAGAGCGTATATCGCTGACCTTGATAGTCAACATAGCTGTAGACAGGTATTTCTACATGTTCTGTCAACGAGAACACAAGATTGACCTTGTCGCCCTGCCGGATGGCCCGATAGCGATAACTGGCATCATCGACTGGTATATCGAGAAGTATTTTCCCTGTCTTTTCAAAAATGATCATAGCTCATTTAATTAATTGCTTAACTTTGTTTCCGGAGACCGTCGGTCCCCTAATTTTCTTTTTTTTACAGCCTCCAATCTGTGATAGCCTGGAGGCTGTTTTATTATTCTTTCGCCACCGAACATTTTATATCTCCATTTGTTTTAAAAGAAAATACCCAACCTGGGGTTGGCGATTATCAATAATTTTTTCTGAATATACATTTGCTGTCTTTCTGCTGTGACAGCCCAAAGACAGTGTCACTAATTTATTAATACGGCCTTGCAGACGGAGTGAAGTTTGATGTCCAACGGGCAATATTACTGATGCGAAACTCGTCAATCATACCGTTCAGATACAATCCATAATCTCGATATTTTCCGATCATTAAAGAACTATAGTACCCTGAAACCATCGTTGATGTGAAACCAGACGCATACACTCCATTTACATACACTTTCCAATATCGAGATTGTGACCTGACGATCGCAAGATGAACCCACTGATCCCGTGGCATCGTAAAATAGCATATTGCATCCCCTCGGGTTCCACCATACTGCAGTCCAAAGAAAATGCGTCCGTCAGATTCCTCCATTATATCAAAGCTGTAACTTCCATAAGCAACGCCTTTTGACATTATACCGTTTTTCACACCACTTTTCAGTTTAATCCAAAAATCGACGGTATAGTTTGGATATAGGGACTCGTTTATGGCATTCGTTCCACTTATCTTTACATACCCGTTTCCTGAAAACGAAACGCAATTCTTGAATTTTCCCACTACATAGGACATATTACTACCAACATAAGGCTTGCCTGAGGCTTCATCTTTCAATGATCCATCAAAATGTAGCAACAGCAAAGTATTCCTGTCTACTTTCTTCCGTCCCATCATCGATCTTATCATACCAACCTCCTTTCCGCCGAAAGTCGGTCAGATACTTGAGTTAAGAGGTGTTTACCCTCCCCCCCCATTAACATTTGTAAACAATTATTTCTCATGATTTTATCTCCTATTTTTTAGTCGTTAATATCTTGTTTCATCTTTTTCAACGGCAGATCATTCTTCGTAAGCCCAATAGCGGATCAGGACAGTGCCATCACCGCCGTTACCGTAAGTACCACAACCGCCACCAC
>ERZ894236.2032-NODE-2032-length-11001-cov-9.9588_pt1 | contig 11001 bp, 10 predicted proteins | sample MGYA00380297_ERZ894236 | MGnify/ENA primary metagenome ERZ894236 (study PRJEB32331, sample SAMN06328420) | human gut metagenome | biome: human gut microbiome; feature: stool | host: Homo sapiens | collected 2014-08-04 ... | reverse complement strand
TTCAAACGCAGCCTGGTTGGCGCCGCCTGTCAGCGGATCTTCAAAGGCCAGACGTTCCAGCTGCATCCTGTGGGAATGATAAAACCGGTATATGGCATTCAGGAACAAAAAGAAGATCACAATCAGGATGCCTATGATAAGAAAGGTCTGCAGGATATACCGTTGAGCGCCTCCTGAGATGATACCGGCAGGAATAATGGTCAGCAGGAACCAGTCATTTATATCCAGGCTGTTATAGGACAGGAACAGTTCTTCTTTTGTTACTGCTGAAAACTCCAGGATGCCGTCTTTTCCTTGTTTCATATCATCCTGCATGTTCCTTAATTCCCCGGCTGCCTTCTGTTCCTTTCCGCTTCTGAAAATATCATCCAGCCGCAGGAATGGCTTCAGTTCGGACGGCGAGATGACGACCTGGCCGCGGCTGTCAACAATGCAGCTGAGCATGTCCCCGTTAAAACTCTTAGACGCTATCATGGACTGCATGTCTTTCTTGCTGCGCACCCCTACCAGCACCTCGCTTACCGCCCCATCCACGCCATATACAGGAACAGAATAAAATATACTTTCCCCACCCATGTAGCCGGCCCGCACCTCCCCCTGAAAGGACGATTGGACACTGGATATCCCAAAAAAGCTTTTGGGGTCCATGTCCCGGGACACTGCTTCTGAGCAGATATATCCCCCCTTCCTGTCCAGCAGGATAAGAGGGTCGAATTCAAGGATTTCCGCCTTGCGGGCCAGGAAATCACGGACAGATGCTTCATTTCCATGGACATCCATCCTCATTATGGAATCCGCAACCATGATCAGGCTGCTCATCTTATTATGGATTGCTTCCCGGATATCCCTTGACAGGTTCGTCGTTATATCATCCAAATATGACCTGGTGCTGCGGTTCATGGCCATCCGAAGTTCCGACGCATTCCATATGGAAACCCCAAACACAAAAATAAGGATTACTGATAGTAATCCCACCTGTATCCTCCTGATAAGAGGTCTTGATCCCTCCGGCAGGAAATGTCTCTTCTGCTGCATGATTGCATAATCTCCACATCATTGGAATATGCTTTCATTTTAGATTACGGACAATGATTAATCAAGGCAGAATCTGTGCACATTAACATAGAGTACCAGGCATTTTTATGGCGGATTCCGGAGAACATGTTATAATGTCGTATGATAACGGACCGCTTATGTGCGGATAATCATCAGATATGCGGAGGACTTATCGTTGGAAGAAAAAAGAACTTTATATGACTATCTGTACCGGAATTTAAAAGAGCAGATACTGAACGGATACTTTGCCTGCGGCGAACGGCTTCCCTCATTAAACGAACTCTGTGAAATGTACCATGTGGGGATACGGACCGCAAAAGATGTAATCCGTGCCCTGAAAGAGGAGGGACTGATTAAGACCGAGGAAAGGAAACCTTCCTATGTAACGTACTGCAGGCCCCAGTGTACTCCTGACACATACCTGGTCCAGTCTGTCCTCAAAGGCAGGACATCCATACTTCAGGTATACAGGACCATGGAACTTCTGCTTCCTGCCATCTATACCTTTTCCCTGGAGGTATGCAGCAGCGATATGCAGAAACTGTGTTTTGCGCAGCTGTATAAGGACAGCCGCAAGGATCTTCGGACCAGGTGGAAATCAGCATCCCTTTCCCTGTACCGCCTGCTGGACGCGTCCGGCAACCTGCTGTTCCGGGATGTGCTCACCCACCTGGAACTGTACGCACGGATTCCCTTTTTCCTGGAACAGGAACAGGAGGAATGTTTTTCCTTTCCCTACACCCAATACGGAAACCCGATGTGGATTGTGGACGCGGCCGGCACCGGAAATCCATCAGCAATCCACCAGCAGTTCCGTTCGATGTACGCTTCACTTACCCGGTCAGTTGAAATGTATCTGGCGGACACATGCTCCCGCCATCCCAGCGCGGCTGAGGAACGGGAAGACATGTTCCATTGGCATATCCAGCCAGGACGCGACCATTATTATATGCAGATCACACGGTCCCTCATTGACCAGATCGGCCTTGGCCTTTATGGGGACGGTGATTTCCTTCCTCCCGAGGCAGTCCTTGCAGAACAGTACAAGGTATCGGTGTCAACAATCCGGAAGGCCATTGCCATGCTGAACAAGACGGGCTTCTGCCAGACTTACAATGTAAAGGGCACCCAGGTAACCTTGTTCAATGACAATGCAACCATGCGCTGCATGAAAAATAAAGTATTTAAAAGGGATACCCTGACCTACTTAAGCGGACTCCAGTTCATGGCCATCGCGGTCCGGCCCGCTGCCCTGCTGGCCTTTGAACAGATTGACGCCGGGCGGTTGGAAGAACTGAGCCTTGCCCTTAAGGCTCCCTATGCAATCCCCCTGGACCTTCTTATCCGGTGCGTCATGGAATGCCTTCCCCTGCAGCCATACAGGGCCATACTGAACGAGGTTACCGGCACACTGCGGTGGGGATACTATTATTCCTTCTTCAGCGCCGGAATCCAGGCAGACAATCCCCTGGACCGGATAAGCATGTCTGCCTGCCAGTCCCTGATCCGCGGGGATAAAGAGGCCTTTGCCATCCAGCTGTCCCAGTGTTACTGCCATATCCTGGAATTTGTCCGGGATTTCCTGGCTGACTGCGGGCTGCCGGAAGCAAGGAACTTTGTCACGCCCAGGCCCGAACTGCTGGGGTGGGAAGCCTTTGGTCCGGGACCGTCTGAACCGGGATTGCCGGAATCGGAATTGCCGGAACCAGGATTGCCGGAATAAGATAATCCCCTTGCGGATATGGGATGGAAATGATATAATCACACCAAAACGGCGTGGTATGCGCCGGAAAAACAGGAGGATTCAAATGGATTTTACGTATTACCCAAACCGGATTGCCCTGCTGGACGGCGGCGGCCGGGCCATTGCTGAAATCACATTCCCGGACATAGATGAGGATACCGTGGATATCAACCATACATTTGTGGACGAGTCCTCAGAGGCCAGGGCATGGCCGGCAAACTGATGGAAGCTGCCGTGAACCAGATCCAGTCCCAGGGCAAGAAGGCTGTGCCCACATGTTCCTATGCCGTAAAATGGTTTGAAAAACATCCGGAATACAACAAACTGGTGAAATAGCCTCCGGGCTATTCCACCAGTTTTCTGTTTTCATGTCCATCTGTACCATTTTTCCTGTTATTTTCCAAAAACAGATTCTTCCTTTATATCCAGCTTCCTGCACCACGCCTTCAGCTTATCCTCATCATAACCGGAAACATGGAAATCATCCAGGGTTTCCTCAATTGCGATATCTGTCTTAATGGTAGCCAGCTGCTTTGAAAGCAATGCCGCTGCTTCGCCGCACAGTTCATCCTCTTCCCCTGTCTTTGTAAGGGCCTTATAGGGCGAGCGGCTGATGCCCAGGCCGGATTTCCAGAAGTCCTGCAGTTCCTTTAAAGACGCCTTATCCTTCTCAGCCTCATGGATAGCCGCATAGATTTCCTCAATGGTGCCGTATTCGCCCAGAAGGATGGGGGCTGCGCTTGCCACGCCCTTTACACCCAGTATGTTGTCAGAGGTATCTCCCTGGATTCCCTTAAGGTCGGTTATCTGGTGAGGCCATACCCCCTCCTCTGCCAGGACATGCCCCGCTGTAAATTCAAAGGTTTTCTCCGGAAGGTTGACGCTTCTTTTGTCCATTCCATAGGGCGCATAATATTTATCATATAGTTCGTCCGCCTTTTCCTGTTTGGACTGTACCATCCATGCCCTTACATTATGCCCATCATCCACAAGCTGCAGATAATCATGGTCCTTTGTCATCACAACCATGGGGATCCGGTCCCGGAACTTCATCACCAGGCTGCCCGCATAATCATCCGCCTCGTACTGGCTGCTGTAAAGCACCCTGAATCCGGCGTCCTCCAGGATCTGTTCCAGAAGCACGAACTGCTGCTTCAAAGGTTCCGGGGTCGCGGACCTGGTTCCCTTGTAATCCGGGTACAGTTCCCTGCGGAACGTATCCCTTGTCTTGTCGAACACGAAGGCCATATGATCCGGCTGCTGCTTCTTAAGCAGGGAGACCACTGCCTTTAACACGCCAAATATCCCATTGGTATAGGTCCCGTCCGCTGCATGCAGTATCTTATCATAATGCTTCTGTTTTTCCTCGTCTGTCTTGGCAAACATGATTTCCCTGGGCAGCACGGCATAATAACAGGTGGACAGCAATGATGAACCATCCACGATTACAAACTTTCTCTCTGACATATGAATTCCTAACCTTCCTTTGCAATCCTTAAATATGATTTTAGTCATTATACCAGACAAGGCGGTCCGAGGGAACGGTCTCATATCCGTCCGCCTGCTCCCCCACCCGCATGATTACATTGCGTATGCCTGCCTGTATAATCATCCTGGCACATACCGGACATGGCTTTGCCCTGTGGACCGAGTTATCCGCAGGGTTTACGCCTGCCAGATACAGGTCCGCTCCCATGGTCTGTTCCCTTGAACAGTTTAACAGCGCATTCTGTTCCGCATGGATGGCCCTGCACATACCGTAGCCCTCCCCCTGGTGCAGGCCAAGCTGAATCCTTGGGCAGGAACCAATGTCGCAGCAATTGTCATACCCCCTGGGGGAACCGTTGTATCCGGTTGAGACAACCACATCGTCCTTGACAATCACCGCGCCGTATTTTCGTTTGATACAGGTGCTTCTGTATGCAAATGCCTCAGCCACGTTCAGATATGTGTCGATTTTGGATATCCTCTGTATCCCGTCCGGTTTAACCATGAACCTCTCCTTATGTTCCTGCCTTAAAATTATAAATCGGTCTTATCACTTTTTCTATATCAGCCGTGTCCCCGATATTGTCCACAATATCTTTCATGTCTTTGTAAGCCATGGGACATTCATCCAATGTATCCATATTGACCGACGTTGTATAAATCCCCTTCATCTGCTGTTCAAACTCAGGAACGGTAAATGACTTCTTTGCCTGGGTGCGGCTCATAAGCCGTCCCGCCCCATGGGGAGCGGACTGGTTCCAGTCATCGTTGCCCTTTCCGATGCAGATCAGGCTTCCATCCCTCATGTTGATGGGGATTATCAGCCGTTCACCTTTCCTTGCGGAAACAGCGCCTTTCCTAAGTATCATATGTTCTGTATCAATATAATTATGGATGGTCGTAAACTGGCTGACCACATGAAGCCCCATTCCTGCCACCAGTTCGTCCATCATGGCCTGCCGGTTGTATACCGCAAACTCCTGTACCAGCTTCATGTCATGGATGTACTGCTCAAACAACGCGCCTTCCACGTAGGCCAGCTGTCTGGGGACTGCGGTGCGCACCCCGTTTTTTAATTCCTTTAATGCCTTCTGGATTTCTTTTTCCCTGCCCCGGGCCTTCAGTTCCAGAATCAGCTTCTGCTGGTCCTGCCGGGAATTGCCGTTTAAAGCCCGGTATCCCTCGCCCTGATAATGCTCCGCAACCTCCAAGCCCAGATGCCTGCTGCCGGAATGCACCACCAGATAAACATGCCCCTCATCATCCTGGTCAGCTTCAATAAAATGATTTCCACCGCCCAGCGTACCCAGGCTTTTCTCAGCCCGGTTCAGGTTAATGTTTTCCCCACAGGCCAGTTCACCCAGCCTGCACCGTTCATAATACCGGTGTGTCTGGGTCCTGATGTTAAAACCTGACGGAATCCGGTCATATATGAGCCGGTCCAGCTTCTGAAGGTCAATCTGCCGCTCCTTTAGCCGTACCACTTCCATGCCGCAGCCAATGTCAACCCCTACCAGGTTGGGAACTGCCTTGTCCTTGATTGTCATGGTGGTTCCGATGGTGCATCCTGCCCCTGCATGGATATCCGGCATCAGCCGTATCCTGCTTCCCGCCGCAAACTCCTGATCAAGCAGCAGCATGACCTGGTCAACGGATGTGGCGTCCACCACATCCGTGAAGATTTTCGCCTCATTGTATCTGCCTTTCAGTTCAATCACTGGCGCCCTCCTTATGTCCTGCCGGATACATGGTACCGTATTACAGATCAGAATGCCCAGGGATGCCCCTCTGGCAGACAGTCATCACAAAGCAGTTCACCGTCCACCACCGCGCCGTTGGTCAGTTCCCTGATTGGATCCGGCTTCTCCCTGTCCGTTGTCCATGCCCAGATAACCCAGCAGTTCTTGCTTAGTCAGCGGCTCTGCATGGCTTAATATACAGTACCGGCAGTCCATGCGCTCAATGGTCCGTACCAATATCCCCAGCCTGTCCTTGTCCATATAGCCGTCATTATAAAAATCCCCACAGGTTGAATCCCCCAGGAACAATACCTTTTCCTCCGGAATATAAACCAGCACCGTATCCTCTGAATGCGGGGAAATCCCATGGAACATATCCGCTGTCAGACCGCCCAGTTTAAGTGTCATTTTATCAGTAAAGCCAATATCCGAGGGGACTGCCACAATCTCCCTGCCGTCTGCGTATTCCCGTTCCAGGCACGGGTCCTCTTCCTTGAGTGCATCCGCATAAGCGCTGTCCTCCAGCCTTGTCCGCTCCTGCTCAAGCATTTCATTGGTCTTCATATGGGCGGCTGATAAACCGTGGATGTGATGCATCCCAAAAGTATGGTCCCAATGCCAGTGGGTAATGACCGTTATATCAGGCTTCTTCAGATCCGCTTCTGCCAGCGCCCCATAGAATTCGTCCACATGGGCAGCCGAGTTGCCAGCATCTATGGCAAGGCTTATGCGGGAGCCATTAATATACGCCAGCATGGGGCGGTCTGTCTCCGGCTGATGGGGATAATAAAAAATCCGGCTGGTTAACTGTTCCAGCCTCATCTGCCGAACTCCCTGCTGATTACAGAATCATATATCAGCTTTGTCCTGGCATCAAAAAGAACCCATATGATTTCATCCAATGCCCCGTCATGCCCCACCAGGAACTGCTTAACCGCAGCAGCCGCACTTTCCGCGGCCAATTCCACCGGAAAATGATAAATACCTGTTGAAATAGAAGGAAATGCAATCTTTTTAATCCCTTTCTTTACCGCAATATCAAGTGAATTCTGATAACAGGAAGCCAGAAGCCCTGCTTCATTGTGCGTCCCCCCATTCCATACCGGGCCAACCGTATGGATGATATAGGAACAGGGCAGGTCATACGCCTTTGTAAGCTTGGCCTGCCCGGTCCTGCAGCCCCCAAGAAGCCGGCATTCCGCCAAAAGCTCCTTGCCCGCGGCCCGGTGGATGGCCCCATCCACTCCCCCGCCTCCAAGTAAGGACGAATTAGCCGCATTGACAATGGCATCCACACCCTGTATCTTTGTTATATCGCCTAACCTTGTCTGTATCTTTGTTTTCATTCATATCAACCCCCTAATAATGGTTCAGGTTACATTCTGATTAAAAATATCAATTTTACCCTCATAATATTATACCAAAACCATTCCTAATATCAAAGCAAAATATGAAACAAAACAATTCCGGCACCACAATGGCTACCAGAAGCAGGGGATTTGGGAATTTTGATATATAATGTTTGGATAAGGAGAAAGAAAAATGAGAAAAATATTGTATGTGTTTTGATTCTTTATTATTCCCTGGCGGATATGCCTCCCTCATCCGATAAGGACAGACAACCCAGCCATCGGCACGGCACCATCCATGTCTAAAGGGAGGCCGGTTCAATCCAACCAAACCCACTTTTCTTTAAAAATAAGGGTCCTGTCCTCAAATTTATGTATGCTGGACAAAATGATATCCCAAAAAAATCCCTGCCAATATCAAACTTAAAGAAAGAATAATTATTATGGTAAATATAGTATGATTTTTATTGATTTTAGTCGTCACTTCAAGAGTCATTGAGAATATACTAAATGAAAGAATAATAATGCCGCCTAAAACAAGTACCAAGCATACTGCTATATAAAAATTGGCCGAGTTAGCAATCAGGGTTGTTGTACACGTTATAAACGCAATTATTGAAGAAAAAAATGCCAAAAACTCAAGAAAGCGAAGTTTGCTGTCATTCAGTTCCTTGGTAACTTCATTTATTTTATTCTCATAATTTTGAGTTACAATATTTAATCTTTCTGACATTTCGTTAGCTTGTTTATGTAAAACCAAGATGCTTTTTTGAAATTGAGAGTTGTATAGATAATTATTATACTTTATTATACGATTTAACGAATCTTTGTTGTCCCCATTTTCATAGTTTAAAGCCTTAGTTATATAATATGATCCCATATCATACTCACATTTATGAATATATAATCTTCCTAATGTGGCATAATTCTTAGCATATTTTATTTGTGCAGGTTCTGTATTCCAAAGTTCTATGGACTCATTAATTGCATTAATTGCTTCTTGTATAAAACCCTCCCTCTCTTCATCTCCAATAAAATCATGATCTAATCCAGTTGCAATCGTTTCTGCGTAATGATGCAATATAGCTTTATGATGCTCTATTTTCTTTTTAGCTGAACACGCATAAGATATTGCTTTATACATCATATCACTACTAGAATAACTTAACGCAGTATAGCGATATTTAAAAGACAAAACTATATCGTTTAACGCATAATTAATAAAATAACGAGCATAATTGTCTGCTAATTTTATCATTTCTTCAAACTTATTATTCCTGCGAAAATAGATAGAACAAGAATAATAAGCAGAAAAACGAATGTCTTTATCAATATCAGGATCCTCAATAATCGGTACAAAGTATTCATACAAGTCGTTCAGTTCATATGACATTACTAGATTTCTTAAAAATATTGTATATTCAGGATTATCAGTTTTAGGAGCTGATTTTAATTCTTCAGTAAGTTTAGCGTATATCATCTGGAGTTATTAACCTCTTATTGAAAATTAATCACAATTATGGATTTATCGTCTTCGTGTTCAGTATTAGAGAATTTGTTTGATTCAATTACAAGTTCCTTAGCATTATAAATTTTATATGGTGGTTTTATATTATGCATAAGATAGGATTCCATACCATCAGTGGCCAAAATAATCTGAACATTTTTATCTAATTTAAAGTATCCTGTCTTTACAAATGCAATCGCTTTTTCATCACCATTTATTACTCCATATGCATATGGATGATTGGGATTATTACAAATTTCTTCTCGTATTGCACGCTGAGTAAAATATGGTTTGAATTTCTGTATCAAGTCTGTTTGCTTCTCAGTAAAAATAATAGAGTTATTTTCTGATATCTTTAAACCAATGCAATCCCCGATATACGCATAATAAAAAGTTTCATCAACTATCATGCTAGCTATACCTACTGCACCGGGCATAAAATCAAACTGTTTATCAGTGGTAAATTCCCTTATGTTGTTATTTCCAAATTCTATTGATTTCATTAAGAGATTTTCGATATCCTCATGTGATTGGGAATACCTCATATTATTCTTGATATATTCATAAATGCTGTTAGATATTAGATGTGTGACTTTTTCAGATGGACTCGGATTAGGATATCTGCCTTTAATCATGTCTCTTGTTACTCCATCCAAAATAATATAAATTTTCTTAATTTCATCGATTAGAATATAGTCCTCATTTGGCTTATCTTTCCAAATAGTATTTTTTTGAGTAAATTGAGTAAAATATATATTATTCATTCTTTCATCTCACTACACAATAGATTAGTTTATTAAATATATTCCAGATATATAATATTTATTATAACAAAAATCAATTATTATATCTAGTATTTTCCAGCAAATTGAAATATATACATGTTCTTTATATAGAACCACCACTTAGTTAGCTCTTTTGTGTTATCTTATGTGTGATTGTTGCCGCAAGTCCCCACATAAACCGATGATCCCGTTATCAGTAAACGTAACGTCACCGTGTTACGCTACACTGGCATATAATATACACCAGCTACGTATATGACTAGAAAAAGGGTGGAATATATCCGTAATTTGTTAGGTAAAAACAATTATTATAATTTGAAACTGCGCTTTCATAGTTTCCTCGCTACGTCGTACTTTGTCGTATAGTTATGAATGGAATTTTTATATACTCATCCGTCCTTAATGTGTAACCATATACTAGGAGGAATTATTATTATGAATTACGAAAGAGAAGCCAGTCAATTGCTGAGGAGGCTGGGAGCAAACAGCTCCTATGTTGGATTTTACTATGTTACATATGGCGTATCACAAAACATCCAGAAACCTGAACTGATTACCTTCATTACAAAAGGATTATACGCCGAGATTGCAATTAAATACCAGACAACAGTCGGGTGTGTGGAACGTGATATGCGGACTGTTATTAATACTATATGGCAACACGGAAATAGGGAGTTACTGGAAATCATCTTTGAACGAAATCTTACACGCAAACCGCGCAATGGGGAATTTATTGATGCATTATCTAATTATATAATTAATATATAATACTCCAATCATACATTTACATATCATGTCTAATCTGTTCGATTGTTACGGGCACCCTACTTTTTGTAGTAGGTGCCTATTCTATTTTATAAGAAAGGTGGTCATCACACATGACAAAAGCAAGGTCCGATAATAATAGGGATTAAATCCCCAGGCAAAATAACATCTGCATAATACATGGATGGTCTCCCTGTCGGGTACATGGATAAAAAACCTTATCCGATGCCGGACCTGGTCCTGGGCTCTCTTCTCACAGCAATCTCATTATATTATCCTTTTATTGATATTTGCATTTTTCCATGGCTTTTTTTCATTTAAGTTAGGATAAATAAATTTGACAAGACGAAATCAGTGACAAATCCAGTGACACTTTGAATACCTCTAAATGCTGCCAAGTACTAACTGTCATACAATTAGGTGCAACTATCAGAAACTACAATAGACATGATTTTAAATGCATATGCAAAAAGAAAAAGCCCAGAAACCTTATAAAATAAGAATTTCTCGACTTTCTTCGGGTTGGGCTATTCGTTAAAATAGTCAGCAGGGGAAGAGGGGCTCGAAC
>ERZ894236.2029-NODE-2029-length-11010-cov-9.05942_pt1 | contig 11010 bp, 10 predicted proteins | sample MGYA00380297_ERZ894236 | MGnify/ENA primary metagenome ERZ894236 (study PRJEB32331, sample SAMN06328420) | human gut metagenome | biome: human gut microbiome; feature: stool | host: Homo sapiens | collected 2014-08-04 ... | reverse complement strand
AGAAAAAGGGAAGACTTTCGGCAAAAGAGACGATCAGTATTTCCATTCAGATGGTGACAGGGCTTCAGGCGGCGCACAATCATCATATTATCCACAGAGATATTAAGCCTCAGAATATTATCATTTCAAAAGACGGAAAAGTAAAAGTGACGGATTTCGGCATTGCCCGTGCGACCACGTCTACACAGACGATCAGCACAAGCGTTATGGGATCGGTTCATTACACATCTCCGGAGCAGGCGAGGGGCGGAGTCGTAGATCAGAAGAGCGATCTTTATTCCATCGGTATTACGATGTACGAGATGATCACCGGGCACGTACCGTTCGACGGAGATTCCACGGTGTCGGTCGCGTTGAAGCATCTTCAGGAAGAGATTACGTCTCCGGCAGAAGAAGTTCCGAATATCCCGTACAGTCTTGAGTGCATTATCATGAAGTGTACACAGAAAAATCCGGGACGCCGTTATCCGGACTGTGCGTCTCTTCTTATGGATCTGAAAAGATCGCTTGTAGAGCCGGACGGCGATTTTGTTGTTTTGGGAGCGGGAACAGGAGCGGAGACAGACCGCACGATGGTTATGTCGACAGAAGAACTGGAACGGATTCAGGGCAGTCGTTATGATGATGATGAGTACGATGACGATGATGAGTACGATGATGACGACGATTATGACTACGACGACGATAATGATTATGATAACAGAAGGCGCAGTCAAAAAGACAGGCGGAAGAAGAATGATGTAAATCCCGATACGAAGCGGATCATGAAAATACTGATGATCGTGTCGGGAGTCGTGATCGCGCTGCTGATTCTGTTTCTTGTCGGAAATGCGGCGGGATTTTTCAAAGGAGCCGGTCTTTCTTCAAAGACAGAAAAGATGGTAACAGTACCGGATGTGCGCGGAATGACATTTGAAGACGCACAGGCAGAACTTAAGAAAAAAGATCTCGGTATTAAAAAAGCGGATAAAGAAGAAGCTTCCAATGAATACGAAAAAGGCGAGATTAAGAGCCAGAATCCGGGAAAAGGAAAGAAAGTAAAGAAAAATTCTACGGTTACGGTTGTGATCAGCAGCGGAGAAGCTGCGAAAAAAGTAACTGTGCCGAATGTTGTGAACAGATCGGAGGCGGAAGCAGAGAGAATGCTTCAGGATGCCGGTCTGAAAGTGACAAAAGGCGAGGCAGTTTATGATGATACGATCGAGATGGGAAATGTAGTCAGCTCTACTCCGGGTTCGGGAGAGCAGGTAGACGAGGGCACAAGCGTTCAGCTTATTATCAGTAAAGGAAAAGATCCCGAAAAAGATAAAGTAGAAGTGCCGTCGCTTCTGAATATGACGGCGGATCAGGCTGCCGCCGCCTTAGAAGAACTTGGACTGAAAGGAAGTCCTAAGGAAGAATATGCCGGCGGAACGGCAGGAACGGTTGTCACACAGGAAACAGAAGCGGGAACTAAAGTAAAGAAAGGCACAACAATAAAATATACGGTAACGCTTGGATCAAAAACAGAATGGTCTACTATTCCGAGTGATGTGATCGGAATGGAGAAAAACACGGCGGTTAAAGTGCTGACTGAGGCAGGGTTTGTTCCGGTATACGGCGGTGAAGACTACAGTGATACTCCGGTCGGAACGATTTACAGTGTGACTCCGTCGGCAGGTACAAAAGTGGAAAAAGGGACACAAGTATATTATTTTGTCAGCAAAGGATCATCGTCAGGACAGACCGATCCGGAAAACGGCGGAGACAATGAATAGGCGGTACCGACAGGGAATTTATAAAATATGCAAGGTAAAATTGTAAAAGGGATTGCCGGATTCTACTACGTTCATGTAGTAGAATCCGGTGTTTATGAATGTAAAGCAAAAGGGATCTTCCGAAAAGACGGTGTGAAGCCTCTTGTAGGAGATAATGTAGAGATAGAAGTTTTAGATGAAGAGGAAAAAAAGGGAAATATCAGGGAAATCCTTACGAGAAAGAACGAACTGATCCGTCCGGCGGTGGCGAATATCGATCAGGCGCTCGTTGTATTTGCGGTGACGAAGCCTAAACCTCATTTTAATCTTCTTGATCGTTTTCTTGTGATGATGGAGCAAAAGAAGATCCCGGTAATCTTATGTTTTAACAAATCTGACATTGCAAAAGAAAGCGATATTTCCAAGATGGAAGAAATATACAGATCATGCGGGTATCCGGTCTTTTTTACGAGTGCGAAAGAAGGATGGAAGATCGAAGAAGTGAAAAAGATTCTGCACGGGAAAACGACTGTTCTTGCAGGCCCGTCGGGTGTAGGGAAGTCGTCGCTTATCAATCTTCTGCAGTCGGAAGTAATGATGGAAACAGGGAGTATCAGCAGGAAGATCGACAGAGGAAAGCATACGACGAGACATTCCGAACTTTTAGTTTTGGAAGAAGATGAAAAGGTGGAAGACTGCGGCTCATATATTGTAGATACTCCGGGATTTAGTTCCCTTTATGTCAATGATTTTGAAAAAGAACAATTAAAATATTATTTCCCGGAATTCGGTCCGTATGAAGGATTGTGCCGTTTTTCGGGGTGCGATCATGTGCATGAGCCGGACTGTGCGGTGAAGCAGGCGGCAGAAGAAGGAAAGATACATGAGATCCGGTACAACGATTATGTTGCGATGTACCGTGAATTACAGGAAAAAAGGAGATATTGAAGATGGAAAATATTCTTGCCCCGTCGATTCTTTCGGCTGATTTTAAAATTCTGGGAGAACAGATCGAACAGACAGAAAAAGCAGGCGCAAAATATATACATTTTGATGTGATGGACGGAATTTTCGTACCGAGCATTTCGTTTGGCATGCCGGTATTGTCCGCGTTAAAAGGCGCGGTAAAACAGGCGCTTGACGTACATCTTATGGTGACTGAGCCGATCAGGTATGTGAAAGAGTTCGCAAAATGCGGAGCGGATATCATTACTGTTCACTTAGAGGCGTGTGAAGATGTAAAGGCGACAGTGGATGAAATAAAGGCAAGCGGAGCGAAAGCAGGCATCACGATCAAACCGGCAACTCCTGTGAAAGAATTGATCCCGTATCTGGAGCTTGCGGATATGTTTCTCATCATGAGCGTTGAGCCGGGATTCGGCGGACAGGCGTTCATTCCGGAATCGCTTGACAAGATAAAAGAACTTCGCACCCTGCTTGACGAGAGAGGTCTTAAGACGGATATCGAAGTTGACGGCGGAATTTATTGTGAAAATGTGGAAGCGGTATTGGATGCGGGAGCGAATATTATTGTTTCCGGTTCGGGAGTTTTCAAAGGCAATATTACAGAAAATACAAAGAGATTTATGGAGATATTGAAACGTCATGAGTAAGCAGACTGTGATCGTGAGCGGCGGGATGGTGGAAAAAGATTTTGCTCTCTCGATTTTAAAAAGCGAAGAAACTGAATTTGTTATCGGGGTAGACAGAGGTCTTGTGTTTTTGTATGACAACGAGATAAAACCCGATTATATCGTGGGAGATTTTGACAGCGTTCCGAGGAAGCTCGTTGAATATTACAGAGAAGAACTTGATGTGCCCGTGAGAGAATTTAATCCGGTAAAAGATGCATCAGACACAGAGATCGCTTTGCGCCTTTGCCTTGGTCTGAATCGCAAAAAGATCGTCATCCTGGGGGCAACCGGCAACCGGATCGATCACCTGTGGGCAAATGTGCAATGTTTACAAATTGCGCTGGAAGCAGGAGCGGACGCTTGCATTATGGACGCTCACAATAAGATACGGCTTCTCGATAAAACTGTTACATTGAAAAAAGAAGAGGCATTCGGACCGTACTTTTCATTGTTTCCATTAGAACAGCCTGTAGATGCGTTCAACATTACAGGGGCAAAATATCCGCTGACAAATCATTTCCTTAAGCCGAGCGACAGCCTGTGCGTAAGTAATGAATTTGTTGAAGATGAAGTGGAAATATCGTTCGTGTACGGTAAGGTGATCTTGATGGAGACGAGAGATTAGATTTCGATAAGTTTTTGAAAGATGGTTCACTTTGTGCCCCACTAATTCCCGGATGTTTTTCTCAAAGTCCCGGTATAGTAAATGAGAAAGCATATCAGGATTTTATGAGAAAAGAGAAAATTTTTTGTAAGGCGTTGAAAAAAGGTAACTTGCTGAGGCAGGTTACCTTTTAGTTATATTCTATGATACAGTTTAACAATACGTAGATATATGCTTTGCAGAAAATTCCGTAGAAATAAAAGCTTTTGTCTGATAGAATGATTATAATTATAGTATACTGAAAAAACACATTAGAATCTGTAAAGGAGATCGACTATGGGAGAAAATTATTTGGACATGGTTCCTGTTATAGTGATATTTTTTGCTCTCGGCATTTTATTATCAAGGCTGGGAGGAGTTGGAGGAATTGTTGTAAGAATTAAAAGAATGATTTGTAAGCTAATAGGACATAGAGATTGAGATGAAAAAGATGAACAAGTATATCGATCAATCTTAGGTTGTTAAGATAAAAAAAGGTTAAGTAAAATTTGAATTTGCTAAAGGAGGAATATGTATGCGTGTTTTGAAAGCAATCTTTAGTGTTTTAACGATTGTTTTCGGTTCTCTTGGACTTATAAACATAGTGTCTACTGATATAACATTGCCTCTTATGTTTGTTTTTATGGGATTAACCTTTTTGACGAGTGCAAAAGAATGTTATGATAAAGGTGCAAAGAAAGACGCTATGATATTTGCAGGTGTAGCAATTTTTGTCTATGTAGTCACTGCATATAATTTGATAAGTAGATTTATGTGAATTCAAATTTGTTGAGACGAAAAGAGCTATATCAATAGGTTTGGAGTTAAGCGGTGATTTGATGAATGATCAATTCATACAAGGAGTAATATTTGATTGGAATAGAATTGATAATGATAGTTATTTAAAAGAAATAGAAGCTTTTAATGGAGTTGAAAAACTTGATTTCAATAAATCAATTACCTTTTTTGTCGGAGAAAATGGCAGTGGTAAATCAACTTTGTTGGAGGCGATTGCTATAGCACATGGTTTTAATCCTGAGGGTGGAACAAAGAATTATGTTTTTTCTACTCATGATACGCATTCAGAATTATGTGATGCAATAAAAATTTCAAAAGGCTACCGGAAGGAAAAGTGGGGATATTTTCTTAGAGCCGAAAGTTTTTATAATGTTGCCACGCAGGAAGAAAATTATGCAGATCTGAAGCATCCCTCTGCAAAGTATCATGAAAAGTCACATGGAGAGAGCTTCCTTGCATTAGCTCAGGATAATTTACATCCAAACGGCCTGTATCTTTTTGACGAACCAGAAGCTGCATTATCACCTCAGAGACAGCTTACATTGTTAATGCAAATATACCGATTTGCGAAGGAAGGGGCACAGTTTTTTATAGTTACACATTCGCCCATTCTGTTAGGTATACCGGATGCAGATATTTATTGTTTTGATAATGGAAGCATACATTTATGCGAATATGAAGAGACAGAAAGTTATCAGATAACAGAGATGTTTATAAACAATAGGCAGATGTTGCTGAATAGATTGCTAACAGATTAGATAATAAAGAAAGCGATAACGCTCAGTTTGTTGAGGTGAAAAGAGTTAAGCAAATCGGGGGGATGAAAACATTGAATTTTACAGATGAAAAAGATTACATTATGCGAATGATAAAAGAAATGGTAAGAGTATTATTTTCTTTAGCATTTGGGAAAAAGTATGTTTCTGTTGAATTAGAAAAAGAAAACAAGTATGAAGTATCTGGAAAAAATTTGAAAGATTTTCTGGATATGATTGATGTAGGACAAATCAATGAAGCTGAGAATATACTTTTAGATGGCATTGATTATTCCAACAGAGATGAGGTAATAGCTGCCGCTCTTTTTTATCAGCACCTTAGCGAAAAAGACAGTGAGTTTTTAGAGAGCAATAATTATACAAAAGAAGAAGTGTTTTCTGGGTTTGAACAATTACTCAAGCAGTCAGGATATGCTGATTTACTTTATTTGGTTAAAGGTCATGAATAATGTAGAAATAGTAATTAAAGTCGGATTTAAAAGTAAGACACAAATAAAAGTCAGTTTGATGAACCGGGAAACTGTAAGTTACAAAGGAGACCAACTATGAAAGATAAAAGCATTTTAATCAGTGTGGGAAGTATTATTTATATTGTTATGTCTGGAATTGATAGATTTGTTTATCAGATACCTAATATTATTTATATTCCGGTAGCAATTCTCGGTATTGCTTTAATTTTAATCGGCTTTTTCAAAGATAAATCTAAAAAATAAACTTTCAGTTTGTTAATATGAAAAGAGTTAAACAAATCAGAATTTGAGGTGGAAATATGGCATCAAGCAAGGAATACTTAGAGTTTATTTTAGGGCAGCTATCTGAGTTAGAAGAAATTACTTATCGAGCTATGATGGGAGAATTTATTATTTATTATCGTGGCAAGATTGTAGGCGGTATCTATGATGATAGATTACTTGTTAAACCAGTAAAATCAGCAATTAGTTATATGCCGATAGTTTCATGTGAATTACCCTATGAGGGAGCAAAAGAGATGTTGTTGGTAGATGAAGTCGATAATAAGGAATTTTTGACAGGCTTGTTTCATGCAATGTATGATGAACTGCCAACTCCAAAACCGAAAAAGAAGAAATAAACAACTTACAGTTTATGCCATTGTCATTTTGTAAAAGGAAAAATTTAACTCCTATTTTACATATACAACAAAATACCTTAACAAAAGACCATTAAAATCCTATCGTTACTTGAATTCAATGGGTTAACGGAGGAAACGATATGAGAGTAAAACGGAGAAAAACAATGGCGCTTTTAGCAGCTGTTTCGATCGTATGCGCTCAAAGTACAGTAAGTGATGTCTTTGCAGCGGGAGCAGAGGAGGTGGCAGCACAGGAAAACAATGCAGTTTCAATCGAATACCTTACTTTACAACCAGGTGAAAGAGACGATTCGGTAAACCTGAACTGGTATGCCCCGGAAGGTACTCAAAATGCGATTGTCCGTATGGGGGATAAGACAGTAGAAGCATCTGTAAGAGCTCTTCATACTCCTACAAAAGTAGTTGAAGGAAAATATACAGATACCGGGAAAATAGTATGTCAGGCTACTGTATCAGGACTTTCAAAAGGCACAGAATATAGTTATCAGATTTCATATGATAATGGAAATACTTGGTCAAAGAAGTATTCTTATGAAACACCAAATGCAGGTGAATTTCGATTTGGTTTTACAAGCGATCCCCAGATTAAAGAAAACGGAGAAACAAATAACGGGGGATGGAATCCTTCTGACGGAAAAAATCAGACCGGATGGGCAGTTATGCTGGACAAGATGAAAGAGGAAGATGTGAACCTCATTGTTTCCGCGGGAGACCAGGTGGAGGATCAAAGCTGGGGAAAATCCAGTGAGTATGCGGCATTTTTTGCTCCGGAAGAAATGACATCTCTTCTGTATGCCCCGGCAGTAGGAAATCATGATCGTCATTACATGTTTGATGATCATTTTAATCTTCCGAATGAAATGAGTGTAGATGGAAACGCAGCGTCTCTTAATCAGGTAAAGACAACATTCCGCGGACAGAACAGTGGAACGAGTCAAAGCCATGGCAACTATATTCAGGCAACTGCGGATGAAATCGCACAATCTGCAGAGTCAAATGGTGTTACACCGAATAAAGACGGGCAATATGATTTTGTGGAACGAAGAGAAATGGAGACAAAAGGAAACTATTACTATTTATATAATAACGTTCTCTTCGTAACATTAAACACAGGAGCTTATCCGGGCGGAAACGATAATGAAAATGCGGGAAATGTAAATGTTCCAAGCGCTTCAAAGGACAATTCCGAAGCGGAAGCCATCGTTTCTAACTTCAGAACAACTTTAAATGCGGCGACGGCAGAATATTCAGGTCAGTATCAATGGTTAGTTGTTACACATCATAAATCTACGCAGACAGTGGCAAAGCATGCTGCCGATTCGGATATTGAGAACTATGTAGATGCAGGATTTGAGCAGGTGATGGATGAATTTGACGTTGACTTTGTATTAGGCGGTCACGATCATGTGTATTCTCGAAGCTATGTGCTGAAAAACGGTCAGAGAAATGCAGAAAGACTGGATGATTTCCATGATCCTGACGGAGTGATTTATCTGACGGGTAATTGCTGTTCTGACATGCAATACTATACTCCTTTTGAGAAAGTAGACAAGACCAATAATGCAGATTATCCGGTGCTGGCAAACGGACAAACCGGTTCTGAGGCATATTTGGCGGGAAATCTTCCAATTGGAAATCAGGAATGGAACCAGGAGTACAGTCCAAGTTACGCTGTCTTTGACGTGGCGGATAATAAAATCTCTGTCAACGTATATAACCTTTCGGGAGACAGCAATGCCCCGGAAAGTAAATTAATTGATTCATTCAGTGTTACCAAAAATGCGAACGGCGGAGAGCTGAAAAACGGATTAGAGAATAAAAAGTCTTCTATTGCCATGACACAGACTGCTCAATATAATTCCGGCATGCAAAACCCGGACGGCGGCGTTATGGAAATTATAGATTACAATACAGTTACAGGCTGGGCGTATGCTGTGAATGGTGTAACCGGGAACTTAACGGCAATTCCGATGAAAAATAAAAATGCAGTTGATAAGATCGCTTTGTTAGATGGAAAGAATATAAATATCAAAGAAATCGTTGAGAACAATTACAAAGGTTTCTCCTACGGTGATATGACTTCTGTTGCCGTTTCTCCAAATGGAGAAAAGCTTGCAGTGGCAATCCAGTCATCTGATTATTCGGTTGCCGGATGCCTCGCAGTATTCCTTTGCGGCGCAGATGGGACATTGTCATTTGATCAGATTTATGAGGCAGGTGTACAGCCGGATATGGTGACATTTACACCCGATAGTAAAAAAATTCTTTCGGCAGATGAAGGCGAACCAAGAAACGGCTATGAAGCGGGAAGTATTGACCCTAAGGGAACGGTCACTGTAATTGATCTGACAAATCAGAATGTATCACATCTTGACTTTACCGTTTTTGACAGTGAAGCGAAAAGAGCGGAGCTTGTACAAAATGGAGTGATTTTGAAAAAAGGAACGGCTCCGTCTGTTGATTTAGAACCGGAGTATATTGCAGCAAATGATAAAACAGCCTATGTTACACTTCAGGAAGCAAACGCCATTGCCATCGTAGATCTGCAAACACTTTCTATAGAAAATATCTGTTCCGCAGGATATGAAGATTACGAAAAATATCCGATCGATATTGATAAAAAAGATGCGGCATACAGGCCGGTATCTTATCCGTCGCTTCGCGGAATCCGTATGCCGGACGGAATTTCTCTGTTTGAGTCGAACGGCAAAACTTATATTGTAACTGCAAATGAGGGGGATTCCAGAGAGTGGAACGAATATCTTAATGAAGCAGAATGTAATTTTGGGAAAGGGCAAACATCACCTTCCGGGAAAATTACGGCTGAAAACAGTGGACTAACCGGAAAGGTTGTATTCTTCGATCAGAACGATTATGAAGGTTTAAATTCAGAATATGATTACCTGTTCGGAGGACGTTCCTTCACTGTTTATTGTGTAGATGGATCCGGAATGAAAGAAGTGTATACGAGCGGAAACGAGTTAGAAGCAAAAACAGCGGCATATTTCCCGCAGTACTTTAATTGTTCCAATGACTCCGCAGAAATAGATGACCGTTCAGGGAAAAAGGGCGTAGAAGCAGAAAGCGTAACAATCGGAACGGTAGGAGAGAAAACTTATGCGTTTATCGGTCTTGAGAGGATCGGAGGCGTTATGGCTTATGACATTACAAACCCTGACAAGATTCTTTTCGCAAATTATATTAACTCCCGAGATTTTAGTAAAGATATAGCAGGCGACGTATCTCCGGAAGGACTGTGCATGATTTCCGCATCTGAAAGCGCAGACGGAAATGCTTATCTGCTTGCATCCTGCGAAGTGTCAGGAACAGTTGCTGCTTACAAACTGATATCGCAAAATATTGATTCTTCGGATGACGATAACACAGATAATAATCACGATAATAATATCGATCACAACGGAAGTGGTCACGGCGGCGCCGATACGGAAGATTTAAACAATCAAGAAAGTAAGACAAATGCGCTGAAAACGGGAGATCATGCCCCGGTTATAGGAACGGGAATAGGAATGGTTCTTGCATTGTCTGCAATCATTGTAATACTGAAATATCGCAGATCTAAAAATACCATTACAAATACAAAATAATAAGCAGAGCTGATCCGGAAGCAAAAGGCGGTAAATACCGCCTTTTGTTGTCGTTTTAAGTCAGTGAAGGGAAATATGGCTTTTCCCGGGAAACTTTTAGATAATACTTTAGAGTTGTGATGTAGACATATGAGCCTTATTATAGTATTATATAGAACGACATTAAGACTCTGATACTTAAAAATATAGAGAAAGGCGAAAACCCGCAAAAATTGCAGGGTTTTTAGACAGGTAAAGATAAAAATGAAACTAGGTATTGTCGGTTTGCCGAACGTAGGGAAAAGTACATTGTTTAATTCATTGACAAAAGCAGGGGCGGAATCCGCCAATTATCCGTTCTGTACGATCGATCCGAACGTAGGAGTCGTAACAGTTCCGGACAAGCGTCTCGATGTACTCGGAGAGATGTATCATACGAAAAAAATTATTCCTGCGGCGATCGAGTTCGTTGATATTGCGGGGTTGGTAAAGGGCGCGTCAAAAGGCGAAGGTCTCGGCAACCAGTTTCTTGCAAATATAAGGGAAGTGGACGCGATCGTTCATGTTGTCCGCTGTTTTGAAAATACAAATATCGTTCATGTGGACGGAAGCATCGATCCGATCAGAGACATTGAGACGATCAATCTTGAGCTGATCTTTTCGGATCTGGAGATTCTGGAGCGGCGTATTGCGAAAACGGTTAAGCTTTCCCGCAATGACAAGGCAGC
>ERZ894236.2004-NODE-2004-length-11131-cov-8.85852_pt1 | contig 11131 bp, 14 predicted proteins | sample MGYA00380297_ERZ894236 | MGnify/ENA primary metagenome ERZ894236 (study PRJEB32331, sample SAMN06328420) | human gut metagenome | biome: human gut microbiome; feature: stool | host: Homo sapiens | collected 2014-08-04 ... | reverse complement strand
AAAGTTTGTTACGCAGCAAGCTGCGGGGAATTAAACCCTCTTTTTGATTAAAAACATGCTTGATTCTTCTGCCTCTTTCAAAGCAATCGCCAGATGCCTGGGCCGTGACTGTACTACGATTTCAAAAGAGGTTCGTTCCCATTTGCTCTTCCAGAAAACCGGCTGCTTCGGCAGGTCCTTCAACGATTGCGCCAACCGCCGCAGCTGCCCCGTCTCTTCCCTCTGCTCTGACCCCTCCTGCCTCTTTAAAAAATGCAGCCTCTGTTCCAAATGCCATCTTTACTGCCAGGATTATTTCAAGGAATTCTGTCCTTCCCTGTCCCGCCCTCCTTATGTCTGTAATGGATGCCGCAGCAGGAACAGCTGCACGCTGGAAAAGCATGTTTACTCCGCCAAGGCTGCACAGCTGGAATACGAGTCTGTCCGCTCCGAGTCCCGCTCCGGTATCTGTATTTCAGAGGCAGAAGCCTTGCAGCTGGATGACTTCATTTCTCCCCTCATCCGCAGGGGACAGTCCATCCACCATATCTGTTCCAACAACCCGGAGGAAATCATGTTCTCTGAGAAAACCATCTATAATTATGTGGATGCCGGCATTTTCTCTGCCAGAAATATCGACCTGCCCAGAAAAGTTTCCCATAAGCCCAGGGCTTCTTCCCACGATTCCTTCAAGGTCGATAAATCCTGCCGGGTTGGCCGTTCCTATGCGGACTTCCTTTCTTTTCTTGAAGGCTGGCCTGACTGCCCTGTCGTCCAGATGGATTCGGTCGAAGGCCGCAAAGGTGGCAAAGTCCTCCTCACCATACACTTTGTCAAATGTGAGTTTATGCTTGCTTTCCTCAGGGACAGGAATACTGCTGCTTCCGTCTTTGACGTCATTGAAAGGCTTTACTGGCAGCTGCGTCCTGACAAGTTCCAGAAGCTTTTCCCACTCCTCTTAACGGACAATGGCAGCGAGTTTTCAAACCCTGCCGCTTTGGAAATCGACGCAGAATTTAACCACCGTACCAGAGTCTTTTATTGTGACCCGTCCGCACCCTACCAGAAAGATGCCGCGGAAAACAACCATGAATTTATCCGCAGGATACTTCCAAAAGGAACGGGCTTTGATAACCTTACACAGGATGATGTGAACCTGATGATGGATCATATCAACTCGTATTCGCGGGCAAATCTTGGCAATCATAGCCCTTACGAAATGTTCCGGCTGTTCTATGGCCAGGAGATTTTAGAACTGCTGGGCGCACATTTCATTTCCCCAAATGATATTTTACTGCACCCAGAGCTTCTGAAATAAAAACATAAACCGACACCGGCAGCACACAGATTTCCAAACGACATAGCGTTTACGAAAAGGATGGAATTTAATATTTTAAAAAAATGGTTAAACTGCACCTACGCTGTTTTGCGCCCAAAATCCGTGTGTTTTAGGTTGTTTTCTCTACTATCATAGCATAAAAACACCAGAGATAAACCTTTTTTGTCTCAAAAAATCTATCTCTGGTGGAATTTAACTTTACAAGGTGTGCTTTTCCTATGCATCTTTAAGGAATCCTTTATTTAAGCCATTTACGGCCCAGCAGGGAGCCACCATCCATCAGCTCCTGCCGTCATCACTCATTTCCTATAATTTCCTGCCGGATTACAATCCCCGACTGAAACTGAATCTCAATCTTGTTTTCATTAATCACCTTAATGCTCTGAATCAGCCTGCGGACAAGGTCATCATCAAATTCCCTTTTTAAGTATTTTGCTTTTTTGATGTACCCCTCCATCTCCTGCACTCTCTGGTCATAGGACTCAGCCAATCGCTGCTCCTGCACCAGCTTCGCCCTTTTCTTCTTTAAATCTTTGATTTCATCTGCGATCCCCCTGTACTTCTGATCAAAGACCTCATCAGCACATTCTGATTTGGCGCTGTCTTCGATGAGCTGCATCAGCTCCTGCTGGAGTTTTTCAATCTGCCCATCGTATTCCGTCGGCTCCCGCTGGGAGGAATAACTGCCTATGATACGGATCACATTCTCACGGAAGGCCTGTACAAATTCTCCCTGATCTTCCACCACGCTGTCGATTGCCGTCATGATGGCTTCGTGCAGGGTTGGTTCCTTCAGGGTAGGGGAATGTTTACACCGCTTGGAACCGTATTTTAAACGGTTGTCACAGCGCCACACTGCTTTCTTTACCCCATACTTTGACCAGACCTGCCGCCGGTAGGGCTGTCCGCATTCCGCACAGATCATGATATCTGACAGCGCATATTTGGCGCTGTATTTGCTTTTTTCCGGCGCACCCTTTTTCTTGGAGGATGGGCGATGGAGCGCCGCCCTCCGTGCCTTTTCCTCCTGCACTCTGTGAAATAGTTCTTTTGGAATGATGGCTTCATGGTTGTCCTCCACATAATACTGCGGCACAATCCCCCGGTTGATTACTTTTTTCTTTGTAAGGAAATCCACTGTGTATGTTTTCTGCATCAGGGCATCACCCATATATTTCTCATTGCAGAGCATCTTATCGATTACCGTAGCCTGCCACACCGTATTCCCTGTCACGGTCCGGATACCGTCCTCCTCCAGGATCCGCTTAATGCGGTAGCTGCTGTTGCCTTCCAGATAAAGGCGGAAAATGCGGCGCACCAGCTCTGCCTCTTCTGGAACGATCACCAGGTTCCCGTCCTTATCTTTGGTGTATCCAAGGAATTTACTGTGATTCACAATGACCTTTCCGCTCTCAAACCTTCGGACAATCCCCCAGTGGCAGTTCTCACTGGTATTGCGGCTCTCCTCCTGCGCCTGGCTGCTTAAGATTGTAATCAGCAGTTCTCCTCCGCTGTCCAGGGTATTGATGCCCTCTTTTTCAAAGAACACGGCAATGTTCTTCTCCTTCAGTTTTCGGATATTCATCAGGGAATCCACGGTGTTCCGGGCGAAGCGGCTGATGGATTTGGTAATGACCATGTCAATCTTTCCTGCCATGCAGTCCTCGATCATGGACTGGAAATCGCTGCGTTTCCTGGTCGAAGTCGCGCTCTTTCCATCGTCCGCATAGATTCCGGCCAGCTTCCAATTCGGGTTGCTCCTGATCTTTTCAGTGTAATAATCCACCTGCGCCTCGTAGCTGGTTTCCTGCTGTTCCTGCAGGGTGCTGACCCGGCAGTAGGCGGCTACCCGCAGGATTTTCATCTGTGGGCGGATCGTCCGGTCATACGCCGGTTTCGCCGGGATAACGGAAATATTCTTTTTCGTTGCTGGCTGCATCTATGTACGCTCCCTTCTTCTGTTTTTCTTCTATCCGTTCCTTCAGCCGAAGGCCGTTTACCAGTTCAAATTCCAGATGGCCGTCCGGCTGGACAATAATTGTTTTCACTGTCTGTTGGAAAAGCTGCTCATCAAAATCCGTCTGCTGTGCTTTTCCTGAAAGGGCCTTTTTCATTTTTTCTGTCTGGTATGTCCTGTCATCAATGCTGGAAAACCGGTACTGCGCGGCGACGCACTCATACAGGAGATTCTTTATGGTTTCGCTGTCATACTCCCCTGTCTGTATGATTTCGCCGATCACCTGGTCCATCCGCTCTGCTCTGCCAGAGGTTGGAACCGGGCGTTTTTCATCCTCCCGTTCCAGCATCGTCGGTGATGCAATCACACGGTTGATGACTGCCAGGAATGCCCGCTGGATTTCATCATCTGTCAGGAACCGGTTGCGGCAGTATACCCTGTTTCCTTTGATATACCGTTTGCATTTCCAGCGGACAATTTCTCCCGGCTGGTTACAATGCTCTACATATTTGCGATAGGGCTGTCCACAAACGCCGCAGACCATCCGGCTCCCTATAGCTGTCTGATTCGCAAAACTGTTTAGCTGTGCCGCCCTCCCAAGCTGCCAGGCTTTTTCCCTGCGCCGCTCCTGCACCTGCTCGAATATGGCAGTGTCAATTATTTTCGGATAAAACGCATCGCCCTTATATTTCTGGTTCTCCAGGATTTTTCCTACGGAGCCATGATTCCATGACGGACGGTGGCTGGCATTCAGAACGCCCTGCTCTGTCAGTTCTTTTGCAATCTGGTAAGTGGACACCCCCACAAGATAACGTTTAAATATCTTCCGCACAATCCTGGCGCTGTCGGGTTCTATCTCTGCTTTTCCATTCACAACCCGGTATCCCAATGGCATATGTCTCTGCATCCGCTCATGCCTCCCCTCCGTAGGATTCTGGAAGTTCCAGGCCATTTTTCAGCCTGAATATAAGGTTGCGCTCCGGCATCATAATTATCTTTTCTATTATCATGCAGAACAGTTCCTCATCAAATTCTTCTATAATCGCAGGGCGGTTGCGGAACACGGTGATGAGGTATTCGGTCTGGGCAATCTCCCATTCATAAAGCCTCTGGTTCTTTAACTGCCGCAGCCTGCGGTATGCCAGTTCCAGCTCTGTTTCGTTCTGGTTGCGCCGTTCAAGAAAAACAGCAGAGCTTATGTCGCCATCCGTAAGGACTTTCTGCAACATATAACTCTGCTGTTTGATCTGCTGTATGTTATGTTCCTGTTCCTCCTGCTCCCGTTCCTGTTCCGGATTGCCGGGAACTGTTTTCAGGGCTTCAAGCAACGGGACCAGGATTTCCTGATAATTACTTGCCAGCCGGTTCCACATCGTCACAAAGGATTGTTTCAGGATGTCCTCCCGGACTGCTTTCTGCCTGCATTTGGCAATGTCCACGATATGCTGGTGACAGCACCACTGGACTTTCTCATAGGGCTTGCCAATATATATTTTTTGTCTCCGGAAGGCCCCGCCGCATTCCCCGCAGACAATCCGGCTGCTGAAGGCATACCTGCTTTGATAGACCTCCGGATTCTCCGCACACTGGATTTCCCTGCGGTATTCATAAATCTGACGCACAGCCTGTGCTTCTTCCCGGCTGATGATCGGTTCGTGGTTATCCGTGATCAGATATTGAGGCAACTCTCCGTGGTTATGTTTCTTCATAAATGGAACACCTTCCGTTGTGTAGGTCTTTTGGTAGAGCATGTCGCCCTCATACACCGGATTCTGCAGGATTCCCTTGACCACACTGTCCTGCCAGTTCCTTGCGCCGCGTATGGTAGGGACGCCCTCTTTCTGCAGCTCCTTTGCGATGGTATACGAGCCTTTCCCGCCAAGATAGGCATCGAATATCCTGCGGACGACCACCGCCTGCTCCGGATCGATGACCAGTTCCCCGTTTTCATCATTCCGGTAACCATAGGCTGGCATACCGATGATAAAGCTGCCATTCTGGAAGCGGTACCGCACCGCCCAGCGGCTGTTAGTTGAGATGTTCTCGGACTCCCCCTGGGCGATGGAGCTGAGGATCGTCAGAAGCTGCTCGCTCTTTTCAGAAAGGGTGTTTACCCGCTCCTTCTCAAAATAGATACCGATTCCAAGTTCCTTCAGTTCCCGGATAGCCTGTATGCTGTCCACCGTGTTCCGCGCAAAGCGTGTGACAGACTTGGTAAGGATCAAATCAATTTTTCCAAGCCGACAGTCCTGCATCATCAGCTGGAAATCCTCCCTCCGCTTTGTCCCTGTGCCGCTTTTTGCATGATCAGCATAGATTCCCGAAAAGATCCAGTCCTCCCGCCCTGAGATCAGGCGGGTATAATAGGCCAGCTGTGCTTCATAAGAATTCTTCTGCTCCGCGGTTCCTGTGCTGACCCGGCAGTAGGCACAGACCCGCTTGACGGTTTTCACCTGGTTTACAGGAGCAGTGCTGACAGGTTCAATTTTGATTACTTTTTTGACGCTGTTTTTCGCCATTTTCGTCTCCTTCCTAAAAAATTTCCTCCTGTTAGCACCACACAATACCACACTTTTTCAGATATATCCAGTGTTTTTACACATATACTTCCGCCAATTCCGGGGAAAAGGATTCCCGGTTCAAGGCATCGATTTTTTCCGATTCCTCCGGCAGCAGAACGCCGTTTTTCACCATCATTTCTAACAGTTTTACTGCCAGCTTATAATGCATTTCCCTGGTTTCCCTCTTCTTTTCCATTTGCCCTCCCGCTAGTCTCATGTTGTTTCCAAACTCAGGCATCACTATACAAACCTTTTTAGTCGGTCTGACACGATGCCAGCGATAAAATCGCCACTGCGAGAATTCCCAGAATCGCCGCCACTATAAACGGCAGCGCCAGAAACAGACGAAATAAAAATCCCGCAATACTTCTCATTCGTTTTCTCCTAATAGAAATGAATCATCCCCTCCAATGGTGAGAACACTTCCAGGCGATATTCTTTTGCCATTGCCTGAAACTGTGCCATCTGCATGTCAGAATGAGACAGGCTGTTCCTGCCCACAATCAGCAGAGTATCTGCCCTTCCGTCTTTCACTGCCTGAGCAAAATGCCGGAAGCCGTTTCGTTTCCAAAGAGGCTTTCCCCCCAGGTCACTGGAACTTCCCGCCAGTTCAAATTCCATCTGCACTGCATAATCACAGAGTTGTTTGTACTGTCGCTTTAGCTGGTCGTGTGTATCCTCCGGGGCGTCAATCGCGCAATATACCCATGCCTGCCTTGTTTTTTTCTTTTCCATAGTCACTTCTCCTGTTCTTTCTCTGAGATGCTGTTCTGCTCCAAAAAGCCGTCCAGCCCAAAACTCACCGCAATCGCATAATCCACATGCCGCATGGTAGCCGAATTGAGCCTCCCTATGTATTCCCGGAGCCGCGCACGGTCAATAGTCCGCACCTGTTCCAGCAGAACTACCGAATCCGATGCAGTCCTCTGTGACATCCATACAGCTTGATATGCGTGGGCATTTTCCGTTTTTCTGTCCGGCTGGTAATCGCCGCCGCAATGACGGTCGGACTGTACTGATTTCCAATATCATTCTGGATGATAACCACCGGGCGGACGCCGCCCTGCTCACTGCCAACCACAGGCGTCAGATCTGCGTAAAACATATCTCCCCGCTGTATCTCATTCTTCATATTCCAAGTTTCCTCCTTCCTTCTCCATCTACACTTTTTTCATGATACAAGGGCGGCAGCAGCCTGTGTTCCCGGCTGCATAAAAACAGTTGACCAGCCACATACGGGCTGCCACCGTAGTTTCTATATGAAACTTTATTGTAAAATCACTTGTTCTTCATCTCGCTTGCTCCTATTCGACACTACTTCCCGGAGCCAGATACGGCTAGGCCAGTCGGCGCACTACGCATCCACGGGCAGTCAGCACAGACCGGCCATGGTCAGGAGCCGTCATGGGAATCTCACCCCTCCGAGGATCTCTCCGAGCCGCCCTCATTGCGTGATCCCGTGCCTTACGGGGCTGTGACTGGACGGAAGTATCATTATAAACTGTTCAGTATTCTGGCAGGCGGCTCACCACAAGCCGCTTTGGAATGGATAATTCCCGCTCGTCACCTTTGATATTATCTTGTTGACAGGCATTTTTGTTCCCTGCAGGTGGTCGTGGCGTATCCTTCACTATGCTTTTCCTTTCGGACTGAACAGCGAATGTATCTGTGCTGCTGGATATGACCGCCTGGGACGGTGTTTTTCAAAGAGCAGAGAAGGAAAACTATTATCCCTCTCACTTACTTCCACGTTGGCGGAGCATTTTGACAACCCTAAAACAGAAAAATTTTTTTAAAAATTTTCCATGTAATGGCGCAGCTTGTCCAAAATACGCTGTTTTCGCTTATTTACAGCATTTTGAGAACATTTTAATTCTTTTGCCAGCCCCCGCTCTGTGCGCTCTTCAAAATAAATCTGCTGGATAAGATACCGCTCATCATCGGTAAGAAGAGACAACGCCTTATGTAACTGCTCTGCCTCCATACGCTGCAGCACCTGTTCTTCTGTACTGGGCATCTTCTCTGCAAACTGTACCGCCATATTCAGCAATCGTTCATAGGAATCCTCCCTGCTGGGTATAACAGTCATTTTCCGGCTCTCCACATCTATAATGGTCTGTTCTATTTTCAGATCATATTCCTGATACTGCATTTTTCTCTCTGTGGTTCTCAATACAGCGATAACTTCTTCACTGGCTTCCGGATACATCTTTTTAAAATCCGGCATTCTATATGGCTTTGCCATAATTTTTCCTCCTTTATTTTCAAAATTTGCGAAAATAAAGGAGGCCGGGCGGTCCCCTGCAACACACTGCCGACACAATCATTGCAAAAAAAGCATTAAAACCTGCTAACAAAAGTCAAGTACTTTTTGGCAGGTTTTAAAATTATTTTGTTAATCTATTTTTGCGTATGCCAAGAAGGCTGGCATTGTGCTCCAGCCTGTGCGACCTCATGGGCTTTATGTTCTATTGATAAACTGCGATTACTCTTGCATAATAAATTCGCAAAAATTTATTCAAACCAGCAATCTTTGCATGTTTTTTACTTTTTCCCTCACTTTCTTTTTTTAAGATGTAGTTGTACACAGCATCGTCTTTTGGTGCAGGATGACTCTTAAGTACTCTCATCACCTCATAGCCGACCTTCCGAAGCGTTGAAGAACCTCGTTTCGTTATCTTGCGTTTTGAACCAATAAACTGCCCCGATTCATACGGTGGTGGGTCAATTCCAGCCCATGCTATGAGAGCCTTTGCATTGTGCAACCTTCTCACATCACCAATCTCTGCAATCAGTTTAACTGCAAGGACATCACCAACTCCACCCATTTCCCTAACCGTTGAATATTCAGGTAGGGACTTCGCAAGTGCTTGCATTCGTGTTAAAATGAGAGTCAGAGAACTATCTACAGTTCTCAATACTGATATCGCTTCCTGTACTAACATTTTGGTAGATGGGGTACCGGAAGGCAGTGTGGGAATACCACTTGAAGCTAATTCATAGACTGCTTCAGCCTTGGATCTGCTTTGGTGGTATTTCTTTTCCTTTGCCCAAACAAGATACTCCTCTGTAAATTTTTCAAGGCTCATGGATGTGATTCGATCAAAATGCCAAAATCTTTCCACAAAGTCGCTGAGCTTGTCCTTGCCATTTGCTTCATTCCAACTGTTAAACATCTTCTTGATACCTGGCATCACATAGTCCAGGATATGTGTTAACTCCTGCAAAGCTTTCACATGAAGTTCCATATAGTACCGGTATCTGCGTCCCAGAAGCTTAAGCTCCGCATAGGTTTCTTCATCCCCTTCATACTTTTGCAGCCTGAACCATTTCTCAATCCTTTTCCTCAGCGCTATATTGCTCAGTTAATTTTTCGACAAACCGGGCAGCTATAATATCCTCCTACTGGTACCTTTCATATATAAGTCTTACGTTTCACGAAAGCATTCTTTTAATGGAGAACGGTTAATAAAACCAACCATTTTCTTTAACGCCCTGCTCTGGATACGTTTTAAAGTCCGTTCAGACCGTTCACAGTTTTCCCCGTTTTTTTCGGAGAAAAGCCTTGTAGTCTCTGTCCATGTTTGATGATCAACCAGGTGAGTTTCTATCACAAATCTTTCATTCGGACTTAAGATATTTAATGTCTGCTCAATAATTTTGAACCGAAAACGGTCACTGTATTGCAATATTCCATGAGTGCTTTCCTTCAAAATCAAGCACTCTTCTAAAAGAGAATCCTGTATTTGTTCTGCACGCAGTTGGCGCAGCAGTTTTTTCAATTGTACTTCCGTCATCATTTCCCCAAAATATTCCTTTCCTTTTTTTATAATAAACACCAGGCTCTTCCATTTTTCTACACACGGCATAAAAGTGGCACTGTTTTGTCACTTATCAAGTCATAAAAAGAACGCTATAGTAAAAGAAAGAGAAAATTGTATATTTCAGTTTCTAATTTCCTCATTTATTCCTTTTTACACCAAAAAAGGAGTAAAAATGGAACATACTATATCATCTCTTGTCAGAGGATATTTAGATACTGGAAACGAGGACTATTTTGAACAATTACTGAAGCGATTTGCTCCATTGATAAAAGCATATGCGAGAAAATTATATTATCTGGAGTATGAGGATAGCTTACAGGAATTAAGCATCGCTCTGTATGAAGCAGTCAGCAAAATACCCTCAACAGATGACGAATACGCCTGTATTTCTTATATAAAGAAATCTGTCGTCAATAAATTTACAAAACTCTACCATACCAGTATTGAAATCCAAGATATTCAAGCAAAGTGCATTTCACTGGAGGATTCTGACGGCCGTGATTATCGCCATGATTATGAAGCCGACAATTGCATTTCCCTGGTGGATCTGGAGAGAGCTTTAAAGGACAAAAATCCAACAGAGCGAGAACTTTTGCAAATGCTTATATTGGGATACAGAGACAAAGAAATTGCTGAAAAACTTGGATATACCAGACAATATGTGAACCGGATCAAAAAGAAGATATGGCAACCCGATTCTGCCAGATGAACCGCCAAAAGGCGGTTCCCTGGGAATCACTCCTTCACCTGCGAGGTATACTGGGTGCATAAGGTATCTAGCTTGCTGTTTATCTCATTGACGATGGAAAATTTATCTGTCAACTCCAGCAGCAGTTCACGGTACTCTTTTTCTCGCGCGTCCTGCAGCTCATCCAGCTTATCATTCTTCTTAATCGTATAGAGCAGCAGGAAAACAAACAGGACGGCCCATATTCCCTGGGACTGTATCAGCTGGGTTAAAATTGCCTCCATTTTAAGTCATCTCCTTCCTTTCAAGATACATAGTAATAAGAAACTTGTCCAAAATATGGAAACTGGCACATAAAAATTTTTCAGATTCACAACTAATAGTATTATTCCTATAATCTTTGGTCATTTCAATATAAAATGTAATTTCTGTATACTTTAAGGGTAAAACTAAAAGTATTACATCTTTAACAAAACAGGAGTTACACCATGGATAAGAAATCTTTTGGAAAACAGTTACAGCGATACCGTGAGCGTGCCGGATACAGTCAGGAAGCCTTGGCGGAACAGATTGAGTGCAGTACCATCTTCATTTCCTATATTGAGCGTGGAGAAAAGTCACCCAGCCTGGATACCCTGATCAAACTTGCTAATGCCCTTGATATCTCTGTAGATATTCTTTTAGGCCACTTATAAATGATTTTTAGCGCAAAATGGCAAAATTTCTGCGTAGAAAAAACACTTATGCCAAAGCTGGTATAAGCACAAGATTTCTAATAGCAAG
>ERZ894236.1998-NODE-1998-length-11164-cov-13.5636_pt1 | contig 11164 bp, 5 predicted proteins | sample MGYA00380297_ERZ894236 | MGnify/ENA primary metagenome ERZ894236 (study PRJEB32331, sample SAMN06328420) | human gut metagenome | biome: human gut microbiome; feature: stool | host: Homo sapiens | collected 2014-08-04 ... | reverse complement strand
GCCGTTGCACGATGGGAAGCTGTTGTTGCCGGATGGTGAGCTGCTGTTGCCTGATGGTGATTGGGAAGTATTATTCGTTTGGCCGTTTTGGGAACCGGAGGATGAATTCTTCAAAGAATTCGGATCAAAGTAACTGTCGGCGATTCCGCTCATATTATTTGTTTCATTCTGGCAGACACCATTATTGTCAAAAGTATAATTTACATTATCAATGACACGGGAAACATTTTCCGTCATCTTCCCGCTTTCGGGATCGAGGTAATAGAACTTGCCGGAAAGGTTCAGCCATCCTGTCTGCATATGTCCGTTCTGGTTAAAATAGAACCAGGAACCGTCTATTTTTCTCCATCCTCTTGTCATTCGTCCGGAATTGGTACTCATGTAATACTTGCTGCCATTGCTGTCACTGAGCCATCCGGTCAGCATCTTGCCGTCGTGAAGATAATAGTATTCACCGTCAATCTGCTGCCATCCGGACAGCATTCTTCCGTTCTGATCCAGATAATACCAGGTTTTATCAATTTCCTGCCAACCGGTCCTCATTTTTCCGTTGCTGCCGAAATAGTACCAGTTTCCGTCAATCTGCTGCCATCCGGTATACATCTTGCCATCATCTCCAAGAAGATAACGGGAACCTTCAATGTCGGTCCAGCCGCGTATCAGTTCACCGGTCGGATTGAAGTAATACCAGCTGTTATCCATCTGATACCATCCGGTAGCCATGGAACCGTCGCTCTTTAGGTAGTAGTAAGTGCTGTCCCCGACTTTCAGCCATTCGGTAACCATCGTTCCGTCGTTATTCAGATAGTACCATTTGTTATTGTCCTGTATCCATCCGGTAGCCATTACGCCCTCTGAATTAAAATAATACCATTTGGATGTGGAAGGATCTTTGCGCCATCCGGTGATCATCTTGCCGGTATTGTCGTTCAAGTAGTAATATTTGTCATCGATATGGAGCCAGCCTTTATGCTGTGTGCCGTCATCCTTCATGTAATACCAGCCGTTGCCGTCGTTAATCCAGCCTGTTTGCTTTTTGTAGTCGGAATAGTAATACCAGTTGTTGTTAATCTGCCTCCATTGTTTGGCAGGTATCACGGCTGAGAAATCCTTATAGGCAAAATTGATGTCTACGTTACCGGTAATCCCGGCTACAGTTCCCTGATTAGTAGCCTGCCACATGGAAGCTTTGTTATAGGTATGCTTAGTCTCATATCGCGCGACCCATACATCATAGGGAACCTTGCTCATATCTATTTTATTTGTCAGCCAGTAATCATTGGCGTAGAGCATCGGATAATAGCCTGCTTCTTTTATTTTTTTGCAGAAAGCATTAATAATGTCACTTAACTGAGCAGGGGTCAAAGTGCTCATAACGGACGCCTCAACATCAAATACTACCGGATATGAAATAGGATAATCTTTGATTAAATCAAGAATAAAATCTGCTTCCTGAACCGCCATGTCAGTTGTAGTGGCATAAGAATATATATAAGCTCCCACCTTAAGGCCGGCTGCAGCGGCTGCATCCGCATTTGTCTTAAAATAAGGATCTACGGCATTGTCATACCTGGTTCCAAGCATAACAAACTGGATATCGTCGCCTGCGACGGCTTTCCAGTCAATAGCCTGCTTCCAGTGTGAAACGTCGATACCTCTGGCGACAACTCCGGCAATGGATGTGCCGTCGCTGCCTATATAGACGCCGTTATTTTTAGTCCAGGAAACGGCGGCCAGACTCTCGGCGGCGGGGCCCAGGCTCATCAGGCCGACCAGACAGGCAAGCCCCAGAGCCTGGATACGTTTCTTGTGTATCATAATACTCCTCCTCCTGTGTAAAACATACAGTGTTTGCTCACTGTATCCGTAGTAAATACTTAATATGATTATTTAAACTTCTAAAACTTGCGCGGTATAATGCCCGCTATGCGGTCATTATACCATGTTCCTCAGGGAACATGGAGTCTCCGACGGAAAACAGCGCCGGATTTCTGCGGTGAACGCAGAAACCGTTTATGCGCGGTATAATGCCCGCTATGCGGTCATTATACCATATTTATACAGTGAAGTTATAAATAATTTATTACAATTGATTCGGGGAGGCTTAATCCGGGAAAAGCCGGGCTATTCTCTTGTAATAGTGCTTTGCGTAGTGATACATGATAATTGTATATTCTCCGAATTCTTCTCCTTCCGTACTTTTGAATACGGCCCACAGACACCACAAAAACCCTCCTAGCGCCGCGTAAGCATAAGTTGCAATTCTTTCTTCAGGAGTGGGAATTCGTTCCAGATAGACTTCCAGCAGCCGATCCAGCTCTTCTGCATCGTAATATGAATAAATGCTGCACATGGAAATATCAATCAGCGGATCATGCATAGCCGAATATTCCCAGTCTATCAGCCGCACGGTTCCGTCGGGAAGAAAGAGAAAGTTATCCGCCACGGAGTCTATATGTGACAGGCAGCATGGCCTGTTTAGACGTTCTACCCGATCCAGCAGATGATTCATCCATCCCCTTACTTCCGTGTAATCCTCAAACAGAAGGAGTTCATGATGCTGACAGAGCTTTTCATAAAAATTGATCCGTTCACGCAGGTTAAAATGATGTTCCACCGTTAATTCCGACTGATGCAGCTTGCGCAGAAGGGCCATGCAGGATGCGATGTCATCCCAGTTTTTTGCATCGGCATTTCTGGAACCTTCATAATATTTGGCAATTTTATATCCGTTATCACCATCGAAGTAAATGATATGCTCTGTGATATCTAAAGGCTCGACGGCGTGGTATGAGGCTTCCTCTTCCTTACGGTTTATAAGCAGCTCTGTGCCGGGGCCGGGAATACGGCAGATATAATGTTCATTATTAACCTCGAACAGGAAGGATTTATTAGTCATGCCGGCCTTGAGACAGCGGATATTGCGGATTGCGGATTCCTTTACGTGGAAGACCTGTGAAACCAGGCGCATCGCTTCGTTGTCTGAATGATTCCGGTATTTTGGATCGAACAGTCGTAATTCTTCCAGATTTTCAAACTCGTAGACCTGATGCTCGGGCTGGCAGTTTACATAAAAATCAAGTTTGTCTATATAGTTCAGCAGAACGTGTTCCCAATAGCATTGCTCCGTTCCCGGACGGTGATAATCGGATTCCAGTAAAGGAAAAAAGGTTTCGGTAAAATCCTTTGACAGGAAAGCCGGGCCATATAATGTCCAGGAATCATGTCCGCCGATGGTGATGGATGAAATTTTACCTTTTTTGTTGGCCGTAACACACCATTCAGATGTATCGCCTTCCATATAAACGGAAGAATACCAGGAGCCGCATTCATAAGTATGGAACATATTGTTGCGAATCCAGTTGTCTGAGACCAGAAGATACATATTTTTACCGTAAAAAAGCTCTCTGCCCTGATATACGGTAGCAAGCGTGCTTTTACAGGTGTACTCCGGGTTATAAAATAGCTTTACATTATATTTATCGATGAGATATTCAAATTTTTCCTTCAAATAACCCACAATCAGCGTGATGTTGGTAATACCGGCCTCATGAAGCTGACGGATTTGCCTCTCAATCATCCTTTCACCAAAAACTTCAAGAAGTCCTTTGGGTGTCTCGAAGGAGAGCGGGACAAAACGTGAACCGAATCCGGCCGCCGTGATAACAGCGCCATCAACACGGTACTGCTCCAGATATTCCATTCCTTTTTCCGTTAAACTGTATTTACCATATTCAGAATGATTCTGAATCAAACCGTCTTTCAGGCATTCACCTACTAGCTTATTTACACTTCCAAGAGATATCCCAAGAATTGAAGACAGCTCTCTTTGGGTAACATCTGAATCTTCATAAATACTCCTGCATATTAATCCGTATCGATCCATGCATAAACCTCCACTTTTATAATTAGTATATTAAATTGTTGAAATTAAACAGGATATTGTGTATATTCATGATTTCGACATTTTTTTGCAGTGTTCAAAAAAGCGACTTGAATCATGAGATATGAACATTATAGCATGAAATTCTTAATTGTAAACCTCAATTCTTAGGATTGTATTAATATAAAAACAATAATTGGTTAATAACGACTTTTTGTAACAATTCCGTAAGGAAATGCACAGAGAAAAGTTATGGTAATTTGGGATTAGTTATATTATAATGTGAATGTATCGGAGACAGGGTCAACTTCCCAGAAAATGAAGCAGTAGTATGAAGTGCAAAAATTTCACTTTGTAACAAAAAGTTGGAAAATTTGTAAAAAAACTATTGATAATTTTCCTTATCCGAAGTATAATGACCTCGTAATGCAATTAGGAATTTCGAAAAATATTTCAAAAAGAAAAAAGGAGAGTGCATTAATTATGAGAAAGCAGACTAAATTAGTTGCAGTTTTATCTGCAGCAGCTTTACTCGCTATGGGTGCTTCCATGACATCTTTCGCCGCTGGTTGGGAAAAAGATGATTCTGGTATCTGGCACTATTATGACAGCGATGATGAGATGGTAACCGATGAGTGGAAAAAGGATGGTGCTTACTGGTTCTATCTTGACGAAGACGGCGAAATGCTGACAGACAGCTGGGTTGATGATGAATATTACGTAGACGGTGACGGACGTATGCTCGTAAATTCCTGGATTAAGACTCTGGCTGATGATGAGGAAGATGATCCGGATGACGGTGGTGAGCATTGGTATTACTTCGGAAACAAAGGCAAGAAAGCTACTGATGATTCCAAGAAGATCAATGGAAAGACATACTACTTCAACGAAGACGGTGAGATGTTAACAGGCTGGCACCAGGATGGCGATGACGCTTTCTATTTAGGTGGTGAAGACGAAGGCTGGAGAGCTGAGAGCCAGTGGTTATGGCTTGAGAAATCCGGACTCGACGAAGATGACTTAGATGATGATGATAACCTGGAAGTTGTTCTCGGCTGTACAGAAGATGACGACTGCGATGACGAAGGTTGGTATTACTTCCAGTCTTCCGGTAAAGTTTATACCGGCGCAAACAAGAAAAAGATTAATGGAAGATACTATATGTTCAACAATCATGGCCAGATGCTGTATGAGTGGATTAACGGTACGGCAAAGACTGTAAGCTCAAATGCGCAGCTTGATGGTGTGGCAAGTGCTGGTTCCGCAAGCGTTGAGGATATGAGATACTACAACGCTGTTGAAGAAGGCTGGAGAGCAGACGGCTGGTATGAAATGGATGGTTCTGAAGACGTAGGTACAGATGGTGATACAGACTGGTACTACGTAGATGACGGTGAAATCAAATACGCTGATGGCGGTTATAAAGACGAAGCCACTTACGATGAAGATGGTAAGATGGTTTACGTTCAGAGAATCAAAATCAATGGAAAATATTTTGCATTCAATGAAAAAGGCCAGATGCAGGATGGTTTACAGTATATCAACGCTGACAGCGGCTTCTACTACTTCGACGAGAATGGCTACCAGAAGACAGGCCGTGTAACAAGTGTAGAGTGTGATGATGATGATTACACCTTCTACTTCAACACTAAGAACGGTAAGAATGGTCAGGGCTACAAGGGACTGAAAGATGACTATCTGTACTTTAACGGTAAGAGACTGGATGCTGATGATGATTACAGACTCTATTACTATGATGGAGACATCTATCTGGTAAATAAAAAGGGTAAAGTTCAGAAATCTTCCAAGAAGTATGACCTTGAAAACAAGGGAATTGCTGAGGATGATGTCGAAGTAACAATTAGTGGCAAGAAAGTTACCAAGATTAAAGGTTCCAATTTTGAGTATACTGATGATGAATTAGTTGCTGAAATGATTAACGAAATCAACGGTAATTATGAAAATGTTACTGACGATATGATCTTATCAGTACCGTTTATCCAGCTTTACGATGATGACCTTTACACTTATACCGAAATCAAGGAAAATTCAACCCCAACAGAAGGTTGGTTAGGACTTAACAACCCAAATAAATAAATTTTATAACAATTCAAAATTCTATGATTAAAAATGGGCGGTGGAAAATCCACCGTCCATTTTAAATAAATTATTCAGCTGTTAATTCACCTAAAAAGTCACCATCTGCAGCAGCTCTGGTTAATGGTTTTTCGTCCAATCACCATCATACAGTGCAATATGCGGCCATTCATATACAAACAGAGTACCATCGTTGAATGCTGGTTTCGTCAGTTCTTTATCTGTATAAAGTCCTTCAACCGTATCACCGTTACCGAATTTTACGTAAAGATCATCGCCATTTTCTTCGATATCATATTTCTTGGAAGAGGATTTCTGACTCTTACCAGATGCATTGCAAGATAGTATCTGAATGATACTGTATATTAGGAAACGAATCAATTCTAAAATCACGTTTATATTAATTGCTTTTTATATAGTTTCAATCATATCGCGAAATGAAATTAGAAAAATATGTCTGGACTGTGCTGCTTTCGCAATACAATCCTGTGTAAATGAATCTTTAGCAAAAATGTAATACCATTTCTTTTCCATATAGAACAGGGAGCCTTGTGCTAATAAATCATTCAACACATCACACCCAACCGGGGCGTTCTGCCATTTACATTCACCCAGAAGAATATTATCATCATCAATTGCTGCAATATCTATTTCCTCCTGGCGTTTTTCGACAGGATTATTCCCCCACCAACGTCCGGATTTACTGTAAATAAACGGAGCTTCTGCTATAATTTGAGGCAGGTAAAGATACTGCCGACATATCTCTTCAAAGACCAGGCCCATATAATGATTCAACTGAGGTTTTACCTGTTTTTCATAGATGATACTTCCAATGCCTCGAACAATTCCGCTGATATTCGGACTCACAAAGCGATACCAAAAACGGAACATCTGATCCTCCAATAAATAAATTGTTTTCCGGCTGGATTCCTTTTCCGTAATGGGAACTTCCTTTCGGACGATTCCCAGTTCAATCAGCGCCTGTAAGAGGTTGCTTGCAGCGCCGGTTTCTATCCCAGCCTTTGTTGCAATTTCATTCATTTTACTGGCACCGCCGGCAATGGCGCCTATGACAGAATTATATGTGGACGGATCACGGAGTTCCTGTTTTAAAAGGTTGGAAGGTTCCTCGTAGAGACGGCCGCTTTCTGTAAAAAAAAGCTCCACAATATTTTCGTCCAAAGTCAACTTGGATGAAATGCGGCTGATATACTCCGGTATACCTCCAGTAATTCCATATAGGATTGCCTGTTCTTCCGATGAAAAGGAAGGACACATCGCCCTAGTCTCAAAAAAGGTGAAAGGATGGATTTTAAACTGAGCTGTTCTTCGTCCATAGAGAGGGCTCTGGTATCCTAAAACCTGATGTTCCATAAAACTCATAGAAGAACCGCAAAGAATTAGGAAGAGCTGGCTGTTTTGCCAGCTATGGTCTATATGTGCCTGCAAAAGGGACGAGATAGCCTTATAACTTGATGCAAGATATGGATATTCATCAATTACCAGTATAAGGCGTCTTTCCATGCAGATTCCGTCAATATACGTCAAAAGCTCATCATAGCTTGAGAATGATGGAGATGGGGCATTCGGATTGACGGTTTGGAAAACGGCTTTGGAAAATTGCTTTAGATTCTCCTGACCGGTTGCTTCAGATGCGACAAAAAATATAGTCTCTTTATCACGACAAAATTCATTAATCAGAGTTGTTTTCCCAACGCGCCTTCTTCCGTAAAAAACGGCCAGTTCAAATTGGGCGCTTGAGTACATACTCTCTAGCTTATTTAATTCACGCTGTCTTCCAACAAACATATAGTTCTCCTTTATCTATATCTAAATTACTAATTTATAATTTAGTAATTTTATCATAAGCTAATTCGTGATTTTTGTCAAGGGTTTAAATCTAAAACCAAATTCAACAGGAGTGTTTGCCTTTAAATAATTATTCATATAAATGTCTTATAAAATTTCTGTTTTCGATTACCTTTATTCAATAATTACATCTTTCCTTACTTTTCCATATCCGAAGTATAATGACCTCGTAATGCAATTAGGAATTTCGAAAAATATTTCAAAAAGAAAAAAGGAGAGTGCATTAATTATGAGAAAGCAGACTAAATTAGTTGCAGTTTTATCTGCAGCAGCTTTACTCGCTATGGGTGCTTCCATGACATCTTTCGCCGCTGGTTGGGAAAAAGATGATTCTGGTATCTGGCACTATTATGATAGTGATGACGAATTGGTAACAGGTGAGTGGAAGAAAGACGGCGGAAAGTGGTTCTACCTGGATGATGACGGCGAAATGCTGACAGACAGCTGGGTTGACGATGAGTACTATGTTGGTGAAGACGGCGCTATGCTGGTTAATCAGTGGAAGAAAACTTTAGCAGACGAAGATATGGATGATCCGGAAGATGACGGAGAAGCTTGGTACTACTTCGGAAGCAAGGGTAAGAAGACTACATCTGACTCAAAGAAAATCAATGGAAAAACTTATTTCTTTGACGATGACGGCAAAATGAGAGATGGTTGGTATCAGGATGGTACCGATGTTTATTATTTAGGCGACGAAGATGACGGAGCTAGAGCTTCTGGTTGGTTATGGTTAGAAGTTCCTGAAGAAGAGGATGTAGATGTCAATGGCCATGCTGATGACAATGATATCTGTGACGAAGAAGGATGGTACTACTTCGGTTCTAACGGAAAAATGTACAAAGATGCTGCTAAGAAGAAAATTAATGGAAAATACTATTACTTCAATGAGCACGGCCAGATGCTGTATGAGTGGATCAATGGCGGTAAAGTTACTTTAGGTTCCAATGCTCAGTTAGACGGTAACAATATTGGAACAGCTTCCCCGGCTGATATGCTCTATACAAACGTAGTAGAAGAAGGTTGGAGAGCGGATGGCTGGTACGAAATCGACGGTTCTGAAGACCTTGAAACAAACAACGATACAGATTGGTATTATTTCAAGAATGGTGAAGCTAAAAAGGCATCCTATTCCGATAAATCTGGACTTACTGGTCCTGAGGTAACAGATGATGGAGATACTGTTTACAGAGCTAGAATTAAAGTGGAAGGAAAGTATTTCTGCTTTAATGAAAAAGGCCAGATGCAGACGGGCTTACAGTTTATTCCGGCCCAGAATGCATTCTATTACTTCGATGATAAAGGTTATATGAAGACTGGTAAAATGTCAAGTGTAGAAGAAGAAAATGATTCCTTCACATATTACTTCCAGACTAAGAATGGTGGTAATGGTAAAGGTATCAACGGAGAAAACAGTGGATATCTGTACTGGAATGGAAAGAGACTGGAAGCTGATGATGATTACAGAATCTATGAAATCGGAAGCGATTACTATCTTGTAAACAGCAAGGGTAAACTTCAGAAATCTACAAGTAAGAAATATGATGTAGAAAATGACAATACGGAAGATGTAACATTTACATTTACCGGATATAAGATTACTGGAGCTAAAGAAGCTGATGGAAGTGATTATGATTACACATCAAATCCAAGTACTCCGAAGATTGAGCTTTATGATAATGTATTTACTGTAGATGGTACAGGAGCAACTATTGTTCAGCAGTAATCTTTAATTAAATTAATACTTTTAATTTATTCAAAGCGGTTCTGATATTTTCTCAGAACCGCTTTTTGCTAACAAGGAAATCAAGTCTCTAATTGCAGCTTTTTGTCAATATTTTGTTCCCGCTAGTATATTGCAGAAAAACCTCCCCAAGTTACAACCTGGGGAGGTTCCTTTTAATTAATTAAGAGATAATGCATCGGTATCTGCTTCAGCGACCCATGTTCTTACGATATCGCCATTTGTAACAACTCCATAGCTGTAAGTATTGTCATACAGTTTGATCTCTGGAACTGTAATAGCTTTCGCAACCTTGGAATCCATTGTTGCAATATCTTTTACATTTTCTATAACAACAGGAAGTGTGTATGTCTTGTCACCTACAGTCAGGGACTTAACAGAATCTCCATTTCCAAATGCTACAGTTACTTCTTCATCAAAGTTTTCAATATCATATTTCTTGGTTTTAGATTTCTGGATCTTACCTTTGTTATTTACAAGGTAAACTTTACCCTCTGATAAGTACAATCTGTAATCATCATCAGCTTCCAGTCTCTTACCGCTGAAATACAGATAATTATCCTTTTCACCGTTTACGCCTTCACCGTTTTTGCCGTTCTTGGTGTTGAAATAGAAGGTGTAGGAATCATCATCATCCTCTACATTGGTAACTTTACCGGTCTTCATATAGCCATTGTCATCAAAGTAGTAGAAACCTTTAGCTGCCGGAATATACTGTAAACCGGTCTGCATACGACCAACTTCATCGAAACAGAAATACTTGTTGTTGCTTGCTTTGATTTTAATCTTTGCTCTCCAGATTGGAGTCTCATCATTGTCTTCAATTTGAGCAAAGTCTTTATCGGAGTCAGCTCTCTTTGCCTCACCATCATCGAAGTAGTACCAGTCTGTATCATTATCCGTACCAACATCTTCAGCACCATCTATTTCGTACCAGCCGTCAGCTCTCCAACCTTCTTCAACCTGATTCATGTAAAGCATATTTTCGATTTCGGCCTTATTAGGTGTGGCTACATTACCATCAGCTTCTGCATTAGATGGGGAACCTTTAACCTTAACCTTAGCGTCGTTAATCCACTCGTATAACATCTGGCCATGTTCATTAAAGTAGTAGTATTTACCATTAACTTTTTTCTTCTTATAATCTTTGTACATTTTACCATTGCTTCCGAAGTAGTACCAGCCTTCCTCGTCGCAGATGCTGCACTCATCATCACATCCTGTGATATCGTCATCATCATCCGGTTTTTCAAGCCATAACCAGCCAGATTCTTTTCTCCAGCCTTCGTCTTCTCCGCCTAAGTAATAAACGTCTCCGTCATCTTCATACCAGCCGTCCTGCATTTCGCCGTCTTCGTTAAAGTAGTAAGTTTTACCAGCGATTTTCTTGGATTCGGTTGTTTTCTTACCTTTGCTTCCAAAGTAATACCAATGATCGCCATCCTCATCCGGATCATCAATATCTTCATCAGATGTTGTCTTAATCCAGGAATTAACCAGCATAGCGCCGTCATTGCCAACATAGTACTCATCGTCAACCCAGCTGTCTGTCAGCATTTCGCCGTCATCAT
>ERZ894236.1990-NODE-1990-length-11234-cov-7.01896_pt1 | contig 11234 bp, 9 predicted proteins | sample MGYA00380297_ERZ894236 | MGnify/ENA primary metagenome ERZ894236 (study PRJEB32331, sample SAMN06328420) | human gut metagenome | biome: human gut microbiome; feature: stool | host: Homo sapiens | collected 2014-08-04 ... | reverse complement strand
TGTTAAAGGTGGCGAAGAAATACTCTGACGGTCAGGATATCGGATATGTAGGAGAAGTTACAGAGGTAAATGAACAGATTATTTACGATCTCCTGGAAAAAGATTTCCTTCCCATCATTTGTCCGGTCGGTATGGATGAAAATTACCATACATATAATATTAATGCAGATGATGCGGCGTGTGCGATCGCGCGCGCGGTGAAAGCGGAAAAATTAGCGTTTTTGACTGATATCGAGGGCGTGTATAAAGATCCGGAAGATCCGTCTACCTTAATCTCGGAACTTTGTGTAAAAGAGGCGGAAAAACTAATGACAGAAGGTTATATCGGAGGGGGAATGCTTCCGAAACTTCAGAACTGTATCGATGCGATCGAAGCAGGTGTTTCAAGAGTGCATATTCTTGACGGAAGGATTCCGCATTGTCTTCTTCTTGAGATTTTCACTAATAAAGGGATCGGAACAGCGATTTTAAATAGTACAGAAAGCAGGTATAATCACGATGAACAGTAAGATACAGGCGGCAGAGGAAAACCTTATTCATGTATATAATCGTTTTCCGATCGCACTTGACCATGGAAAGGGAATGTATCTGTATGATACAGACGGAAAAGAATATCTTGATTTTGCGGCAGGCTTCGCAGTGACAGGGCTTGGGTATGACAATAAAGAATTAAACGAGGCGCTGAAAAAACAAATTGATAAATGATACCATACGTCCAACCTTTATTATCATGAAAGTTGCGGGGAAGCGGCGGAAGCGCTGAATAAAGTCAGCGGAATGGATCGGGTATTTTTTACAAACAGCGGCGGCGAAGCAAATGAAGGGGCTTTAAAAGCAGCGAGACGATATGCATATACAAAAGGATCGGGACGATATGAATTTATCGCTATGGAAAACTCGTTTCACGGCAGATCATTTGGAGCGGTATCGGTTACAGGACATGATTCTTACAGAGAACCTTTTGAGCCGCTTGTTCCGGGGGTAAAGTTTGCAAAATTTAACGATCTTGACAGTGTGAAGTCGCTTGTGAATGAGAAAACGTGTGCGATTATTTTAGAACCGCTTCAGGGAGAGGGCGGCATTCATCTGGCGACACAGGAATTTATGGGAGGGATCAGAAAGCTCTGTGATGAAAACGATATCCTTATGATCTGTGACGAAGTACAGTGCGGTATGGGCAGAACAGGTACGATGTTTGCATGGCAGGGGTACGGAGTAAAGCCGGACATCCTTACGATGGCGAAAGCGATCGGAAACGGCATTCCGGTCGGCGCGTTTGCAATGACGGAAGAGGTTGCCGGATATTCTCTTAAACCGGGAGATCACGGGGCGACATACGGAGGAAATCCGCTTGCGTGCACGGCGGTAAAGACAGTTCTTTCCATTTTTGAGAGAAAAAATATTGTAGGACATGTCAATGAGATAGCTCCATACTTTACAGAAAAATTAGAAGAACTTAAAGCGGAATTTGACTGTGTGACAGAGCGAAGAGGAAAAGGTCTGATGCAGGGTCTTGTGATCACAAAGCCGATCAAAGAGATCAATGATCGTGCGATTGAAGAAGGTCTGCTTATCATACAGGCGCAGGGAAACGTAATCCGTTTTGTTCCTCCGCTGATCGTAGAAAAAGAGCATATCGATCAGATGGTTGAGAAGATGCGCAGAATACTTGCATAAAAGTGTTTCCGTAAAGATATTTCTCCAATGTTTTCATAAGAGAAAATGTTACATAAATAGACAGAATAAGAAACCGGTCGAAGGACATACTAAAGGAAGTTAGAAAAATTGTTTGATCTAAACAGTTCGGAGGTATGTATATGATCGGTTTTTTAATTGCTCTTTTGTCCGGAGCGCTTATGAGTATTCAGGGAGTATTTAACACACAGGTTACGAAGACAACAGGAATGTGGGTCGGAAACGGCTGGGTACAGTTTACGGCTTTTGCGGTTTGTCTTGCGATGTGGTTTTTTACCGGAAGAGATCAGGTTTCACAGCTTATGGAAGTACAGCCGAAATATATGCTGTTAGGCGGTGTGATCGGCGCAGGGATCACATGGACGGTTATAAAAAGTATCGAAGCGTTAGGGCCTGCGCGTTCAGCTCTTCTCATTGTGATCGCACAGCTTACGGTTGCTTATCTGATCCAGCTTTTCGGATTGTTTGGAATGGATCGGGAGCCGTTCTCATGGAGAAAAGCAGGTGGTCTCCTTCTTGCGGTTGTCGGCATAGCAGTTTTTCAATGGAAATAAAAGTAATAAATCTGTAATATATATGTTTTTTTTGTAAAGGAAAAGAAAGTTGTCCTTAATAGGTTGACAGAGATGTAACAAGACGTTAATTGTCTATTGTAATTTTAGTAAAAATTCGTTACAATATTAATGTCCGACATAAAGGGGTAATTCTCCCGGCAAAGCTGAGGAGAAGAATATGCAAGACAATCAGAAAAAATACAGAAAAAAATACGCTGTCATGACAGTGTTCTTTCTTATTTCGGCAAGTTTCCTGTTTGGGTGCGGGAACAAAGATTCGGCCGTTCCTGAAACAGAAGAATTTTTATTTTCTGCGGAAGAAGAAAAGTCGGATCATACATCACAAAAGAGCGAAGAGCCAGCAGAGAAGGCAGAAAGAAAAAAGGCGGAAGCGGACAGCGGTACAGTGGAAGAAAATCCGGAGCGTAAAAAAGTATTCGTATATGTTTGCGGAGAAGTTCAGGCTTCGGGCGTATATGAACTGGAACAGGATTCCAGAGTGTTTGAAGCGATTGCGAAAGCGGGCGGGCTGACAGAAAACGCTGCGGCGGAAGCGGTTAATCAGGCGAGGGTTGTCGTTGACGGAGAACAGATTTATGTGCCTTCTTTAGATGAAGTGAAAGGCGCAGGGGTTGTATCGGAAGTGACCGAACGTACGGACGATGGGAAGATAAATATTAATACAGCCGAAAAAGAGGAACTCATGACGCTTACAGGAGTCGGAGAGGCGAAAGCGCAAAGTATAATCGCATATCGGGAAGAACACGGCGGCTTTCAGTCAATCGAAGAATTGATGCAGATTGAGGGAATCAAAGAGGGAGTATTTAATAAAATAAAAGAAGACATAACGATCTGACATAAGAGAGCGGTTTTGTATACCGCAGTGCATAAGGAGTCGAAAAAAGAGGAGTATGGGTAAGAGAATTTTAGTTGTTGATGATGAGAAGCTGATCGTAAAAGGAATCCGCTTCAGCCTCGAGCAGGAAGGCATGGAAGTAGACTGCGCCTATGACGGCGAGGAGGCTTTGGAATACGCAAAGGCATGTGAATATGATCTTGTCCTTTTGGATGTGATGCTGCCGAAACTGGACGGTTTTCAGGTGTGTCAGCAGATTCGGGAATTTTCGGATATGCCGGTTGTGATGCTGACGGCAAAGAGCGAGGATATGGACAAGATACTGGGACTGGAATACGGTGCGGATGATTATATAACGAAACCGTTTAACATTTTAGAGGTGAAGGCGAGGATCAAAGCCATCATGAGGCGGACGTCGAAACGGAAAGAACCGGCAGGCGGACCGGTGCTGATCAAAGGAAGCTTAAAGATTGATTGTGAGAGCAGAAGAGTATTTATCGGAGAGAGAGAGATCAATCTTACGGCAAAAGAATTTGATGTTTTAGAGCTTCTGGCAATGAATCCGAACAAAGTATACAGCAGAGAAAATCTGCTGAATCTGGTGTGGGGATATGATTACCCGGGAGATGCAAGAACAGTAGACGTACATATCCGAAGGCTTCGTGAGAAGATTGAGATGAATCCGAGTGAACCGAAATATGTACATACAAAGTGGGGAGTGGGTTATTATTTCCAAGATTAAATATCAATTTGTATCCAACCGTAAAATTATCGGGAACATGCGTTTTTGTGTGATTCTTTGTACAATGCTGGCAGGGCTGATACCCTGCCTTGCAACACTTTTCGGAATCGTAGCATTTTACGAGTCGCGTGCGGTCGAACTTCGGACTGCGGAAATCCAAAATCAATGTACAATATTAAGCAATCAGCTCTCGGCATACGGATATCTTTCCGATCCGACTTCGGAAGTGATCGATTCTAATCTGACGCAGCTGACGAATATATATAACGGCAGAGTTATGATCATGGATGAAGATCTCTGCGTAATTAAAGATACATATAATCTCGATGAAGGAAAGACGAATGTATCGGAAAGCGTCGTTCGGTGCATGCGCACAAAGCCGACGAACCACTATGATAAAAAGAATCATTATATCGAAGTGACTTCACCGATCAATATCCCGGGGAAAAAGAAGATAGACGGTGTGATTTTAGCAAGTGTCTCTACAGACAGTATTGAAGTTACAAAACAGGTATTTTATACGCATGGAGGTGTCGTAGTAGGAATAGCGGCGATTTTCTTGGCTGTTTTCGGGGTGGCCCTTGCCAATAAACTTGTAAAACCGATTCATAAGATTACAGGGGCGATTGAAAATGTGAGTGAAGGATACAGTGACGATGTGCTGCACGTAGACACGTTTGCGGAGACAAGTCAGCTAAGTGAAGCGTTCAACAAAATGCTCGGCAGACTAAAGCAGCTGGACGACTCCAGAGAAGAGTTTGTCTCAAACGTTTCCCATGAACTGAAAACTCCGATGACATCGATGAAAGTGCTGGCAGATTCGCTTCTTGAGCAGGAAAACCTTCCTGTGGAAATGTACCGTGAATTTATGGAAGATATCGCGAAAGAAATCGACCGGGAAAATCAGATCATAACAGATCTTCTTTCTCTTGTGAAAATGAATCGGACCGGTCAGACGATGAACATTCAGCAGGTGAATATCAACGACTTGCTTGAACAAATATTAAAGAGGCTGAAACCGATCGCGGAAAAGAAAAATGTTGAGATGGTCATGGAAAGTTTCCGTCCGGTGAGCGCAGAGATTGATGAGACGAAATTTACACTTGCCGTTTCAAATCTTGTGGAAAATGCGATTAAATATAATCATGAAAACGGATGGGTTCATGTGTCTTTAAATGCCGATCATAAATATTTTTATTTAAAAGTAGAAGATTCCGGTCTTGGAATCCCTCAGGAAGATCAGGCACATATATTTGAGAGGTTTTACCGGGTAGACAAGTCTCATTCCAGAGAAATCGGCGGAACGGGACTGGGGCTTGCGATCGCCAGAAACGCAGTGATCGTTCACAGAGGATCGATCAAAGTGCATAGTAACGAAGGCGAGGGAACGACATTTACAGTTCGGATTCCGCTGATCTATACAACAGTGCCGGAAGGAGTGGGGAGATGAAAAGGAACAGGAAACTTGCGGTCGTAATATGCATTTGTCTTATTTTGTCCTTGTGTCTGCCGTTTTTCCTTTCAGGCTGCCGGAAGAAGAAAATAGATTCGGAGATGTCAGTCTATTATCTTAATGAAGACAGAACAGGACTTGTTAAAGCGCCCTATGAAACCGGGAAAACGGCAAAAGGCAAGAAGATGACGGACAAAGAAATCTGCGGTATGGCAGAGGATATACTGGAAACGCTTCGGAAACCATCGGATAAAATCGAAAATGTTCCTCCGATTCCGAATGAAGTATCTGTACAAAAATGTGAACTGCGGGGGAGTATATTAGATATCGACTTCAATAAAGCGTATTTAAAAGTAAACAGTCTGGAAGAAAAGCTTATGAGGGCATCTATTGTATGTTCGCTTTCGGAAATTGAAGGGGTCAACGCAGTACTGTTTACGATCGACGGAGAGTCGCTTAAAGACAGTGACGGCAATTCGATCGGACTTATGACAGAAGATGATTTCGTAGAAAACACAGGATCGTCACCGAGCGCCTACCAGACGGTAGAATTAACGCTTTATTTTGCAAATGAAAGCGGAGATAAGCTTGTTCCGCAAAAAGTTTCGGCAAGGTACAGCAGTAATTTGTCGAAAGAGAAAATGATCGTTGAGAAACTGATGCAGGGTCCTGAAAGCGGAGCTTATCCGACGATCAACCCGAATGCAAATCTGTTGGGAGTGACGATCAAAGATGATATTTGTTATGTGAATTTCGATAGTACGTTTCTGAACGGAGAGTATGATATCCTGCCGAAACTTACGATTTATTCAATCGTAAATTCGCTTGTTGAGGGAACAGAGGCGACGCAGGTTCAGATTACGATTAACGGAGAGTCAAAAGCTAAGTATATGGGCACTGTGGATCTTTCACAGCCGCTGAAAGAAAATTTAGAGTTGGTCGCAGCCGATGACAAAAAATGAAAAGACGACCATTATGTATATTTTGCGTACTGTTTCTTACAGTACAGGCGATAAGGGTGCTGTTTTTCGGCGCGGGAGATTACACTTCCGCGCTTGGGCAGATCGTAAACCGAAACAATAAAGGAGAAATCAATCTTATATTGACGGGAACGGCAGATAGGATTGATGAAAAAGAATCTGTAACGGCAGTCCGTGTAAAGGGGAATGCCGTCTCTTTTTATAGTGGCAGCGATCGAAAGATCGCAAGGCAGTCTGTATTCGGAAAAAGCGACGGGCATCGTTCTTCCTATGATTTCAGTCAAGAGCTGCCAAGAAAAATATGGGAAGAGAAAGTGCTTGTTTATCTTGAAAAAGAAGATGCGGCACATATCAAAATCGGAAATAAACTAAAAATAAAAGGAAAGGCGTCTGCATTTGAGACTGCACGTAATCCGGGCAATTTTGATCAGAGAGCTTATTACAAAAGGCAGAAAATAGGCGCATATGTATGGGCGGATGAAGTCGGTATATTATCCGGGCAGACTGAATGCATCAGACAATTCCTGCATGAATTCAGGCAAGGTTGGAAGAAACTCCTTGTAGGGTGTTTGGGCAGTTATTATGGAAACACGATAAGTGCGATCCTTCTCGGAGAAAAAGGAGACCTTGATCCATATATGAAAAAGTTGTATCAGAAAAACGGGATCGGTCATCTGCTGGCCATATCAGGGCTTCATATGTCCTTTATCGGAAGCGGTCTTTATGGATTTCTGAGAAAAAGAGGAGTGGGATTTCCGGTGTCAGGAGCTGTCGGAACGATTGTTTTGCTTTTTTATACAGTAATGACCGGAGCGAGTATTTCAGCTTTAAGAGCGCTTATTATGTTTTCCGTTCGGATGGGCGCTGAAGTGACAGGAAGAGATTGTGACCTTCCCACAAGTCTTGCTGTGGCAGCGGCGCTGCTTAGTGCAAAAGATCCTCTCTGTCTGTCAGATGCAGGATTTTTGTTTTCTTTTGGATCACTTTGCGGAATTTGTATGCTGACGCCTTTGTTTGAATGTTTGTTCGGGTGTGGTACGGAGAAAAAGAATATATGGACGCATATGGGGAAAGCGGTGAGCGCAAGTTTGGCAGTGAATCTGTTTTTGCTTGGTCCTATGCTGTACTTTTATTTTGAAATCCCGCCGTACTCGGTTTTTTTAAATTTGTTTGTGATCCCGGCTCTCCCGGTTATTATGGGAACGGGGCTGTCGGGTTCTGTGATGATCCTGCTTGTAAAACCGATCGGTATTATTTTGCTGAAAAGTTCCGGCGTGATACTTTGGGCGTATGATCGATTGTGCTCTGCGGCAGTTATGCTTCCGTTCGGGCGGATAACGGCAGGAAAACCGAGCGTACAATTACTTGTCGCTTATTATGTGATATTGTTCGCGTTATATGGAATGTATCGGCGTTTTCCAAAGAAAATATGGGGGTATATGCTTTTTGTTTCGGCGGCGTTTTTGATTGTTTTATGCGGAGCAAAAACCCGGGATATTGAAGGAATAAAAATAACAGTGCTGGATGTGGGGCAAGGTGATGGCATTGTTCTTTCGGGAAAAGGGAAAAACTATTTGATAGACGGGGGCAGCAGTGATGTAAAACAGGCAGGCGCTCAACGGATCGAACCGTATTTGTTGTCGGAGGGCATCGGATGCCTTGATTATGTATTTGTGACTCACGGAGATGAGGATCATATCAGTGGAATAAGAGAACTTCTGGAAGGGCAGAAGCTGGGAGTTCGTATTGACACGCTTGTGCTTCCTCCCGAAGAATATCATGATGAAAAGTTGGCAGATCTGGCGCGCATAGCGGTAGAAAACGGAACGCGTGTCGTTTCTGTGAAAACAGGAGCAAATATATATGGAAGAGGAGAAAGGCAGACAGAAAAAAACGATTCAAAAGAAGTGATGCGGTTGAGATGTATCGGCCCGCTTACGGACATACCGCAGGGGCTGACAAAACCAAAGGCGGGAAATGAGGCGTCTCTTGTGCTTGAGTTTTCTTATGGGAATTTCGATATGCTTTTTACCGGGGATGTGGAAGGTGCGGGAGAGGAACTTCTTGTTAAAAGCGATGTTTTGAGAAAATATGAAATTTTAAAATGTGCCCATCATGGATCGAAAAACTCGGGTACAGCTGCATTTCTTGAGAAGACAGATCCAAGAGCGGCTATCATCTCGGCAGGAATTGATAATCGGTACGGACATCCGCATGAAGAGACGTTAAATAGGTTGAAAAAGAGAAAAGTGAAAACATATAATACTCAGACAGACGGGGCTGTCACAATAAAGTCTGACGGAATACAGATTAGTATTGAGAGTTTTCTCTTGTCAAAATGATTGTTTTTCCTTTATAATACAAGAGTTATGAAAAGCTTAAATGAAGATTTGAAAACGGGACAATTTAAACAGATTTATCTTCTGTACGGAGAAGAGTCATATTTGAAGCGACAGTATAGGGAACGGCTTGTCAGAGCGATGATTCCGGAAGGCGATACGATGAATTATGCCGTCTATGAAGGAAAGAACATAGATATAAAAGAGGTAATCGATCTGGCGGAGACATTGCCGTTTTTTGCATCGCGCCGTCTTATTGTGTTTGAAGATACAGGCTTTTTTAAAAATGCAGGAACAGATCTGGCAGATTATATTACGGACATCCCGCCTACTACTTATTTTTTATTTATAGAAAAAGAGGTAGATAAGCGAAACAGGCTGTATAAAGCGGTAAAGGCAAAAGGTCATATTGTCGAGTTGACGGTTCAGGATGAAAATACGCTGCGGCGCTGGGTGCTTGGTCTTGTAAAGAAAGAAAAAAAGCAGATGGAAGGCGCAGATGCGGCATATTTTCTGAATAAGGTCGGCACGGATATGGAGAATATCACACAAGAACTGGAAAAACTGTTTTGTTATACGATCGGAAGAGATCGGATTACAAGAGACGATATTGATCAGATCTGTGTCACTCAGATTACGAACCATATATTTGAGATGGTCAATGCGGTTGCAGGAAAAGACCAGAAGAGGGCGTTGGATCTTTATTATGAGCTACTTGCCCTGAAAGAACCGCCGATGCGTATTCTGTTTTTGATGACGAGAGAATACCGCCTTTTATTTCATGTCAAAGGTCTGATGGTGAATGGATACGGGAAGAAGGAAATCGCTTCAAAGGCAGGGATCCATCCGTTTGCTGCGGGAAGGTATATGGATGCGGCGAAACGATATGAACTCGGAGAGCTGAGAACTGTTATGGAAGAAGGGGCGCAGTTAGAGCAAAATGTTAAGACCGGACTTATGACAGATACTTTGGCTGTGGAACTTTTTATTGTGAAGAATTCGGGAAAGCAGTGAAGTTTATCACAAAATCAAATACAGAAATCATATAAAATATGCAAATAATGGAGGAATGAAATTGTCAGTTATAGATCAGAGTAAAATAAGAAATTTTTGTATTATCGCGCATATCGATCACGGAAAATCTACGTTAGCAGACAGGATTATTGAACAGACAGGCCTCTTGACGAGCAGAGAGATGCAGTCTCAGGTGCTTGACAACATGGAGCTTGAAAGAGAACGCGGAATTACGATTAAAGCACAGACGGTTCGTACCGTATATAAGGCAGACGACGGGGAGGAATATATGTTTAACCTGATCGATACGCCGGGACATGTAGACTTTAATTACGAAGTTTCAAGAAGTCTGGCTGCGTGTGACGGAGCGATTTTAGTAGTTGACGCAGCTCAGGGAGTAGAAGCACAGACATTGGCGAATGTATATCTTGCGTTGGATCATGACCTTGATGTGATCCCGGTGATCAATAAGATCGATCTTCCGAGTGCAGATCCGGAGAGGGTGAAAGAAGAAATTGAGGATGTGATCGGTATTGAAGCGGAAGATGCCCCGCTTATTTCAGCTAAGACAGGACAAAATATCCATGACGTATTGGAGCAGATCGTGAAAAAAGTTCCTGCGCCTCAGGGAGATCCAAAGGCTCCGTTAAAAGCGCTGATCTTTGACTCCGTCTATGATTCTTACAAAGGGGTCATTGTATTTTGCAGGATAAAGGAAGGAACGGTGAAGAAAGGAACTCCGATGCTTATGATGGCGACAGGCGCTCAGGCAGATGTTGTGGAAGTCGGAACTTTCGGAGCGGGAAGATTTATACCATGTGAAGAGTTGAGCGCCGGAATGGTCGGATATATTACTGCCAGCCTGAAGAATGTAAAAGAGACGCGGGTGGGCGATACAGTGACTGATGCGTCAAGACCGTGTGACTCGCCTTTGCCGGGATATAAAAAAGTAAATCCGATGGTATACTGCGGACTTTATCCGGCAGACGGAGCAAAGTATCCGGATCTTCGAGACGCTCTTGAAAAATTACAGCTCAACGATGCGGCGCTGCAATTTGAAGCGGAAACATCGGTCGCTCTTGGGTTTGGATTCCGCTGCGGATTTCTCGGACTTCTTCACCTTGAGATTATCCAGGAACGTTTGGAGAGGGAATATAATTTGGATCTCGTAACAACGGCGCCGAGTGTAATTTACAAAATCCATAAAACAAACGGAGAAGTGATCGATCTGACAAATCCGACGAATATGCCGGATCCGGCGGAGATTGATTATATGGAAGAACCTATGGTAAAAGCGGAGATCATGGTTACATCGGAATATATCGGTGCGATCATGGATCTTTGTCAGGAACGCAGAGGCATTTATCAGGGAATGGAATATATCGAGGAAAAACGTGCCGTATTGAATTATCATCTTCCGCTGAATGAAATCATCTATGACTTTTTCGATGCATTGAAGTCAAGATCAAGAGGATATGCGTCATTTGATTATGAGATGATGGGATATCAGAAATCTGAACTTGTGAAGCTTGATATTCTTATTAATAAAGAAGAAGTGGATGCATTGTCGTTTATTGTATTTGCAGGAAGCGCTTATGACC
>ERZ894236.1986-NODE-1986-length-11273-cov-9.05768_pt1 | contig 11273 bp, 9 predicted proteins | sample MGYA00380297_ERZ894236 | MGnify/ENA primary metagenome ERZ894236 (study PRJEB32331, sample SAMN06328420) | human gut metagenome | biome: human gut microbiome; feature: stool | host: Homo sapiens | collected 2014-08-04 ... | reverse complement strand
GCATTTCTCAGACCATGCTTAAATAAAACGGCTTTTTCGCTCAGCCCTTTTGCCCTGGCGGTTCTGATGAAATCCTCTCCCATCACTTCCAGCATGCTTGACCTGGTCGTACGGATGGTCAGGGCGCTTCCGGCAAGAACCATCGTAAGAACAGGAGCTACAATGGTCTGAAAGTAATTGGCATTTTCACTTTGAATGCCGATAACCGGTATCAGCTTCAGCTTCACAGCCAGAACTACAAGCACCAGAATCGCCACGTAAAATGACGGCAGCGACATACCTATGGTACTCATGCCGCTAATCATGTAATCGGGCCATCTGCCGCGATACACACTGGCGACAACGCCCCATATAATTCCCAGGATGGAGTTCAGTATCATTCCCCACAACACCAGCTCCAGCGTCCTGGGAAAGCGTTCCTTTAAAAGTTCCGTCACTTTTTTATGGGAAGAAAGAGATTCTCCCAAATCGCCTGTGAAGAATTTCTTTACCGCGATTACCATCTGCGTCATTAGCGGTTCATCCAGGCCGTTCTGCTCACGGAACAGTGAGATCTCTTCCGGGGTGGCAGTTTTGCCCAGCATAACGGAAGCCGGATCACCCGGCACCATCCGGATGATCAGAAACACCGCAAGGAACACGCCTAAAATGGTAGGTATCGCCATCAAAACCCGCATACCAAAATATTTTTTCATAGACTACTCCTTAAATTTATACCGTACTGGTAATTGTCCAGCGCTATACAACTACCGCATTGCAAAGCGCGCAGGCTGCGTGCGGCAGCCCCGCGCGCTTTGCCGTCGTAACCTTACTCTTCGATATACGCCTCTCTGCAGGTAAGCATAAGTCCTGTCGTAATCTTAAGGTCCTTTACTCTCGGGTTGACAACCTGATGAATAGAGTATGTAGTCATCGTATAGAGACAGCCGGAATCCATGATATTTTTCTGTGCTTCATTGTAAAGCTCCGCTTTCTTTGCCAGATCGTTTTCTTCCACCGCTGCCGCCACGATTCTGTCGTACTCAGGATCATTGTAAGCAATGTAGTTGATTGTGCTCTCGCTTGTAAACTGTTTTAACACGTTGTCAGGAATAACAGGACAGGAATCCCAGAACAGATAAATCGGGATTTCTCCGGCCTTTGCCTTATCAAGCCATACGCCGAAATCCACAGTCTGGAGATCCACCTTCAGGCCTATCTGTGTCAGGAACTGCTGCACTAATGTGGCCGGTCCTGCGCTCAGCGTATCATTAGGAGCATACATGTCGATGGCAAAACCATCCGGGTATCCGGCTTCTGCAAGCAGCTGTTTTGCCTTCTCCGGATTATATTCCGGGTTCCAGTAGTCTTCCAGTGCATAGCGGCAGAAGGTTGGAAGGAATCCTTTGGATTTTTCTTCCGTGCCTTTGAAATACTCATCGCAAACCATATCGCGGTCAATACTTAATGCAATCGCTTCTCGTACCTTCGGGTCATTTAACGGCTCGAAATTCGCATTGATTCCGATATAGGACTGCGCGGAATCCCTTGCGTTGAGAAGAACGTAAGTATCCGGATCGGCCATATACTCTTCCACTTTTTCCAGATTGTTTACGTCATATGTATCAATCTCGCCTGCTTCCATCGCATTGGCAAGCGTTACATCGTCGGGAATTACATAATATTCCACACGGTCCAGCTTTGCTTTCTGGCCCCAGTAATCGTCAAATTTAACCGTACAATATTTTTCTCCGGGAACACCGCCTTCTTCCAGCATGAATGGACCGGTTCCGATCGGACGTTTCTGGTACTCTTCCAGACCCATTTCTTCCACTGCCTTCTGGCTGGTAATGGTTAGGTAAGATCTGGCAACTTTATCAGGGAAGAATACGTCTCCTTCCTTCAAAGTAAAGACAACCGTGTAATCATCGGCGGCCTCGACGCTTTCGATATTGGCCAGGCCGAGATTTGTTGAATTGGTTGCCGTGTTGTTAATGGCCGGGTCCAAAAGGCGGCCGACTGAAAATACGACGTCGCTTGCTTTCATCTCGCCGAAGCCATAGTGAAATTGAACGCCTTCACGGAGCTTGAACGTATACGTCTTCAAATCATCGGATGTTTCCCATGACTCAGCCAGATACGGAGCCGGTTCCTGCTTGTCGTTGTAGGTAAGAAGCGATTCAAACACATCCGGGCCAAACTGAAATGAGATCCCCGAGAAGGTTGCCGGATCAAAGTTGCCGCTCCCGGAGTCCCATGTTCTTCCCACACGAAGCACAGAACCGGCTTCACCGCTTCCATTATTTTCTGTTTTTGCTGATGAGGATTGTGACGCATCACCCGAGGTACTTCCGGAACATGCGCTCAATGAGGCTGCTGCCGTCAATGCGGCCATAAGCAGCGCAAGATATTTCCTGTTGGATCTTTTAAAATTTTTGATTCCCTTCATTTGCTTCTCTCCTTTTCCTTAATACGTTAACAGGAACGGAAGCAATGACTGAAATACCGATATCCTTACTGATTTGATTATAGAATTGCTTTCACTAAAATAAAGGTTAGCAAAACTTTCTGAAATTCCACACACATTTCAATATCTCAGATTGCTTCACTACCAATCGGTAACTTGTCCAAAGTTTACTATTTTTTTTGTAAATTGTCAATATATATTTGTAATTATTTTAATTCTCCGTTTCATTCCCGTTACTGTTCACACGGTTGTGTTCCGCGGGGTGCTTTCGTGCGCATTCTGCACGGAAACCCGGGGTTCACGGCGCGAAACTGCGTTTCTTGCCGTTTCTGTGCCTCGCTAAGCGTGTTGTGCGGCCGTACATTCTATTCTTTTCGGTCATCGCACAGCGGCTGCTTATGGAAGTGCTGGGCCGTTATATCACTGTAGATTATCGTTCTTCCAAGAGACAGTATCTCAGCCTTGGAAAGTTTTAAAGAGGCCAGATAAGCTACCAGTTCATCCGCCTGTTTTTCCAAAGCATTCCCTCTCCCATCCCGCTTTTCCACATAAGTTCCGCTTCCCCGGACCTGTCTGATAAGCCCTGCTTTCTGAAGCTCGGAAAAAGCGGCTTTTAATGTTCCCCGGGCCACACCATACAGGTTGCAGAGTTCCCTCTCTCCGGGAAGCTTCTGACCCTCTTTCCACTGTCCCGACTCAATCCTGCTTCTGACGTCATCCACAATCTTTCCATAAACAGGCGTTTCTTTCTTCTCTGGTTTTTTATCTGTCATTTTCTTCTCTGCTCCATAATTGCCCTGATTTCATCCAATGAATCCTTCGTTACCCCGTAATTGAATACAATATAATGGCTGCCCATCGTCTCCATCTGCCTGATAATCTCTTCCTCCTGCACGGAAACCAGCCATATGATGTCCTCTGTCCGAATGGCTCTTTTTTTATCGCACCATTCTTCTTTCTGGCAGAGATAATATGTATTATGCCTTCCCAGCAAAGCCAGCGTATGGCTGATATGCATCAGGAAATCCTGGCTGTCATACACTATGCCCAGCAGACAGTCATCATCCAAAGCGGCAATCTCCTCTTCTTCCGTAGCGGGAACCGAAAGCCTGACCTGCAAAAGTGCCTTTCCAGCCTTCTCAGCCACAGGCAGAATCTCTTCAAAATGAGTTTTTGTTGTAATCCATATCTCCTCCGGAGGGATAAATGTTCCGGCGCGTACTCCGTCAATCTGATAGTATTTCATATCAAAGTTCCAGATTTTTACAAGTTCTCTCGTAATATCTCCCGCGATCTCCGGGGTACAGTCGATCATCGCTGCCTGATCCGGAATATCAGCGGCAAAAAAACGGCCGCAGGCTTCTTTCAAAAGCCGGTAGCATTCGTCCGGTTTCATTCCTTCTTTTTTGCAGCTATTATCAAACTGCACCATCCTGCGCAGTTCCGGCTGCCAGCCCTGAACATAAGTGCCGCTTCCGTGCACTCTTCGGATATAGCCTTCTTCTTCCAGCTTGTCGAATGTCTTTCTGACCGTGCCTTTGGCCAGTCCCGTCTCATGGCAGAATTCTGCTTCCGACGGCAGTTTATCGCCCGGCCTGTATTCTCCCGCCCTGATTGCCGCGGCAATCTGAGCCGACATCTGTATATAAGCCGGTGAATTGCCGTTCATATCGATTTTGATTCTCATATCTCGTCCCACCTCGTCTCCTGGATTATAATTATACAATATTTTTAATAAAAAATATACCATTTACAGCATTGGGCTAGATCATTTTCCGCTCCGATGCACAAATATTAAAATAAACTGCCTGTTTTCTGAAATGACTTCACTCTGCTTTTTTTGTATGATTGGTCTAACAGTGATACCCATGGGCGTCTCCAATCTTATGCCGGAAGAATATTTTACTCCGGCAAACATAGCCCTCTGCGGAGAACGCGCAAAAGGCGGCGCCGGTATTGTAACCATTGGAGAAAATCCGTCAGACTGTTCTGCCGGTAAAACACGCGGCCGTATGGTCCCCCTCGATGCAGAAGAGATACTCCCCTATTAGATCGACTGTGCCGATGAGATTAAACACCATAGCGCCGTAAACTCCATCGAACTGATTCATGCCGGCCGCCGCGCACACCCTCAGCCAAAAACCGGAACAAGTTCCGGAAAACCGGATGCACTGATAATTTATGAATTATAATTTGTGACTTATCATAATAGATGTACAACCAGAAACTTAAGAAAAGGAGTTTCACCTCATGCAGATTGGACACAGTCTTACCGAAGGCAGTGTAAGAAGGCAGCTGATCCTATTCAGTTTTCCATTCTTCCTGTCCAGCCTGATTCAAAATCTGTACATGACTGCCGATATGCTGATCGTCCAGTGGGTCAACGGAGCTGCCGGAAGTTCGGCAGTCGGCATTGGAGGCGAGATTGTATCTGCATTTACATTTTTGATAATCGGTTTCGCCTCCGGCGGAACCGTCTTAATATCCCAATATGTCGGAGCGCGGCGCGGGGAGGATGTAGAGCAGACGATCGGAACCTTGCTGACTTTGTTTGCCTTAGCCGCCGTCTTTATGACTGCCGTCATGTACATTGCCGCCCGCCCCTTCCTGATTCTGCTCAGAACTCCCGCCGAGTCCTTTGAGAATGCGTGCAGTTATATGCAAATCTGTATGCTGGGAAATTTTTTTGTATTTGAATACAATGCCATAAGTTCGGTTCTGAACGGAACCGGAGATTCTAAAAGGCCCCTGATATTTGTAACCATATCAGGGACCCTTAATGTGTTTCTGGACCTTTTATTTGTTGCCGGCTTCAAAATGGGCCCGAACGGCTCCGCCTGGGCAACGGTACTGTCCCAGGCAGTCAGTTTTGTCATTTCCGCAGCATATCTGATCAGAAAAAGCAGTATATTCCGGCTGACACGCAGGAATCTCAAGCTCAGCCGTACAAAGGTTCTTTTAATTATTAAAATCGGCTTTCCCGCTGCCGTTCAGAACAGTATCTCATCCGTATCCTTCATGTTTCTGACGGCTCTGATCAACCAGTATGGTTACGCGGCTTCCGCAGCCGCTCAGCTGGCCGGTAAATTCAATAACATTGCCATGCTTCCCAGCTCCGCAATGTCGGGAGCCATGGCGGTCATGTCGGGCCAGAATATCGGCGCCAGAAAATATGAGCGCGCCCTCTCCTGCCTGAAAGAAGGGATTGGACTTTCTCTCATAGTCGGTATTCCCCTGTTCCTGGCAAGCATCAGCTTCACGCCGCAGTTTATGAGCATACTGGCCCGCGGAGAACCCGAGGTAATCCGGTACGGCACACTGTATATCCGCGGCTTCTGTGCAGACTATCTTCTGACTGCATTTGTCTTTTCCGCCAACGGCTTTATCACCGGTACCGGACATACCCTGATCACTCTGTGCAGCAATGTTCTTCAGGGAATTGTTATCCGTATCCCCGTCGCCTGGGCTCTTGCGCTGGGTCTTAATATGGGAATCCTGGGAATTGGAATCGCCGTCCCTGCCGCCACCCTCGGGGGCGGAATCCTGGTATTCGCCTATATTGCCACCGGGAGATGGAAACAGGATGTGACGACAGTTGACTAGGTGGTTTTAATCATTCCTGATTGCCGCCAGCGGACTCAGTTTCATGGCTCTGAGCGCCGGGAAGAATCCGGCCAGCATACCAATCAATATGGCAAAACCGATGGAAGCAAATCCAAGCCACGGCGGTATCATTGACAGCTTGCTGGACATACCGTACAGCAAAGCTCCCGCCAGGAATTTATTAATCAGAAATGATACGCCGTAGCTCAGGATTACACCGGCAACTCCGCCGACAAAGCCGATAAATCCGGCCTCTATCAGGAACATGCTTCTGATATTTCCCATTGCGCATCCGAGTACTTTAATAACACCAATCTCCTTTGTCCTCTCGTAGATGGACATCATCATCGTATTGGCAATGCCGATCGCCGCTACAAACAGGGAGACGGCTCCGATACCGCCCAGCACGGCCTGAACCATATTGGACTGCTTCTGGGACTGCTCCAGCCATTCCATCTGGCTGTTTGCTTCGTATCCCATATTATTAATTGCTTTCTGAACTTCAATAACATTCTTCATGTCGTCCACATTCACGGTTGCCTGCTCATAGACAAAGTAATTATAGGGCTTACCCTTTTTATTCGTCGGCTGACCGGGTATCGGCTTCTTCTTGAAGATCTGTTTTAGCTGGGTTTTCAGCTTTTCAATGTCAACGTATATGCCATAACTGTATTCATTCCAGTCCTCCGGCCCTCCCTCAACAATCCCGGCTGTCTTCAGCATATATTTCTTCGGCGGTTTTGCCGCAGTCTTGCCATCCCCGCCGGACGGGTATTTGGACTGATAATAGCTGTCGGTATCGAATATTGTAAATACCGGTTTGTTCATAAAATCTATGTCCGGCATCTCACCGCTGTCCCAGTATCCTTCTCCTGTCTTTGAATTGTAGAAATTCTGGGCCGCCATATTTCCCACCACCATCTCAAGATCCGGAGAATCGGGGGAAGGAAGCTCTCCCTGTCCCAGCTTAATGTCCTTCATGGAAGCCCGGGGAACTCCGATCAACTGGATATTTCCCTCATAGACACCCTGCTTCATAATGACAAACATGTTAAGCTTTGGGTAAGCGGAGACCACATGAGGAATCCGCTCAAAAACCTTCATGGTTTCATCAGTCATAAAACCATCTTCCGGATTTGTCTTATCATTCGTGTTTCCCCTGTCGTAATTATAGACACGTATCGCCGTCAGGCTGCCGGATGATTCATACTGCTCCATCGTGAATTTATTCAGTCCGATTCCCAGGGAGATCATGACCACAATGGAGGCAGTTCCTATCACCACTCCCAGGACTGTAAGAAACGTCCTGAGCTTTCTCCGCAGCAGACTGTTGACACTCATTGATAAAAGATCAAAGAATCTCATCGTCCATTCCTTCTTCCTGCGCTGCCTTCTTCTTTTTCCTGATAACGATTACGGTTGTTCCTATTATGATAATGCAAAGCGCGGCTGCCGGAAAAATCACCTTCTTATACCGGCTGAAAAAGGTCTGTTCCCCGTTCATCCCATCCATGCCGCCGGCTCCTCCCATTCCGTCAACGTCCATGTTTCCGGCCTCCATTCCTCCGAGGTCGTCCATCGGCTCATTGACGAAAAGGATCATCTCTTTCTCCACCTCTGTTGTCAATCCATTTTCATCTTCATATGAAATAATAATTTTCACTTTGCCTTCATCTGTGGTCGGAGCCACGCCGGAGACCATCGTGTCCAGATTTCCGGTCTCACCCGGTTTGATATTGCCGACATAAGCATCTGTCGTCTGAATGGAATCGGCCTCAAAACGCACCATAACGTTATATAAAAGGACCTTTCCGGTATTATTGATACCAAACATAACATTGGTCTCAGAACCAACATTAATACTGTCCGGCATGACTTCAATCGTTCCCGTATTCAGTCTCGGAACCTGTTTTACCGGTATTGATATCTTCACTTCTTCCTTTGCATTCTTAAATTCCGGGCTGTCATACTGTTCTTTGATTGTCATCGTGTAAGACTTCTGCTCCGCTGTCGGTGATGATTTAAATACCATTACCAGATCCGTTGTTGCGCCGGGCGCCAGCTGATTGACTACCATGGAAGTCGAACCGGAATCTGAAGTAAAGACAGGACTGCTCTCCACTTCCTCCGAGGCAAAGGTAAACATGATATTGCTGGAGGTTACATTAGACGAGGCATTCTTCATTCTGACCCGAAGTTCAAACGGCTGGCCTGCGAACACTTCTTCAGGCACCGTAGAAAAGCTGTCAACTATGATTCTGGCCTTTGTTCTGTCCTCTTCACCCGCATCGGACGAAAGTTTATCATCGTCTTCTCCTTTGACGCGGACATAAAATATAAGGTCAACCGGTTCTGAAAAATCACCGTTTTCCTCTTCCCGGTAGGATACCAGATAATGAATCGGGAAGAATCCCGACTTTACGTCCTCCCGTACCGCCATACTGTAGGGAACCGTAACCATCTGTCCCGGCTCCATATCCCCCATCTTCCGGCTGTAATTTCCTTCGTTAATATTAAAGGGGAACTTTGTCACATCGGCATCGAGCTGCATCTCCACCCGCACGTCGTAGACCTTTTTTAATCCCGTATTCGTCAGGTTGACGCCAAAATTCATCACCTGGTTATAAGCGGCAAAAGGGGTAAACTGACCGTCTCCAATCGAAAAATCGTACTCGATTTTCGTATTTTCATCCTCTTCGGTGGAGCCGTCATAGGCGGAAACCCAGATATTAACTCCGACCTCCGTGCCTCCGTCAATAATAAAGAATGCCTGATAGTATCCGGCCGCCAGATCCCGCCTTAATTTATAGCTCAATGTGACCGATTTGGAAGAGCCGGGTTTTACGTTGACATCCTTCTCCTTGAAGGTTGAAGAATCTGCCTCAAACGGGAAGGACTTATCGTACCAGCGGAGATCGCCGTCTTCGCCGTCGTCAGCCTCTCCAAACTGCCGCTCCATAATCCGCTCATATTCATAAGAATTGGCCAGCCTGATTTTCTCTATGTTGTTATCACCCTTTGTGCCGGTGTTATGGATTGTCATCTTAATCGAAATCTTGCTTCCCGCTTTTCCTCTCGGCACCTTGTTAACGGTAATCATATCATCATTAAACTCATTCATATCCAGCATCTCGGCTGTTACCGTTCTGGTTCCCGTTATCGCCAGCAGCATTACAAGCAATGCAATAACCGGCAGTCTTTTCCATTTATTCATCCTGAGCACCCTCCCTGTCTTCTGTCTCCTCACCGGCTCGCTGGTGATTCTCTTCTATCTTTACGATCTTTCCGTCGATAATATGAAATATCCTGTCCGCATATGTAGCGAGATGGTTGTCATGGGTGACCATGACAAGCGTCTGGTTATGTTCCCGCACAATCTTCTGCATCAGTTTCAGAACCTCCATCGTTGTCCTGGAATCCAGGTTTCCGGTCGGCTCGTCGGCAAAGATAATCTGAGGATGAACCACCAGCGCCCTGGCAATTCCCACACGCTGCTGCTGTCCTCCTGACATCTGGTTGGGCATATGCCTGCCGACCTTTTCAAGGCCCACTAATTCCAGATATTTTTGGGCCCTGTCTATCCGTTTCTTCTTGGGAATTCCCTGGAACGACAGGGGCAGCGCTATATTCTCCACCGCATTCATTGTGTTCAGCAGGTTATAGGACTGAAAGATGAAGCCGACCCTTTCCCTTCTGAAAGAAACCAGCTGGTTCTCATTCAGCTTTTCAATATGTTTCCCGGCAATGACAATTTCCCCCTTTGTCGGCTTCTCAAGGCCCGCAAGCATATTTAAAAGTGTGGATTTCCCGGAACCGGAGGTACCGACGATGGCACAGAATTCACCTTTATACATTGTAAAATCCACACCATTTAAGGCGTATACCTTTGTTTCTCCGACACGGTATACTTTATATAAATTTCTCACCTGTATGGCGGGAATCCTCTCTTTAATCTGTTCTTTGCCGATTTCTTCCAAGTCTGTTCCTCCCGTATTGTTCTGCAGCCGACAGTCCTGACTATTAATTGTGGATTTCAGTCTTACGGACTGCTAGAATGGTTGTTCTATCTTATTATACATAATAGACCGATTTTGTCCCACCCTATTTTTCTTAAAGTTCCTTAAACTTTTCTTACAGGGAAAACCGTCCTGATACTGATATCTAAGCTTCATTTATATGAGCCGTATCCGGGCGGGCCGAGGTGATTTTATTCCATATACCATATTTTTATCAACAGTAGAAGGAGCTTATGCCATGGAAAATTTTCGTCCGTCAAGACCGGCGGAGAAATGTACATCTCAGAGATACGGCCGGAAAACCGGAAGGAGCACGGGATGCCGGGGACCGCCTCAGGCCGTGCAGACTGCAGATAACAGACAACAGATAACATAATTCATACTTAAAGGAGACATCAATGATGAAAAAAGAATACTGGAAAATTTTAAAGAGACTGGCAGACAGAATGTCCGGTGATACGATTGCAGAATTTTATAAAATGGATCGAAGCTGCAGTAACCATTGGGATAAGCTGCAGGAAGCCGAACGGAAATTCAGCGAATTAGAACTGACCCAGGAGGAGCGCCGGGCCGTTGACGAGCTGCTGGCAGTAAGGGAAGAAATCGACACAAATAATAATGTGCTGGCCTATATGGCGGGAATTATGGACTGCCTCTCGTTCCTGACGGAAAGTGAGCAGATGGAAATTTAAAGATTGGCCGGATAGAGTTTAATCCGTTATGGCAAAAGAACGTCCTCGCCGGAAGGACGTTCTGAGGCCTTGGAATCTCCTTTCCATATCAGTCTTTCTTTACCTTAATGTTTAGTTCTATCCGGTAATTGCTTCCGTCATGATTTCTGAAATGCTATTCGTTCGTACCGGTGATATTGTAACTGTTGTATCATCCGCCAAAGCCGTATCTAAAATTTCCTCCTCAGTATCTTCATCCGTAAAAACTGCTTTCGTTTTTCCCGTGCCGGCATTCCCGTAGAACGCCGCCGGTACGGCCAGCGGACGGGATGGTGGGATTTGATATCTTCCTGCGGAAACACGTAGTGACCGCGACAGGGCCCTCCCCATTTAAGGTTAGAGACAATCCGCGCCCGGAACGGACCATGTCCGGTATGCGAAAACCTACGCCTGAGTCTTCCGTCCCCGGCGATAACCTGCCCGGGGAAGTAGGCGGAATCAATTGCGGAGGGGACATGGGAGTCCGCCGGTGCTTAG
>ERZ894236.1976-NODE-1976-length-11334-cov-50.6579_pt1 | contig 11334 bp, 13 predicted proteins | sample MGYA00380297_ERZ894236 | MGnify/ENA primary metagenome ERZ894236 (study PRJEB32331, sample SAMN06328420) | human gut metagenome | biome: human gut microbiome; feature: stool | host: Homo sapiens | collected 2014-08-04 ... | reverse complement strand
AGGGTATTGTAAAACCCAAATGTCCGCGAAATGTTACAGCGGCCAAAAAATTTCAATGAAAATCGGGGTGAAATGTTACAACGCTCGGACATTTCAAAAAAATTTATGGCGGGCAGCCGAAAATGGCCGTCCGCCGCGTTCTATTTTGTAGGTAACATAATGGAAAACTCCGAACCCTTGCTCGGCTCCGAAACCACTTTGATATAGCCGCCCTGCCGCGTTACGATCTCACGGGCCAGATATAGACCAATGCCCACGCCCTGCTGTTCGTGTACTTCTTCCTCACGATAGAAACGCCGGAAGATGGCGGCCTGATTGCTTTCGGAAATGCCCTTGCCGGTATCGGCTACTTTGATCTCCACATACATTTCCCACAGCACCACCGACACTGTGATTTTCCCGCCTGCCGGGGTGTACTTCACCGCATTGTCCAGCAGGTTAAAGAGGGCTTCGGATGTCCACTTGCTGTCATGGAAAAAGGTCAAATCTTCCGGGCAGTCCACGGATACGGCGATATCCTTTTTCTCTGCTGCATACACGATCCCACTCATGGCCTGCGCCACGGTATCAAAGAGGCGGCCCGGTTTCTTATCCAACTGGATCACGCCTGTTTCCAGCCGGGAGGTTTTCACAAGGGCCTGAAAGAGAAAGACCAGCTTATCCGTCTGGGTGCAGATTCCCCGGATGAAGTCGGTGCGCTCCGCCTCGGTCATGGGCTTTTCCAATAGCGTGTCCGTCGCCATCAGATTCAATCTTGCTGCGAATCCGGCTGATGGAGGTTGTCAGGGTGTGTTCGTCCACATACTTCTCGTCTATATCCCACAGCTTTTCCAAAAGCTGCCCACGGGTCAGCACTTGCCGGGGATTTTTACGGAACAGGTTCAGCATTTTGTACTCCATCGGGGATAGGGTCAGGGGCTTGCCGTTTAGGGAAGCCGTCTGCTCCGAGAAGTCCAGAAACAGCCGCCCGTCGTCGTAAATGTCCTTGGCCGGTTTGTGGTGTTCCAGCATGGCGAACATGGCTTTGATTTTCCGCTGCAAGGCCCCGATCACAAAGGGCTTTGTGATGTAGTCTACCGCGCCCACCTCATAGCCTCGTATCTGGTCGCTCTCCTGATCGTTGGCGGTCAGGAAAATTACTATGGTGTCCGGGTGCTGGGGCTTTATCAGTTTGCACAACTCAAAGCCGTTCCCATCTGGCAGATTGATGTCCAGCAGCACCAGATCAAATTCCCGCTGGAGCAGGACTTCGTCTGCGGTTCTGGCATTTAGGGCAGAAGTTATTCCGTAGCCATCTGCGGCAAGATTATAAGATAGCATTTTATTCAAAAAACTGTCGTCCTCGACAATCAGAATTTGTTTCATATCCTCACTTCCTTTTGCTGATAGTATAACAGGCAAATGTCCGCAAAATGTTACGGCGGACGGATTTTATGAAAAAACGACTATTTTATTATAAGGCATTGTGGCAAAGTAAATCCTAAATCTTAAAAACATCCTTATGAAAACTTTACATTTACGGGTTTTTTGTTTTACTCTCTATATAAAATGACGTATTCTTCATCGGAAAGTGACGGATGTCTCACTTAAAAGTCACAGAAAAGTAAGTTGAGAGTTCTATTATATGGGTAAATTCAAGATTAACATTTATGAAAAAGGAGGCTCACATAATGGAGTTTTTAAGAGTTGAAAATCTATATAAGGTTTATGGGAAGGGGGAGAATCAAGTCACTGCGCTTGATGGAGTTTCTCTTACCATAGAAAAGGGGGAATTTACCGCAATTATCGGTTCTTCCGGATCCGGCAAGTCCACGCTGCTTCACATCATTGCGGGAGTGGATGTGCCTACAAGCGGAAAAGTCTATCTGAATGGGCAGGATGTGTATGCCCAGAATAATGAAAAACTTGCAATTTTCCGCAGGCGACAGGTGGGGCTAATCTATCAGTTCCACAATTTGATCCCCACTCTGAATGTAGTGGAAAATATGACGCTGCCTATCCTTATGGATAAGAGGAAGGTAAATAAGGAACGGCTGAAAGACCTGCTGAATCTGCTGGGCCTAGAGGGGCGAAAGAATCATCTGCCTAACCAGCTCTCGGGAGGCCAGCAGCAGCGGGTCGCCATCGGGCGGGCTCTGATGAATGCGCCTCAGGTCATGCTTGCCGATGAGCCGACCGGAAGCTTGGACAGCCGGAACGGGCATGAGATAATCAAACTGCTGAAGGAAAGCAATAAAAAATATGGGCAGACATTGCTACTCGTTACGCATGACGAGAATATCGCCCTACAGGCAGACCGCATCATCGGGATATCGGACGGCAAAGTGGTGCGGGATGAGAGGCAGGTGGCACGATAATGAACATATTTAATAAGGTTGCCATGCAAGGTCTAAAAAAGAACCGTACACGGACGATCGTGACGATTATCGGTGTCGTTCTGTCCGCTGCTATGATTACGGCAGTGACTACTTTTGGGGTCTCTCTGATGAACTATATGGCAGAAGTAGCAGCCAGTAAATATGGCGACTGGCAGGTCGCATATCTAGATGCGGACTCCTCTTTTAAAAAGGAGATAAGCAGCGATAAGAAAGTGGAAAAGACCGTATCCTTTGAAAATATCGGATATGCCAGGATTGAAGGCGGAGAGAATCCAAATAAGCCATATTTTTTTATTGCGGGATTCAGTCAGAAGACGTTTGATGCCCTGCCTGTAACGTTGCTGTCAGGCAGACTGCCTGAAAATGACAGGGAGATTCTTCTGTCCGGAAGAGCGACAGCGGAAGGCGGCGCTTCCTACGCAGTGGGCGATACGATATCTCTCGCCGTGGGTAACCGCATAGACGGAGATAAAAAACTGGGCCAGGGCGATCCCTACAAAGCCGGAACTGAGATATTCGCGCCCCAGGTGGAGAAAGAGTATACGGTCGTAGGAGTCTGCAGAACGCCAGTCTTTGAAGAGGATTCGTCGCCGGGATACACCTTGATCACAAGAAATGAGGAAAGCATGCAAGGGGCAGAACTCAGCGTGTTCGTGTCGCTTCGGAATCCGCGGCAGATCCACTCATACGCAGAGAGCGCGGGAGATGGCCATGCATACATCCTGAACCATAATGTGCTTCGCGTTATGGGACTATCGGACAACCCATCCGACCGGGTATTTAATGCACTGCTGTATTCGGCTGGCGTTATTGTAATTGCGATTATCATGGTGGGCTCCATATTCCTGATATATAACTCGTTCAGCATCTCTCTGAATGAGCGCATGCGGCAGATTGGAATTCTTTCCTCCGTGGGGGCTACATCGAAGCAATTGCGCAATTCCGTACTTTTTGAAGGACTTTGCATCGGCGCGGTGGGAATTCCTGTTGGCATCTGCCTGGGCCTGGCAAGTATCGGGCTTATAATCATGGGTATAACCAAAAAACTCAGCAGCATTTTTTATACTGGCGTTTCATTAACCATGGATATATCAGCCCTGGCAATCATAGGAGCGGTTGCAGTCAGCATAATCACGATTTTGATTTCAGCCTATATCCCGGCAAGAAAGGCAGCCAAAACACCAGTGATGGATTGTATCCGCCAGACAAACGAGATCAAAGTAGAGGCAAAGGCTGTAAGAATATCAAGAATGACAAGGCGCATATGCGGTCTGGAAGGAACTCTTGCACTTAAGAACTTTAAAAGGAATAAAAAGCGGTATAGGAGCATCGTCTTGTCTCTTGCGTTGAGTATCGTGCTGTTTGTCTCCACCAGCGCCCTTGTAACAAGCATGAATCAAGAGACAAAACAGGCAAAGGTGGTGACCAGCTATGATATAGGTTTTGGAACCCAGGCCATGGATGATTCTGACATGCTTAAACTATTCGATAAACTCAAACTTGCGGAAGGAGTTACCGAAAGTTCCTATCAGGCCTTCGTGGCATATATGTGTACAGTCAGTCCCGGCGAACTTAAGGAAGATTACTGGAAAGCCGTTGGAGGGCATTCTTCGGAGGGAACGGTGAAACTGCCCATGGATATCCAGTTTCTTGACGACAACGCTTATCTGAAGATCGTAAAGGATCTGGGATTGCCGACAGAGGAATATACCGGGAAGAATGGGAAAATGATTGCCGTTGCCAAAATGAACGATGAAAAGGCAGAAGGAGTGAACGATCTTAAGGATATGTTTACGAATCCCTCTATGGACCTGGCCGTCATGCCAAAGGCAAGCGCGGAAACAGGGGAGGCGCAAGGCCAGAACATAAGCGTTACGTTCGTCGAGACCGTACCGCCGGATTCGCCTCCGATAGCTGGAGCCGCGGAGCAGAGGCCTTACTCTTTCCAAGTGATGGCGCCCTGGTCTATGAAGGCGTATCTGTATCCTGCCGATAATCCGGCGGACTTGAAAGTGAAAGGATTGACCTTCCAGTCAGAGAACCCCCCAAAATCAGAGAACGAGATGAAGGCCATGGTCCAAGAAGCGTCCCTTACCTCTGCATATACTTTTATGAACACATCGGATGCTCTTGAGGAAGGAAGGAATTATATCTTTGTTGCCAATGTATTTTCCTATACATTTATTATTATGATATCGCTGATTGCTATTGCCAACGTGTTCAATACGATCTCGACGAATATCAAGCTGCGCCGGAGGGAACTTGCCATGTTACGCTCCGTAGGGATGTCTGACCGGGATTTCAACAAAATGATGCGGTTTGAGTGCGCCTTTTATGGCGTGAGATCACTGCTTTTTGGGCTTCCGGTGGCGATCGTTACATCGTGGATGATTTGCAGGGCAATGATAGCGGACAGCCACTTCGTACTGCCGTGGGCAAGCATTGGAATCAGTATAATCAGCGTGTTCCTAGTAATATTTATTACCATGCTTTATGCGGTCAGCAAGATAAGGAAGGAAAATATTATTGACGCACTCCGTGATGATATGACTTAATGGTGCAATTTGATCATGGATTCTACGCGGATGCGATAGAAAGGAATGGGTAGTTATGGGGAAAAAACGAAAACTCTTCAACTGTCTGATATTTCTGATTTATATGGTGCTGGGAAGCGCTGTCTTCTTCGGAATAAAGGGATACGGAATGTACCGGGAAGCGATAAAGGAGGAACCGATCGATCTGCGAATTGAAAAAAAACGCAGTCAGAAGGACTTTGTCGGAGTTTGCCAAGAATCTGCTATTTCCCTGTATCGGCAAGGCATTTTTCGATTTCCAGCGCTGCTTTTTCCCAGAGATCCAGAAGATAATCCGGCCCGAGGGGTACTGATCAAAGCGGATTCTTGGCGTTGCTGCTGGTGCTGTTTTTGACGATTATGACGCTGGTTCTTTTGGACACGGCTATCAGCCAGGCGTCAGAGGGAACCGTGGCCAGACTCAGGGAAGAGATTGGCGGATACTTTAAGGTTGAGACCGACTATCAGAAGATGGACATCCTTCAGACGGTGGATCAGTCTATGATCGATCAGGTGATGAAGATTGATGGCATTAAGGCTTATAATGCGATGGCGACCTACTACTTGACAGTTCCGGAACTCGTGCTTAAGGCGAGAAAGTTTTCAATGGAAGCGGACAGCAAGGCCCAGATGGCCCGTTTGTTGGGAAATACAGACAGCGCGCTTAATGAGTATTTTATGCTGGATCTATTTCAACTGGAAGAAGGACGGCATATAGCGCCTTCGGATGCGGGGAAAGCGTTGGTATCCGGTGAACTGGCCAATGATTCTGTCGTCAAGACAGAGCAGCGTTTAGAAGAAGAGACGAGTTTTTCTTTTGATCGCCCGATTGATATGGATGCGGTAGACGTGGATGTGCAGTTGAATATGGAATTAAATCCACCAGCCGTTCTAGCGGCAGGTGGGATGGGACTGCTTATCGTGGCATTGTCAGCGGGTTTATCCTTTCTGGTGATTGTAAGATGCAGGCCCAAGGAACTGCTGACCGTGATGGAGTAAGGAAGTAATTTGCTTATCAAAAATTATTGATGTGAGGGCGGATTATGGAAAAGGAATATACAGAAGACGCAAAAATATTTAAGGCCCTATGTGATGAAAAGCGGCTTAAGATTATAAGCCTGTTAAGAAGCGGGGAGAAATGCGCCTGCTTCCTGATCGATGATATGGGCATAGGCCAGTCCGCATTGTCGTATTACATGAAGATATTATGCGAGTCAGGCATTGTGGACAGCAGGCAGGAAGGAAAGTGGACGCATTACAGGCTAAGCGCATCAGGAAGAGACCGGGCCTTAAAACGTCTGGCGAGGCTTACGACGCCCGACTTGGATAGAGAACAGTTCTGCTATTTATACAGGATCAGATTCTTGGCATGGAATGGCTGGGGGAAATGATAGGCAGCCTGCTGGCTGGCGCAGGCATGGACATTAACGCAAGACTTGGAGGGAGCATTCAGTTCTTTCTCTACGATGTGATCAAGATAACGGTATTGCTATGCTTTTTGATTTTTGTCATTTCTTATATCCAGAGTTATTTTCCGCCGGAGAGAAGCAAGAAAATATTGGGACGTTTCCACGGCATTGGTGCAAATGTGGTATCAGCGCTGCTGGGGACGGTGACGCCTTTCTGTTCGTGCTCATCCATACCGCTGTTCATTGGATTTACCAGCGCTGGGCTGCCCCTGGGCGTTACGTTTTCCTTCCTGATTTCCTCCCCGATGGTGGATCTGGGAAGCCTTGTACTGCTGATGAGCATATTTGGAGCGAAAGTCGCAGTTTCTTATGTGGTAATTGGCTTGGCTATCGCAGTTATTGGAGGAATGCTGATTGAAAGAATGCATATGGAACGTTACGTGGAGGAGTTCATTGCACAGGCGGGAAATGTAGATATCGATTCGCCAACGCTCACGAAGAAAGACAGAATGCAGTTTGCCAGGGAGCAAGTAGCAGGAACCTTTAAAAAGGTATTTCCTTACATCCTTATTGGCGTAGCCATAGGAGCATTCATACACTACTGGATTCCACAGGAGCTGATAGAAGCAGTGTTGGGGAGCGATAATCCATTCGGAGTAATCCTTGCCACTTTGGTTGGAATCCCTATGTATGCCGATATTTTTGGCACCATTCCGGTTGCGGAAGCGCTGCTTTCTAAAGGCGCGCAGCTGGGGACAGTGCTTGCGTTCATGATGGCAGTCACTACATTAAGCCTGCCATCCATGATCATGCTTAGAAAAGCCGTCAAGCCCAGGCTGCTGGCGGTGTTTTTCGCAATCTGCACGGTCGGGATTATTGTTGTAGGATATTTATTCAATGTGTTTCATGCGATGATGATTCTCTAATTGATAACGGGAATTAGCGGTATTCCAGGTATTCCAGGAACCGACGCACGGCCAGAGAAGCAGTTTCATTCCGTCGCTGGTCAGTCTGACCCCTGTCTTTCTTCGCTCCAACAGGACGACTTGCCATTCTTTTTCCAAGTCGTTGATCATGCGGCTAATCCCGGATTGGGAGTAGTTCAATATCTCGGCGGCTTTTGTAAAACTGCCATACTCTACAGCCTTTACAAATGCCATATATTTCTGGATATTCATGTCCATATTTAGTATCCTCCTATCCATCCGATATTGTCATGCTTAATATGAGAAATATTCGTTATTGTGTTTGATGTCTGTATGATACAATAAGGCTTGGAAATAATCAAATGATTTTTAAAGAAGGTGAAAAAAACATGCTTCAGATTATTATATTTGCGATTTTTTTAGGGGTCGCCCTTCTTGCGCTGGGGCAGAAAGCGGAACTGCTGATTAAAGTGATTGACTAGGGAAGCGATGCGATGCTGAAGATTACGGAATTTGTAATGGCCTTCTCGCCGATCGGAATTGCCTCCCTTATGGCGACGATGGTAGCAACGATTAGCGGCTCTACTATGAAAGAAGTGCTGGTGTTCATTGTGAAGGATTATGTATGTGCGATTATAGCCTTGATTGTATTATACCCGGTAATCATCAAAACTCTTGCGAAACTACAGCCGCTTCGGTTTATGAAGAAGATTGTAGAACCCATAATTGTGGCAGCCTCCACCACATCTTCGGCCGCAACGCTTCCGGTCTCAATCAAGACGGCCCAGGAGAAACTGGGAATTCCGGAGAATATCTATGGATTTACCCTGCCGCTTGGCAATACTTGCGGTATGAATGGATTTTCATACGGTGCTGAATAATACCAGCGATCTGGTTGGCACTACGGTGGTATCCTGCCAGTTTAAGAAGACAGATATGGCCATCTATGATAAATAGCAGCAAAGAAGAGCAGACGCGTTGATTATGCATTGCGCGCCTGCTCTTTCCTATCGTTATTATAAAGAATCTAGTACAGTTCCAGTGCAGAGGTAAATCTGTCTATCAGTCTCAGTTTCTCCTCGTTTTTATTTCCAATTTTTTTGCGGATGTATGTGCATAATAATTCCGCTGTGAATAGAGCAGGGATCTGCGAATTGAAAAACGCGAGCGAATCCACGGAATTAGTCAGCAGATAATCTGCATAGCGGGCAAGAGGAGCCGTGGGCGTATCCGTTAATACGATGATGGTGGCCTTTGCTTTGGCAGCCATTTCTACTGCAAGGTAAGTAAGTTTGGAATAGCGTGGGTAACTGATTGCGATCAGACAGTCTTTTCGGCTAATGTCGGACAGAAAGTCGAACGTATTCATGACGCCTGTGGGCTCTGCAAATACCATCGGCAAAGTATCCTTTAATATGACGGAAAGGAAAGCGGAGGATGCGGCACATCCTCTGGAGCCGACGATATATTTTGACTGGGCGGCTATGATGGCGTCGCTTGCATTTTCAAATAGATCAGACGAACTATGCAGGATGACAGACTGTAAATTGTTGCAAGTAGTCTCATATACGGCTTCCCGGATACTTGCGCCGGTCAGTTTCTCAAGGCTCTGCGTCAATTTGACGGTAGGTATCGTTGGCGTATCAGAATAGTTATCAATATAGTCGTTGTATTGTGCCCGGATTGCGCGTTGGAATTCCGTATAGCCGAGATCCTTTGTGAAACGGATGACGGAGGAATGGCTTATTTGCAGTTTTTCAGCAAATCAGTCGAGGTCATAAAGCATACTTCCCTGAAATTGTTGAGAACATAATCAGCAATCTGGCTTTCTGTGTGGTAGAACCGGGAGTGCTAGTATATAGGCAGCAAGTTATCCAAAGGTAAAGGAGCAGGGAAAACGTCATAAAAAAAGGAGTAAGATTTTTTCGGTTTTTTTAGAAAAAGGCTTGAAAAAAGTATGCCCATGTGATAATATATAACTCGGTCGCTCAAGGAATTATTTGTCGATATTTCCGGGGAACAGGCTATAATGGCTCCGTGGTCAAGCGGTTAAGACATCGCCCTTTCACGGCGGTAACACGGGTTCGATTCCCGTCGGAGTCATTTGAAATTCGCCGATGTGGCTCAATTGGCAGAGCAGCTGATTTGTAATCAGCAGGTTATCGGTTCGAGTCCGATCATCGGCTTAGTCCTATAAGGGACTTTTATGATTTTGGACCTTTAGCTCAGTTGGTTAGAGCAATCGGCTCATAACCGATCGGTCCTGGGTTCGAGTCCCCGAAGGTCCATTATCTGGCCCAGTGGCTCAGTTGGTTAGAGCGCCGCCCTGTCACGGCGGAGGTCGAGAGTTCGAGTCTCTTCTGGGTCGTCGGCATGATCATTTGGCAAGAGTTAAAAGCCTGATGAGAAAGTCGCAGCCTGCCGACTTGACAAAGTTATCTTAACTTTGAGGCAAGGCTATTATGTTTGTTTTTATGGGATCTTAGCTCAGCTGGGAGAGCATCTGCCTTACAAGCAGAGGGTCATAGGTTCGAGCCCTATAGGTCCCATATGCCGCAGTGGCGGAACTGGCAGACGCACAGGACTTAAAATCCTGCGGGACTTATACTCCCGTACCGGTTCGATTCCGGTCTGCGGCATTTGGTTAAGGTGCTTCAAACCCTTGTAAATGGAGGGTTTGAAGCATTTTTCATTCTCTTTGAAAAGTTGTACAAAGTTGTACAGTCCGTAAATACAAGGCTTACGCCAATATCTTTGCCATTTGCGAGGTATCTCTTTCTGCTACACGCTGACCGATATAATGTTGCGTCATAGTGAGCGTAGAGTGCCCCAAAAGTGGTTGAATATCAATCGGCTTTACTCCGGCATCATAGAGCATGGACGCACCCGTAAAACGTATTTTGTGACTTGATAGATAGGGAATTCCTATCTCTGTACAATATTTCTTTAAACGACGGTTAAATGAATCTGTTGTCAATGGTCTGCCTTCATTCTTTGCGGTTCGCTTAGTGTCATATCTTCCTGTAATATCCGTTCCTCCACAAGTTGATGTTGAATGGTAATCATATTCTCGTTTGTGTTATCCCATGACAATGCTTTGATTTCACCAATTCGGAATATTCCGTAGAACGCAAGCATAATTGCAAGAATGTAAGCGTCCGGCTCTAAACTCTTTAAATAAGCAAGCAGTGCGGAGCGTTCTTCTTTTGTGTAGGCTTTCTTCTTTGCCATTGGTATTTTATACTTCAAATCATTGCACGGAAGAGAAGTAATCGGATTGTAAGTGATAATCTCATTTAGCACCGCATATCTGAAAATACCATTTAACACAGATTTTCGATTATTAAAATCTTTTCGGGTAATTAGTCCGTTGCCAGTCCACGATTGAAACAATTTCATCAAATCCTTTGGCTTAATATCCACAATCTGCATAGTGGCTATTTCAGAACCAGCAATAAAACGATTCCAAATCCCAATGTCTTCTTCAATCGTCTTTCCCGACACAATTTTCGTTTCAGAACGATGTTGAACCCAGTTTTTATAGACATCTTCCAGTACATTGTCAAAATAATACTCATATAACTTGTCTATCAACTGTTCTCTGCTTGTAGCAATAAATTGTGGATTGTAAGACTTAATCCGTCCGTCTGTACAAGTATAAAAATCCTTTCCTTTTTTGTCTTTGAAATAAATAGCAGTTACCAGTTTTTCTTTTTGCTTTCTTGTCATATCTATATGCTGTGCCATCTCTGCTGAAGGAAGTGTAGCATTTTCCATATATAATCTCAAGTTTTCAATAGAAGCGTGTAATCGCTTCTGTACGTCTGTCAACTGTATAAAGTGGCGTTTTGACATAGAACATAATTGCTTATCTTTACGGATAAGATTGTCTGCCCTCCTTTACCTGAATATTCGCCTTGTCAAATATCTTTCATGTTATCTTTTTTGTTCTATGTATCTTTTATTTACTAAATATAATTCTGGTGTGGTATAAAAAAAGTTGACAGCTTATTCTCAAGGATTTCATAATAAAACCAAGAGAATAAGG
>ERZ894236.1971-NODE-1971-length-11387-cov-28.1952_pt1 | contig 11387 bp, 6 predicted proteins | sample MGYA00380297_ERZ894236 | MGnify/ENA primary metagenome ERZ894236 (study PRJEB32331, sample SAMN06328420) | human gut metagenome | biome: human gut microbiome; feature: stool | host: Homo sapiens | collected 2014-08-04 ... | reverse complement strand
CATAGTTAAAAAGCATTTATACTAATTGATATCTGACTCTATTACAACCGGATAAAGATGCTTTAATTTTATTCGTGCATCCTCTGTCCTGAATTGCCATTGAACTGCTTTTTGACTCTGATTGCGCTGGGTCTCCCAGGTGGATATCTGCCTTTGCAATTCCTCTATATTTGGTATCCTCCGGTCTAAACACTGGGTGGTCATCGCGCTTAGTTCTATTTCAGCTATATTTAACCAGCTCCCATGTTTGGGAGTGTAGTGTATTTCCAGGCGCTGGGCCAGGCCAAACGCAGTCTCCGGATCGAACGTTTCATAAAGAGAGGATATACCATGGGTGTTTAAATTATCCATAACCAGACGGATTTTCTTTACGTCTTTATACTGTACGGTAAGAAGTTCCTGGATCTGCAGGGCCCAGTCTTTTCTTGTCCGCTGCTCTGAGGCCTTTACATGACGCCATCCTTTTAAGGGCTCCGTAAAAAGAAAAATAGACGCGCTTCCTTTACGGATATACTCATAATCTTCTTTTCTGACACTCCCCGGCTTTATGGGGATGGGAAGGATTTTATCATCCAGAAGCTGCACCGGCTGTTCATCCATGCATACCAGGGGAATCTCTTTATCATAGTCCATCCGGTATACATTCAGGATATCTTCCATCCTGGCAACGAATTCTGAATTTTGTTTTTTAGGTATGCACCACTGCTTTTTTAAATGCGGTTTAAGCTGTGTTTTTTTTAAATCCTGCGGACCGTCTCTCTGGAAACCGTTTCAAAGATTTGAAGCTCTATCACCTTTTGGGTGAGAAGGCGAACCGACCACTTTGAGAAACCATCCGGAGGCTGGCTGCAGGCCAAAGCAATGACATTCGCTTCAATTTCTCCTGTAACAATGGTAGGATTGGTTGCCTTAGTTCGTTTGAATGTAAGGGCCTGTTGCAAGCCATGGAGGGAAAAGTCACAGACGGTGCGGGAAACGGTTGCCACATTAACGTCACAACGAAGTGCAATTTCCTTTTGCTTCATGGGAGTTCCAACACTTTGGTCTGACAGAAGAAGGATATTCGCTCTTTTACGCAACGAAATGGAGAGCATATTTTCATTTAACAGTTTATGAATTGTTTTGCGTTCTTCCTCTGTTAAGCTGACTGTGTATTTTTGATTCATTGCTTTTACCTCCTGCTTATCTATATAAGTAGATTGTAAAAGCACAGTGTAACTATGTCAAGGTACTAGTACTACAGCGAACTTTGATTGCTTTATTTAAATATCCCCCTGTTTTTGATATAATAAAAGGGGGTGGATACTATGATGATAAATACAGCATACGACCCACGGCTATTAGAACAGTGGGCAGTTGATTTAAACAGTACCCAGGAAATTGAACAATGCTTAGAGCCATACCTGCATCAATACGATTGCGCCTTTACCTCTCAAAAACAGTCTAAACATTTTGCAGACTTTGTCAGGGGGCTGCTTAGTCCTTTGGACCGTAAATCCATTGAACCGATTGCCTTACATCTAGCTGGTGAAAAGTCGGTCCGTCCCATGCAGCAGTTCTTTACACGTGCACCACTCAGGGAAGATGATATCCTTGATACCTACCAGCAGCTTCTGGCAGCCCAGCTAAACCACACTGGTTCAATGCTTTCTGTTGATGATACCAGCTTTGTAAAGAAAGGGACTCATTCCATTGGGGTAAAGCGGCAATACTGTGGCAGACTGGGTAAACGGGAAAACTGCCAGGTTGGAGTGTTCCTTTCCTATGCCGGGGACTCTGGATACGGTTTGGTGGATTATGAGCTTTATATCCCCCAGGAATGGTTCCAGGACTCCCATCAGGACCTGCGTACCAGATGCCGGCTCCCAGAACAGCGGCACTTCCTCACAAAAAACCAGATTGCCCAGGACCTTCTTAACCATGCCTTTGAAACCGGACGGTTCCAGGCACAATGGATTGGATGTGACGCTGCGTATGGATGTGACCATGCCTTTTTGGATGGCCTGAAGCTGCCCAAAGGAGTATGGTATTTTGCGGCTACAAACGCAAAGGAACAGGTATTCCTGGAACAACCCCAGGTATACAGCCCAGAGCCAGGCAGGAACCGCGGCCGCCCAAAGAAACATCCGATATGGACGGTACAGCCAGTCAGTGTCAAAAGCATAGCGGAAGATCCGGCTGCCCCATGGGAGCAGGTAACACTGGCTGAAGGTTCTAAGGGGCCCATCCTGGCACAGAGGTTCATGCTGCGCGTTGTCGCCTGCCGTAAGGATGGGAACCGTAATTATTTAAAACCGGGGAAGGAAGTCTGGCTGTATATCCGCAAATACGAGGATGGGACCATCAAATATTTTGTGTCGGATGCTCCGGAGGATATCCCCTGTGCAGAGCTGGACCGGGCTGCAACCCTGAGATGGCCAATCGAACAATGCTTTGAGGAGTGCAAAAGCTATCTTGGAATGACCCACTATGAAGGCCGCAGCTATCCGGGCTGGAAACGTCACATACTATTTGTAATGATCGCACATCTGTTTACAACCCAAATACGAGAGATCGTTAAAAAAAGGGGGTCCCTTTAACAATGCCTATGGTCGTCAGGTTGTTCTATGGCATGATGGAGTACACGTCTTCCTGTATGCAAAGAATTGTATATTATCACATAAAAAGGAATCATTGTGCCTATCTGTCACACCGTAAAAAGAAACTACCTTGTTCGCTGTAGTACTAGGGCGTGTTTGAAAATTAAAATTTGCACAAAACATATGTTTTACTAGCCTTTTTCATGTTAAAATAAAAGAAAAAGGGGTGTTCGTTATGTTGAAGCGATATGAACTGACTGACCAAGAATGGAACCGGATTGCACCCTTACTTCCTCCTGAAAAACCGAACCGGCCTGGCCGTCCATCCAAGGATAACCGTACGATGTTAAATGCCATGGTCTGGATTGCCCGCAGTGGCGCTCCCTGGCGGGACCTGCCAGAGCGTTACGGCCCTTGGGAGACGGTCTATAGCCGATTCCGTAAATGGGTTGAGGATGGCTATCTGGACAATATCTTCCGTGTCCTCAGCCTCGAAGCCGAATTACAGGAACTTAGTCTGGATGCCTCCATTGTAAAAGCCCACCAGCATAGCGCCGGGGCAAAAAAAGGGGGCCAGCAAGTCTGATTGGCCATAGCCGTGGCGGGGCCAGCACAAAAATCCATGCAGTGGTAGATGCTTATGGATACCCAGTCTATCTACGGTTGAGCGAGGGACAGAGGAACGATATCAATATGGCAATCCCACTGTTGGAACCAATCAGCCTGAACGGCAGCCAGGTCCTGGCTGATAGGGGATATGACAGCAACCAGCTGATTGATTATATTTATGACCACGGTGGGGAACCTACCATCCCCTCCAGAAAAGGAGCCAGGTTTGAGCGTCACTGTGACTGGTGGCTTTATAAGGAAAGACATTTAGTAGAATGCTTTTTCTTAAAGCTGAAAGCCTACCGAAGAATCGCGACACGTTATGATAAACTGGCCAGTACCTATCTGGGGTTCATATGCATTGCTTCAATCTTAATTTGGTTAAAATGACTAAGGATATATAATTTTCAAACACGCCCTAGGGGCAAATGATGGTGCGGATCATGAGCACACATAAAATTCCTAGGGGATTCGCACCTAAAAAGCAGGGTGGAAGTCAGGGGAGCCTTCTTGGAACTAGAGTTTGTTAATTAAATATATATGCATTGTATATGATTATGTCTGTTAGAATGTGGTTTTTGTTGGGTATTATTGCTGTCACAGCCTGCGAGGGCTGTGTGGATTGAAATTGTGGTGTTATGGTTATCATGCGCCCCTGTTCCGTCACAGCCTGCGAGGGCTGTGTGGATTGAAATCCCTTGCGGGATGATACATACAACGGTAATGATTGTCACAGCCTGCGAGGGCTGTGTGGATTGAAATGTTTCTGTTCAATATGCGCCCCTGGAACTGTAAGTCACAGCCTGCGAGGGCTGTGTGGATTGAAATAATCCACACCACCACGCAGGTGGTGACTAGTAGCCGTCACAGCCTGCGAGGGCTGTGTGGATTGAAATTGGTTTTCAATGTTCATAAATATTTTCCTCCTGTGTCACAGCCTGCGAGGGCTGTGTGGATTGAAATCTGGATGCAAACCTATTTGGGGCTTAAGTCCTTGGCGTCACAGCCTGCGAGGGCTGTGTGGATTGAAATCCTAAAACTGGGTGGAGCACCCAGGCACCATATGTCACAGCCTGCGAGGGCTGTGTGGATTGAAATATATAAACCTGGGAATTGATTAAGCAACGCCTTTGTCACAGCCTGCGAGGGCTGTGTGGATTGAAATTTACGGTATAATATCGAATATAGAAAGGGGTTACTGTCACAGCCTGCGAGGGCTGTGTGGATTGAAATTTACTCAAATTATGAAAATGAACATAGGGAACCAGTCACAGCCTGCGAGGGCTGTGTGGATTGAAATTATCCGGCAGAAACTGTCAAAAGGGAAGCGCTTAGTCACAGCCTGCGAGGGCTGTGTGGATTGAAATAAAGCAACGCTCCTTAAATACCCTCTGACAAATGCGTCACAGCCTGCGAGGGCTGTGTGGATTGAAATTAAATCAAAATTATTAGTTTTTTTCGTTTTCTGTGTCACAGCCTGCGAGGGCTGTGTGGATTGAAATGTCAAGATTTTCAGCCGGTGCAGATTCCTTTTTCTGTCACAGCCTGCGAGGGCTGTGTGGATTGAAATTTCAAAATGTAATGCAGCAGGAGTTAGTAAGGGGTCACAGCCTGCGAGGGCTGTGTGGATTGAAATAGCTGTCAGTATAGCTCCCTGTCCCACGATTGTAGGTCACAGCCTGCGAGGGCTGTGTGGATTGAAATTTATGTAATTATTGATTCCTGCCATATTGTATAGTCACAGCCTGCGAGGGCTGTGTGGATTGAAATCTCCTTTTAAAATACTGGTAAAACGCAGCCAATAGTCACAGCCTGCGAGGGCTGTGTGGATTGAAATACTGGGATATTCTGGACGGTAATCATTCATATTACGTCACAGCCTGCGAGGGCTGTGTGGATTGAAATAAAAATATCACGTTCTTTTGTGGTATTGATTGTGTCACAGCCTGCGAGGGCTGTGTGGATTGAAATCATAAACTTTTGAATCATCTGCATTGGGTTATTTGTCACAGCCTGCGAGGGCTGTGTGGATTGAAATAATTATGAAAAAGCTCCAGCGCGCCATATTGCAGTCACAGCCTGCGAGGGCTGTGTGGATTGAAATACCATCCCCATAGCCTGGTATCTCGCAAATATGAGTCACAGCCTGCGAGGGCTGTGTGGATTGAAATTGCCCATTTAACTTGTTTTTCTGAACCCTTTAAAGTCACAGCCTGCGAGGGCTGTGTGGATTGAAATTGCACTTCTTCCTGGGGATTCCCTTTGAAGTTGTGTCACAGCCTGCGAGGGCTGTGTGGATTGAAATTACATGTAATGAAACATTTAGGCAGGAATGACGTCACAGCCTGCGAGGGCTGTGTGGATTGAAATAAGCACTTTCGGGGCAAATGAACCAAGTGGTATGTCACAGCCTGCGAGGGCTGTGTGGATTGAAATGTTATATACCTTACTCTGCTGCTGTAACAGATAGTCACAGCCTGCGAGGGCTGTGTGGATTGAAATTTATCAGAAATCAAACGAAACGCAGGAATTGTAGTCACAGCCTGCGAGGGCTGTGTGGATTGAAATAATACGAATGTGTATGCGACTGCGGAACGCGCTTTGTCACAGCCTGCGAGGGCTGTGTGGATTGAAATCTAATAACTGTACTTTTTCACGCACTCCTGGGAGTCACAGCCTGCGAGGGCTGTGTGGATTGAAATTCTGCCAGTTCCAAACCATACAACTTATCAGCTGTCACAGCCTGCGAGGGCTGTGTGGATTGAAATACCCGGCATTTAAACTAAAAAACAGAGTGGATAAGTCACAGCCTGCGAGGGCTGTGTGGATTGAAATATAAAAGAGATAGAAAAGCGGTTTGAGGCAGATATGTCACAGCCTGCGAGGGCTGTGTGGATTGAAATTTAATTGTTTCAATAAAGCCAGCCGCTGACGGGTCGTCACAGCCTGCGAGGGCTGTGTGGATTGAAATATGACATCTCCATCAAGCTCATACTGCGCGCGCTGGTCACAGCCTGCGAGGGCTGTGTGGATTGAAATACCTCCTACTCTAAGAAATACTGTTGGTAGTACGCCGTCACAGCCTGCGAGGGCTGTGTGGATTGAAATTTTTGTTCATTATCAACACCGAGCAACTTTTTCTGTCACAGCCTGCGAGGGCTGTGTGGATTGAAATTCCCATGTTTTTACTTCCTCCCATATCTCCTGCGTCACAGCCTGCGAGGGCTGTGTGGATTGAAATTTTTTCCTGTCGCTTAGTGATTTTGGATAACTCGTCACAGCCTGCGAGGGCTGTGTGGATTGAAATTTTCAATGCGTTATAGTCTTCCTCTGTCTCACAGTCACAGCCTGCGAGGGCTGTGTGGATTGAAATATCCGAGCACAGACTTTCCGTGATCTTCATGCTATGTCACAGCCTGCGAGGGCTGTGTGGATTGAAATTTAATCCTGGCCCTCTGTCCCATTCTCTAAATCTGTCACAGCCTGCGAGGGCTGTGTGGATTGAAATTGTTAAGGACATGTGCTATATGAGGGAGGTTCGAGTCACAGCCTGCGAGGGCTGTGTGGATTGAAATTGAAACAGCGGTATTGTAATTACCCTGGGTATGGAAGTCACAGCCTGCGAGGGCTGTGTGGATTGAAATCCAGACTGGATACGGAACAGGTGAAGGGTTATGTGGGTCACAGCCTGCGAGGGCTGTGTGGATTGAAATTCCCAAAAGCAAAAACACATCAATCATTTGTAATGTCACAGCCTGCGAGGGCTGTGTGGATTGAAATCTTGTGTCTGAACAGCTCGGAGAATATGAACTTGTCACAGCCTGCGAGGGCTGTGTGGATTGAAATAGAAGTTTATGGAATTTAAGAACAACTTCAAAGGGGTCACAGCCTGCGAGGGCTGTGTGGATTGAAATCCCACTTGTCCAATTTTTTTCCTCTGGCTCGTTTCGTCACAGCCTGCGAGGGCTGTGTGGATTGAAATTTACTCGTTATGCCTCAATTCCTGACCAGAGGATGTCACAGCCTGCGAGGGCTGTGTGGATTGAAATTTATCCCTGGTCCTCATAGCCCTCCTTCCTACACGTCACAGCCTGCGAGGGCTGTGTGGATTGAAATCCTGATGTTTCCAGACACTTCCGTGTTGGGATGTGTCACAGCCTGCGAGGGCTGTGTGGATTGAAATCAGCAAAGGTGAAAAATCCAAATCCGCAGACCATTGTCACAGCCTGCGAGGGCTGTGTGGATTGAAATCGCAGTGCCCGGCTGTTGCTGCTCCGCAGTCCCGTCACAGCCTGCGAGGGCTGTGTGGATTGAAATATCTTGCAAATTGCGCACACTTGGAGAAAGACTTGTCACAGCCTGCGAGGGCTGTGTGGATTGAAATAAACTCTTTGGTAACTTGACCATATGGGAATACCGTCACAGCCTGCGAGGGCTGTGTGGATTGAAATTTGTTATCAAGAGTTGTTTTTAATTCCATCCACAGTCACAGCCTGCGAGGGCTGTGTGGATTGAAATGTAATCTGTCCTATGGTCCTGCGGTTTCCATGTCGTCACAGCCTGCGAGGGCTGTGTGGATTGAAATTGCCGGATAGAAAGGACCTGAGAAAACAATCCGTCCGTCACAGCCTGCGAGGGCTGTGTGGATTGAAATTTGCTGGATTGATTTTGTCTTTTGGCATAATTGGTCACAGCCTGCGAGGGCTGTGTGGATTGAAATTGGTTCCACTCCCCTGCGCTGTATGACAGCTATGACGTCACAGCCTGCGAGGGCTGTGTGGATTGAAATTCCGGGGAGATGCGTAAGGCGTTCAACGGCATCTGTCACAGCCTGCGAGGGCTGTGTGGATTGAAATTATATTGGTGACTGGAACCGACATGGCATGTCCAGTCACAGCCTGCGAGGGCTGTGTGGATTGAAATTGATGCCAGTGCAACCACGTTATGGTATCCCCTGGTCACAGCCTGCGAGGGCTGTGTGGATTGAAATTACGCACCGGACGGCACAGCAAGACCATGGCTGCGTCACAGCCTGCGAGGGCTGTGTGGATTGAAATTCAGGGTATTTCATGGAGATAGAAGAGGGTACTTTGTCACAGCCTGCGAGGGCTGTGTGGATTGAAATATCATAGGTGATGGATATTTCTCCATGTCCTTTATTGTCACAGCCTGCGAGGGCTGTGTGGATTGAAATTACCTTACAGGCGGAGAATCAAACCCTTAGATTCGTCACAGCCTGCGAGGGCTGTGTGGATTGAAATTATTGTGAGTCCTGTTTCATATGCCTCTCCGTTGTCACAGCCTGCGAGGGCTGTGTGGATTGAAATCTTGGTATACAGTTTTTCAATACCAGCCTTAGTCGTCACAGCCTGCGAGGGCTGTGTGGATTGAAATTGCTATGCTGTCCTGTTGGACTGCCGGCAAGGTCGGTCACAGCCTGCGAGGGCTGTGTGGATTGAAATTTCCATTTCGGCTCCCTTTCCTCCGGCTCTCCCGGTCACAGCCTGCGAGGGCTGTGTGGATTGAAATCTTGAATAGCTCCCATTTGTCTGCATCATGCCACGGTCACAGCCTGCGAGGGCTGTGTGGATTGAAATAGATAGACGGTACCCTCCGCCTGTCTTGGCACGAGTCACAGCCTGCGAGGGCTGTGTGGATTGAAATCTAAAAATAGGTATAAAAAATACAGCTCCGCAAGTCACAGCCTGCGAGGGCTGTGTGGATTGAAATGCTTTCAGAGCCGCCTGACCGCCATTGGGCTTTTGTCACAGCCTGCGAGGGCTGTGTGGATTGAAATTTTTACTCTTAGCCCAGTATTACTGTCAAACAGTCGTCACAGCCTGCGAGGGCTGTGTGGATTGAAATCTTGTATGCTCGTGGCGTGCGGGCCGGGTCTATAACGTCACAGCCTGCGAGGGCTGTGTGGATTGAAATGAATGAAGTCCCTCAGGTCCATATCTATCTCAAGTCACAGCCTGCGAGGGCTGTGTGGATTGAAATACAGTAATCGGTCTGTAGTTCCTCCATGTTTTTCTCGTCACAGCCTGCGAGGGCTGTGTGGATTGAAATAAGTATCTGTATGTAACATCCTCATTCGTCACAGCGTCACAGCCTGCGAGGGCTGTGTGGATTGAAATATGTTCATATGCTTTCGGTTTGGTCTCCTTCAGGACGTCACAGCCTGCGAGGGCTGTGTGGATTGAAATTTGTTAAGGATTTCCATAGCCTCCCTAAACTGGGTCACAGCCTGCGAGGGCTGTGTGGATTGAAATAATGCGTCAGTATCCCATGAATTGACACATTTCGTCACAGCCTGCGAGGGCTGTGTGGATTGAAATCAATCTGTAATCTCTAGCAGTGAGCCATCGTACTGTCACAGCCTGCGAGGGCTGTGTGGATTGAAATTCTGCAATGTCTTCCCCGTCCATCGTTGCCGCTAGTCACAGCCTGCGAGGGCTGTGTGGATTGAAATTTCTGTACTCCTTTCTGCTGCTATAGCACTGTCGTCACAGCCTGCGAGGGCTGTGTGGATTGAAATGTCTATTTTGCATATTGATATATAGCATGTTATAGTCACAGCCTGCGAGGGCTGTGTAGATTGAAATGTACAAGGCTTCCGATTCGCTGCTAGGCTAATGGTCACAGCCTGCAAGGGCTGTGCGTATTAGAAATATTCCCGCTACCAGGATGTCCGGCAGGCAAAATCCGGTATCCGGGCAGCGGATGTGGGAAGTGGGGCGGAATAAGTATAGATGAAAGCTGGTATTCGCTTAGAACAATTGTAACAAACAGATATTAAAATAAAAGAACATGAAGTAAAATAAAAGGGCTGTCATTTCCCAAATTTTCCATTATAATTATATCTATAGGAGTCAGGTATTGTGATGGACAGGTAATCACAATCGGCAACTGCAGGCAGATTGTTCCAAAGGAGAGGGGAATATGGGAAGAACGAGACAATTGGCAGCCATATGGATGGCAACTGGATTGGCAGTAATCATGTGCGGTACAGCGGCGGCGGCTTCACGTACAGAGATTAACAGTGTATCCCTGTGGGTGGAATCTGATATTGAGGCAGGTGACAGTTCCAGTGATGTGGATGTGACCTCTGATTCCAGCAGATACACGGTGGATGATGTGGAAGTGACCAATGAGCCTAAGAATGAATGGGATGAGAATGACAAACCAAAACTCAAGGTTACGCTGGAAGCAGAGGATGATTATTATTTTCCATCCGGCTTTTCAAAAAGCGATGTGGATTTAAGCGGGGCAGATGGAAAGGTTACTTCTCTTACAAGGAAATCCAGCACACTGATTGTCAATATAACATTGGATGCGCTGGATGAGGGCAGCAGTGACCGCAATCTGGATGTATATGGTCTGGAATGGGATGAATCAGATGGCATGGCAATGTGGGAGGACAGCGGGGACGCCAGGAAATATGAGGTGCGTCTGTACCGCAATGACAGTTCTGTAACATCTGTCATCACCACATCAGATACAAGCTATGATTTTGCTGGATATATAACCAGAAGCGGGGATTATATGTTCAAGGTCCGCGCCGTGTATAATTCGTCTGATAAGGGAAGTTGGGAAGAATCTGATTCCTGGTATGTATCTTCCGAGGAAGCCGATGAACTGAGCGCTGACAGAAAGACCTACGGCTCAGCGGCCCAGGGCTACAGCGGCGCATGGCTTAGGGATGATGTTGGCTGGTGGTACTGCAATGCGGATAAAAGCTATACAACTAATAACTAGCAGTATATCAATGACAGATGGTATTTCTTCAATGCGGCCGGATATATGGTGACTGGATGGATTCCATGGAACGGCAGGTGGTATTATTGTGGGGAGGACGGAGCAATGTATTATAATGCCACAACGCCGGATGGGTATTATGTGGGGGACGACGGGGCCTGGATACAGTAAATAGTCAGATAGTCAAACGGACAATACCATTTCCGGTGTAAAAACAAGGGTCAGACTTAAATTGATGCCAATCATGGTGTATCATGATATCAGCAAAGAAAAGATGCAAGGTGTATTGGATTCCTTTCCCCAGGAAAGCAGAAAGGATGGAGGATTACTAAATCCCTCCATCCTTTCCGGGTGTGCGCCTGGCGGCGCACGTTTCTAACCGGTGCAAGTCCGGAATCCGCCCGGTAGTGGGAAGGATATAGCCGAAGGCAAGGGTGTCCA
>ERZ894236.1964-NODE-1964-length-11435-cov-17.9071_pt1 | contig 11435 bp, 16 predicted proteins | sample MGYA00380297_ERZ894236 | MGnify/ENA primary metagenome ERZ894236 (study PRJEB32331, sample SAMN06328420) | human gut metagenome | biome: human gut microbiome; feature: stool | host: Homo sapiens | collected 2014-08-04 ... | reverse complement strand
TAGGCATGCTGCTGAGTACGGAAGAGGTTGGTGAGAGTAAGGAAGAGCTGGATGAGTTTGTCAAGGAGCAGGAAGAAAAGAAGAAACAGGAAAACGGGTCTGGGAATAATTCAGGTGGTAATAAGAAGGATAAAAAGGGGGATTCCAAACCTAGTAATAAGCCATATAAGAATAATAAAGAGGCAAATAATCAAGCGCAAAAACAAGGATATAAGAATGCTCATGAGTTAAAGGAAGATTATGTTGGAAAAAATAATATTTCTAAATACGACATGAAATATGATACAAAAACAGGAGAAATATATTTGGAGAGTAAAGATGGAAAAATACAAATTCCGACAGGATTAATACATCAACCTTAAACATCAGAAAGAGAGGTACTATACATGAACAAGTTACCGCAAATCAAGGTTAGTTTTGTGGTTGAAGGAAAAGAGTTTGAAGTAGAACAGCTAACGAAGGAAATAGATATTTTGCCGACAGAGACTAGAGGAATGGATGATTGGCCAGAAGCAATAAAAAGTAACACAAATCTTCCAGAGGATCTACATCCCAGATGTGTTTGGTGTATCTGTAAAGAAGATTTATGTATGCAGATAGAAATACCTATTCAAAAAATAATAATGCTGTTAAAAGGGAAGGAGCAAAAACTTCTTGAATTTTGCAAAAAAAGGAATTTAAAAAAATTTATAAGTATTGTGATTCATGGAGATGTAATGAATTTGCCAGAAATCATTCTTTCATCAGACACCGTATCGTATTTGGGAAGATTGGAAGTGGAAATAGGTTTTGATATATATATATATTAAAATTAAATGGTTTCTTAAAAATGATTTGCATGTTTACTTGGATTTATTGCAGAAGTGACTAATTCACCATCATTGTTAACAGAACAATTTATAATGATTCTGGAATTGGCTAAGAATAATAATGTTAGTTGAATTTATAGGATGAAATTATTTTGCCATCAGAAGATTAGAATCTCTGGTGGCGAAATAATTAATTGAAGAGGGGCAATAAATGGATGATATAGTATGACTTGGAAAAAGGTAAATGCATCCAAGCGAAATGCTTTAAAGTTATTCTGTAATAAAACCCAATATGAATTTCAAAAGTTCAAAAATGGATTAAAAAAAACATCATTCGCTCAAGTACCTTTTTAAAATTCAATAATAAAATCTGTTTGAAACATATAGCTATGAATTAACATTGATATATACACAATTTGATTTAATGTATTGGGTAAATCCAATCGGATAATATCAGCTTGAACATTTGCGCTTGAAAATGTTAGGTTTTTATTTGTTCTAAGTAAAGGGGGAGAAATATGATAAAGGTATCAAAAATAATCAGGGTTTCATTAGTTGTAATATTATGTATATCAATTACATCTTGTTCAAGAGAAAAAACTTTTGACGCAGCAGGATATGTAAAGAGTACATTAGATGCAGTTTATCATAAAGAATATGCAGAATATGCAAAAATCCAGGGTATATCAGAAAAAGAAGCAAGAAAGATTTTTGAACAAGATTTTGAAGAACGTATTAATTTGGAATTTGACGGAGTTGATAAAATTTCTCAAGAAGAAATACAAAAATATGCTGCTTTAAAAAGTAAAATAGACAAACTGGCAAAATTCGATGTTCTGGAATCCGAGAAAACAGAAGATGGTGATTATACAGTAAAGATACAAATAGAACCCTCAAATATTTATCAGACTTTAGAACAAAGCGCGGCAGATGTAAGCAACGAAAAAATCACACAGGGGATTGAAGAAACGGAGCCGGGAGTATTTGCCGCCGTGCTGACGGAGAGTCTCCAGAGAAGTATAGACGGAAATAAATATGGGGAGAAGACAATCATTGAGGTTATAGTTACAAAGAAAAATACAAATTCATATATTTTGGAAGAAAGCCAAATAGCAAAGATAAGGGAAGCGCTGTTTCCTAACATATAAAAGTGTTCGTCAATAAAATAAGGGCTGCACATTGAATAAAGGTTGATGTGCGGCTTTTTGTATAAACACATTGAACAAGTAATAATAATATCGTCCATCCAATCGTAAATACAGCCAAAAAAGGCTGGAACTGGATAAAGAATACAGCATTCCCCATTGTCATCACAGTATCAGGAAGGTTTTGGGTGGATCTTTCAATGGGAAAAGATTATCAGGAAGTGGATATCACTCAGACGGAGGTTGTCCGTCAAGAGGCGATCATTCTACGGGAGAGAATCCACTCCGGCAACGGATAGGAACCAGTTCCCGCTAAATCTCTCAAAATATATAGGCATCCTCTATTGTCGGTATTGTATCAGGGTGGTTTGGAGGCGAATCTTCCAATGGAAGAAGACCATCAGGTGGAAGTCCTTCATCCGGCGGAAAACCATCAGGAAGCGGATATCCCTCAGGAGGTAGTTATCCTACGGGAGGAGGCTCCTACTCCGGCAACGTTTATAACAATACTCCTTTGAATAGATTTGCAATGGTCAATACCTGTTTACCTATTCAATCTACTGGGTATATCACAAGAACGCCAAAGGGTTCAACCTGCGTAAAACGAATGCTGCGAATGAGGAGCTGGTTGGCTGACTTAAATACGGACGTAAAGTCATAGGAGAGATAGGCCAGACCTATTGCAACACTCATTCTAACAGCTTAAGCAACAAGATGGGAAATTCCTTACTGGCTGTAAGGGATATTAACCATAAATATATTGTAGTAGGGAGAAATTCATGGATTTCAAAGTGTTTATGACAAAGATAGAAATTTTGAATGAAAAAGAAGGAAATGAATTTAGACAAAAATACATAAAAAAATTTGTTGATACTAAGCATGAACTATATCAAAAGCAGATACTATCAAGGCAAAAATTTCTTGATGGATACTGCTATTTGGGATATTTGTGGGACTATATCAAAAACCCTATTATTATCGAAAAGGAATATCTTACAGCATTAGTGCCAAAAGTAAAGGAGGTATATGTATTTTGGGATATTCATTCATGCGAGAGAATATTTATAACGGACTATTGGAAATTTGATAAAGATGCAGTGCTTAAGTCGGATTTAAAAACGTTATTAGAGGGTGAGGAATGTTTACCTGAAGACATTTAGATTTTTGATGCGAGTATGACTTGGACACTGATTAAAACACATGAAGATATTGAGGGAAAGTGTTATTGTTTAAAAAGTGGTACAATTTAGAAAGATTTATTTGTCCGACTATGCCAGACGATGTCCACTGGTTAGGTGGCACAAAGCCACCCAGATTTTAACCTGTATACTTTACGACTTTGCTATTTTGGTATAATTCAGTTAGAAAATCCTGTTTCTAAATCAGCCAAACAAGGCGTAAATCTGTTTTACGGTAAATCTTTCCGAGCCCGGCAGAAAAAAGGCAACACAGGCGGTCACGGCGCATTACAGGAGCAAGAAAGAAAACTAACTTGAGAGATACAGATACGAGGAGAATTAGTAATTGAAAATAAAAGTATCAGAAATTCAAGATATTGTTATGACAATATGTAATAAATACATAGAAAATAATAGTGAATATCTTGAAACCGAACAAGATAATTTTTGGTTTATTGATATGGAACAGGCACTTGATTTGAAAAAGGAGCCTGATTCTTGGTGTGTAGGTTCGCTGGAGGATGACTTTTTGTGTTTGGAAGAAATAATTTCCCAAAAAAGAGATGTGAATATACTTGATTTGGACAGGATTTTGAACATATTCAGGCTTCTTTCTTACGAAACAGAAAAGAGTAAAGAAAAAATGTTATAAAATACTTTCAAAAGGTTATTCGCCCGGCATTGCCGGGCGATGTATTGGATTATTGGCAAAAAAGATACAACAGTAGAAGTAAGACATCCGTTCAAATTAAACAAAGACTACTGTGGAATACGATGTAGAGGATTATACCACAAAGATCACAAATACCTGCACTTCCTGCGTAAAAATTATTTCTTCTTACGCGTATACATACAATGTCCAGGGGTATATTGTCAGCGAAGTAGTTTCGGAGCTGGAAGCCGGAACACGGAAAGAACCCAGTTATGAGTACTGATACAATTCAGCTTGTAAGGTATCTGACACAGCGTTCCATCGTGATAAAGAAACAGGCAGATCTTGTGAACTTTTCAGTATTAGGTTCTTTGGCTATAGAAAAAGGAGTCGAGACAACCGTGGACAAGCTGTTAAAAGAGCTGCTGAAGAAAGCTGCAGGTGCTGTCGGAGGCACTTTAGGAGGCGCAGCGGAATAAGCGGTGGAATTGTGATAGGCATGCTGCTGAGTACGGAAGAGGTTGGTGAGAGTAAGGAAGAGCTGGATGAATTTGTCCGGTTGTACCAGATATTATTCTTCGGCCGGGTGGAGAAAAGCTACCCGGCCTTTAACAGACACACATCTCGCCCCTAAGTTTTTTGAAATTTTGGAAAAATGAGCCTGAATCAAATGAGGCCAACAAGTCAATTCTCCTGTATGGTAATATAGAGCTAGAAACTGGATTAAGAATAACATTGTCCAGCTAATTGTAAATATAGCAAAAAAAGGATGGAACTGGATAAATTACACAGTATCCTCTATTGTCAGCACAGTTTCCGGGTGGTGGGAGGCAGATCTTCCTATGGAAGAAGAACACTAGGAGGCGTAAAGCACTCAGGATACGGTTATCCTACGGAAAGAGACGCCGTCTCCGGCAACGGAACTAGCTGCCACTATATCTCTTCAAAATGAACAGCCATCCTATATGAGCGACGCGGAGATTGGGCAGATGAGGAGTGTTTTCCGGATAACCCCAAACCAAAGCAATTTAGAAAACTTATAAACATCTTGTAAAAAGGGGAGGATTTAATAATGAAAAGAAAAGTAATTAGAACGAAGATCGTGCCATGTATTTCATCCAAAATAATTCAAGAGGATGACGAATGCCAAAATTTAAAAGAATTGGAAGTGAAATTAGGAAAGGAGTATATACTCAAAAAAATTTTTGATGAAAAAGAAATGTCTTATAAAAACTTACTTGAACTTTATGAACAATTTACTCAAGGCCAAGAGAATTCATTATTTGTTTGGATGTATATACTGACTGATAATTTTGGGATTGTAATTAATGAGCATATTTATTTATATCATTACGATTTAGACATTAGTAATCAACAAAAATCACTTTTTCCTTGGGAGTATATGGATAGCAAAAGATATATAGGAGATACGTGGTGGACAAATCATGATGAAATCTTGAATGATATAAAAGCATTATCAATACTTGATTTTATGGATAAGTATAAGGGATATTAAAATATGTGAATAATGACACTGTGTTTTAATATTCTAAAACCCGAATTATAGTTACAAAAACATTCATTTTGTACATTTGATAAAATTCATAGCACTTGATGTTAAAGAAACTGCTGAAGAAAGCAGGAAGTGTTTTAGGAAGCGCAGCGGTAATAAGCGGTGGAGTTTTGATAGGCATGCTACGGAGTACGGAAGCGTTTGGTGAAAGTAAGTAAGACCTGGACGAACTGGAATGGGAACAGGAAATAATTCGGGTGGTGATAAAAAGGGGAATTCTGAGACCGCGTTAGATTACAAAGATAAAATAACAGAAAAGATTGGAAAATATTTTACAGATAAAAGTACTTTAGATGAAATTGGAAAAATTGAATCTGAAGGTGTGGGTTTTTCTAAATTAGATAGAGTACTCCAGTCATCAAGATCTTCTTCAGAAGGTGGATCAGGGACATCTAACGTATATAAATATAGTGATTCTGAAGGAACTAGGTTTATAATTCATGAAGTGACAGATGCTGATGGAAATATCATACATAGAGATTTTGACGCAGTTAGAATTCCGTCAGGACAAATAATTTTAAAGGAGTAAATATAAATGCTAGACGAGAAATCATTTATTGCAATTTTAGAAGATATTGTATCAAAAATAATCGAAGGTACTATTGGTATTAGTGAAATCAAAGAGAGAGTGCAAAATGATTTAGAAGTTCATGATATATGGGAAAGCGATAGCCTGTTAATAACAGATTGCTATTATGCATTAAAACATATTGAAGAAGAAAATATTTCAATAAAGGAATGGGAATATTTTGTGGATTGTTTTAAATGCATAAAAAAATATAACATGGAGGAAAAGAAAAAGTTTATCTTGAACGGCCAAAGGAGATGAAAACATCAGTTCTTTAAATCAAAGCTCTAATCATCCAGCTATACTGGGGCTGCTCTTTATATGACGGCAGAGGAAGTGTGACAGGACTAATGACACAAGCCGGAGCGTTGACAAGCAGTTACCGTTATGATCCTTACGGTGTATTGACATCAGGTACACCCGATGCTGTGAACTATTACGGATACAATGCAGAATCCATCCATATAAAGACCGGATTCCAGTATCTGAGAGCAAGATATTACAGTCCGGAAAACGGCACCTTTACAATAGAAGATACGGAAAGCGGTACAAAAGAGAATCCGCTCACCAGGAACCGGTATCTGTATGTGCTGAACAATCCTTTGAATTATAATGACCCAAGTGGAAAATTTTTTAAATCCTTCTGGAATAAAGCGAAAAAAGGATTCCAGGCAGCAGGGAACTGGCTTAAGAAAAATATTGTCCAGCCAATCGTAAATACAGCCAAAAGAGGCTGGAACTGGATAAAAAACACAGCATCCTCCATTGTCAGCACAGTATCCGGATGATTTGGAGGCGGAGCTTCCGGTGAAAGAAGACCATCAGACGGAAATCCTTCATCGGGCGGAAGACCATCAGAAAGCGGATATCCCTCAGGAGGAGGCTCCTACTCCGGTAGCGGATATGGAACCAGCTATCACTATATTTCTCCAAATGAACAGGCATCCTATATATGACATATATATTGATAAAAAGACAGGAGAATTATATATCTTTTTAAAAGGAGGAAAAGGAGAGGGTTTCCTACAGGAGAATTCTGAAATAAAATATGAATAATACAAATGTAAGAGTAGATTTTAGAATCATGGGAGATAATTATAATACTGAAGAAATTACAAAAGTATTAGGAGTAACACCCACCATAACTTGGAATGCAGGTGAACTTATCAATAATACTAATAAAAGACATTCATATACTGCATGGGTATTCAGTACAGGGGTAGAAGAAACGTTAGATATTAACACTCAGCTAAAAAAAATTGAACAAACACTTTTACCGAAATTGGATAAGCTGCATTGGTTAAAGAATCAATACGATTTAGATTTTAGTCTAGATATCGTAATTATTATTGAAAACGAGTCCCCACCGGCAATCTATTTTGAAAACTCAATACTAAAGTTGGTATCAAATATAGAAGCAAGAATAGATATAGATACATACATAAACTGATTTAACATATCTTGGAAATCCAATCGGATGATATCGGATTGGATTTCCACACTACAGAACTATGAGCCATTTGTTATTTTAAGCGGAGGAATTGTAGTAGGCATGCTATTTATACAGAATAGTTTGGTAGAGTAAGGAAAAACTGGATGTGTTTGTCAAGGAACAGGCTATTACAGAGGTAAGAGAATGGCAGCAGGCAATCGGGTGGAAACAACCCGTGGGTAATTCCGTCTGTCTGCTTAAAAATGACGGTATGATTCTCCAGAGTAGTTTTGTATTTGGGAGTTTCTCTGTGAAAAGCTTAGAAATGGATTAAAACCGAGTTTTTGGAAGTGACCATGCAGTCGGAAAAATGAGTGATGGAACATCAGTAGTCACTAGACCGGGAAGTAAAACGGGAGGACCAACATTGGAAATTAAAGTATCCAATAGCAAAATTTATAAGATAAGATATTAAGGCGGTGATTTCAATAGAAAAGTGGCAAAAAGTATTTGAAAATAAAATACCCAAGAGCCAGTATGAGATGTTGTTGCAAAGTGGAGAAGAAGAGGGTTTATTAATTAGACTTATTTCAAAAAAAATAATGTGTTATTGAAATTTGGAGCGGTTTCAGCCTTTAGAATGCTGGAAGAGGGGATTGCGCTTAACGGACTGTTTAATGATGAGCAGCTTAAACAGTTTCGGGATACAGGATTTGATAATGTGATTTATCAAGTAACAGGAGGGGATTTTGATACATTAATTCAGCAGATAGGAGGAGGTTTATATGAGTATTTAAATTTGAAACATTATGTGATAATTACTAAGAATTATATAGTAGAGGTTATCACAGAATGGGAACCCGAGATACGGTTTTTTTAGTTCTTTCATTCGTCCAACTGTGTCGGGCGATATCCTATAGTCGAGTGGCATCATGCCACCCGGGTAGGGTGTTTTTAAAAACAGTGGCAGTGATATAATTATAGTAATAAAAAGCAGAGGAATGAAAAGATATGTTCTGAATAATTTCAAGAGAGGCAGAGACGGACTAATTAAATATAGGAAAGAGGAATAAAGGTTCTTTTGAAAATGCCACGAAATCCTTATTAATATATTTCAAAAAGCATGGTGAAGAAGTAGGGGCAAAAGGATGTAGAATAGAATATTTAAGAAATGCGGAAAAATTGCTAAAAACTTAAAAGAGTAAGGAATGCATATAATATTCATGGTGAGACATCTAAAGGGGCTAGATACTAGAAAACGGATAATATATTGATTTAGCTCTTGATGGAATTATAATTTTTGGGGAAAAGCAGTAGGGAAAATAAATGATGAATAATTTAAAAATATATGGTATAGATGCCATAGAAAAATGCGTAGGGGAATTTCAAATATGGGCACAGGAAATATTACCATATGGGAAAATGAAAGTTAAAATTTATGAAAATCAGGATGGTGTATTTACTGGATATACAGATGTAAGAATTATTAGAAAATTTGATAATGACCCAGAAGGAGCCGTAGGGCATGGTAAAACGATAGATGAGGCATTAATTGATACACTTAATTATTTTATAGAAATTGTGAAAGAGGACTATCCAATAGAAAAATACCCGAATGGGTTGCCTGAAGAAAATATTGTTTATTCAGAGTTTAGTGATTTCTAAAAGAAAGAAGTGAAATTTAATAAATGGAAGAAAGTAATGGAAACATGGGAAACGCCAGAAGATAATCTTTATGAGAAATACTATTGGATAAATGAAACAATTTCATATTATCATGATTAGGAGGCATATATGGAATATAATATTCAGGAAATTTTAGAAGCGTTTGATCCTGAAATAGATGTTGGAATGAGCATTGATGTTAAGGCTTTTTTAAAGTCGAATAATGATGTGAGAAGTTATGAAATAATGGTAAGCGAGAAAAAATTTCTAATAACAATACGTCTCAAAAAGTTTTCTTCATTATTAGCTAAAGAAGTGTTTTTAAATTTTGTAAATTTTATAGAATATGGGTACTTAAACCTGTTTATTAAAAATGAATTCGGAGATAAAATTAAGTATAGATATTTTACAGCAAGTAAAGACATGTCTGCAAGTGAAATGGAGATAACTATTAGCTGATTTTTTATATCTAAATTTAATAGGTTCTCGGAATTTTGAGTCTTCCGCCTAAGATTTTTCAGTGGAATGAACCTTGAAAAGTAAATATTATCCAGAATGGAACAGATAAGAAAAGTCAGAGAAAATAAGCGCATTTATATACACCATGCATCAAATATGGTTTATAATGATATTGTTTATGAAATTAAACGGCTTTCTCAAAGGAATCTTTTAGTCGGGAAGTATTTGACAGAGTCCATGCACAGGTTGTTGATACATCATGACCGTAAACAGGCGGCAGTACCACACCTTGGATGAAAGGTATCTGTCATCTTCTAATTTATAATCGATTTTATTATGTTTATTACAGCGTTAAACAGATGTTCTTGCGTTATATTCCAGTTTTCGAGCCATCTGAGTGGAATAGAGCCATATATCCATTCAGCTGGAAACTGATTAAGAACACAGCATCCTCTATTGTCAGCACAGTATCCGGGTGGTTTGGATGTGAATATTCCAGTGCAAGAAGACCATCAGAAGGCGGATATTCTTCAGGCGGAGGCTCCTACTCCGGCAACGGATGCGGAAGCAACTATCACTATATCTCTCCAAATGAACAAGTAACTTATATGAGCGATGTAGAGATCGGGCTGATGATGAATGGTTTGGGCTTATCCGGAAACCAGCTTGAAAGGTACCAGACACAGTGTTCCATCGTGATAAAGAAACAGGCAGATCTTGAGAACTGTTCTACGGATAGTAAAAGATATATAAGAGACCCATGGTGGATAAATGATGATAAAATTTTGAATGGTATAAAAAAATATCAATACTTAATTTTATTGTTGTTTTATAATATTTTTCCGATACATTTTTGAGCAAACTTGGCATACATATCTGCTCAATATAAGGAAGGGATGCCATATTTGGAAATACAGGATATAAGAGTAAAACCAAGAGAATCCGTATTTGGCAAAATGGCGATATGTATTTTTATGAAAGAATGCAGGAAATTTGAACATTCCTGGATAAGTTATTTTGATTGAGGACTTTATAAGTAATAAATAAAAAAGGTGGAATATGAAGGAATACTATATTGTCATTTTTATCTTTAAGGGTTCTAGGTATATTACTTTATGGTATATGTCGGATAGAGATGGTTTTCTATTGAACAAAGAAGGCAATAAAATTAAAACATTCAATAGTGAAATTGAAGTAAAAGAATACGTGAGGAAAAATATGTTAGATTTACAAAATGGAATAACTGAGGTGTTTTGTGATGAGACAGAATTACTTAATGATAATAATGTTAAGTGTGATTTGTTTTTGACATTTTGGAATATTATGTCGGATGTTGCTAGTTCATTAAATATAAATTTTAAAGGGGATGATGAAGATAAAGAAATAAAAAGTATTTATAATAAGTTATTTTATGGTTGTAATTTACCTGCTGTAAAAAATGATGGAGATAATTTTCAACCAAAATGGAATCATAAAGAGAGAAATTTAATAACGGTAATTTTAAAAGATAGCTACAACATATTAACTAAAAGTTTATAATTGAGTGCATAAATAAGAGATATTAAAATATGCGTATAATGAAACGTTCTCAACACTCTAAAACCCCAATTATAGTTACTAAAAGCTTCAGCCTGTATATTTAATAATATCCATAAAACTTGATTCTATTGGAGTTTTATAATATTTTTGTTACCTTTTTGATCAAGCCTGGCATATATATCCACTCAATATAAGGAGGGGATGCCATATCTGGAAATACGGATATAAGAGTAAAAACAAGAGAATTCGCATTTGGCAAAAATGGTAATATATTATTTTTATGAAAAAATGCAGGCAATTTGAACATGCGGGAGAAGAAAAGTAATCTGAAAGAAAAACAAACCACCCACTTGTTTTTCTGAGAGTGTGAAACTTTTTCTGTAAAATAGGATTTATAAGGTTCTTCTATGATAAA
>ERZ894236.1961-NODE-1961-length-11467-cov-9.42937_pt1 | contig 11467 bp, 12 predicted proteins | sample MGYA00380297_ERZ894236 | MGnify/ENA primary metagenome ERZ894236 (study PRJEB32331, sample SAMN06328420) | human gut metagenome | biome: human gut microbiome; feature: stool | host: Homo sapiens | collected 2014-08-04 ... | reverse complement strand
CTGAATGGAGGATGGGGTTGGATGTTAAGATTCTGCTTCAGACTGTGCAGGTTGTTTTGGGGAGAGACGGGGCGATGTAGAGCAGTGTAGGGATGGTGAGGGGATTGGCTTTTGGGGAATTGCCTTTTTAAAGTTTGGTGCAAATAATAACAATTATTTGAGGAAGAACAGGGGATGGGAATGAAATGTCTGCTTGGCAATCTGTCATCTGCTTGCCTATTCATGACAGTAACAAGAAGATACCATGCAGGACTTGATGAGGTAAACAGAGCAAGACTTCGCTTTGGGGGCGGTTTTAAACAAAGATGCATAGGTAATACGGTGTACACGATAAATGGTGCTTTAAGTGCGTTTGAAAAATGCCATGAATGATGCTTCACTTAAGAGGGGATACAACGTCGCAGATATAGGAATAGGATGGACTTATTAATCGTGGCTCTGGCTAATGGCTAGAAATTTTTAGTTGGTTAGGAATGGGGTATGGTGACTGGCGAAACTCCGATGGTCAAGCTGGATGCCTACCTATTGTAAAGCGAAAGTAGAGAGCGTATTCGGCTGATAAATCATGGAAGTATTCTTTTTGGATAGATGGTTATAAACCGTGATATGGTCATTATAAAGCGAAAGTCAAGGCGGAATAATAGTCACAGGATAGATGATTACAGACCGGAAAGCCTGATTATACAAGGATTTTTAAGGAGTATTTGTTACATGACGGCAGGTCTTTCCAAACAGAAATAGCTGCAAGGTAATTGACATTTTCAAATTGCTATGTACAAAGGGTATATATCCAAATGGAATTATTGATGTCAATAAAGTATTGAATGTTTGAGGTGTCTGTCCAAATGGGAATAGTTGATGGCTCAATACTGAAAATGAACATTTAGGTGTTGATTTTACAAGAAATATGTATTGTGTTGATGGGCAGATGGCCACTTGGCAGAAGGGTTGCTGTGGAAATCATAAAGATAGGATGAATAACTGGATGATTACCCACAGTGATTTATATCATAGAAGAAAGATAAGAAACAAAGGGGAACAATGAGATGAGTTATGTGGATCTGAATAATAAGACGATATTAGTGACCGGGGCCGCCGGCTTTATAGGATCCAATCTGGTAAAGCGCCTTTATGAAGATGCGGAGGATGTGACAGTCATCGGCATCGATAACATGAATGACTACTACGATGTGCGATTGAAAGAAGCGAGGCTTACTGAACTGTCAGCACATCCTTCATTTATTTTTATCAAAGGAAGCATTGCTGATAAAGAGCTGGTAAACAAGGTATTTGAGCAGTACAAACCACAGATCGTTGTGAACCTTGCAGCGCAGGCTGGTGTCCGCTATTCCATCATTAATCCGGATTCCTATATAGAATCTAATTTGATTGGCTTCTACAACATCCTGGAAGCCTGCCGTCATTCTTATGACGAAGGTCATACTCCTGTGGAGCATCTGGTGTATGCCTCCAGTTCATCTGTCTATGGTTCTAATAAGAAGGTACCGTACAGTACGGATGATAAGGTTGATAATCCGGTTTCCCTCTACGCAGCTACGAAAAAATCAGACGAACTGATGGCCCATGCGTATGCGAAACTGTATAACATTCCGTCCACGGGACTTCGGTTCTTCACAGTCTATGGCCCGGCCGGCCGGCCGGATATGGCCTACTTTGGCTTTACAGACAAGTTGAGAGCGGGCAAGACCATCCAGATTTTCAACTATGGAAATTGCAAGAGGGATTTTACATATATCGACGATATTGTGACCGGCGTGGAAAAGGTGATGCAGAAAGCACCGGATAGAGCAACCGGTAAAGATGGACTTCCTGTTCCGCCTTACGCTCTCTACAACATCGGGAATAACCATCCAGAGAACCTGCTGGATTTTGTGCAGATACTGAGTGAGGAGTTGGTAAGAGCAGGAGTGCTGTCCGAAGATTACGACTTTGACGCTCACAAGGAACTTGTATCAATGCAGCCTGGTGATGTACCAGTGACCTATGCGGATACCAGAGCATTAGAACGTGACTTTGGATTTAAGCCGAGTACTGATTTGAGAACCGGGCTGCGACGATTCGCTGAATGGTACAAAGAGTTTTATATGTAAAAGCCGCCCGGCATTTGGCAAAAGATATAAGAATAACAAATTTGTCCACAGTGTGATAGTTGAGACTGTGGGGAGGAGAAAAACGATTATGAAAGATTTTAAGGATTTGAAGATTGCTGTGGCCGGAACAGGGGCTGGTGAAATAATAGGGACAACACAAAAAAAGCCTTGATTTATGCGGGTTTTCGAGATCAGCGGGGAAAATATTTCTCTCTAAAAAGGTTTTTCTCTAGTGGAAACCGAGTGATGGATAAAAAATAAATTTGACAAAAAAAGGGCAATGAATGGGGCTAGATAGAATTGGAAAAGAAACTGAAGGTAGGAATGTTTGGTGGTGCAGTGATAATAGGGACATTGGCTTAGAGGCTTGATTTAAGCGGCTTTGGCGATTATTGGGAAAACTATCGCTCTCAAAACTAGTTGTGAGCATACATAGAATGAACAAGATAAATTTGACAAACAAAGGCAATGAATGGGGCTAGATAGAATTGGAAAAGAAACTGAAGGTAGCAATGTTTGGCCACAAACGGGTACCTTCCCGAGAGGGAGGGATTGAGATTGTAGTGGAAGAAATGGCGAAACGGATGGTACAGGATGGTCACCAGGTGACCTGTTACAACAGGGCAGGCCATCACGTTAGCGGAGCAGAATACGATTCTGAAACGAAAAGTGAATATGAGGGCATCCGCTTAAAGACGGTTCCTACCATTGAAAGAAAAGGACTGGCAGCAGTTTCATCTTCTTTTTTTGCGGCTTTGTTTTGCGCTTTTGGAAAATACGATGTGGTACATATCCATGCAGAAGGTCCGGCCCTGTTTTGCTGGATTCCGAAGTTGTTTGGGAAAAAAGTAATAAATACTACGCACGGGATTGATTGGCGGCGCGAAAAATGGCAATCCGGGTTAGGATCAAAGTTCATCCATCAGGGCGAAAAGAACGCCGTTAAATATGCAGATGAGATTATTGTTCTGAGCAAGGGTGTACAGGATTACTTCAAGGAAACCTATGGGCGTGAAACACGGTTCATTCCCAATGGAGTGAACCGGCCGGAGATCAGACCTGCAAAGTTGATTACAGAGAAATTTGGACTCAAAAAGGATTCTTATATATTATTCCTTGGCAGGCTCGTTCCTGAGAAGGGAATTCGGTATCTGATTGAGGCATTCAAGCAGGTACATACCGATAAAAAGCTGGTGATTGCTGGTGGTTCCAGCGATACAGATTCTTTTGCACAGGAATTGAAGGAGCTGGCAAAGGGGGATGACCGGATCATTTTTACCGGCTTCGTACAGGGACAGACACTGGATGAATTGTACAGCAATGCGCATGTATACTGCCTGCCATCTGACTTGGAAGGAATGCCTCTGAGTCTGCTGGAGGCAATGAGTTATGGAAACTGCTGCCTGACTTCCGACATTGCTGAATGTGCAGAAGTGGTGGAAGACCGGGCATTTATTTTCAAGAAGTCGGATGTGGATGACTTGAAAGAAAAGCTGCAGTTTGCGTGTGACCATCCGGAAGAGGTAAAGAAGCTGAAAGAAACGGTGGCAGATTTTATCTGCAGGAAGTACAGCTGGGATGACGTGGTGAAGCGGACATTGATATTGTATGGCAGTAAAACAGTATGACAATATTACAAAGCATCATGTATTAAATATAAAAGTGCGAGAAAGAGGATTATTATGAAAGGTATTATTCTGGCAGGCGGTTCTGGTACACGCCTTTATCCATTAACAAAAGTTACGAGCAAGCAGCTCTTACCAATTTATAATAAGCCGATGATTTATTATCCGATGTCGGTTCTGATGAATGCAGGCATCAGGGATATTCTGATTATTTCCACACCGCAGGATACGCCTCGCTTTGAGAATCTGCTAGGCGATGGCCACCAGTTTGGTGTGAATCTGACCTATGCTGTTCAGCCTTCTCCGGATGGACTGGCACAGGCTTTTATCATTGGCGCGGATTTTATTGGCAATGATTCCGTGGCAATGGTGCTGGGCGACAACATCTTTGCAGGCCACGGCTTGAAAAAACGACTGAACGCTGCTGTGGAAAATGCAGAGTCTGGCAAGGGCGCTACCGTTTTTGGCTACTATGTAGATGATCCGGAACGATTTGGAATTGTGGAGTTCGACGAGAATGGCAAAGCTGTCTCCATTGAGGAAAAGCCGGAGCATCCGAAGAGCAATTACTGCGTGACTGGATTGTACTTTTACGATAACAAAGTCGTGGAGTATGCAAAGAATCTGAAACCATCTGCTCGTGGTGAACTAGAAATTACTGATCTGAATCGCATCTATCTGGAAAATGGCAGCTTGAATGTGGAACTGCTTGGGCAGGGCTTTACATGGCTTGATACAGGTACACATGAAAGTCTTGTAGATGCCACGAATTTTGTCAAGACGGTAGAGCAACACCAGCACCGCAAGGTGGCATGCCTGGAGGAAATCGCATACCTGAACGGTTGGATTTCCAAAGAAGATGTGCTGGCTGTTTATGAAGTGCTTAAGAAAAACCAATATGGGCAGTATCTGAAAGATGTATTAGATGGAAAATATCTGGATGTGCTGCATTAAGAGATAGCAATAAGAAAAACAGAGGAGTACATAAACGTGAAGAAATATTTGATTACCGGTTGTGCCGGATTCATCGGTTCCAATTTTGTCTATTACATGTTGAAAAAATATGAAGATATCCTTCTTGTCAATCTGGACAAGTTGACATATGCAGGAAATCTGGAGAACCTTAAAGGTGTAGAGGGTGATCCACGCCATATTTTTGTACAGGGCGATATCTGTGATAAGGAACTTGTAGCTTCTCTGTTCGAGAAATATGACTTCGACTATGTGATCAACTTCGCAGCAGAGAGCCATGTGGATCGTAGTATCGCGAATCCGGAAATCTTTGTCCAGACCAATGTGATGGGCACGGTCAATCTGCTCCAGAGGGCAAAAGAAGCCTGGTATGATGCTGCCGCTAAGACGTGGAAAGAAGGTAAGAAGTATCTGCAGGTTTCTACTGATGAGGTGTATGGTGCGCTGGGAGCGGACGGATATTTTATGGAAAGTACGCCAATCAATCCCCATAGTCCGTATTCTTCCTCCAAGGCCAGTGCAGATCATTTTGTGCAAGCATTCCATGATACTTATGGTATGCCCATCAACATCACCCGCTGCTCCAATAACTACGGCCCTTACCAGTTCCCGGAGAAGCTGATCCCGCTGATGATTAACAACGTGAAGCACCACAAGCAGCTCCCGGTGTATGGTGATGGTATGCAGATCCGCGACTGGCTGTATGTGGAGGATCACTGCAAGGCCATTGATATGGTGGCAAACGGCGGGAAGATTGGTGAAGTCTATAACGTAGGCGGCCATAACGAGCGTCCAAACATCTTCATTGTCAAGACCATTATTGAGCAGCTACATGATCGGCTGAAAGATGAAGGGATTTCCGAAGCACTGATCAAGCATGTGGAAGACCGTCTGGGGCATGACCGCCGCTATGGTATCGACCCGACAAAGATCAAGAACGACCTTGGCTGGTATCCGGAGACTCCGTTTGAGAAGGGTATTGTTCTGACAATTGACTGGTATCTGGAGCATGAGGATTGGATGAATAATGTGACCAGCGGAAATTATCAGAAATACTATGAGGAAATGTACAAGGCGAAAGCTGAAGTGTAAAAGGGATAGGGTTGTGGGAAAAATGAAATTTTTTGTTACAGGCGTGAATGGTCAGCTTGGCCATGACGTCATGAATTAATTACATAAAAGAGGTCATGAGGGCGTTGGTTCAGATATCGCAGATGCTTATGCTGGTGTTGCAGATGGTTCTGCTGTGACAACAATGCCCTATGTTGGTTTGGATATTACTGATAAGGAAGCTGTTAAGAAGGTAATTGCAGAGACCAAGCCGGATGCGGTGATCCACTGCGCCGCTTGGACGGCGGTGGATATGGCAGAGGATGATGATAAGGTGGAAAAAGTTCGTGCGGTCAATGCCGGGGGAACGCAGAACATTGCGGATGCCTGCAAAGAAATTGACTGTAAGATGCTCTATCTGTCCACAGATTATGTGTTCGATGGGCAGGGAACAGAGCCGTGGCAGCCGGATTGCAAGGATTATAAGCCGTTGAATGTCTATGGACAGACAAAGTTGGAAGGTGAGTTGGTAGTCAGTGGAACATTGAAAAAGTATTTTATCGTTCGCATTGCATGGGTCTTTGGCCTGAATGGTAAAAATTTCATTAAGACCATGATCAATGTGGGAAAGACCCACGACACGGTGCGGGTGATGAACGACCAGATCGGCACGCCCACCTATACCTATGACCTGGCAAGACTGCTGGTGGATATGTGCGAGACGGAGAAGTACGGTTATTACCATGCTACAAATGAAGGCGGATATATTTCGTGGTATGACTTCTGCTGTGAGTTTTACCGTCAGTATGGGTTGAAAACGAAGGTAATTCCTGTGACCACAGAAGAATATGGCCTTAGTAAGGCCGCTCGCCCGGTGAACAGCAGATTGGATAAGAGTAAGCTGGTGGAGAACGGTTTTACGCCGCTCCCAACTTGGAAGGATGCGGTTAGCCGATATCTGAAAGAAGCACAGCTGTAAGAAAGATATAGATTTGAGGGAGAGACATGGGACAGATTAAAGTTGAAAAAAATGTCGGTGGAGTCGAAGGACTTTGTGTGATTACTCCTGCCGTTCATGGCGATGCCCGTGGATATTTTATGGAGACCTATAGCCAGAGAGATATGGAAGAGAATGGGATCAATATCAATTTCGTTCAGGATAATCAGTCCATGAGCACCAAAGGAGTGCTCCGAGGACTGCATTTCCAGAAGCACTTCCCACAGACCAAGCTGGTCAGAGTCATCAAAGGCTCTGTGTTTGATGTGGCGGTGGATTTACGCTCTGGTAGCGATACCTATGGCAAGTGGTACGGTATAGAACTGACCGAAGAGAATAAAAAACAGTTTCTGATTCCGAAGGGCTTTGCGCATGGGTTCCTAGTGCTGAGTGATATGGCGGAGTTTTGCTATAAGTGCGATGATTTCTACCATCCAAATGATGAGGGCGGTATGGCCTGGAATGATCCTGAGATCGGTATCAAGTGGCCAAGAGTAGAGGGCGAGTATAAGGGAACAGCAAATGCTGATGGTTATAGCGTAGATGGAATAGGGTTAAATCTAAGTGATAAAGATCAAAAGTGGCTTGGGTTAAGGGATACGTTTGAATTTTGAATATTGCAATGTATGTTGAAGGAACAATGGCCTCTAAAAATATATGAAGAATATTTGAGGTGACATTTTCTATATCGAAAGATATAAATGGATGGGGGCAACAGTGATGAGCTTTGTGGACTTAAAAGGAAAAACAATATTGGTCACAGGTGCAGCCGGTTTTATCGGTAGCAATTTAGTAAAGCGCCTGTATCATGATGTAGAGGATGTGACCGTCATCGGCATCGATAACATGAATGATTATTATGATGTCCGGCTGAAGGAGGCACGGCTTGAGGAACTGTCTGCTCATCCTTCTTTTATTTTTGTAAAGGGAAGTATCGCTGATAAAGCAATCATCACTGAGATTTTTGAAAATTGCAAGCCACAGGTAGTTGTGAACCTTGCAGCACAGGCTGGCGTAAGATATTCCATTATCAACCCGGATGCCTATGTGGAGAGCAATCTGATTGGCTTCTATAATATTTTGGAAGCTTGCCGTCATTCTTATGATGGTGGCGCGACTGGTGTGGAGCATCTGGTGTATGCAAGCTCATCCAGCGTTTATGGCTCGAACAAGAAGGTTCCCTACAGCACAGATGATAAAGTGGATAATCCTGTCAGCCTTTACGCAGCAACGAAGAAGAGCAATGAGCTTTTAGCACACGCTTATTCCAAACTCTACAACATTCCGTCTACGGGTCTGCGGTTCTTCACTGTGTACGGACCGGCAGGACGCCCGGATATGGCGTATTTTGGTTTCACCAATAAGCTGTGTGAAGGGAAAACTATTCAGATTTTCAATTATGGAAACTGCAAGCGCGACTTTACATATGTGGACGACATTGTTGAAGGCGTTGTCCGAGTGATGCAGAAAGCGCCAGACAAGGTAAATGGCGAGGATGGCTTACCGTTGCCTCCATACAAGATTTATAACATTACAACGACAATCCGGAGAACCTGCTGGACTTTGTACAGATCTTGAGCGAGGAACTGGTGCGGGCAGGCGTGCTGCCGGAGGACTATGACTTTGAGGCACACAAAGAACTTGTTCCAATGCAACCGGGGGACGTGCCGGTGACCTATGCGGATACGAGTGCGTTGGAACGTGACTTTGGGTTCAAGCCACGCACGAGTTTGAGAGAAGGACTGAGGAAGTTCGCTATGTGGTACAAAGAGTTTTATATGAGTGAGAGCAAGTAATTCCCGCATTAATGCGGTAAAAGATACCCACAATGTGGGAGAGGAGAAAATAGATTATGAGAGATTTTAAAGATTTAAAGATTGCTGTGGCAGGAACTGGCTATGTAGGTCTTTCATTGGCGGTGCTTTGCTCGTTGCACCATGAAGTGACTGCTGTAGATATTATTCCAGAAAAGGTGGAGATGATCAATAACCTTAAGTCTCCTATTCAGGATGAGTATATTGAAAAATATCTGGCTGAGAAAGAACTGGATCTGACTGCTACGCTGGATGCGAAAGAAGCATATAGCGATGCCGATTTTGTAATTATCGCTGCACCTACCAATTACGATAGCAAGAAGAATTTCTTTGATACTTCTGCTGTTGAGGCTGTTATCAAGTTGGTAATCGAGTACAATCCGGATGCCATTATGGTAATTAAGAGTACGATTCCGGTTGGTTTTACGGCCAGTGTTCGTGAAAAGTATCATTGTGACAATATTATTTTTAGTCCCGAATTTTTGCGTGAGAGCAAGGCATTGTACGATAACTTGTATCCCAGCCGGATAATTGTGGGTACGGATGTAGAGAATGCACGGTTGGTGAAAGCTGCGCATACCTTTGCGGAACTCCTGCAGGAAGGCGCGATTAAAGAGAATATCGACACTTTGTTTATGGGATTTACTGAGGCAGAAGCAGTCAAGCTGTTCGCCAATACATATCTGGCACTGCGTGTTAGCTATTTTAATGAATTGGACACCTATGCGGAGATGAAGGGGTTGAATACCCAGCAGATTATCAACGGTGTGTGCCTCGATCCTCGTATTGGGACGCATTACAATAATCCCAGCTTCGGTTATGGCGGTTACTGTTTGCCGAAAGACACAAAGCAGTTGCTGGCAAACTATGCGGATGTGCCGGAGAACCTGATTGAAGCAATTGTCGAGAGCAACAGAACTCGCAAAGATTTCATTGCAGATAGAGTGTTGGAGATTGCCGGTGCGTATGAAGCTAATGATAGCTGGGATGAGAGCAAGGAAAGAGAAGTAGTGGTTGGCGTATATCGTTTGACTATGAAAAGTAATTCTGATAATTTCCGGCAAAGCAGCATTCAGGGCGTCATGAAGCGTATTAAAGCGAAGGGAGCAACGGTGATCATTTATGAGCCGACACTGAAAGACGGAGAAAAGTTCTTCGGTAGTGTTGTGGTTAATGCTCTGGAAAAGTTCAAAGAGATGAGTCAGGCCATTATCGCTAATCGGTACGATAAATGTCTGGATGATGTGAAAGATAAGGTTTATACGAGAGATATTTTCCAACGCGATTAAGCATAAGGAGATAAAGAATGCGAATTCTGTTAGTAAATTATAGGTATTTTATTTCCGGTGGTCCGGAAAAATATATGTTCAACATAAAAAAGATGCTTGAGGATAATGGGCATGAAGTAATCCCTTTTTCTATTCATTCAAATAAAAATGTTGAAACAGAATACTCGAAATATTTTGTAGAGCCGATTGGCGGAAGAGACGCAACCTATTTTGATGAGGTAAAGAAAACGCCGAAGTCTATTTGGCAGATGCTCTCAAGAAGTTGTTATTCACTGGAAGTCAAAAAGGCGATTCAAAAAGAAATTCGGGAAGTAAAGCCAGATTTAGTTTATATTATTCATTTTGTGAATAAGCTTTCTCCCAGCGTAATCCGGGGAGCAAAAGAATTTGGTATTCCTGTTATTCTGCGGCTTTCGGATTATTTCCTGCTGTGTCCTCGATTTGATTTTATGTATCAGAAAAAAATATGTGAAGATTGTATCACTTGCGGTTATATGAGCTGCGTGAAAAAAAAGTGTGTAAAAGGGTCATTATTTGCGTCGGTCATCCGAGTGTTTTCTATGAAACTGCATAATGCAATGAAGATATACGATGATGTGGATGCCTTTATTACACCTTCCGAGTTTCTAAAAAACAAACTAGTGGCTAATGGATTCCAAAAGGGAAAGATTACCTGCATCCCGACATTTACTTCCAGCAAAACAAAGGTTGGAGATCCTGTTATTGGGGCATACGGTCTGTATTTTGGGCGCATTACAGAGGAAAAAGGTGTGGAAACCGTAGTTAAGGCATATGAGACTATGCCTGAGCGCCAGGTAAAAATCATGGGGGATGATACTACCGAGGAGGCCGTGCGTTTAAAGAGTTACATTGCAGAAAAAGGTTTGAAGAATATTGTATTTCTTGGGTTTAAAAGTGGTGCTGAATTGGAGGAGATTATTAAAGGCGCAAGATTTACGCTGATACCTTCGATTTGGTACGACAACCTCCCTAATACGGCACTTGAATCCTTTCAATATTCAAAGCCGGTTATTGCCAGCAATATTGGCAGCCTGCCGGAACTGGTTGTCGATGGGGTTAATGGTTACTTGTTTGAACCCGGGAATGCAGAAGCATTGGCTGAAAAAATAAGATTGCTTGATGATGATTCTTGTGTCGAAAAGATGGGGTCAAACAGCAGAAGCAGGTTAGTAGACAAATTCGCACCGAAAACTCATTATGAGGCTCTGATGAATGTATTTAACAGTGTGAGGAAGTAAGCGATGAATAAGCCATTACATAAAAATATAGTAATAGTTGATTTTGATGCATCTGACCAATGGAGTTTCTTTCGAGCATTGGAGGCATCAACAGGGCAAGATTGGGAGCTTTATAAAGGCATAAGTAATCGAAATCATGGAGATGCAATGCAGAAGATAATTAGATACATAAAATATTTTCTTGTGCCGTTTAAGATCTTCTTGTCAAGAGAAAAAATTGACCAGGTTCTCGCATGGCAGCAGTTTTATGGATTTTTGGCGTTTTATTTTAAAGTTTTTAAAGTGAAAGCCACACCATGGAAGTTCTCCGGGGTGAGCGGTTATTAAACGAAATCGCTTCCGACAACAAT
>ERZ894236.1924-NODE-1924-length-11723-cov-84.8612_pt1 | contig 11723 bp, 10 predicted proteins | sample MGYA00380297_ERZ894236 | MGnify/ENA primary metagenome ERZ894236 (study PRJEB32331, sample SAMN06328420) | human gut metagenome | biome: human gut microbiome; feature: stool | host: Homo sapiens | collected 2014-08-04 ... | reverse complement strand
TAGCCAAGCCGGGACGGGATAAACGCTGAAGGCATCTAAGCGTGAAGCCCCCCTCAAGATGAGATATCCCATGACGTCAAGTTAGTAAGACCCCTTGAAGACGACGAGGTAGATAGGGCAGAGGTGGAAGTGTGGTAACACATGGAGCTGACTGTTACTAATAGGTCGAGGGCATAACCAAGAGTGGTGATAGGACAATGGATGATGAAGTTTCTTTGTATGCAGTTTTGAAGGTACAGGATATATAGAGAGAAGTAAGAAGGCAGCACCGGTGGGTGTTGTTTTTTTGTTTTACAAAGAAAGACAGAAGGAGAGGCATGAGCTGGCAGGCTAATCGAAAAGTGTCTTAATTTGTCGCTAAGAATATAATGACTTGTCCTCATATGGATGATATAATTGAAGAAAACAGTGTTGGAAAAAGGAGGAAGGAAACGGATGAAAAAAGTAAGAAAAAGGATATCTTACATACTTGGTTTGATCGTTATCTGTGTTTTATTTACCGGATGCGGTAAAAAATTTGATGCGAGTGGTTATACTCAGGCAGTATTAGATGTAAGCTATAAAAATGAAATTCAAAAATATGTGGAGTTAACAAAGTCGACAGAAGAAGAGGCGAATCAGATTTTTGAAGATAATCTGCAAAGCAATCTGGAAATGATGCTGCAGGCATTTAATGGGTATGAATTGTCAGAAGAATTAATGGAGAAGTATCGGGTTTTATTTCGCGATATGATGAAGCAGGTCAAATATACGGTTGGGGAAGCAAAAGAGACCGAGGATAAGAATTTTGAAGTAGATGTTACGGTGGAGCCAATGTTAATTTTCAATGATACGTACGCCGAACTGCAAAAGCAGTCAGAGGATTATGCTACACAGGTTACAAATGAAGTGATGAATGGGGCACCATTGCCGTCTGATGAGGAGATGCTTTCTCATGTTTTTGAAATTTATTATAATATCCTCAGAAATTATGTGGATCAGGGAATGAAATATGGGGAATCTCAGACTGTGACGATTCATGTAAATAAGAATGAGAAAAATGTCTATAGTATTTCCCAGGAAGATCTTGCTCAAATAGATGGAAATGTAATGGCAATGGATGTACTTCAGTAGTAATCAGGGATGTATCTGTAAGCAGCAGGTACATCCAAAGGAAATAATTTGGGAAATAGTTTGAATTGTAGAAAAAATGTAGAAAAATTCGAAAATTTCCTTGACAAACACATATAAAGGAGGTATACTATACAAGTATTCAACAGACGCAATATAAAGGGGATTGGTCAAATGGTATGATAGGGGTCTCCAAAACCTTTGGTGGGAGTTCGATTCTCTCATCCCCTGTTTAAAAAGATTGCGAAAAGCCTTAGAAATGGAGGCTTTTCGCAATCTTATCTATTACCGGTAATTTATAGGTAATCATAAAGGTAATCAAACAAATGTTTGGTTACCTTTTTTCTATATAAAACAGTGCTGTGTTTGCTTATGGTAAGGGGATTCTTTGTAGTCCAATGAAAAGAAGTTCTTGTTTTTTTCATATGGGAAGACTACTATAGTCTTATAGAAAATTTTGAAAAGGAGAGGTTCAAGAGATGAGAAAACTGGAAGGAAAAGTTGCGATCATTACAGGAGCATCCAAAGGAATCGGGGAAGGAATCGCGAATGTTTTTGCAAAGTATGGAGCAAAGCTGGTGCTGGTGGCAAGAGGGGAAAAGGTGCAGGAGCTGGCAGAGCGTTTGCGAGAGCAGGGAACGGAAGTGATCGCAGTACAGGCAGATGTATCGAAGCGTGCAGAAATGGAACAGCTTGCAAAGACTGCTATCGATACATTTGGAACCATTGATGTGCTGGTATCCAATGCGGGGATCTGTATTTTGGAAGATTTTATAGAAGCAGAAGATGATACAGTCAGAGATATGCATTTTGATATTAATATCAAAGGAACCTGGAATGCAGTCAAGGCAGTGCTGCCGGAGATGATTCGAAAAGAATCTGGAAAGATTGTGGTGATGAGTTCTGTGACGGGAGATCTTGTTGCAGATCCGGGAGAAGCAGCATATGCGACATCCAAAGCAGCGCTGGTTGGATTTACGAAAGCGATGGCAAGGGAAGTTGCAATGCATCATATCAATGTCAATGCTATTTGTCCGGGTTATGTGCGGACACCACTTGTGGAAGGCATGGCGCAACAATCTGATCCGGAAGATCCGGAACGTGCAATTGCGGCGATCGCAGATGCAGTGCCGTTGGGAAGACTGGCGGCGCCGGAAGAGATTGGAGAACTGGCAGCATTTTTAAGTTGTGAAGAATCCAGTTATATTACCGGTACGCAGATTGTGATCGATGGGGGAAGTACCTTGCCTGAGACAAGTTCTATGGGACAGTAGCTAAAAAAGATTTTGACTTTTTTACGAACTTGTGATAACATTTATAAGGTTAAAATAAAGTGTGAATGATTCTATACATTTGCACTTTTTTTATGCCTTGAGAATCAGAATAGTAAAAGTTAGATACAAGAGAGGAGAAGAATAATTTTGCTTACGATTACAGATTATGTGAAAGCAAAGACGTTGGAAGAAGCATATGAATTGAACCAGGCAAGAAATAGCCGTATTATGGGTGGTATGATGTGGATGCGCCTTGGCAACGCAAGAGTAAAGACAGTAATCGATCTGTCAGAGCTGGGATTGGATCAGATTGAAGAGACAGATCATGTATTTAAGATCGGGGCAATGTGTACCCTGCGGCAGTTAGAGTTACATCAGGGGATTCGGGATATGTATGGGGATGGGATTGCAGAAAGCCTTCGTCATATTGTAGGAGTACAGTTCCGGAATCAGGCAACGGTTGGTGGAAGTATTTACGGAAGATTTGGATTTTCAGATGTACTGACAGCTTTATTAGCGCTGGACACCTTTGTGGAATTGTACAACGGCGGAACAATCCGGCTTTCAGAATTTGTAAATCGTAAAAAGGATAAAGATCTTCTTCTTTCTATTATAATAAGGAAGAGCAAGAGATCCTTCCGCTATGATTCTGTGCGTCAGACAAAAACAGATTTTCCGGTGATCGCATGTTCTGTTGTGACAGGAATGGTCAATGGTATCGAATCCTGGTATTTTTCAGTGGGGGCAAGACCGATGAAAGCAGCACTTGTTGAGAAACAGTGGGAAATCCCGAATGATATTTCTAAGGAGAAGATCCGGGAATATGCAAAGATCGCTGCAGCAGAATTTGAATATGGAACTAATATGAGAGGCAGTGCACAGTATCGGCAGCATTTGGCAGAAGTTCTGATCTTCCGTCAGATGTGTTCGATCATTGAGGAGGGAAGAGCATGGAAGTAAAGTTTCAATTAAATGGAAAGCCGGTATCTGCAGAAGTATCCGGAGATACGATTCTTCTGGATGTTTTAAGAAATCTTGGCTGTTACAGTGTAAAATGTGGATGTGAAACAACAAACTGCGGACTTTGTACCGTATGGATCAACGGGAAATCCAGACTTTCCTGCTCCATCCTTGCAGCAGGGATAGAAGGCAAAGAGGTGACGACGCTGGAAGGTCTGAAAGAAGAGGCAGAAGAATTCGGAGCGTTTCTGGCACAGGAAGGTGCAGAACAGTGCGGATTCTGTTCCCCGGGATTTATCATGAATGTGCTTGCAATGGTGAGAGAGCTTCAGGATCCGAGTATTGAGGAAATCAAAGAATATTTATCCGGAAATCTGTGCAGATGTACGGGATATATGGGACAGCTTCGTGCAATCCAAAAATATATGGCAGTAAAAAAACAGATGAAGACAGAAAAGGAGGTACAGGCATGGGGAACAGAGTGGTAAGCCAGGCAATTCCGAAGGTAGATTATCAGGCATTGGTCACAGGAAAAGCAGTGTATACAGACGATCTGGCAGCAAAGGACAGTCTGATCGTAAAGGTACTTAGAAGCCCTCATGCACATGCGCTGATCCAGGATATCAATCTGACAAGAGCAGAGCTGGTACCGGATATTGAATGTATTCTGACCTATAAAGACTGTCCGGACAAACGTTTTACTATGGCGGGACAGACCTATCCGGAGCCAAGTCCATATGACAGGCTGATTCTGGATCAGAGAGTCCGGTTTGTAGGAGATGCAGTTGCGATTGTGGCAGGGCGGACAAAAGAGGCAGTAGAAAAGGCGCTCAAACTGATCAAAGTAAAATATGAAGTGTTAGAGCCGGTTCTGGATTTTCATCAAGCGAAGGACAATCCGATCCTGGTGCATCCGGAAGAAAACTGGAAAAGTCTGTGTCCGGTAGGGGCAGATAATAAGCGCAATCTCTGTGCGCATGAGAGCTGTGAAGAAGGAGATATTGAAGCAGTTCTGGCAGATTGTAAGTATGTGATCGATCAGGTATATCATACAAAAGCAAATCAGCAGGCGATGATGGAGACGTTCCGCACTTATACGTATCTGGATACCTATGGAAGACTGAACGTACTATCTTCCACACAGGTTCCATTCCATGTACGACGGATACTGGCAAATGCACTGGACATCCCGAAATCCAAGATCCGCGTGATCAAACCGAGAATCGGAGGTGGGTTCGGGGCAAAACAGACCGTTGTTTCTGAAGTATATCCGGCGCTTGTAACGTGGAAAACCGGAAAGCCGGCGAAGATGATCTTTACCAGAGAAGAATCTATGATCGCGTCTTCTCCGCGGCATGAGATGGAAGTGCACGTTCGTTTGGGAGCAGATCAAGACGGAATCATTCAGGGAATTGATGTTTACACGCTTTCCAATACAGGGGCATTCGGAGAGCATGGGCCGACGACGGTCGGACTTTCCGGACATAAATCCATTCCGCTGTATGGAAAAGCAAAGGCATTCCGTTTCGCCTATGACGTGGTCTACACGAATGTGATGTCAGCAGGAGCGTACCGCGGATACGGTGCCACTCAGGGATTGTTTGCAGTAGAGTCTGCGGTGAATGAACTTGCAGAGAAGCTGCACATGGATCCGGTTGTGCTGCGTGAGAAAAACATGGTTCGCGAAGGAGAGGTTATGCCGGCATATTATGGAGAGACGGCAAACAGCTGTGCATTGGATCGTTGTATGGAGCGGGCAAAACAGATGATGAATTGGGATGAAAAATTCCCAAGCCGGGATATGGGCAATGGAAAAGTCCGGGGAGTTGGAGTGGCAATGGCAATGCAGGGATCTGGTATCTCAGGTGTGGACACTGCTTCTGCTGGGATTAAAGTCAATGACGATGGATTTTACAGTCTGCTGATCGGGGCATCTGATATGGGAACCGGATGTGATACGATCTTGTCTCAGATGGCAGCAGAGTGTCTGGACTGTGAGATGGATGAGATCATTGTACATGGGGTAGATACGGATTCTTCCCCATATGATACAGGATCTTATGCTTCCAGCACTACATATGTAACAGGAATGGCAGTGGTGCGGACCTGTGAAGTATTGAAAGATAAAATCTGTGCAAAAGGTGCACAATATCTTGGCTGTGATGTAGAAGATGTGGATTTTGACGGGCAGAATGTAGTAAACATCAAGACAGGTGATTCTATCTCAAGAGCAGAGATTGGAAATCGTGTGATGTGCAATAATGAAGAAGCACTCTATGCAAGTGAGGCATATACTTCTCCGATTTCTCCGCCGCCATTTATGGTTGGAATGGCAGAAGTAGAAATCGATAAAGAAACAGGAGAACTGGAGCTGATCGATTATGTTGCAGTTGTAGACTGTGGAACAGTTGTGAATCCAAGTCTGGCCCGAGTTCAGACAGAAGGTGGAATCGCACAGGGAATCGGAATGGCAATGTATGAAGATGTTGTATACAACACAAAAGGAAAAAATTACAGCAATTCCTTTATGCAGTATAAGATTCCAAGCCGTCTGGATGTAGGGAATATCCGGGTAGAATTCGAAAGCAGTTATGAGCCGAGCGGTCCGTTTGGAGCGAAATCCATCGGAGAAATCGTGATCAACACCCCATCTCCGGCGATTGCCAGTGCAGTCAGCCATGCAGTTGGCGTAAATGTAAGAGAACTTCCGATCACAGCGGAAAAAGTATATTGGGGTATGCAAAAAGAAAAGTAAATAGAAATCTCTGTATCCAGACTGGATATGGAGATTTTTTCTTTTCCTTTTTTATCAGCTATGCTATAATACAAAAAAGCATACTATTTCTGGTTTTCTAAGCGGAAGGATACCGCATCTGTTATTCTAATATCATTTCAGAAAATCTCTATGCTTTGATTTCAATCTAAAACAGCAGAGAGGTTTTTAGAAAAAAGATATGGTAGGAAACCTCCTGCATCAAATTCAATTAAAGGAGGTCTACTTATGAACCAGAACACACAGACACAACCCGTAAACCGATTGTACAAGTCGAAAATATTTGCCATGCTCTACAGCAGCAAGAAGGAATTGTTGGAACTGTATAATGCAGTTAGTGGACGACACTATGAAGATCCGGAACTTTTGGAGATTAACACGTTGGAAAATGCAATCTATATGTCGATGCACAACGATGTTTCCTTTTTAATCGATTCACGTTTATCACTGTATGAACATCAGTCCACCTACAGTCCCAACCTGCCATTGCGGTACTTATTCTATATTTCGGATCTGTATTCCGGGATGACGAAAGATGAGAATCTGTATGGAATAAAATGCGTGGAGCTTCCGGCACCACAGTTTATCATTTTCTATAACGGAGAGAAAGATCAGCCGGACCGGAGTATTCTGAAGTTATCCGATGCCTACAGTGTAAAAGAAGAGCATCCCGCATTGGAACTGACTGCAGTTATGTTGAATATCAATCGGGGACATAATGAGAAGTTGAAAGGGATGTGTAAATCCTTAAAAGACTATTCCGAATATACGGAAAGGGTACGAAAGTATGTCAGAACAGTTCCCATTGAAGATGCCGTGGAATGGGCAATTCAAGAATGTATTGAGGAAGACATTCTGGCGGAATTTTTAAAACAAAATCGAGCGGAGGCGAAATCAGTGAGTATTTATGAATACGATCAGGAAAAGCATATGAGACAGGAGCGGGAAACGTTCTGGGAAGATGGACGAGCTGTTGGAAGAAGTGAAGGAAGAGCAGAAGGCCGTACAGAAGGCCGGGGAGAACTTTTAAAAGAACAGATCCAAAAGAAACTTGCCAAAGGGAAATCCATTTCTGTGATCGCAGAGGAAGTGGAAGAAGAGGAAGCTGTAATAGAGAAACTTGTACAGGACATGAAATGATTACAAAAGTTTGAAAGAAAATAGGAAAATGAAAAACATCGCTGCTATCCGGCTAATGGATAGTAAGCGATGTTTTTTGATAGGCGATCCTACTGGAACCGTCATCTGTCAGGATGGTTCCGCATTTTGTAAATCCAAGTTTTGCAAGGAGATTTTGCATGACAAAATTATCCTGGTGGGTATCAATTTTTAAATTTTGACATTGAGAGAATGCCCATTGTAAACAAAAAGAAGCAGCCCCTTTGATCTGTCCGGTGGAAGCAACCCGATGAACAACGCCATAAGGTGCATCATTGAGCCAGTTTCCTTGATAAATCGTGTGATAGGTAGCATCATTTTCAACAGCGTAATAGAATACAACGACAATTTGTTCTTGTTTTTCACAAACATAGACATGTTTTGATAAAATGTCATCCGTTACCATTTCTACAGAGGGGTAGTTATTTCCCCATTGTGTCGGATTTCCGTGGGATGCCATAAAAGCACGGGCGTGAGAATAAATATCCATAATAGCAGATAAATCTTGTATAGTAGCAAGTCGAATGTTCATTAATTTTTGATATCCTTTCATGTTTGTTTATTAGAAATAATTATAAAACATCAGTAGAAAAAATGCAAATTATTAAAAATTTAGGGGGGGGGTAAAAATGTTGAAAAATGTGGAAAAAGTGTGAATAAATTGGATGGAAACTATTGACAAAGCAGGAAAAGAGGACTAACATGAAAGTACTGAATAACGGAATGATGGGTTTACCCATCCCGTGTTTACGCCAGCATGGGAGTATAAATAGAGATTCGACTAGAATAGTATTGCTTAGAATAATGGGGAGAAGACAGGACTTTCGTTATTTAAGTGAAACTTATCAATACAAGATATTTAGGAGGAAAGAACAATGTATAGGAAAAAGTTAATGCGAGCTTGCTTAACTGGAGTTATGGTTGTTACTTTAGCTACGGCTAACGTTGCACCAGTATTCGCAGCTGAAGCACCAGCAACAGAGACAGTAGAGGAACCAGGCGCAGGAGCAGTAGGAGCAGATGTAACAGTTAAATTTGTAGATGAGAGAGACAATGTAATTGACGAGAAAAAACTTAGCTTCGATGAAGGCATTTACAATTATGAGATGTTGGATCAGTATCTTCCAGCTGGATATGAAAGAAAATCAATGGGAGATTTCCATGCGTTACAGGGTGCTGTGATTGAAGTTAGAGTTATGCAGAAAGCACCTGTAGAAGAGACAAAAACTGTAAAAATCAATTATTTTGATGAGACAGCAAATGTGCAGGCAGCAGAAATTGCAATTGAAGTATCTAAAGATGCAAAATCAGTAGATAAAGCAATCTTAGCAAGACATCTTCCAGCAGGATATAACTTCAAAGGAACAGACTGCGTGATCAGAGACGGATATGTATACGTTGCAGTAGAAGCAATCGCAGCAGAGACAAAAGAAGTCAATCTGATCTATACTCTTGAAACAGGAGAAAACGTTGCAAATGTACCTGTTACAGTAGGGGCAGCGGATACAGAAGTACATGTAGAAGTTGCAAATCAGAATAAACCAGAGGGATACGAACTGGTTGTAACAGGTAACGGATATGCAATCGAAGACAATGGTCTTGTGCATATCGTTGTTAGAAAAACAGAAGCAGAGACAAAAAACGTACATCTGATCTACTTCAACGTAGAAAATGATGAAAACATCAGTGATAAAGTAATCACAGTTGGAGCAAAAGATACTCACGTACATGTAGAGAACGTGAAAAAATATGTACCAGGTGGTTGGGTACTTGCAAGAGAGAACGACTTTGCAATCGATGAAAACGGAAACGTAAAAATTCCGGTAAGAGCAGAGGTTTATACAAAAGAAGTACACCTGATCTACTTCAATGTAGAAAATGATGAGAACATCAGCGATGCAGTGATTACAGTAGGTAAAAAAGATGAGCAGGTACACGTAGAAAATGTAAGAAAACATGTACCGGCTGGTTGGGAACTTGCAAGAGAGAACGATTTCGCAATCGATGAAAACAACAATGTTAAGATTCCGGTTAAGAAAGCAACAGAGATCAGAGAAGCAGTTCTTCACATTACATTTGAAACTCCAGAAGGAGAAGTGGTAGGAACAGAGACTGTTACAGCAAAAGGAGCAGACGGACTGGATGCAACATTTAAGCTGGGAACAGACTTCAACCTTCCAGAAGGATACAAGCTGTCTAACGACAGAGATCAGGTAACAGAGATCACAATTCCATTCGGATCCACAGGCGGACATACAATGGTAGTAGAGAAAGGTGACCTTTCTTCTATCGTGAAGATTCAGTTTGTAGATGCAGAAAACAATGATGAAGTAGTAGCTGGCGGAGATTACTTTGTAGATGGAGATGGAGATGGAATCTTCAATACAAGTGAAATCACAGAGTGGGTACCGGAAGGATATGAGTTACAGGAAGTTGGAGATTTCCAGGTAGAACTGTACAAAGAAACACCATTACAGCTGAGCGTAACAAAGATCAAAGAAGATAAACCGGAAACTCCAGATCCAGAGGAGCCAAACAAACCGGAAAAACCAGAGACTCCAGATCAGGAGAAGCCAGGTAAGCCGGAAAAACCAAACAAAGAGGACAATAAGAAAGACGAGAAGAAGAACTCTCCAAAAACAGGAGATGAGACAAATGCAGCGGCAGCAGCACTTCCAGCAGGTGTGAGCCTTGCAGCAATTCTTGCAGTCTTAGTAAAAAAATTCAAATAATCTGAAAAACGCATAGACGGATTTAGGTTATAAGAAATGAAAATATTGCCAAAAATGCAGTGCGTTTTTGGCAATATTTTTCTATGATGGAGTATTTTTAATGATGAGGCGGAACACAGAAAGGCGAAAGGAACAGGAATTACTGATGAAAAAATATATCAAATTGTTGGCAGTGACCTGCATATTTGGAGTGCTGCTCAGTGGATGCGGAAAAGACAAAAAGGAAGAGAAAGAGGCAGTCCCATTGACGATTTACGAGCAGCTTGAAATTACAGAGGAACCGCTTGATGATTCTTACATGGGAGCAATACAAGAGGGAATTAATGACTGGGTAAGAGCATTTCTTGCTGTGGATAGTAGTATTTCAGATAAAAAGGCAACAGATAAGGGATTGTATCAAAGTATTTCTGATGAAAATCAGAAAAAAAAGCTGAAAGAAGAAAGAGATGCTTTTTATAAAGATAGTACAATTATAATCGGAGAGGTCACAACAGAGCTGACAGATACTAAAAAAGCAAAGTATAATGATAAAGAAGTTGGTGTGGTGGATTGTAAAACAACAATCAGGGGAACCAAAAATGAGGAAGCTTTTGAAAAGAGTTATACGATGCAGATGGTAGTAAATTATGATGCATATGTAATGTCAGTTTTTGAAGTAAAAAATATTACATGGGAATAGAAAATGCCGGTAAAGATATCTGGTTTGGGAAGATATCAGATTACCGGTATTTTTCATGACAAAAAATATAAAAAAGAGAGCAAGTTTTCATAAAAGTTTGGAAAGTATTGACAAAAATAAGAAGGAGTTATACACTGAATATGTTTAGGTGACAGATGGATACGTGTTTTCTATCAAAAAAGATCTGTTATTTAAGGGGAACTTAAAATTATAGTAGGAGGAAAGTAATATGTATAGGAAAAAGTTAATGCGTGCATGTCTTACAGGCGTTATGATCGTTTCAATCGCAACTGCAAATGTTGCGCCAGTATTCGCAGCAGAACCAGCGGATACGGTTCAAACGCAAAAGGAAACCAAGGGAGTTGACTTTATCGGGGCTGGAAAAATCAATTTTAGAGATACAGAAAATGAAAAATCCATTTTTGTAGATTTTAAAGATGAAAAAATTGTCATGGATAAAGAGCACAAATACTATGTAATGTCAAAAGAAACAGTAAAAAAATATCTCCCAAAAGGATATGAATTAGTAGAAGGAATCTATTCTGTAAGCGGTGGAGAAACACAGGGGTCTTATTATGTATATGCAGAGGTAAAGAAAATACCTGATACAAAGACTGTAAAGATCAATTATTATGATGAAGCAGCTGAAAAACAGATCGCAGAGGTAGCATTGGAAGCAGAACGAGAAGCTACGGAGATTGCTCTGCCTGTGATTCAGAAATATTTACCAACAGAATATGTTTTAGTTTCTACAGATTATCAGATTAGAGACGGATATGTATATGTATCAGTAACTCCGGCTCCTGTAGTTGAAGAAACAAAGACAGTAAAAATCAATTACTATGATGAGACAGCCGGCAGACAGGCTGCAGAAGTAGCGATTGAAGTATCCAAAGATGCTGCTGTAGTAGACAAAGCAATCCTGGCAAGACATCTTCCGGCAGGATATAACTTCAAAGGAACAGACTGCGTGATCAGAGATGGATATGTATACGTTGCAGTAGAAGCAATCGCAGCAGAGACAAAAGAAGTCAATC
>ERZ894236.1921-NODE-1921-length-11733-cov-82.84_pt1 | contig 11733 bp, 12 predicted proteins | sample MGYA00380297_ERZ894236 | MGnify/ENA primary metagenome ERZ894236 (study PRJEB32331, sample SAMN06328420) | human gut metagenome | biome: human gut microbiome; feature: stool | host: Homo sapiens | collected 2014-08-04 ... | reverse complement strand
CGTACGTACGGTTCAATGGGAGGGGCGAGAAAATTTAATCTCCCTCTACCCTATTCTGGATGAGCCGACCAGCAATCTGGATTCCCTGAATGAAAGTATTATTTTGAGATCCCTGAAGAAAATGGGAAGAGATAAGACGGTAATCCTGGTATCCCACAGAGAATCAACGATGGCTGTGGCGGAAAAAGTCTATCAGATGGAAAATGGAAGGATTTCGTAAACTAAAAAGCACCTTTTGGTGCTTTTTTGCATATTTGCCGAAAAAACGTTGAATTATATCTTGCTATATGGTACTATTTCTGTATAAAAATGTAAACGTTTACAGAAAAAAGGTGAAAATATGACGATATGTGATATTGCAAAGATGGCTGGTGTTTCTGTGGCAACAGTATCTCGAGTGATTAATAATAAGGGTTATGTAAAAGAAGGAACCAGAAAAAAAATTGAACAATTGATTGAAGAAACAGGTTATCGGCCCAATGCAGTGGCAAGGAGTCTGGTTCGTAGTGACACATCTATTATCGCTGTGATTATGTCAAATCGTATGAGACCATTTTTCTCAGATATTTTAGATGCAATCCAGATGAAAGCAGAAGAAAGTGATTATAGTATTTTACTTTATAATACAGGGGAAAATGAAGAAAAAGAGCAGAAAGCAATTGCACAGGCGATAGAACATCAAGTAAAAGGAATTTTACTGTTTCCCATTATAGGCTCAGGAATTAAAAGTGCAATGCTATTGCAAGAGGCAGAAAGTAAAGGGATTTCTGTGGTTCTTATGGATCGCAAAGTAGAACATGGAAATTTTGATATTGTTACAATTGACAATAAAAGTGTTATTTATGATGGTATTAAACTTTTTATTGAGTCGGGACATAAAAAAATAGGTTTTATTGCATGTCCGGAAATTGTGCTAGGTGGTGGAGGCAGAATTAATGGATATTTACAGTGTCTTCAAGATCATGGAATACCAGTGAACCAATCTTATATACGGAAAGGAGGCTTTGATGAGGAAAGTGGATATAATGCATGTGCCAGCCTTCTGTCCCTTCCGGAACCACCGACTGCTTTATTGACTGCCTGCAGTTCGGAAACAATAGGATGTATTCGTTATTTAAATGAACATCAAATCGTTCCGGGAAAAGATATCGGATTGATTGGATTTGATGATATTGCATTGCTTTGTCATTTTGGTAGTCAAAAGATCACGAGTATAGAAAGACCGGTGCGGGAGATGGGAGAAATAGCATATGAAATTATGGAAAAACGGATGAAAGGAGATGGAACGAAAAAACAAAGAACGGAAATTATGATTCCAATAAGAATTATTATCAGGGGTACTGAAAAGTTGGAGCAAGAAGAGGAAAATTAAAAAACAAAAGAAAGGAGCATCTGATGGGACATTTATTGGAAGTGAGAGACGTGACCAAAATTTATGAGGGTGGTGTTCTTGCGAATCACAATGTCAATTTTACGGTAGATGAAGGGGAAATTCATGCATTAGTAGGAGAAAATGGAGCGGGGAAAAGTACATTAATGAAAATGCTGTATGGTTTGGAGAGCGTTACATCTGGTCACATTTACTTACATGGAAAAGAATTAAAACTTCAGTCAAGCAAAGATGCAATTGCACAGGGAATAGGCATGGTTCATCAACACTTTATGCTCATAGATTCCTTGACAGGGGCGGAAAATATGATGTTGGGATTGAAAAATACACGTTTTGTTTCTAACAGAAAAAGAGACATTCAAATTACGAATGAAATTGCAAAAAAATATAATTTTGAAATTGATGCATCTAGAAAAGTCCGTGACATGAGTGTGGGTATGAAGCAGAAACTGGAGATTTTGAAAATCCTTTATCGACAAGCTAAATTAATCATTTTGGATGAGCCTACAGCTGTATTGACACCACAAGAAACAGAAGAATTATTTGAAAAATTATTGGATTTAAAACAACGGGGAATGACGATTATTTTTATTTCCCATAAGTTAAATGAAGTCAAACAGATTAGTGATCGGATTACTGTTCTAAAAAATGGGGTCACGCAGGGGACTTACTGGACAAAAGACGTATCAGAAGAAGAGATATCGAATCTCATGGTTGGAAGAGAGATAACGTTAGAATATGAAAAGGATCCTGTGGAATTGGGAGAGACGGTTTTAAAAGTAGAAAATCTGATCTATGTAGATAAATTTAAAATTCCAAAGCTGTCGAATGTCAGTATGGAGGTAAGAAAAGGAGAAATTGTAGGGATTGCCGGAGTGGAAGGCAATGGACAGAGTGAGTTGATTTCTATCATTACTGGCAATATGCGTGCAATGAAAGGAAAAGTATATTTGAATGGAAAAGACATTTCACGGGAGTCTGTAACGAATATCAGAAAATATGGAATGTCTCATGTTCCCGAAGACCGAATGATTGATGGATGCGCACCGGAAATGAGTGTAGAAGAGAATCTGACGGTATCTAATATTGATAATTTTGTAAATAAGTTTGGCATGATCCAGAAGAAAAAATTGAAAGCATTTTGTAAAGAGCAGATTCGTGAATTTATGGTGAAGACAAAGGATGAAACTCAGGCAATCGGAAGCCTTTCGGGAGGAAATATTCAGAAAGCCATTATCGCAAGAGAGTTTAAAGCAAACAGTGATTTACTTGTTTTGAACCAGCCGACCAGAGGGGTAGATATTGGTGCTATTTCATTTATCCATTCAAAAATATTAGAAATGAGAAGTGAAAAAAAAGCGGTTCTTCTTGTATCAGCAGATTTGAATGAATTGATTTCTCTAAGCGACAGAATTTTAGTAATGCATAAGGGAAAAGTGGTTGGAGAATTAGATAATTCTACAAAGGTTACGGAACAAGAACTGGGACTGTACATGCTGGGGCTTAAAAGCCAGGAGGAGATAGGATAGGCTATGAAAGATAAAAGGCGTAAATCATTTGATATTCTAGATTATTTTGGATTTATTAGGATCGTAGTAGCCTTACTACTTTCTATGGTAATTGTTTTTAGTATTATATTTTTTGTGAGCAATACTCCGGGATTAGCAATTCAAAAATTAATGCTTGGTCCATTAGAAACAAAACGAAGTTTTTTTAACGTAGTTGTGAGAGCGATTCCATTGATATTTACAGGTTTGGGTCTGACATTGTGTTTGAAAAGTGGAATTTTTAATATCAGTTCGGATGCTTCATTTTATATGGGTGCAGTAGTTGCAACAGCGATCGCCATTTCAGTACCGCTTCCAAATGGAGTACATCAGTTGACCTTGATCATGGCAGCAGCGGTAGTTGGCGGAATTATTTCCATGCTTCCGGTAATTGTAAATAAATACACGAAGGTAAATCCTGTAGTTCTGGCAATCATGGCCAATTCAATTTTTTACTATTTTGGATTGTCAATTATCAGTAGTTTTTTCCTTGAAGAAAGTGGAAGTTGGGGGAGTCATAAGTTTCCTGAGCATGCGAGACTGGGGATAATGCTAGAAGGAACAACTCTCCATTACGGATTTTTAGGAGTGATTGCGGTTACGTTGTTTGTCACATTTTTGATGAATAAAACATCTTTTGGATATAAAGTGCGAATTACAGGAAGTAATCCTGCTTTTGCAAAGGTGTCAGGGATTAAGACCGGAAAGATCATTCTTTTGGCTCAATTTATTGGCGGTGCGATTGCCGGAATGGGTGGAGCGATAGAAATGGTTGGTGTTTACAGACGCTTTCAGTGGCAGTCGCAGACGAATTATGTATGGGATGGCTTATTGATTTATATGCTTGCAAATGGAAATCCGGTATTTATCCCGCTGACAGCATTTTTTATTGCTTATCTGCGTGTAGGTGCGGAAATTATGTCCAGAACAACAGATTTAGATCCGGAAATTGTGACATTCCTTCAGGGTATTATTATCCTTTTGGTAGCATCACAAAGATTTTTATACTTCATCAAACAGCGACATGATCAGAAAGTTTCACTTCGGCAGGCAGAGGAAGGAGGGGCAGCAGCATGACAGAGTTTTTTATATCACCCGAATTTTGGGAGACAGTATTAGCCAGCACAACACCGGTGATGCTGGCGACATTAGCTGCTAATATAATGACAAAATCTGGAATTTTTAATCTGGCAATAGAGGGAACCATGCTGATCTGTGCTCTTTCTGGTGTAGTAGTGAGTGCATTTACTCAGAACTTGTGGATAGGATGCGCTGTAACAGTTGTGATTGGAATTTTTATTTCTTTTGTTTTTGGATATTTTGCTTTGATCATGAAAGGGGCAATGAATGCCTGTGGTGTGGCGATCAACCTGATCGCATCAGGTGGAACAGTATTTGTTTTGGTTATGCTGACAGGAAGCAAGGCAAATTCCAGTGCATTAAAGAGTTTGACATTTCCCAATATAGAGATTCCGATCGTGAAAGATATTCCTGTAATAGGAACGATTCTATCAGGGCAAAATATGGTGACCTATATCGGATGGGCAATTGTCGCACTTACAGCCTGGCTTCTCTACAAAACAAAATTGGGAACACAGATACGAGCTGTAGGTGAAAATCCGGAAGCTGCAAAAGCAGCAGGATTGAATGTGGTATATCATCAGTTTACTGCGTTGGGAATTTGTGGAATTGCGTGTGCTTTTGGAGGAATGTATTTATCCATGGGTGCATTGAAATCGTTTACGACTGGTATGGTCGCTGGCCGAGGATATATGTCATTGGCCATGGATGCGATGAGTCAAGGGAATCCGGTAATCGGGTGTCTTAGTTCTTTGCTTTACGGATTTTCAGAGACAATCACAGTATATTTACAACTTTACAGCAAAATGGATTTGAAATTGATCGAAGCGTTTCCTTACTTATTTATTATAGGAGTATTGATCATTATTCAGGCTGTTAGAAAAATGGTAGCAAGAAATAAAGAAAAACGTGCAGGGGCATATCAAACTGCATAAAATAAAAGGAGGATAAAAGTATGGCACAGGAATATTATGATCCGTGGTCAAACACAAAAACAAAAAATGGATTGGAGGCAGACTTGGTAATTTCGGCAATGCAGAAATGTATTCGAAGAGCAGAAGAAGATCTGGCACTGCGTATGGCGTATGAACTGTACATTACGTCTACATTCCACGAAGAAAAAATGTGGAATCGTCTTCTTGTGATTTCTGTAGAAGATATCGGGTTTGGGAATACAGACGCACCTGCATTCGTAAAAACGATGTTTGATCTCCATAAAGAATTTGCATATATGGATGGAGATCGCCCAATCTTTTTTATGCATGCAATTCGCTATTTGTGTAAATGTCAAAAGGAACGTTCTACGGATCAGATAAAAAATATCATTATGAAAGAATTTGAAAATGGTTACGTTCCGGAAATTCCAGATTATGCGATGGATATGCATACAATAAAAGGAAGAGCAATGGGACGAGATGTATTTTATTTTTTGGATGAAGCAAGTAAAGTTTTTCCGTTATGGGATGAATATGATGATTCGTATCGCTTGAAACTTTATGAGATGTGTAAAAAGGAACAGGAGGAAAAATAGATATGAAAAACTGGAAAAGAATAATCGTGTCGTTATTGACTGTGACTCTGTTAGGCGGAATGATTGCAGGCTGTGCAAAAGGCGAAGAGAATAAGGACAAAACTTCGGATAGTGGAGAGAAAAAAGAAGTATATGTGTTCATACGCGACAGAGGAGATTTATCATATTGGGATAGTATGGCAGAAGGTGGAGATCGTTCTGCAAAGGAATATAAAGATCGTGCCAATGTTCATGTGGTAGAGACAACTGCGGATTTCCAGGCGAATCTGCAGGCTATGTACGAAGCGGCAGATGCGGGAGCTGACTTAATTATTACAGCTTCTGATTTTAAAGATAACCTAGTGGAAGTTGCAAATGAATATCCGGACATTGCATTTACGATTATCAGTGAAAATGTATTGGATCAGTGTGAGAATGACAATACATATGGTGTTGATTTTGCAACAAGCCAGGCAGCTTTTTTGGGCGGTATTGTAGCTGCAGATATTGCAGCAGTTGGTGCGGAAGGTATGGAGCCTACCAATGTTATTGGATTTATTGGAGGTATGGATGAATCTCTCGTAATCCAGGAATTTCTTTGGGGCTATATTCAGGGAGCACAGTATTATAATCCGGATATAAAAATTGTTTATAATTATGTAGGAGCATGGAATGATCCGGATACAGCAAAAACGCAGGCAATGACTCAGTATAAAGATGCAAAAGCTGATGTGATTTTTGCCTGTGCAGGTGGTTCTGGAAATGGTGTGCATAATGCAGCAGCAGAAGCTGGAAAATATGTAATGGGTGTAGATAGTGATCAGTCAAAGCTGTATGAAGATGATAAAGAAATTCAGCAGCGCTTTGCGACATCTATCGTGAAAGAGTTAGGAAATGCAGTGTATAATGTTATTGGAGAGTATCTGGATAATGAAACGCTTCCTTTTGGAGAATATGAAATTTTAGGACTTTCTGAGGGCGCTGTAGGAATTGTAGAAAGTGACGTGCTGAATAATGTGCTTTCCGATAAAGGAAAAGAAATGCTTGAGAGTGCTAAAAAAGGTATTGAAGATGGTTCTATCGATGTGAAAAGTGTCATAGGAAAAGGACAAGATGAGGTGAAAGCTTTTATTGATGAAAACTGCCAATAAAAATAGCATTTGCTGACTTTTCCGAAAAAATTTACTATAATAAAAACAGTGAGATAAGATGACCGTAGTGAAAGGAGAAAATTATGAGTCAGTATGATGTAATTATCATTGGTGCAGGCCCAGGAGGGATTTTTGCGGCATATGAGCTGGTGAAAAACGCACCAAAGCTGAAGATTGCAGTATTTGAAGCAGGAAATCCTCTGGAAAAAAGAAAATGTCCAATTGATGGGGTAAAAGTAAAAAGTTGTATCAAGTGTAAAACTTGTGCGATCATGAATGGTTTTGGCGGGGCAGGAGCATTCTCGGATGGAAAGTATAATATTACCAATGATTTTGGAGGTACTTTGTATGAGTACATCGGAAAAGAGACTGCCATTGATCTGATGCGGTACGTGGATGAGATTAATGTAGAATACGGCGGAAAAGGAACAAAAATGTACTCTACAGCAGGAAGTAAGTTCAAAAAACTGTGTCTGCAGAATAAATTAAAGTTGTTGGAAGCATCTGTCCGTCATCTGGGAACAGATATCAACTATGTAGTTCTGGAAAATCTGTACGCAGAATTAAAAGATAAAGTAGAATTCCGTTTCAATTACTATGTGGACAAGCTGGAGAAAACGGAAAACGGATATCTGGTGACACATGGGGAAGATCAGGATGAATGTAAGAAGTGTATTGTTTCGGTAGGACGAAGCGGAAGCAAATGGATGGAAGAAGTCTGCCGGGATATGAAGATCCCGACAAAGTCCAATCGTGTAGATCTGGGTGTTCGCGTAGAGCTTCCGGCAGCGGTGTTCTCCCATCTGACAGATGAACTGTATGAAAGCAAGATTGTATACCGTACAGAAAAATTTGAGGATAAAGTCCGTACATTCTGTATGAATCCATATGGAATCGTAGTAAATGAAAATACAAACGGAATCGTAACGGTAAATGGACACAGCTATGAAGATGCAGAGAAGCAGACAGAAAATACCAACTTTGCACTTTTGGTAGCCAAACATTTTTCAGAGCCATTTAAAGACAGCAACGGATACGGAGAGAGTATTGCCAGACTGTCCAATATGCTGGGCGGCGGTGTGATCGTGCAGAGATTCGGTGACTTGATCCGTGGAAGACGAAGCACTCATGACAGAATTGAGGATGGATTTGTCAGACCGACACTTGCGGCAGAGCCGGGAGACTTAAGCCTTGTGCTTCCGAAACGAATCCTGGATGGAATTATCGAGATGATCTACGCACTGGATAAGATCGCTCCGGGTACAGCCAATGATGATACTTTGCTTTACGGTGTCGAAGTAAAATTCTACAATATGGAAGTGGAACTGGATGAGCATCTGGAAACCATGTACAAGGGGCTGTATGTGATCGGAGACGGAAGTGGAGTGACACATTCTTTGTCGCATGCATCAGCGAGTGGTGTATATGTAGCAAGAGAGATTACAAGAGACGTGTAAAAGAAGAGTGTACGGGGATTCTAAAAAGAGTGCTTGTACACTTTATTTGTTAAAAAAATAGAATTCCTCTGCATCTTTTTTGATAAGTACTGCCTGAACAGGCATAGACTACATAGTGACATGCTTTTGAATATTGGGGAAGTCCTACTATGATATCCAAAAGCATAAGATAGCTTGACAGTCCAGTAAAGAACTACTGGATTTTTTGTATAAATTCTTCCATACTTTTTGATGTAGCTGCAATTTTTAACCAGTTTTTCAGAATAGCTGCATCGGATTCTTCACTCATCTTTTTTTCAAGTTCTGGTGGTATAGAGCCCAAATCTTCTAAAAAACTGCGCAATATAGATTGGCGCTCTTCTTTGCGTCCGGCTGCACGCTCATCTCTCAACATTTCTTCTAAAATCATGAAACGTTCCTCCATTTCACGGCTTTCCTTAATATGTCGGATAGAATTCTGCAATTGCTTAACATAGATATCGTGGAAATCTTCCTGACTTTCTTTCAGGTCTGCCTTTACAAATTTCAAAAATGTTACCAGCTCTTTTGGAACTTCCTTTGCATTCTCCTCACGGGTACTGAGATAAATGATACATCGTCCATCTCCCAAGGAAGTTTCATCAGATTCTTTACAGTGATTGTAAAAAGTATAACGATACTTTTTTTGTCCAAACGGATCAAAATCGCAGATGAAAATGACATAAGTATTTGGTAATTCATCGTAATTGCTGCCTTTGAGTAAAGGTTCCATATCAATCTGACTCTGATAATACCGACTCCGCTTGCCTAAAGCGGTGTTTTTGATCATTTGCATTTCAATATTGTAATGGGTGTTCTTTTCATCTTTTGCATAGACATCGAGACGGACACCTTTGTATTCTGGATGATACACCATGCTTTTTTCTTTGCTGACTTCAATTCTGTCGATTGGTGTTCCGATTACCATTTCAAGGAGCCCTTTGCAATTTTTTTCATCACACATCACTGCACCAAACATAAAGTTATTGCCGATGGTAAGTTCCTGTAATGTTCGTTTTGCCATAAATATTTCCTCCATCCGCAGAGGATTCTATAAGCAAATTATAGCAAATGCTTCGATGAAGTCAAGGCGATTTATATCAAAAAGGAGTATTGACACTATATACTATGCAATATATAGTATTATGTATAAGGAGGTGTTTTATGGATGCACAGTTAAGAAAAGGATTGTTGGAGTTATGCGTTTTAGCAGTCTTGCGAAAAGAGGATTCGTATGGATATCAAATGATAAAAGATGTATCGAATCTGATTGAAATTTCAGAATCGACGTTGTACCCGATATTGCGAAGGCTGGAGATGAGCGGAAAGATAGAATCTTATACAGCACAGTATCAAAATCGATTAAGGAGATATTTTCATCTGACAAATGCAGGGGAACAATGTTTGAAAGAGTTTAGAAAAGACAGAGAGCAATTGTTACGGATTTTAGAGTATATTGCAGAGGGGGATGCCGAATGAAAAAGGAACAGTTTATCAAACGCCTTCGTGTCAGTCTGAGAAGCTTGAACAAGGATGAGCGGGAAAAATATCTTTCGTATTACGAAGAAATGATAGCAGACATGATAGAAAATGGGATTTCGGAAGAAGAAGCAGTTGCACGTCAAGGGGAGATAGGAAAAATTGCAGAGGAGATTTTGAGTGAAAATCCAATGAAAAAGAAACGAAGAGCAGACTGGATCGGCGCCGTTTTGATCGTCCTGACTCTTTTATTTGGAAGCATATCCGGATATTTGATGTATCAGGAATATCAGGTTAAAGCGGCCTTTGAAAAGCTTCAGATGGAAACGGCAAACGAAACAATCAGTATCATTGGAGGCGCGGATGGACCGACCAGTGTATTTTTGGCAGGGAAAATCACATTTCCGGTGCGCCCTGACATTTTGTTTATGATAACAATCCTCTTGATTGCAATAACAGTTCTTTATTTCGTGCGAAAAACAAAGAGAAATAAAAAACAATAGATAAATTTATCTGAAAATATTGAATTCAAAACAAAAAAGAGCTACAATTATACTATAAAAAGAGGAAGGAGTGTATGATCATGACGGAAGCATTGATGGGAACATGTATTTTAGCGATTACAACGATTATATTTGTTTGGGTATGTTCAGAATATCAGATTTATAATAATGAACATTCAGCAGAGGAAAAGTTAAATGCCACACGGTTGTCAGATTGGCTGGCAGCACAGAGGATGCGGTTCTGGCTGGCAGTGGATGATTCCAGAGAGTATTCGCAGGAAGTGCTGAAGTCAGAAAATAAGACACTGCTTCAGAACTGGATCATCCGACACCATGAAAGACAGGAGATTCGAAGTGAAAAGAAAAGAGAGCATCATATGATACAGAGTCAGAGAACCTATCGGATGCGGGGAAACTTGTAAAAGGATCAAAGATACTTAGGGATGTCAGTTACGACATCCCTAATTTTTCTACTTTAATATCCACAAGATTTCAGGATCATATCCATCGTTTCCGCTGTCTGTATAGAAAATTCGGCGCTGACGTGCGGAGGTTCTCCATTTAAAATGCAGTTTCCGAGTTGTTCTACTTCCAGGATGTAATTATTTGGAATATCCATAAAGAAAGCTGTTCGCTTTTCTCCTTCGATGAGATACCATTTCTGAGTTCCTTCGGCATTAAAAGAAATTGGAACTTCTAAAATCCCTTTTGTACCATAAATAAAGGAACGATCTCCTCGTTGGTGAGGGAACATGGCACAGGAAAATACGGCTCGTTTGTTTTCCGGATATAGGAGGTGGCCGCAAGTCATATCATCAATATGTTCCTCTGTAAAATGAGAAACGGCTTTTGCAGAGACAGGAGTCTCTCCGAACAGATATGACGCGAACGTAATGTTATAGCAGCCCAGATCATAAAGAGAACCACCCAGAGTTTCCCGGTGAATGCGGATATTATCTTCATATCCCGGAGTATAAAAAGTGGATTCTATAAAATTTACATCTCCGGTCAGGCCTTCCTCGATTTGAAGCTTTAATTTTTGCATCAATGGAGAATGAAGATAAGCAAAGGCCTCCATCAGGATGACACCGGCATCTTCGCAAGCCTGGATCATGTCTCTGGTATCTTTGGCTGATCCACTCATTGGTTTTTCGCAGAGAATGTGTTTTTTATGGGCAGCAGCTTTTAACACCCATTCTTTATGCAAATGATTTGGAAGTGGAATATAAACGGCTTCAACTTCTGGATCTTCCAGCAGTTCTTCATAGCTGCCGTATGCCTTCTGAAAACCAAATCGGTCTTGAAAATCTTTTGCCTTTTCCATACTTCTTCCGGCAATGGCATACAGTTCACAATTTTTTGCATTCTGCATTCCCGGAATGGTCTGTTTTTCTGCAATATGAGCCGTTCCGAGAACGCCCCAGCGTATTTTTCTCATAAATGATAATCTCCTTTCCTGCCCGGAAGACCGGGGTTCTAAGTATGATTATCATATCATATTTTAGCGCGGAATATAAAGAAATATTGAGGTTACTGTTCACACCCAATGTCATTAACTTAACGAGAATTCAGATCTTATGTCTGAATTCTTTTTTTCT
>ERZ894236.1911-NODE-1911-length-11817-cov-28.5767_pt1 | contig 11817 bp, 10 predicted proteins | sample MGYA00380297_ERZ894236 | MGnify/ENA primary metagenome ERZ894236 (study PRJEB32331, sample SAMN06328420) | human gut metagenome | biome: human gut microbiome; feature: stool | host: Homo sapiens | collected 2014-08-04 ... | reverse complement strand
GTGTAGAGAAGAGACAAATCCTCCTTTGTCTCAATCCTTTTTCGGGATATCACCTCAATCTTCCCATGCATTTTATAGTGAAGCTCCAATGATTCCTGATTAACGTCCATTCCCGTCTCCTTCCTATTGCGGCGAAACCATCTGTTCCGGATGGAATACCCTGTCAAACTCCTCCCCTGACAGAAAGCCCAGTAAGATACATGCTTCCTTTAACGATATATCTTCCTGATAAGCCTTCTTTGCGGTCTTTGCCGCATGCTCATAGCCAATATAAGGTGCCAATGCAGTTACCAGCATAAGGGAACGGTTCAGATTCTCACTCATTTTCCCGCGGTTTGCCTTGATTCCCCCGGCACAATGAAGGTCAAAGGAGCGCAGGGAATCGGACAGCAGCCGCACGGACTGTAAAAAATTATAGATGATGACAGGCATAAATACATTCAACTGGAAATTACCCTGGGATGCCGCAAAACCGATGGTGCTGTCATTGCCCATGACCTGCACGGCCACCATGGTTACAGACTCGCATTGGGTTGGGTTCACCTTACCAGGCATAATCGAACTGCCCGGTTCATTTTCAGGTATCCGGATTTCCCCCAGACCGCACCGGGGTCCACTGGACAGCCAGCGCACATCATTGGCAATTTTCATCATGTCAGCTGCCAGGGCTTTTAATGCGCCGTGTGCGAATACAATTGCATCCTTGCTGGTCAGCGCATGAAACTTGTTATCCGCAGTCTTAAAATCAATTCCTGTCATCTGTGACACTGCCTCTGCCGCCGCTGTATCAAACCCTTTAGGCGCATTCAAACCAGTCCCTACCGCAGTTCCTCCCAGCGCAAGTTCCATTAAGCCGGACAAAGATGCCACCGCCATTTCCCTGGTTTTCTCAAGCATGCTGCTCCATCCGCTTATCTCCTGTGAAAACAGTATGGGGGTGGCATCCTGGAGATGGGTTCTTCCGATTTTTATAATCCCTTCATTTTCCTTCTCCAGCCGCCGGAAGGTCTGAATCAGCCGGTCCATGGCAGGCAGCAGCTTCTCTTTCAGTTCCACCACCGCCGCAATGTGCATGGCGGTTGGGAATGTGTCGTTAGAGCTCTGGGACATATTTACATGATCATTGGGATGCAAAAGCTTCCGGCCTGCAATCTCATTTCCCCGGTTCGCAATCACCTCATTAACATTCATGTTGGACTGGGTCCCGCTCCCTGTCTGCCAGACAGCCAGCGGAAAATGGCCATCCAGTTTCCCTGCCAAGATTTCATCACATACCTGGCTGATACAGGCATGACGCTGATCATCCAGCCTTCCAAGCCGGTGATTGGCCGCTGCCGCGGATTTTTTAAGGATTGCAAATGCCCGTATTACTTCCATTGGGATTTTCTCAATACCAATCTCAAAGTTCTGAAAGCTTCGCTGTGTCTGCGCTCCCCAATACCGGTCGGACAAAACTTCAATCTCTCCCATGGAATCGTGTTCCAGCCTGTACTCCATGTCAAAGTCCTCCTATCTTATTCATCTTTTTAATCCCGGAGATTCCCGGCTCTGTCATGGAAACCGGGTCCAGAATCATATCCAGCTGCTCTTTCGTAAGCAGCTGATCCCGGAGTACCAGTTCCCTCACGGAACTACCCGTGCCAATGGCTTCTTTTGCCACATTGGCGGCCTTTTCGTACCCTACATAGGGACAGATTGCGGTAATAATCCCCACGCTGTTCTCCACCATATCCTTGCAATGCTGCTCATTTGCCGTGATTCCCAAAATACAGTTGTCAACCAGGGTATGTACCGCACAGGCAATGGTTTCAATGGACTGGAACAGTTTATAAAAAATAATCGGCTCAAATGCATTCAGCTCCAGCTGTCCCGCCTCTGCCGCCATAGTCACGCTCATATCATTCCCAATCACATGAAACGCCACCTGGTTCACCACCTCCGGGATGACCGGATTCACCTTTCCCGGCATGATGGAGGAACCGTTCTGCTTTGCAGGCAGGTTGATTTCTCCCAGTCCGGTCCTGGGACCGGAAGACATAAGCCTTAAATCATTACACATCTTAGACAGATTCACGGCACAGGACTTGGTAATTCCGGAACAGGCCACATAACCGTCCAGGTTCTGGGTGGCGTCAATCAGGTCATACGCCTGAATCAGCTCCAAACCGGAAATCAGGGAGATATTCTTAACAACCCGCTGAAAATACTGCACATCCGCGTTTAATCCGGTACCGATGGCCGTCCCTCCCAGATTCAGGCTTCTCATCTCCTCCTTAGCCCTGTCAAAGCGGTTGATATCCCTGCGTATGGCAGTGGCATAGGCGTGGAACTCCTGTCCCAGCCGGATGGGAATCGCGTCCTGCAGCTGGGTCCGCCCCATCTTGATGACATGGTTAAATTCTTCTGATTTTTCCAACAATGCGTGATACAGCCGCTCCAGTTCCTCCTGTGCCTTATACAAGAGCTTTAATGTGGTGAGCCTGCCGCATGAGGGGAACACGTCATTGGTGGACTGGCCGTAGTTCACATGGTCGTTTGGATTGACAATGGAGTAATCCCCCTTTTTTCCACCCAGGATTTCGATGGCCCGGTTGGCAATCACCTCATTGGCATTCATATTGAGGGAAGTTCCGGCGCCGCCCTGGATAGGGTCAACAATAAACTCATCATGCAGTTTGCCGGACATGATTTCATCGCATGCCTGCACAATGGCATCCGCACGCTTTTTATCCAGTCTCCCCACCTCAAAATTTGTGATGGCAGCCGCCTTTTTAATCTGGGCAAAGCTATTAATAAACTCCGGATGCATCTTCAGTCCGGTGATGAAAAAATTTTCTGCCGCACGGAGGGTCTGGACCCCATAATATGCGTCCTTTGGTACCTGCTTTTCGCCAATTGAATCATGTTCCATCCGATACCCTGTCTCTTTTGACATCATGTTCTCCCTCCCGGTCACAAAATCCCTCTTATTTCTGAAATATTCGAAATGTGGTTTGTTTCAAGATACGCTTCCATTCCATCTATGATTTCCATGGATATGGATGGATTCATGAACGAAGCCGCCCCTACCTGAACCGTGGTGGCTCCGGCCATAATAAATTCAATTGCATCCTGCCATGTTGCAATGCCGCCGATTCCCATAACCGGAATCTGAACAGCATGGGCAACCTGGTGTACCATGCGCAGGGCGATGGGCTTAATCGCAGGGCCGGACAGCCCGGCATACACATTGTCAAACACAGGCTTGCCCCGTTTGATATCAATGGCCATGGCCAGGAACGTGTTGGTCAGCGACACGCCGTCCGCACCTTCTTCCTCACAGGCCCTGGCCAGCGCCACGATATCCTCTGCATTCGGTGAAAGCTTAATTACCAGCTTATGTCTGCATACCCTCCGGATTTCCCGGACCACCTGGCGGGCCAGCTCTGTCTTCACCCCGAAGTTCATCCCGCCGGCCTTCAAATTAGGACAGGATATATTCAGTTCAAGAAGATCCAACTCACATCCGTTTAACAGTTCCACGGCTTCCAGGTAGTCTTCCATGGAATGCCCTCCCAGGTTTACAATGTTAACCAAATCCAGCCCATTCATCCGCCTGGCGTCACATTCCATAAAATGTCTTACCCCCGGATTTTCAAGTCCCACGCTGTTCATGACACCGCTTGGCGTCTCCCAGACACGTATTCCATCGTTGCCGCCTCTTGGATGCAGGGTCAATCCTTTGGAACAGAGTCCGCCCAGTCTCTGAATATCAAAATACTCATTCATCTCTTTTCCGAATCCACAGGTACCGGACGCCAGCGCAACCGGATTCTTAAAATGCACGCCTGCATAGTTCACTTCTAATCTCTTACTCATTTCCAAACACCTCACTTCCCAACATGACCGGACCATCTTTGCACGCTCTCTTATTACCGGCGGAAGTCTTGCAAGTACACACCAGACATGCTCCAATTCCACAGGCCATACGGTTTTCCATGGATACATAAACCGGCGCCTGAACCCCAAGGGATTTGCATTTCTTACACAGAACCTTCATCATAATTTCCGGTCCGCAGGTCATGATGCAGTCATATTTCAGAGGGTCAATATCATCCGTGACAAATCCTCCTATATTTACAGTAACCTTATCCGCCACCTTCTCATAGAGGTCAACCAGAAGAGCCTCATCACTGAATCCAAGATAGATATCCACGATTGTATCGGGATTTAACTCTTTCAGTTTCTTTGCAGTAAGATACAGTGGTGCAATTCCCACGCCGCCGCCTACAAGGGCAACCGTTCCTTTTGCTTCCGGAAATCCGTTTCCATGAGGCCCATCCAGAGTAATTTCATCACCAGGCTTAAGCGTTGCAAAAATCTCCGTGCCTTTTCCCACTACCTTATAGAGGAAGCTGACAGTCTGTCCATCCGCATCGAACACGCTGATTGGTCTGGAGAGCAGCGGATATTCTCCCCATGCCCGGAGCATATAGAACTGCCCCATGGCAGCCGTATTTTCAGCCTTTACTTTCATCAAATAAAAATCCTTTGAAATCCTTTCATTATGTAAAATCTCCGACATCTTGTCCTCCTTATTCAACGCAAAGTTTTTTTTGCCTCGTCATTAGTGAAACTAAAACCGTCAGCAGGATATTGGTGAAAAATCCCCACATGAATCCCGGCCATCCAAGAGGCGCTACATTCATGATTCTTGTTCCGAACAGAATTGCGATTCCAGCCGTCATACCACAGGCAGCTCCTGTTTTTGTACAGCCTTTCCAGTACATACCAAGCAGGAATGCCGGCGCCAGCTGAGCCAATCCTGTATACGCTACGTCCTGAACAATCTGAACCAGGGTCTCCGGCGGGTTAAGCGCCATAATTCCACAGATTGCCGCAATGGTGAATACAATCGTTCTGGATAAAATCATATTTTTCTTTTCTGATATCCTGCCCTTTCCGTTAATCAGAATCAAATCCTGGGAAACAATCTGGGAAGATACCAGCAGCATGGCATTGATGGTGGAAATACCGGCTGCTATGGCCGCTGCCATAACCAGGGCTGCAATAAACCATTTGGATCGGGTAGTCATAAGCAGAGGCAGAACATTATCAGCCGCCCCCACCTGTTGGGGCTGTAACAGCAAATGTCCTGCAAGGCCGATGAACAGAGTGGCAAAGCCATAAATCAGTATCTGGGATACCGGAATACTGATGGCTGATTTTGCCAAAGCGTCTTCATCCTTTGCCATCAAAGATTTCATCCATATATGAGGGCAGAACCAGATTCCAAAAGGCAGTACAATAAACTGCATAATCCAGTATTTATCCGTATATGTTCCCTGTGGCCCCGGCCTTGAAAGCAATTCCGGCATCTTGTCAATGATCTGGGTGAATAGAGCCTGTATACCTCCCACAGGCGCAATGGCAATCCATGCAGCTACTACAATTCCCACCAGGAGGATCACTGCCTGCACGGCATCCAGCAATACCACACCACCTGCTCCTCCAATCAGTACATATAGCAGAGAAAAGACTACCGATATCAGAATAGCCGCCGGGTAGGAAATCGCATCCCCGCTCACTATATTCATTGCTCTGGCATTTCCCACATATTGCATAGCTAAAAACACCATGGTCATAAGAACGGAGATGCAGGATGCCAGCACCTTTAAATACTTACTGTCAAACCGGTCCTGCAGATAATCTCCCAGAGACATGTAGCCATTTTTGTTTGCCAGTTTACGAATCTTGTTTCCAAAATAAACTACCATGAGGGCAACCCATACCTGACTTAAAACAATGGAAATATAAGATATTCCATGTGTATAGTACATTCCCGGCGCTCCTAAAAAAGCGAATGTGCTCTGCATGGCCGCAATCATGGTCAGTGGAAGAAGCACGGAGCTGACGCCGCGGTTAGCAAGAAAGAACCCCTCCGCATTCTTCTGTTTTTTCTTTCTGCCATTTAAGACGGTAATAGCCAGCATGAAACACAGATAAGCCAGTATGATTCCAAGACTGATTTGTCCTGTATTCATTCTTCCTCTTCCCCCTTCCTTTTATTGGAATCTACAAAGCATTTACAAACCCATAAAACAAACAGCAGGTTCACAACCATTAATATCCACCAGTATGCCAGTGATGAAGGCAGCCACCCAAATAAGTATACCGGCGCCCCCTTTGTAAAGGGGAATGGTATCACACACAAAAGATACAGTACCGCAAAGATACCTCCAATTAATTTATGATTCATGGTTTTCCTCCTCATCCATATACACCACCTGTCCGCTGCATATGGTATATTTTATCTTTCCAACCAGCTCAGCTCCAATAAATGGGGAATTTTCTGATTTTGAATGAAACCGTTCTGCCACCCATTTTTCCCGTTCATCAAACACAATTAAGTCAGCCCTGCCGCCAATCTTTATGGTTCCGCTGTCCAAATTGTAAAGCTTTGCTGGTTTCACCGTCATTTTCTCCAGCAGATGCGGCAGCGTCATATGCCCCTGTCTGACAAGATAAGTAATCCCCAAGGCAAGGGCAGTCTCAAGTCCAATCAGACCGCTGGGCGCTTTTAAGATTCCCTCTGCCTTTTCCTCTTTGCTGTGAGGCGCATGATCCGTGGCGATTATGTCAATCACATCGTCCTTTAATCCTCTAATCAACGCATACCTGTCTTCTTCGGTCCTCAAAGGCGGATTCACCTTTGCAAACGTTCCTTTTTCCAGAACCGCTTCCTGGTTCAGTGAAAAATGGTGCGGCGTCACTTCCGCGTATACCTTTACTCCCAGCATTTTCATCATACGGACCAGTTCCACGGATACTTTGCTGCTGATGTGCTGGATATTAATCACAGCCCCTGTCTCAAGAGCCAGGAGACAATCCCTTGCAATCAATGTCTCCTCCGCCATGGAAGAAGCTCCCGGAACCCCTACTGCCTGCGCAATCTTCCCTGCATTGATACCTGGACTTCCCACCAGGTCAGGGTCTTCTTCATGAAAGCTTAAAGGAACGCCAAGCTGCTTCGCCTTCCTCATGGCCTCCAACACCAGCTTCACATCTTGAATGGGAATCCCATCATCCGTAAATCCCACTGCCCCAGCCTGTTTCAGCGCTTCCATATCTGTCAGCTTCCGGCTTTTCAGTCCCACCGTTACCGCCGCCGCATTCAGTACCCGGATTGGCAGGGAGGATGCCCTCCTTTGCAGATCACAGAGAACCTCTTTACAATCAACCACCGGATTCGTATTGGCCATACAGACTACTGTGGTATATCCTCCTGCAGCCGCTGCACGGGCTCCGCTCTCTAAATCCTCTTTGTGGGTGAAACCCGGATCACGAAAATGCACATGGACGTCAATCAGTCCGGGAGCCACAATTTTCCCTCTCGCATCAATCACTGTGTCATAATCATCACTTTTCTGGAATTTCCCCATCTCTGTAATGGTCCCGTCACGGATAATAAGATCCAGGGTCTCATCCATACCTGACTTTGGGTCAATGACACGGCCATCTTTTATCAGAATCATGCTGCCCCTCCTTTCACATATTCATAGATTACCCTAGCCCCCTCACAGATATGGAAAATAGAAGCAAATTCCGTCCGGTTATGGGATACCCCTTTCATACAGGGAATAAACACCATTCCGGTATCACAGATGCCCGCAAAGGACATTGCATCATGTCCGGCTCCGCTGACCATCTTCCTGTTTCCAATTCCCAGACGCCTGGCAGCCTGCTCCAACCCGGTCTGTACCTCAGGGCTCATATCAATGGGGGGAATATCACTGGTCTTTTCCTCCAGATACTCAATTCCCCGCTTCTCACAAATCCGCTCCGCCAGCTCCCGCATATTTTTTTCCATCCGGTCAAGACTGGAAACCTCGATTCCCCGTATGTCAACTCCAAGTCCCACCTCGCCGGGAATCACATTGAGCGCATTGGGATAATTATCCACCACGCCTACCGTGGCAACTGACTGGTACACAGCTTCCTTGTTGCCAATCCGCTCCAATTCCAGTATGATTTCTGCAGCCGCGCACATTGCATCATTGCGCATGCACATGGGCGTTGCACCGGAATGCTCTGCCATTCCCCGCAGGTACAGCTTAAACCGCCTTGGTCCGGCTATAGTCTGCACAATTCCTATGTCCATCCCGGATTCCTCCAGGACTTTTCCCTGCTCAATATGCAGCTCCAGATATTGGCGTACCCCTGTGATTTTTGCCGGATGAAGGTTCAGCTTCCGTCTGCGGAAAATCTCTTCCAGGGCCTCCCCTTCCTTGGAAACCAGGCCACCGATATCCTGCTTATAAATCTCCCTTGTAATAAGCCCGCTGCCAATGGTACAGCAGCCGAAATTACTGGACTCCTCACACCGGAACGCTCCCACCCGGATTGGAACCTTAATCCCTTCTTCTTTGGCCCATTTCATAACCATAAGCCCTGCAATGATTCCTGCCACCCCGTCATACCGGCCGCCTTCAATTACAGAATCCAGATGGGATCCAATCAGATAATAATCCGTGTCCCGGCTGTTCATCACATATGTATTCCCCACCTCATCCCGCTCAACCAGGCACCCCAGTTTACTCCCCAGTTTCGCCAGCATGTCATGCATCCTGTCTTCCTGCTCTGTATAGCCCAGCCTTGTGACGCCTCCATTTTCCGTGCCGCCTATATCATAAAAACTGTTGAACAGATTTTCACAATACTGGATGTCAGCAATACAATGCTCCATTGAAACACCTCCTCGTTTTGATAAATCCATTATAATCGCGTTGGGTTGGTGCTTCTATGTCCTGGAAGTCAAGGTTTCCTTTGTATATTTTGTCTGATTCGACAAATAAATTCAAAAGCGGTATAGTCAATACCGACTATGCCGCATGGTGTCCCAGCTTATTGTCATATCTATATAACCGCAGCCTCTATTTTGAATTCATCTTCATTGCAAGCACTGCCAGATAGAGCCTGAAATTGTCATCCGGATTTTTAAAATCCAGTCCTGTCAGCTCCTGAAGCCTGTTCAGTCTGTATTTTACTGTATTTTTATGGGTATACATCCGCTCTGACACCCGTTCCATGTTGGCCCCGCACTCGTAATACATGACAAGTGTGTCCAGCAATTCCTGATTTTTAACAGGAGACAACACATCGATAAATACATGACCGGCCAGCGATACCAATACCTTTTCCAGTTCACAGAACGGCTCCAGTTTTTTATAAAAGTATAGAAACTGGTTCCTGTAAAGTGTATTGCCCACATTCATGGCTTTAAAGGAAAGACTATAGGAATCCCGGATTCCCTTTAATCCTTTTTTTACAGGTCCGATTCCCCACACAATCTTTTTGTCCTCCACCTTCCATAATTTTTTTAAATACTCCTCATTCAGGTAATGTTCCAGGTAATGCTCCAGACTTTCCTCTTCCTTTCCTTCCACCAGGAGAAGGAATCCTTTTTCCAGGCGGATCATGGAGCAGCTATGGATGGAACCGCTGTCTATCAGACAGCGCTGAACGGTCTGGCACAAAAAACGGATGGCCTTCCTCTCATGTTCCGAAGGTATGTACTTTTTCCTGAAGCAGATATTCACTGCTGAAAAACAATCCTCATCTACTTCAATACCAAAAAGACGCCCTCTCTCTACCATAAGAATTTCATCGGTATAGTTTTCGTAAATAATATCCTTCACATATTTCTCAAGGATAGAAGAAGTATTCTCCTCCTCAAAAATCAGATTCATCACATTCATCAGCAAGTCAATATATGGCGTTTGAAAAGGTATTTCCAGCAGAGGAAGGCTGCATCTGTCTGCTGTTTCTTTTACCTGTTCTGAAACCACATTCACATATTGCCCTGTTTTCACCGCAACACAGCAGCATGTGTCGGCCAAATCCTCAATCAGCCGGCACTGATTCTCCTCGCTTTTGCGCACAGAGTAAAAGCTTGTAATCAGAAAGTCATTTCCTTTCAGCCATTGTTTAATATCTGGCACTTCCATGACCGTCACATGCTCAACCTTCCTCTGTAGCCCATTTTCCCCAGCCAATACATGAAGTCCCCTAAATGCCGGAAGACGTAATAAATCGCTTACCTTTGCCATAATTCCTTCCCCCTATACGTTTGATTAAATAGAGTAAAAAATTTATTATAATGATATATCCTATAAAATGCAATCTGTTTTCTTTGTTATTTCAGACAAATTCCCAAGCAGTTATTTGTTGTTTTTAATAAACTTCCTATTTTCTCTTGACTTTTCTAATACGAAGATATATTATAGGACTTTCCCAATTAAGTTCAGTTTTATTTTACCATGTTTCATTATTTTCCCACAATTTCAAGGAGGATATGCTTTATGAACAAAAATGATACCAACATTACATTTTCCTCATACTTGAATGATATCACCATTCATTTTTACGAGGACGTTGCTTTCATGGAATCTGTTGGAAAGAAATTCGGCATTGATGTAAACAAGGACTACTTTCTTGCAATGTCCTTTCTCTATCCCTCTGACATGATTGTTTCCTACGATGATAAGTGTGCATTAATGGAACTATTGACCCCAATTGTGTTATATGGTCCTTTAAATAAGTCCATTAATTCCCCACAGTTCATGACATGCGATAAGGGGACCACACTTTTTTTGGCTGCACACACAAAGGAAGAATTATCAAGTGCCAGCACCAGGGCATGCGATCAGGCCCTGGATCTTTTAAATAAGAACCTGCCGGACGTCTTTATCCGTATCGGTATCGGCACATCCGAAAACGGCTTGACCGGCATCGAGCGCACATACCAGAACAGCCTGCGGGCCGTTAATGCCGGAGAAAAATTCAAAAAAGAACGCCGTGTCCTGGATTTCATCGGAATGGAGATATACAGCGCCATCAATGCCATGGTCCTGGCTCACGGGCAGTCCTTAATCAGTACCATTTTACTGCAGCTGACCGAAGAGGAACAGACAATACTGGGAAAATACTACAAGTGTAAAGAACAGGCTCCTGCCGTTGCCGCGGCGCTGCACATCAGCCAGGAGGAAGTCCAGAACGCGTTATACAGGGTGAAGGAAAAAACCGGCCTGGACGTCAATGATACAGAAGATAATTTTAAACTGAATTTTGTTATGATTGCAAAGAGAGTGTTGGAAAAGGAGAAGAAGCGGCGCTGACAATTTTACCTTCCGGAAACTCCCGGCTACTTTTTTCTCCATGACTATGAAATCAACCCCAACCAGGAAATTGAAGCAGGATTCTGGCTTTTTTATGATTCTTTGGCTACCAGAGCTGTTAACGCAATCTGTAAATCCGGTCTGTCCCATATGATATCAGCGTCATAGGATATGAGAAACAGTTCGTTCTCTGATTTAAACAATACAAGCCAGCGACTTGGGAAATGAGCCATCCGGGGCCGGCACTCAAGTGTCTTCATTGTCCTCAGAACTCCATAGAATTCCGAGGACATTCTTATATTCATCCGCGATAAACAGAACTTCCCCAGCTTATCCGCAAACACATAATAACTCACCGGCTTTACAATAAAATCAATGGCATTGAACCCATATCCATGGATGGCAATCCGGGCCATATCTGTGACAAAAATAGTAGGAAATAAACAGGCCGGAATCTTTTACCTGATTCCGACCTGTTCCTAATTTTCTTTTTTATCTTACCCCTTCTTCGCATTCAATATCTTCTTTGTCAAATCCGGCACAATCTTCTTCCAGTCACCCACTATGCCATAATCCGCAACTTCAAAAATAGGAGCACTTTCATCTTTATTGATAGCTATTATGATATCTGACTCCTCCATTCCGGCCACGTGCTGGATCG
>ERZ894236.1907-NODE-1907-length-11830-cov-146.509_pt1 | contig 11830 bp, 8 predicted proteins | sample MGYA00380297_ERZ894236 | MGnify/ENA primary metagenome ERZ894236 (study PRJEB32331, sample SAMN06328420) | human gut metagenome | biome: human gut microbiome; feature: stool | host: Homo sapiens | collected 2014-08-04 ... | reverse complement strand
AAATAATAGCGAGATTACCAACTTTTTAGGGCACTTTCTTATCCCGAACTGGCGTATATCCATAGGTGCCATGAGTAGGTAGCACTTGATATTGGTCAGTAGCAAAAGCTGCAATATTACTTTCTGTTGTCAGATATTCATTTGGAGAAAGTTGATCAAGAGGTTCTTGGTTTAGGAAATCATTGCAACTTGTCAAAAAGAGCACTCCGCTCAATAAGGTTGATATCGTAAGTCTTTTCATAATATCCTGTTTTTAGAATGTGACATTTAATCCAAAAGAGAATGTTCGGGATAGTGGGTAAACGTTTCCGTGTCCCCAACTACCGCCTTCGATTGATTCGGGATCGAAGAAATCAATAAGGCTCGTAATGGTGAACAAGTTTTCACCGGATGCGAATATCCTTAGGTTCTGCATTCCCATTTTTTGTACGATGTTGTGTGGCAAGCTATATCCTATCTGCAGATTCTTCAGACGTAGATAAGATGCATCTTGTAAATATTTAGTTTGTGATTGCTGGTTTTTATCGGTGTTGAATAAGGGTCTTGGATAGTAGGAATTCAGATTCGTTCCCAATGGACTGGTTTCGTCATTTCGGAAATAATCATCGTGTCCTTTTAGTGCTGTGGAAAACCAGGGCCCTTGTCTACCGTTTGCCCCCCAGAAGTAGTAACTACCCTGAAAATAATCTCTTTTCAATGTCCCTTGCCAGAACATTCTGATATCGAATCTTTTCCAATCGGCGGCTAATTCCAGTCCTACATTATATCGGGGCGTGGAGTTGCCTATTCTTTTTAAATCACCGTGATCTTGTAAGGTGCGGCTTCCGGCATCAATTTTTCCGTCTTCATTCAGATCTTTATACATAATGTCTCCGGCTTTCCAGTCTTGTCCGAGATTATTTTGTCCACCGTTGATTAATCTTCCGATGTGTTCAGCCATTTCTTGGTCAGACTGTGCAATGCCTATCGTTTCATATCCCCATATTTCACCCACGTATTTTCCGGCATAAAATCCATCTATCAGTCCGGAAGGATTTGAATAACGAGTAATCTTGGTACGACTGTCGGCAAGTGTAAAGCGGGCACTATAATTCAATCCATTATTTAACCGGTCTTTCCACATTAGTTCCAGTTCCCATCCGAATGTTTTAAGATTTGTATTATTGGAACTTGGAACGGCTGTTCCAAGGACTACAGGCAATTTCTCCGAAGGGCCGACCATATCGTCAGTTTTACGAATGTAATAATCAAAAGAGCCGGTTAGCCGATTGTTAAACAGACCAAAGTCAACTCCGGCATTCCATGTACGGATTTTCTCCCAGGAGAGATTATAGCTGACGAGTGAAGGTGCCCAGGCAATATTGGCTAATGTTCCGTCAATGATCCATGATCCTGTTCCTGTACCGATTGTAGAATAAGTCGGATATAAAGAAGATGTATTTTGGTTACCCAAACTACCATAAGAGGCTCTGACCTTAAATGTGTTGACAACTTTGCTGACAGGCAGGAAGAATTTTTCTCTGGCTATGTTCCAGCCTACTGATGCGGAAGGGAAAAATCCCCAACGACTGTCACTACGAAATCGTGAGGAACCGTCATAGCGTAGATTTACTTCCAGAAGATATTTTTCCAGGTAATCATAATTCAATCTGCCGAAGAATCCGGCGGTAGCCCATCTGTTGTGTCCACCTGCTACATTCGGAGCAACTTTTTGGTTATTTGAATCCATTCCGGTAGAAGTGTTGATAGTCGGTTTTCCCGGATAAATGACTCCTAGCTTCTCAGCAGCTATATCTTTATAATTATTTTGTTCGGCTTGAAACCCGAAAAGAACTTTCATATTATGTGATTTTGCAAAGGTCTTTGCATAATCTGTATAGAGATTTACATTAAAATAATCGCTGGCATAAGTGCCTTCATGTACTTGGGAATCGTTATTCCATGTATTGCCCTTAGTCTTTCCGTCAACACCTGTCTGATGAACAGTTAAGTAATCCCAGTGTGAATATTGTGTGTTGTATCGATAGCTTAAATCTCCAATCAGTCGCCACCCTTTGATAGGTTCTACCGTTATATTCAGTTGTTGGTAGAGCCAAGTGTTTCGTTCTTGTTTTTCACCTCCGTTTTGCATTTGGAGCACATGGTCGTCATATAGTATACCATTCGGGTCATAAAGCGGTTTGGTAGGCCAACATTGGCGTCCGATTTCGGCAAAAAAACTTTCATTAAGATGTGTTGGCTGTACATAGTCACTTCTGATAAAGCGGGTATTGAATCCGACTGATACTATTTTTGATAATTGTGCGTTGATTTTCGCAGATGCAGTATATCTGTTTGAGTATTCATCCCCAATTCTGAGCTCTCCATCCTGACCTAAATAGTTCGCTGATAAATAGTATTGTATTTTGTCTGTCCCGCCAGTAACGCTGATATTGTGCTCGTGTGCAAAGACATTGTCTTTGAAAAAATAGTCATAATAATCAATATTATCATTTCCTTGTGAATATCCGTCTGCCCATAACGAAGGATTATTGGGTACGGGGATGGTAGAATCGGTAATTTTGCCGGCCATATAATCTTTGATGCGGTTTATCCTTTCTTCCGAGACCCAATTGTAAGGTCCCCATCCGGAATTGGCGGCTGCATCATTATAGTATAAGGAGAACGTGTAAGAGTCTAATGAAGAAGGCATATTGATAGGGCTACTTACACGGAAGCTGTTGTTGTAGTTAACTTGCGCTTTACCGGCCTTTCCCTTCTTGGTCGTTACTAAGATTACTCCGAATGGTGCTCTGGAACCATAAATAGAAGAAGCTGCCGCATCCTTCAGAACTGAAATAGATTCTATATCCTGCGGATTAATGGAATAAATATCTCCTTCCATACCATCTATCAAGACTAGGGCGCTTCCTGTAGAACCTTCTCCGATAGTTCCGACTCCACGTACATTGATGGATTGTTTCTGATTGAGACCTCCTCCCTGATTGCTATAAATATTCAAACCGGGAACCTGTCCTTGTAATGCCTGGACTGCATTGGATACAGGGATTGCTTCGAAGGCTTTCGAGTCAATGACTCCGACAGAACCGGTTAAATTAATCTTCTTTTGGGTACCATAACCTACAACGACCACTTCATCCAATAAATTGTCGTCAACTTCCAGTGTTACGTTTATCATTTTTCTATCACCTACTGTAAACTGGACTGTTTTAAATCCGATGTAACTGAATTCGATAGTTGAACTTGGATCCGCTTTCACTTGGTAGTGTCCGTTAAAGTCAGTGACAGTTCCGGATACTATATTCCCATCTTTTACTTTTATGGAAACTCCCAGTAGAGGTTCTCCATTATTATCTTTTACTGTTCCGGATACATAATTCTGAGCATATGTATTCATTGAACATAAAAGTAGGAAGCCCAGCAGGCAGATAAGCTTATGACTTGAGTTATAAGTTATCAGGTGGACAGCTTTCTTTAAGAGAGTAGAATGTCGATTAGTTTTCATAATCCATTAAATTTAAAAGTTGAATGATAAGGCTAATTCTTTTTCTAACATGAAGTGTTTTACTTCATCGAGAGTAGGAATAGACGGTTGGGCACCGGAACGTGTAACAGCGATAGCTGCCGCGGCATTCGCAAAACTCAATGCATCCCGGTCTATTTCCCTTTGGGCACAAATTACAGCCAATGCCCCACAGAACGTGTCACCTGCTGCAATAGTATCAATCGCATTTACTTTGTATCCGGGAAGCTGAATGATTTCTTTGTCGTTTTTCATATATACACCTTGACTTCCCAATGTGATCACAGCATTGCGTGCACCTGCCTGTAATAAGCTTAGAGCGATTTCTTCAAGATTATTTCCTGTATATTCAATTCCTGAGATGAAGGCTGCTTCCAGTTCATTGACGACTAGTATATCAATGGCTTTCATCAGCTCCTCATCAATCAGGCAGGCGGGTGCGGGATTAAACAAAACCTTTTTACCTTTTTGTTTAGCCAGAAGAGCTATTCTTTTAATCGTTTCGTAAGGAATCTCGGCTTGCATAACTATGATATCTGCTTCGTCAATTACCTTTGAAAAATGAATAATTGAACCGGGTAATAAAGAATAGTTAGCTCCGGGAGCTACTGCTATGCAGTTTTCACCACTGTCGGCAACAAAAATGAGCGCAGTCCCTGTGGGCTGATTAACATCATCTATGATATAATCAGTAGCGATACCTTCTTTCTTAAAGTGTTTTTTTAGAATTTCTGCATACATATCATTTCCCAAAGAGGTAATAAACGTTACAGATCCCCCGAGTCTTGCTGCTGCTACAGCCTGATTGGCGCCTTTCCCCCCGAGGGATTGTATAAAACTGGCATCTCCGACTGTTTCGCCAGGCGCCGGGAGATGGTTGACTTGTGCAACCATATCGATGTTTGAACTTCCAATAACTACTACTTTCATTTGAATCAGATTTATGTGTTTAACCTAGGTCTTATCTCGTTTATAGCACAACTTCTCTCTTATAAGGAATCGCACTCTGCGCACCGATTCGCGTGACTGCTATAGCTGCCGCCGCATTGGCAAATTTCACAGATTTAGCGAGTGAATGCCCTTCAGACAGGCAGACGCTGAATGCTCCGCAAAATACATCTCCGGCACCTGTTGTGTCAATCGTCTCTACTTCCTTTGCGGGAATCATGGTATATTCATCTTTCTCTTTTACGTAAGCGCCGTCTTTACCTAAAGTAATGACAACATTCTCTATACCTTTCTCTCCGATAGCCTGAGCGGCACGATGAGCGCTTTCTATATTCATCACTTTGATTCCGGATAACATTTCCGCTTCAATGCGGTTGGGGAGTATGGTGTGCACGTTTTTTAAGAATGAGTTGCTCAGGCTGGACGCGGGAGCCGGATTGAGGATTACCTTTTTCCCATATTTGCAAGCAATAGTAGCTGCATATTCTACTGTATCTATAGGAATCTCAAGTTGCATGAGAATAATATCAGCTTCCTTGACTTTTTCTTCGGCTTTATTGATATCCTCAATAGAAAGCGAACGGCTTGCTCCCGGTGCTACGATAATGCTATTTTCACCGAAAGAATCTACGGAGATAAGTGCAACTCCGGACGGACTTTTCTGGTCGGTAAATATATATTCCGTATTAATTTTCTCTGATCTGTATATTTCCAATGCTTGCAGGCCGAACAAATCATATCCGATTTTGGATATGAAGGTGACTTCAGCTCCCAGTCGGGCGGCTGCAATCGCCTGATTAGCTCCTTTGCCACCGGGATTCATGTAGAAAGTTCCGCCTAGTATGGTTTCTCCGGGAACAGGTAGTCTGTTGGCTTTCACGACCATATCGGTATTGCAACTACCGATGACTACAATTTTGGGTCTATGAATTGATATAGTTTCCATAGTATTAAAAATTAAGACTATGCAAATGAAAGCAATAATCATGCATAGTTTTCTACATTAATAATTGGTTTATATAATCTCAAAAATGATATCTTATATTGAATTTTCCTGTATGGAGGAGAGAATATAGGGGTAATGTGAAATGAATTTATATAATTACAAAGAGAAAATGGAGATTTGAAAAGAGTGTTTTTATCGTCTGAAATACGAATCAGGCACCTTAGTCTTTAACATTCTTTTGCGCTACTACGTGCTCTGAGGACTTCAGACAGTTTCTCTTTCCGGATTTTGGATTCCATCCACGCCGTAAAGTCAAAGAGGCGTAAAAGCTGACTTTCATATTTATTATTATATAATTCATGAATCTCAGGAGACAACTTTTCCCAAAATGCTTCTCTGTCTTTTTTCAGGATGGGAATATTTCTTTTATTCAGAAACCATAAAATGATACGTTCTGTTTTAAAAGTCTGCTCTTTGGGGGAAGATAGACTTCGGGTGATGGAGCGGGATTCATACTGGATCAGCTCATGCTCTTGCACTTCATAAAAGACGATGAGGCGGACCAGACGAATAGTTCTCATTAAAGGCAGATACTTTATGTTATGGTCTATGATAGCGTTGCTGATATACTTTTTAGCAGTTTTATATTCCTGGTTACCAACGTGTACGAGTGTGGTGTAAAGGAATAACTCACTTTTTCGAATAGGGCTTAACCAGGCTTCTTTATCATAAAGTATTTCCTGGTAGTCTACCATAAGTTGGGTACATTTTGAAAAATCTCCTTTATCCAGATAGGGAAATAGTTCGTATTGGAAGAGAAGGCAAGTTGCATTTACTTTAAATTCGAGCGAAGTGCTGTCTGATATAAGTTTTCTTAATTTATCGAGGAAGTAGGGGATTTCGTTATAGTTGCTCACAGACCGCAGGCTGCCGAGTACTCCTTCGAGTACAGATAAATAGTATATAGGAGGATTTGACCAGAACTGTTGATTCTGCTCAAATAATGAGTCCAGTTCTTTGTATGAATTTAGGGCAGCTCTGTAATCACCTGCTCCCATCAGGTAATTAGCCTGAAAAAGTTTATGGTTTCGTGTTAATTCAAAATTACCTTCGGAGTCTGAAGAAGCGGCTATATAAAGTTCGTTGACCATAAGGTCATTCATATCCTGTTTTTGCTTTACTGTCCTGATGGAGCCAATATGAGATAAACGATATTTCAATAAGTTGTGTAATGAAGATTGCTCTGTGATTTTCCGAATCTTTTTCAAAGTTTCATTTTGGATGAAGTGTTTATGAAAAAGCTCCTGTTCTGTCATGTTGGGAAAGTTCAGACGGAGCAGATATTCCAGTTCCAGTTTCAAGGCTATCGTCAGAATTTCGTTGTTTTCATAGAATTGTGCTTGTTTTATCGTATTGGATAGCATTTCGAAACATTCTTCAAACAGAGAACGTTCATAAAGCATTCGGGCTTTGCACAAATCATTCAGCAGATCGTAATATATATCTTTCTTTTTTCGCAGGGTGAGTAACGTATCCGTCAGTTTTTCATATAAGTATTGAATGGACACTTCAAAAGAACCATTGGGGTTACGTCTGTAAAATTCCTCTTTTACAATGTTTCCATTCGGTTGTTTACTCTTTATGATAATATCATAAATCACCAGATAGTCTTTCTCCTCCTTGTCTTTGATTACTTGTAGGGAGAAGTGCTTCTTTTCTGATTTAGATAACGAGTATATCAGGGATATAACGGAATCTACTCTTTTCATAGGAACTCTTTGCATTAGTATTAGGCTGCAATATTCGGGAATTTTTCTTTAAAAAGCAAATTTAGCATTCTGACACTTTGTATTTTCTGTGGCTCTTTGCTGCTTGTATTTGTGGGAAGAAGCCGGACTTGTTCTGAAAATTACAGGGAATTCTCATTTTCATAAATCAGAAAGATGTGTTATGGTGTGATTGGGCGTTTTTTTTGATGAGTGAAAATGTGGATTATGGTTGTTTATGTTGTGATATATGAAATATACTATACGTTTTGTTCTTTTTGAAATGTCGAACATTGAACTCCATTTAGCTAATTATTTCTGTTTTCTTGATGTTTTTAGCAAGTGTTTTGGCTTGTTGGATTGTTCCTTTTAAAGGAACGGTCTGTTGGTTTAAAAGCAACACTTCGTTGGTTTAAAAGGAACGTATGATTTAGTGTAAACATCCGGTTGTTTATTTCTAAATATGAGGTTGTTTTTCTCAGATTATACGATCTTTTTTGTATAAGTATTCGTTGATGTGAATAAATACTTGCTTGTTTTGTATAATATTACAGTGTATTCTGAATATGTTTCCTATTTATACCTTTATTAAAAGATTATCTGTTATCGAATTGGATAATAAATTGTCTTTTTGTTATTCAATATATGAAATTGTGTGCATACCGTTAATTCTAGTGGTGTGAAAAATCACCAAAATTGTATTTGAGAGAATAATATTAAGAATATGTTGATAGTTTATTTGAAAATAATATTCATTTTAGATGGTTTTTTATAAGAAAAGCTATACCTTCGATGTACTTTTTAATATTAAAGATGAAATGTTGGATTTAAAGCAACTTACAGTTGAAGTATGCCGCATAGCTACCGAGGCCGGGCATTTTCTGAAAGAAGAGCGTAAAAAATTCCATCGTGAACGTGTGATAGAGAAGCACGCGCACGATTATGTATCTTATGTTGATAAGGAATCTGAGGTACGACTGGTCAAAGCTCTCTCTGCCTTGTTGCCCGAGGCTGGGTTTATTACGGAAGAAGGTTCTGCCACCTATCAGAACGAATCCTATTGTTGGGTAATTGATCCATTGGATGGGACGACGAATTATATTCACGATGAGGCTCCTTATTGTGTATGTATTGCTTTGCGCAGTCAGACAGAATTGTTAATAGGAGTCGTTTATGAAGTTTGCCGGGATGAATGTTTCTATGCATGGAAAGGCGGAAAGGCCTTTATGAATGGCGAGGAAATTCATGTTTCGGATGTAAGTCAGGCGCAAGATGCTTTTGTTATAACTGAGCTTCCTTACAACTATCAGCAATATAAACAAACTGCTCTCCATTTGATCGACCGATTGTATGGAGTCGTTGGAGGAATCCGTATGAATGGTTCGGCTGCGGCTGCTATCTGCTATGTAGCTGCCGGACGTTTTGATGCCTGGGCAGAAGCTTTTCTCGGAAAATGGGATTATTCGGCAGCTGCGTTGATTGTGCTGGAAGCCGGTGGGCGGGTAACCGATTTCTATGGTGACGATCATTTTATAGAAGGACACCATATCATAGCGACTAACGGACATTTACATCCTTTGTTCGAGAAACTCTTGTCAGAAGTTCCTCCATTGAATATGTAGGACTTCCTTGTTCTCTTATAAATAACTGATATTATGAAACACACATTACTCATTAAAGATTGGCTTTATTCTTTCTTGTTTCTTCTATTCCCACGTTGTTGCGTCGTTTGTGGCAGATCGTTGGTGAAAGGGGAGGAGTGTATTTGTACCCTGTGCAATTTGAATTTACCGCGTACAAATTACCATCTTCGAGAAGATAATCCGGTAGAACGCCTTTTCTGGGGAAGAATTCCTTTAGGGCATGCTACTTCTTTTTTCTTTTATCGTAAAGGGAGTGACTTTCGCCAGATTCTCCATCAGCTTAAATACGGAGGACGAAAAGGAATCGGTGCCATTATGGGACGATACATGGCGTCCGAACTGCTTGCATCCGGGTTCTTTCAGGGAATTGATGTGATTATTCCTGTCCCCCTGCATAAGAAAAAGCAGCAGATTCGTGGCTACAACCAAAGTGAATGGATTGCACGGGGAATTACCGCTGTAACGGGAATCCCTGTAGACACAGAAATGATCGTACGCAGAAAAAACACGGAAACACAGACTCACAAGTCAGTCTTTGAACGCTGGGAAAACGTGGATGGTATTTTTGAATTGCACCATGTTGGTGCATTAGCCGGAAAACATATTCTGCTTGTGGACGATGTGTTGACTACAGGAGCCACCACTGCAGCTTGTGCTGCCTGTCTGGCAGAGATTGAGGGAATACATATTAGCATATTAACTTTGGCAATTGCCGAATAAACTAATATTATAGTCAGTCAAAATTTGAAGAAAGTATTATTAACGACATAAAACAAAATTGAGACCATGAAAAGACATCTATCATTATTAATGATCTTGTGCTGGGGGATATTGTTACATGCCCAGACGGAATCAGAATTATCCTCTCCTAATGGAGAAATTAAAGTGACACTGAATATTACAGATAAAATCTATTATAGCATTGCCTATGATGGGGATGTATTATTGAAAGATAATTCTCTTCAATTGGCATTGAAGGACGAAGTGCTGGGACAGAATCCCAGATTACGTCGTCGGAAATATGTAAGTGTGGATGAGCAGCTGACTCCCGTTATGCCTCTTAAATTTTCGACGGTTACTAATCAGTATAATCAACTGACATTGACATTTAAAAATTATTCGGTTGAGTTTCGTGCGTATGATGATGGGGTTGCTTATCGGTTTGTGACTTCTCGGAAAGGTGAAGTGGAAGTTTTGGGTGAAGAGTTTGCAGTTAACTTCCCGGATGACTATTTACTCCATTTGCAGCAACCGGGTGGTTTTAAGACCTCATACGAAGAACCTTATACACATGTCTTCAGTAATGAATGGAAACCTTCGGATAAAATGTCTGTTTTACCGGTTTTAATAGATACACGTAAGCAATATAAAATATTAATCAGCGAATCTGACTTGACTGACTATCCTTGTATGTTCTTGAAAGGAACCGGTGATAATGGAATAGTCTCTACTTTTCCTAAAGCTCCACTTGCTTTTGGTGAAGACGGTGACCGTAGCCTGAAGATAACTCAAGAGGCGGATTATATCGCTAAAACATCAGGGGCAAGAAATTATCCTTGGCGTTATTTCGTGTTGACAAAAGATGATCGCCAACTTTTGGAGAACACGATGACTTATAAACTGGCCGGTAAGAATCAACTTCAGGATGTATCATGGATCAAGCCGGGACAAGTAAGCTGGGAATGGTGGAATGATGCTTCTCCTTACGGGCCGGATGTGAATTTTGTATCCGGATATAATCTGGAAACCTACAAATACTATATTGACTTTGCCTCTAAATTTGGTATACCTTATATTATAATGGACGAGGGCTGGGCTAAAAGTACACGTGATCCTTATACTCCAAATCCGAAAGTGGACCTGCATGAACTGATCCGTTATGGTAAAGAAAAGAATGTCGGCATTGTTCTTTGGCTGACATGGCTGACGGTTGAAAATAACTTCGATTTATTCAAAACGTTCAATGAGTGGGGAATAAAAGGAGTTAAGATTGATTTTATGGACAGAAGTGACCAATGGATGGTCAATTACTACGAACGTGTGGCGAAAGAAGCTGCCAAACATCATTTGTTTGTCGATTTTCATGGTTCTTTCAAACCGGCAGGTTTGGAATATAAGTATCCGAACATACTTTCTTATGAAGGTGTCAGAGGTATGGAGCAGATGGGCGGATGTTATCCGGATAATAGCATTTATTTGCCATTTATGCGCAATGCTGTCGGACCGATGGATTATACTCCCGGGGCGATGATAAGCATGCAGCCTAATGTATATAGGGCTGAACGCCCCAATTCCGCAAGTATCGGAACCCGTGCTTACCAGTTGGCGCTTTTTGTCATTTTTGAAAGCGGTTTGCAGATGTTGGCAGATAATCCGACTCTTTATTATCGGAACGAAGATTGTACTCGTTTCATTACGAGTGTTCCTGTCACTTGGGATGAAACGGTGGCTTTGGAAGCGAAGGCCGGTGAATATGCCATTATTGCTAAACGGAAAGGAGATAAATGGTTTATCGGTGGTATGACCAACAACGGGCAAACAGAGCGGGAATTCGCCGTGAAATTGGACTTTCTGAAGAAGGACCGTGCTTATCAAATGACATCTTTTGAAGATGGTATCAATGCAGGGCGTCAGGCAATGGACTACCGCTGTAAGTCTTCACAAGTGAAAAATGGAGATGTGCTGACTGTTAAAATGGTGAGGAATGGGGGCTTTGCTGCCGTGATTGAATAAGATAGGTGGATATTGTATTTGAAATAAAAAGGATGTTCTTGCAAATAAGAGCATCCTTTTTAAATATCACATTATGAATTTTTCTTCTATTTGCTTCTTTTAAAACAGTGAAAGGGTTTACTAGATTAGCATCTTGCTTTAATTAGATAGAGCAAAAAAAGAGACATATCTTTCGATACACCTCTTTTTTGCTCTTCCTCTTGGACTTGAACCAAGGACCCTCTGATTAACAGTCAGATGCTCTAACCGACTGAGCTAAGGAAGAATGTTT
>ERZ894236.1905-NODE-1905-length-11848-cov-8.85754_pt1 | contig 11848 bp, 9 predicted proteins | sample MGYA00380297_ERZ894236 | MGnify/ENA primary metagenome ERZ894236 (study PRJEB32331, sample SAMN06328420) | human gut metagenome | biome: human gut microbiome; feature: stool | host: Homo sapiens | collected 2014-08-04 ... | reverse complement strand
GGGGGGGGGCTGTTCACTGTTGCACTTCCGGCGCTCTGCCGTTATCATCTTGTAAAACAACGCTGCGCGCCGAACGGGTTTTTGTTACATGTTACCGGTCTTTTGTGTCGAGGCGTCTTGCAATGACGTGAGCCTATGGTTAAATAGAGCGCGCTTTACAAACGAGTAACGGTTAGGGTACAAGTTTATGGGCTTTCCGGCTTCAACATATCGCTTCATCGATGAGCATGCAAGCTCGTCGACGGAGCAGTGCGCCCTGGCTCGCCCTGCTTCTGCAATCTGCGATGACATGCTGACCCAAAAACCGTCCGGGGGGGGGGCAGTCTGAGAAAGACTGTCGCGAGCCGCATCGAATAGGCGGCGTCGCTCGCGCCGCGTCCGTCGGATGCGTCGTTCGAGAACCCCGCGTCATCAGGATCTCTCCAACTGAATCGATCGAGCCGCCCGTGCCTTCGCGCGGTCGGGCTCGCTATGTGCTGCAGGTGGTGCCGGGCAGGGAGCGCGCCGTGGCCGAGCGCGTCAAGGCGCTTGCCGGTCCGGAGCTGGTGCGCGACTGCTTCGCGCTGAGCTACTGCATCCTCAAGAAGAACCAGGGCGTTTGGCGTCTGCTCACGGAGACCATGTTCCCGGGTTACCTGTTCGTAGCTTCCGACGACATCGAGGCTTTCGAGAAAACCATCAAACGTTCCACTGCGTTCGCGCGCCTTCTGGGCGCCGAGCGGCGCGCTTTCGCGCTGCGGCCCGAGGAGGCCTCGTTCGTGCATGATTTCGGCGGGCCGAGCCACGTGGTGGGCTTTTCCCGCGGCACGATAGACAACGGCCGCACCATCATCGACGAAGGGCCGCTACGCGGTCACGTCGACCGCATCAAGAAGATCGACCGTCACAAGCGCATCGCCTACCTGGACATCGGCCTGCTCGATCAGAAGCAGGTGAGGGTGGGACTTGAGATCGTGCGCAAAACCTGACCTCGCCCTTCGCAGCTTGAACCAGCTTGCTGCGAGGAGCTCGACGGATAGGCGCCGACGGCGAAACCCCTCCTTCGATCTCCCCGCAGGAAACTGCATGCGCCTTTACGGGCGCGACCGAACATACTTCGATGCGCGAAAACGATGCCGCGTGTGCGTTTCGCCAGCTTCGAAGGGATGAATACCCCCGTCATACGTGCGCGTCGGCGGCGCAGCCGAAGGGCGAAGCCATGCCGTCGCGCGTTGAGGAGCCGTGCATGTGGTACGTGGTGCAGACGGTGGCAGGGCGCGAGTTCGCCGTATGCCGCCTGATAGAGAGCTTGGTCGAGGACGATGTGCTGCAGGAGTGCTTCGTGCCGCGCTACGAGGTGCAAAAGCAGTTCCGCGGCCAGTGGCGCACCTGTACGGCCACGCTGTTCCCCGGCTACCTGATCGTGGTGACCGACCGCGTGGACGAGCTGGAATCGCAGCTTCGGCGCGTGCCGGCGTTCGCCTGGGTGCTGAGCAACGACGGGGGTTTCGTTCCTTTGGAGCGCGACGAGGTGGCGTGGATCGACGCGTTCACCGAGAAGGGGCATCGGACGGTGGGCGTGTCCGAGGGTGTGATCGAGGGCGACCGGATCATCGTGCTGAAGGGCCCGCTGGTGGGCCGCGAGGGCTGGATCAGGAAGATCAACCGTCGCAAGCGCACCGCGTATCTGGAGATCGATATGTTCGGGCGAACCATCCAAACGAAAATCGGATTGGGAATTGTCAGAAAACGAACTTGAAAACGGAATAACGGCAGTGGACGCCGGGGGAGCGGTTGCCCTGGACGACGGCTGCTGCCCTGAGCGTGGAGCTGCCGCCCCCGGTCATCCTAAAAAAGCGACCGGAGGGGTCCGCCAGGCTGTCATCCTGAGCGAAGCGACCGTAGGGAGCGAAGTCGAAGGATCCCGAGCGGCGCCGGCCGAAAGCGTACGCGAGTACGAACCGCTGGCTGTCGAGGGGCGGCTGGGGTACCACTTCGTGAAGCGGGCGTTCGATATCGTGTTCTCGGCGTGCGCGACGATCGTAGGGTTGATTCCGGTCGCTCTTCTTTGCCTGGTTATCCGCCTGGAATCCCCCGGCTCCCCAATATACCTCCAAGAGCGCGTCGGCTATCGCGGCAAGCCGCTTCGCATCCTCAAGCTGCGCACCATGGTGGCCGACTCCGACGACGTGGAGAAGCACCTGAGTCCCGAGCAGCTAACGCAATGGGAGCGCGAGCGCAAGGTGGACGACGACCCCCGCGTCACGCGTGTCGGGCGCTTTCTGCGCAAGACCTCCCTCGACGAGCTCCCTCAGTTTCTGAACGTACTCGCCGGCCAGATCCCTTTGCGCATATTAAAAACGCGCCCGGAGTTCTCTGAGAAATCCATGGGTGCGTTCGCGCTTCCCGCCAAATCTAGCACGAACAAAGGAAAGGCGTTTTCGCAGGTCGTGAGCTGTTTTGCGAACGGCCTGCGGATGCGTCGCATCTCTAAATTCAATTGTAACCGCATCCGTGGCATGGAAGCCCAATTTCTTGCAAAACCCGTTTTCGGGGCGGTGTGCGCATAGTGGCCAGGAAGGTTTTGGCCCTAGCTTTCAGGAACGCTATCGCCTCTCCCGGGGCTAATCCGGGTCGTGCTGTAGCGTGTGCTTCTGGACTAGATGAGGATAGGCTTATCGATATCAGAAATGATGAGGGCGCAGGGAGCTCATGCGAATGCAACTCCGCAATTGGATGTTACATGTCTACCAAGAATTCGAATTGCGTGGAGTGTTGCACACCAAATGGGGCGTATAAGGCTCCTGCGCCTGATTCAAGCGTGGCTGCTCCCAAAAAAGGTGGCGTTGGCTATCTCGTAGCAAAGAGAGTTTTTGACATTGCGTTTAGCGCGGGGGTGTGTTTGGTGCTAGCTGTTCCCGTAGCTGTTGCATGTGCTGCGATCTGTGTCGATACGCCGGGTAAGCCATTTTTTAGGCAGGAGCGTATTGGGCAGGGAGGTAAGAAGATTTACATCTTCAAGCTGCGGACGATGGTCTCTGACGCCCATGACCATCCTGAGAGGTATATGTCTTCAGCTCAGCTTGAGACTTGGAGGCGCGAGCAGAAGCTTGACGATGATCCGCGTATCACCCGTGTGGGGCGAATCCTGCGACGCACGTCGCTCGATGAGCTGCCTCAGTTCCTGAACGTACTATCTGGGGATTTGTCAGTGATAGGGCCCCGTCCCGTGACGTTGCAAGAAACATACGAATACGGTGACGCTCGCGAAGAAGTCTTGTCCTGTAAGCCGGGCATCACGGGTTGGTGGGCAGTGACTGATCGAAATAACTCGACTTGGCAGAGCGGTCAGAGGCAAGCCCGCGAGTTGTTTTATGTACGTCATCAGTCGCTTGGGTTGGACGCCCGTGTGTTCGTGAAGACCTTCAAGGCGATGAGGAGGGGCAAGTAATGCAACCTTCCGCTTGCGTTCGTTTGATCGAAAGGAGCTCTTTGAAGCTGCGGCGTAATCACTCGCAATGGGTGTGTGGGCTCGATTTGTTCGGCATAAGAAGCATTTTGTCGTGAGCGATTTCAGATGAAGCGCACAAACCGTAGGCGTCGTGTTGTCGGCGCAAAGAAACTAACCATGTTAGCATCGAATTGGATGAGACTGAAATGCGTATCCTGTATTTTTCGCAGTTTTATAAACCTGAGAATATCGCTGCATCATTCAGGGCGACCGAGCATTCGCGTATCTGGGTGCGTGAGAGCCATGATGTAACTGTGTTCACCGGATGGCCGAATTATCCCGTTGGTCGCTTGTTCGACGGCTATGAGATGAAACCTCTAGTTGAGGAATTGATTGATGGTGTTAGAGTCTTTCGTTCCGCGTCAAAGATTCAGCCAAACACAAGCTTTGCGAAGCGAATAGAGAGCGGTGTCAGTTTCATCGCTAATGGCCTGAAAAACCTGGGTAAGAAATCGCCTGTTGGTAGTAATTATGATGTAGTGCTCGTCACATGCGGGACCGTCTTCGCTGCGTGGCTCGGCGTTCACTATGCAAAGAAGTGCCGCCTGCCCCTTGTGGTTGAGTTTCGCGATCTTACTTACAAGCAGATGCTGGCGACAGGCAGCAGGGGCGCAAAGGTAGCTGCGATGAAATCACTGGAGTTATCTTTCTGCAAAGCTGCAGATTGCGTCGTTGCGCTTACCGATGGGTTTAAGAAAGACCTTGAGGCGGCTGGTGTTCCGGGCGACAGTATCGTTATTGTTCCCAATGGAGCCGATGTTGTTGCATGTAAACACATGTGGGATGGCCCTTTGCGTTTCGGTTACTTTGGGACTATGGGATTATCTCAGGACGTGCCTGCGACGGTGGAGTACGTGAAGCGAATCGTTAACCTTGGGCTTGCATCAAGCTATGAGCTTATAGGCGAGGGTGCTGCTCGCGACGAGCTAGAGCAGTTGGTTGCTACTGGAGACTACGGTTTTCTCAAACTTGAGCATGGTGTTCCAATGGCCGAGCTTGAACCGCGCTACGCAGGGGTTCACATGACCGTTGTCTCGCTCCAAAAGAGCGCTGAATTCTCGGGAACCATTCCATCGAAGATATTCCAGTCGTTTGCCCGAGGTGTGCCTGTTCTGTTCGTAGGCCCGGAAGGTGATGCATCTGAGCTCGTTCGTAGGAGCGGTGCTGGTATTGCTTTGTGTGGAAGCGAGGAGGAAGACATCAGCGAACTCGAGGCTTTTGCCTCGAGGGCTGATCGTGCGCGCAATCTCGCCAGAATGAGCGAAGCGGCGGTTGATTTCATGAATCGGGAGTACTCAAGAAAGCTTATGGCGGATAAGATGATCGCTGTTTTATCCGATGCCGTATATAAGACCAAACAAACAAATGAAAGGATTAAAATCAATGGTTAACGTCATCGGTCTCGGCTATATCGGACTGCCCACCGCGCTCATGATGGCCACGCACGGCGTGGAGGTCGTGGGAACCGACTACAACGAAGAACTCGTGGCAACCCTGAACGCCGGCCACACTACCTTCAAGGAGGAGGGGCTTGACGAGCTGTTCGCCGACGCGTTGAAATCTGGCATCAAATTCACGACCGAGTATCAGGTGTGCGATACCTACATCGTGAGCGTGCCGACGCCCTACGATAAGCTGGACAAGAAGATCGACCCCTGCTATGTGATTGCCGCCTGCAAGACGGTGCTCGAGGTCGCCCCGAAGGGCGCCGTGCTCGTAATCGAGTCGACTATTTCGCCCAACACGGTGGATCGCTTTGTGCGCCCGCTGCTCATCGAGGCCGAGCGTGAGGATGTTAAGCTCGTGCACGCCCCGGAGCGCATCATCCCCGGAAACATGGTTTACGAGCTGCTGCACAACAACCGTACGATTGGTGCGGACGACCTCGAGGTGGGCGAGGAGGTTGCTAAGATTTACGCAACCTTCTGCCAGGGCGAAATCAGCGTGACCGACATCCGTACCGCTGAGATGACCAAAGTCGTCGAGAACACCTTCCGCGCAATTAACATCGCATTCTCCAACGAGCTTGCCAAGATCTGCCGTATCGGCGGCATGGACGTGGCGGAGGTCATCCGCATCTCCAACAAGCACCCGCGCGTGAACATCCTGCAGCCCGGCCCCGGCGTTGGCGGCCACTGCATCCCCGTCGACCCGTGGTTCCTGGTGGGCGACTACCCCGAAACGGCAAACTTCATCCGTCTGGCGCTTCAGACCAACGCGGGCATGCCTGAGTATGTGCTGCATCGTGCCCACGAGGTTATGGCCGAGCGTGGGATCAAGGATGCCTCCAAGGTGGGCATCTACGGCCTGACCTACAAGGAGGACGTTGACGACGTGCGCGAGAGCCCCACGCTGCAGATGCTCGAGTCCATGGAAGAGCACCTGTGCGGCGGTGGCGTGAAGGTGTACGACCCGTGGGTCGAGCGCGACGAGGTTCCGGGCCAGGTGCACTCCATGGAGGAGTTCCTGGATGGCCTGGAGATGGTTATCGTAATGGTGGGTCATTCCCAGATCAAGGGCAAGCCCGAGGCCTTCGGCGGTCGTATCTTGATCGATCCGCGCAACGTGTGCGGTGACGGCGAGAACGTCTACAAGCTGTAAGTCATTAAAGAGATGCAGGGAGAAGCAGGTTTGAAGAAAGTGATGCTTGTCTTCGGGACGCGCCCGGAGGCCATCAAGATGTGTCCGCTCGTGAACGAGCTCAAGAGCCGCCCCGACGAGTTTCAGACGGTTGTGACCGTGACAGGTCAGCACCGCGAGATGCTCGATCAGGTTCTGCGCGTCTTCGGCGTAACGCCCGACCATGACTTGGCAATCATGAAGCCGGGCCAGACGCTATTCGACGTCACGTGCGACGTACTGCTGAAGCTGAAGGCCGTTCTCGAGGAGGAAGGGCCTGACGTGGTGCTCGTGCACGGCGACACGACCACAAGCTTTGCTGCAGCGCTCGCCTGCTTCTATCTGCAGATTCCCGTGGGGCATGTGGAGGCGGGGCTTCGCACCCACGACATATACAGTCCCTGGCCCGAGGAGTTCAATCGTCAGGCCGTGGATATTGTCAGTGAGTATTACTTCGCACCTACGGAGGCGAGTAGGCAGAATCTGCTCGACGAGGGCAAGCGTGCCGAGAAGATATGGGTGACCGGCAACACCGGCATCGACGCCCTGCGCACCACGGTGCGCGAGGATTATACCCACCCAGAGTTGGAGTGGGCCAGCGACAGTCGCCTGATTTTGATCACGGCACACCGCCGCGAGAACCTTGGCGAGCCCATGCACTGCATGTTCCGCGCGATCAGGCGCGTGATGGAGGAGCACCCCGACACCAAGGCGATCTATCCTATTCACATGAACCCACTCGTACGCAAGGCGGCTCACGAGGAGCTGGACGGCTTCGATCGTCTCCATATCATCAATCCTCTGGAGGTACTTGACTTCCATAACTTCCTGGCTGCGAGTCATCTCATTCTTACCGATTCGGGCGGCATACAGGAGGAAGCTCCTAGCTTGGGCAAGCCGGTGTTGGTGATGCGAGACACCACCGAGCGACCTGAGGGGGTTGCCGCGGGCACGTTGAAGCTTGTGGGCACTGAGGAGGACGTTATCTATCTTGAGTTTTCCCGTCTGCTGTCCGACGAAGAGGAGTATGCGGCAATGAGCCGGGCTTCGAACCCGTATGGGGATGGGCATGCGAGCGAGCGAATTGCGAGCGTGCTCGGTAAATAGGGGAGATTAAAGAATTGTCAAAGCTGCGGCTTTATATAGACACCGCGCTGCACCTCAAGCCTAGTCAGATTGCCTATAGAATCTGGCGAAAGCTTGGGGGCAGCACGCGTTTGCATGTTGGTTACAGGCCTTGCCCCGATGCGGACAAGGCGGATATTCGCCGCGTTCCCGCATTATCGGAGATTGACTTCGATCCAGTTTTTCTAGCGCGTTTTGATGTGGATGCTCTTCTTGATGACAGGGTGGAACTCCTAAATCATGAGGAGCGCATGGATTGGCGCGAATCGTGGCACGCAGAGCTCTCGACCCCGCTCTGGCGTTTTAACCTGCATTACCACGAATACTTGCTTCCTCTTGCGAAGGCTTTCCTTGATGAGGGTGATAAGCGATACCTTGATAAAGCCAAAGCTATCGTGGACAGCTGGATAGATGCCTGCCCGCGGGAGCGCGGAGGCGTCGCCTGGGATCCATACGTCATATCGATGCGCATCGTTAGCTGGCTTGCTTTTAGAGCTGAGCTTGATGACGCATTGAGGACGGATGATGCCTTTTGCGAGCGAATTAACGCATCGCTGGCCGAGCAGTACGTACATCTTTCTCAGCACCTGGAGAAGGACCTCCTGGCCAATCACTATCTAGAGAACTTGAAGGCCCTTGCTATCCTTGCGTGTTATTTTGGCGACCGCAAGACGCTCGAGCTTGCTTTGCCTATGCTAAAGGCGCAGGTAAACGAGCAGGTGCTCGATGACGGAATGCACTTCGAGCTGAGCCCGATGTATCAGAAGATTGTGCTTGAGGATCTGATGCGCGCTGCAATTGTCTTGCGCGACTCGGGCTTTGGTGAGCATGCTGAAGCTTTTAAACTTCAGCAGATGTGCGACTGCCTTTACTCCATGGAGCGCGGGATTGATAGGACTCCACTGTTCAACGATTGCGGCGACAACGTGGCAAAGAGTCGCGACGCGCTGTTGCTTTGCGCTCGCGAGCGTTTCGGCGTTGTACCGGAATTTCATGGTGTGCTAAAGAATTCAGGCTACTGCATTCTCGAACGGCAGACCAAGGCGGGCTTCGTCAAGGTGATTTTCGATGCCGGCAAGCCGGGCCCGGCCTATGCCATGGGGCACGTTCATTGCGACGCATTGAGTTTCGAGTGCTTTGTGGATGGAGGGCCGTGGATTGTGAACTGCGGCACCTTTGCCTATCAGGATGCGAAAAGGCTTGAGTTCAAGAAGACGCATTCGCACAGTACCGTGATGGTGAATGGTGAGGAACAGCACGAGTGCTGGGCGCCATTCCGGGTTGCCAGGTACAGTACGGGCGCTGTTGAGGATTCGGCGGCAACGATAGTACGCGGTGCTCTTCTTCAATGTGGTGGGAAGTGCAAAGTGGTTCGAGAGATTGTGCTTGAGGCGGATGGGCTACGTGTTGTCGACCACCTTGTAGGCGACGGGTGCATTGAGAGTGCCTTTGTCTTTGCTCGTGACGTTCCCGAAGCCGATGGGCAAATAGACGAGGTCGCATATGCGCCAGAATTTGGCGTGTACCGCGACTCCTGTCGGATCATTAGCCAACCCGCCAATTCCCACGAGGTTTATTTTACGTATCCCCGCTACAAAAAGGCAGTTATATAATATGGATAAGATGAAGCTCTATAATGCCATGCCGATTTTCGTGCAAAACATCGGTTGTCGCCGTGAAGGTGGGCGACTTGCCGAGCTAAGATTCGGCGGGGACTTTAAGTCGCGTCTAGCCGATTACAACTCGCGCATCGCTTGCTCGCGTGACGAGCTACTTGATATTAGGGACCGTAAGCTTCGGAAGATGGTGCAGTTCTGCTATGACGAGGTTCCTTTCTATACGAATATGTTTGATGAGGGCGGAGTCAACCCTGCGTCTATCAAGACCGCTGACGATCTCGCCGCTCTTCCAATTCTTGACAAGCAGACCGTTCGGGACAATGTTGAGCTGTTGAAACCTAAGAGTCTCGAGCAGATTCCTCATATCACTGAACACACGAGCGGATCGACGGGGTCGAGTCTCATCTTTCCGCAATCGGTCGACAATGTTCGCGATCTTTGGGCGGCTTTTTGGCGCTTCTGGAACCGTATTGGCATTGAATACGGCACGAGGTATGCCGACTTCGGCAGCAGGACCATTGTGCCGCCGAACCAGAGAAAGCCGCCTTTTTGGCGGGAGTGTCAGCCGCTTTTCCAGATTAAGTTCTCGGCTTTCCACGGCAACGATGAAAACTACATGGCTTACTTCAAAGCAATTAATGATTACGGACTAACCTGGATCCACGGGTATCCTTCGTGCATCATGCCGTTTGCGTCATTCGTTGCGCAAAACGGTCTGACTTTCGATAAGCCTATCAAGGCCGTGACGGCGAGTGCCGAGAACTTATATGGTTATCAGCGGTCCATCATAGAGAAGGCGTTCGGGGTACAGCCCCATGCTCTGTACGGCCTCACTGAGGCGGTAGCGTGCATTGGAGAGGACGCCGACCATGATTACATTGTTGACGAGGATTACTCCGCCGTTGAGTTCATTGAATGCGGCGATTATTCGCGAATCGTTGGTAGTAACCTTACCAATTTCGCCTTCCCACTCTTGCGTTATGACACCGGTGACCTTGCCATTACCACCGATAGGCTAAAGAACGGCCGAAGGGTAATCGAGCGGATCGATGGGCGGACTGGCGAACTTTTGTCGCTTCCCGACGGAGGCAAGGTCGGCGCGCTCTCTGCTTTGTTTACTGAGTCGGCGACGATCAAGGAAGCTCAGATTCATCAGCTAGAGGACTACTCGGTCGAAATTAGCTTTGTTCCTCTTTCGGATAACTACACTGAGGACATCGCCGAGGCGGAGAAACGCTTCCGCGACAGGACCAAGGGAATGCTCCCCGTATCCTTCAAGCGCGTCGACGGAATCGAACGCACGAAGCGCGGAAAGCTTCGCTACGTTGTGTCGGACATCAAATAACTGGACGGTTGGAGGATGATGAAAATGGCTAGACGAATCGCATTGCTTTGCGGTGGCGCCAGCGGGGAGCGCGAGGTCTCGCTCTTATCGGCCGCAGCCGTGGAAGAGGCTCTGGAAAAGCGTTACGAGGTCATAAAGATAGACACAGGCGTTGAGGGCTGGGCTCATACGCTCCTCGACTCTTCTGTCGAAGGCGTCTTCATTTGCCTTCACGGAGGGGCTGGGGAGAACGGGTCGATCCAGGGGTTCTGTGAAAGCGTTGGCTTGCCCTATACGGGGCCGGGCGTTCTCTCCAGCGCGATTGCAATGGACAAATTTGTGGCAAAACTGTTGGTCGAATCTTTCCGCATCCCAACACCTGGATACATCAGGGTGCTTCGTGGTGAGGAATGCAATATAGAAGACATTAGGACCAAACTGGGAGGCAAGCTTGTCGTAAAGCCTTCAACCGAAGGGTCCGCCCTCGGCGTCTCCATCGTCGACAATGGAGACGATCTCGCTTGTGCGATTGACACTGCGCTGGAGCTTGCTCCCTCGGTTCTGGTTGAGCAGTTTATTTCAGGCAGGGAGCTGACGGTCGCGGTGCTGGGCGGGGAGAAGCCTCGCGTTCTTCCTCCCATTGAAATAATCCCGGCTAATGAATTCTATGATTACGAGGCAAAATACGAGCAGGGCATGGCGCAGCACATTTGTCCGGCAAATCTCACTGAAGAAGAACTTAGGCAGTGCGAGGAGATGGCGTTGGGAGCCCATGACGCCCTCGGCTGCTATGGTGTGTCCAGAACCGATTGTATTCTGGACGAGCGCAATCGCCTCTGGTATCTGGAAACGAACACCATTCCCGGCATGACCGGGACCTCGTTGCTTCCTGATGCAGCAAAGGCTGTTGGCATCACTTTTGATGAGCTCTGTTGGAATATCATGGAAGATGCCTGGAGTAGGTGCTAGCAGTTGAAGGTCTACTATCTGGGACAATTCCCTCCTCCGTACGGCGGAGTGACGGTTAAGAACGCCTTGCTCGCTGAGGCGCTTGCTGATCGCGTCCCCGTCGAGAAGGTCGGCTTCAGGGATGTGGGAACCGTCAAGATCGTTCGGCTTCTGATGACGTCGAAGGACGGCCTTTTCATGCTCGGGTTCGGTAACGCGAGGATACAAAGGGCTCTACTTTGTTTGCTCTCAATCGTTAGACCGAGCGTTCTCTCTCGGTGCTATCTAATGGCAATGGGGGGCCTTCTTCCGAGCCATTTGTCGAGCGATTTAGCATATAGGAAAGCCTGTGCGAAGCTGGGTCGTATTTACGTTGAAACCAAGACCATGTGTAATGCAACAAGGAATCTTGGCTTGGATAATGTGTCGATTTACCCTAACTGCCGTAACAGGCCGACTGCTACGGTCTTGCCGCATAAAACGGGCGGCGTCCTTAAATGTGTCAGCTTCTCGCTAATTGGACCAGCGAAGGGGGCTGACGTCATTCTGGACTGCGCCGAGCGCCTTGCGGGCGTTGAATTCTACTTCTATGGGCGTGTTGAGGAGACATTCAAGGATGCTTTCGAAGCGCGGGTTTCGGCGCTTCCGAACGTTTTCTATCATGGTGTCTTCGACTCAGTGACAAATGATGCGGTTTCCGAGCTCTCTAGGTATGACTTGCAT
>ERZ894236.1903-NODE-1903-length-11879-cov-48.8633_pt1 | contig 11879 bp, 9 predicted proteins | sample MGYA00380297_ERZ894236 | MGnify/ENA primary metagenome ERZ894236 (study PRJEB32331, sample SAMN06328420) | human gut metagenome | biome: human gut microbiome; feature: stool | host: Homo sapiens | collected 2014-08-04 ... | reverse complement strand
GTCACATTCTGTACTGACTGTCCGACGCCAAACAGCTTTGTATTTAAATCAGAAACTCTTGCAACGGGAACATCACCATAAATCATTACGCCTGACGCATTAAACATCCATACCCAGCCATCTTTATAAACGCCGGTATGGCCTAATGCGTTCCCCGTAATGAAGCTTTCCCCGTTACTTCCGGCAATACCCCTCTCATTACCTTGGTAATAAAATATGTCTCCGTTGGCATAAGTCCCCTTCGGCTGATACTTTTCTGGTAAACCAAGGTTTCCGGGAATGCAGCCATAACCGGGTAAATCCGTAATAATCCCGTCATTACAGCAAATATGAGGGAAAACAATGGCGGTCATCGGCTATATTCGCGTATCAACAACTGACCAAAACAGCGATTTACAGCGAAATGCGCTCATCAGCATAAATTGTGATCAGATTTTTGAGGACAAAATGAGCGGTAAAACCGCCGTCAGGCCGGGACTGAAACGGGCATTAAAGGCCATTCAGCCGGGCGATACACTGGCAGTGTGGAAACTGGACAGGCTCGGGCGCAGTGTTAAGAACCTGATAGCGCTGATATCTGATCTGCACGAACGCGGCGCACACTTCCGATCACTGACGGATAGTATCGACACCAGCACCGCGATGGGGCGATTTTTCTTTCACGTCATGTCAGCACTGGCAGAAATGGAACGCGAGCTGATAGTGGAGCGTACGCTGGCAGGATTGGTCGCTGCGAGAGCACAGGGCAGAGTCGGCGGAAGACCGGCAGCACTGACACCGAATGACCGGGAGCAAATCGGCCGGCTGCTGGATAAAGGATATTCCCGGCAACAGCTGGCAATTATTTACGGTGTGGGGGTGTCGACAATTTACCGGTATTTTCCGGCTGAAGACCAGGGAAGAAGTAAAACATAACTTTCCGGGCGCTGGAGAAAAACAAAGAAAGAGCGCGTTGTTGTAGCGTGCTCTCTTACAACACCAACCGCACGACATCACGCCATATCAATAACACCATAGAAAGCACCAAAAAGAGGAGCTTCTTTCTATGGCACAAGATTATCATCACGGCGTGCGGGTCATTGAAATTAATGACGGCACACGCCCTATCCGTACGGTCAGCACGGCAATTGTCGGCATGGTCTGTACCGCTGACGATGCGGACGCAAAACAATTCCCGCTGAACAAACCCGTTCTGGTGACGGATATCCGTTCCGCGCTCGGCAAGGCCGGGGATACCGGAACGCTGGCGCACTCACTCCAGGCAATCAGCGACCAGACCAAACCGGTAACGGTTGTTGTCCGCGTTGAACAGGGTGAAAGCGAAGCAGAAACCACATCAAATATTATCGGCGGCACGACTGACGACGGACGCAAAACCGGCATGCAGGCGCTGCTCGTCGCAAAAGCACATACCGGCGTTAAGCCGCGTATTATTGGCGTTCCCGGGCATGACACACAGGCAGTCACATCAAAACTGGTCACGATTGCACAGACACTGCGGGCGTTTGCCTATGCCAGCGCCTACGGCTGCCAGACCATTCCGGACGTACTGGACTACCGCAAAAACTTCAGTCAGCGCGAACTGATGCTGATTTATCCTGATTTGCTGTCGTGGGATTCCGTCAAAAGTGCAGAGGCCACTGCTTACGCAACAGCGCGGGCACTGGGGTTGCGTGCAAAAATCGACGAAGAAATCGGCTGGCATAAAACACTGTCAAACATCGGAGTAAATGGTGTAACCGGTATTTCCGCAGATGTATCGTGGGAATTGCAGGACCCGGCAACCGATGCCGGTCTGCTGAATGAAAACGACATCACCACACTGATCCGTGAAGACGGTTTCCGTTTCTGGGGTTCCCGCACCTGTTCCGATGATCCGCTGTTTGCCTTTGAAAACTACACCCGCACCGCGCAGGTACTGGCTGACACCATGGCGGAGGCGCACATGTGGGCGGTTGATAAGCCGATGACCCCGACACTGGTCAAAGACATGATCGACGGTATCAACGCCAAAATGCGCAGTCTGACGACTCAGGGTTATCTGCTCGGTGGTGAATGCTGGTTTGCTCCGGATGCCAACAGCAAAGAAGAGCTGAAAGACGGGCAGTTAACGATTGATTATGACTACACACCGGTGCCACCGGCTGAAAATATCAAACTGCGTCAGCGTATCACCGACAGATACCTGATGGATTTCGCATCAAAGATTAAGGGGTAATCATGGCCTTACCGCATAAACTGAAAAACATGAACCTGTTTTTCAACGGCGATAACTGGCAGGGGAAAGCCGAAGAAATCACCCTGCCGAAGCTGACCCGCAAACTCGAAGCCTACCGCGCGGGCGGCATGAACGGTGCCGCACACGTTGATTTAGGGCTTGAAGATGATGCGCTGGGAATGGAAATGACCCTCGGCGGTATGGAAGCGCAACTCTATAAGCAGTGGGGGATTGCCGAAATTGACGGTGTGCCGCTGCGATTTGCCGGGGCCTATCAGCGCGACGATACCGGGGAAACAATAGCCTGTGAAGTGGTCGTGCGCGGTCGCTTATCTGAAATCGACCCGGGCAGTGCCAAACAGGGCGATAACACTCAGGTGAAGTTCAGCTTTAAACCGACCTATTACCGGCTGGTCTGGAACGGTGCTGATCTCATTGAGATTGATGTCATCAATATGGTTGAAAAAGTGGACGGAAAAGACCGTCTGGCAGAACAACGCGCCGCTATCGGGCTGTAACAGGAAAAATATAAATGACTGAATACGTTAATAAAACATCGGCTGTTATTGAACTGGATGAACCCATCAAACGCGGTGAAACAGAAATCACCCGTGTCACTGTCCGCAAGCCTAAATCCGGCGAATTGCGTGGTGTCCGTTTACAGGTACTGATGGAAATGGATGTCATCTCCATGACCGAGGTGTTACCGCGTATCACGGATCCTGCACTGACGAAGCCGGAAATCGGTGCGATGACGCCGGGTGACCTGCTCAATATGTCAATCGAGGTGGTTAATTTTTTGCTGCCGAAGTCGATGCAGAACAATTACCCCCAAGACTGACAGTCGATGATTTGGTGGCAGATATTGCCACCATTTTTCACTGGACACCCGCCGACACGGCGGAAATGAGTCTGACAGAATTAATTGAATGGCGTTATCACGCTTACAAACGCAGCGGTAACAGTGAATGAGCAGAAACCTCCGTTTACAGGTCGTGTTAAATGCCGTCGATAAATTAACCCGGCCGTTCCGCAGTGCGCAGGAATCCAACAAACGACTGGCGGGCGCTGTCCGCCAGTCCCGCGATGCACTGAAAGACCTGAACCGCCAGGCCGGACAAATTGACGGCTTCCGTAAAACAAAACAGCAACTCACCGAAACACAGCAGGCTTATCAGGCGGCAACACAACGCGCCGCCGCCCTCGCCCGCGAAATGAACGCTTCCGGCAATCCGACCCGGCAACAGGCAGAAGCACTCAAGCGCGCGCAGCGTGAAGCCGGTCAACTGAAAAACCGGTTTGAACAACTACAGCGATCCACCCAGCAACAGCGCACTGCCTTACAGGCTAACGGCATATCGACAACCCAACTCGGACAGGCACAGCGCCGCCTGAACAGCGACATTGCCCGCACCACCCAGCAACTGCAACGGCAGGAGCAGCAGCTGCGCCGCAGCGCCGAACAGGAGCGCCGGATGGCAGCGGCCAAAGGCAGCTATCAGAAAACGATGGATGTCCGGAATAAAATGGCCGGTACCGGTGCGGCAGCGATGGCGACCGGCGGTGCGGCGTTATATGCCGGGAAGAAATTTATGGCGCCGGGCTATGAGTTTGAGGTCGGGATGTCAAAAGTGCAGGCGCTGACCCGGCTTGATAAGAACTCAGAAGAGTATAAAGCACTGCGCGAACAGGCGCGGCAGCTGGGGGCGACCACGGCATTTACAGCAAACGAAGTTGCACAGGGGCAATCGTTCTATGCTATGGCCGGATTTAAACCGGAGCAGATACAGAACGCCATGAAAGGCACCCTGTCAATGTCCCTTGCCGGTGATATCGACCTCGCCACCACAGCCGATATCGGATCCAATATCCTGACCGGGTTCAAACTGAACTCTGACGAAATGAACCGCGTCAGTGATACGCTCGTTGCCACCTTTACCCGGTCAAACACCAACCTGAATATGCTGGGCGACACGATGAAATATGTCGCGCCGGTCGCGTCCGGTCTGGGTGTTGATCTGGAAACCGCCGCTGTTGCCGCCGGTAAACTGGGCGATGCCGGTATACAGGGCAGTATGGCCGGTACCAGTCTGCGATCTATTCTTGGTCGCCTCGCTGAGCCGCCAAAACAGGCCGCTGACGCACTGGAAGAGCTGAACATCAAGACCCGTGATGCCAAGGGTAACTTACGTGGCCTGCCGGAAATCCTTGCTGATCTGGATAAAAAGACAAAGAAAATGGGTACCGCGCAGCGCGCCGGGTACTTCAAACACATTGCGGGTGAGGAAGCATTCTCCGCTCTGTCAGTACTGACAGACCAGGCAGGCAGCGGCGAGCTGCAAAAAATGATAGCCGAAGTCAAAGCGGCCAAAGGTGAGGCGCAGAAAGTCGCTGACACCATGACCAACAACCTTGACGGTGATTTAAAAAACCTGACCTCCGCATGGGAGGATGTCGGAATCCAGATATTCGGCGGTGTTGACAGCCCGCTGCGGGATATCGCGAAATCCATCACTGATATTATCAGTAAGGTAGGGGACTGGGCGAAACGCAATCCGGAGCTGGCGAATACGCTGACAAAAATTGTCCTGGCGCTGGGCGTGATCCTCGCCGTGGGCGGCGCGATTGTTCTGATGCTGGCCGCGATGCTCGGCCCGATCGCTATGCTGAAACTCAGTATGTCAGTTCTCGGCATCAAGGGTGCCGGTGCGTTTGGCCTGTTGGCTAAAGGGCTGAAAGCCGTCGGACTGGCCTTATTCGGTATCGGAAAAGCCCTGCTGACGAACCCGCTGTTTCTTGCCGCCGCCGTGATCGCCGGTATCGCCTACGCAATATATAAAAACTGGGACTCTGTCGCCGCGTTCTTTAAAAAGCTGTGGGCGGATATTGTCAGTGCCTGTGATGCCGCATGGAAATGGATAGGCAGCATCATCAGCAGAGCCTGGGAGGGAATAAAAAATTATTTCATGAACTACACCCTTGTCGGGCTGATTTATAAAAACTGGGACGGTATCAAAAAATACATGTCTGATCTGTGGGAAACCGTGAAAACCACCATCAAAACCAAGTGGGATCAAATCATCACGGATATTCAGAACCTCCCGGCAACCATGAAGCAGGCCGCATCTGACATGATAGACAGCGTCATTAACGGCATTAACGAAAAATGGGAAGACCTGAAGAATAAATTTGCCGAAATAAAGCAAATGGCAAAAGACGCTCTTACGCCGGACTGGCTGAAGGAAGCAAAACAGGATCCGAAGTTCGTGGCGGCAGTAGAGGCCACAAAACAGAGCACAACAACCGGCGGCATCCGCAATGCCAACTGGACGATACCGGATAAGAAATTTGCCGGGGCCTATGATTCCGGCGGGCATATTCCGCGCGGCCAGTGGGGTATTGTCGGTGAGAACGGGCCGGAAGTAGTGGACGGCCCGGCAAATGTGACCGGCCGGAAAAATACTGCAGCACTGGCAATGCTGGCACTGAGTACGCTGTCCCAGCCGATAGCCGCAGCACCGGCACAAACCGCCGGCGGTTCTGTCAGCAGCGCGTATTCATCACAGCAGAACGCCGCGCCGGTCATCAACATCTACCCGACACCGGCGCATTCCGCACAGGATATCGCCAGTGAAGTTGCCCGTCAGCTGGACGCGCACGCCCGCCGGCAGCAGGCCAGTCGCCGCAGCGGATACGGTGACACAGAGGAGTTTTAATTATGGCTATGGCTGCACTCGGCCTGTTCGTGTTTGAGCTGCGAACCGTGCCGTTTCAGGGGATGCAGGAAGAAAAACAATACCGGTTTGCGTATAACAGCCGGGTCGGAAAGCGTCCGTCCTGGCAATTTTTGGGGCTGTCCAATGATCCGATTACCCTGTCCGGCACACTCTGCCCGGAAATCAGCGGCGGTAAGTTTTCCATGATGGCGCTGGAAGCCATGGCCGACAGCGGAAAAGCCTGGTCGTTTATCGGCGGCGAGGGAACCATTTACGGGATGTATGTTATTGAGTCCATCAGTAAAAATAAAAGTGAGTTTTTTCACGACAGCTCGGCCAGAAAGATAGATTTCACCATCAAGCTGACCCGCGTTGATGAATCGCTGTCTGAAATGTTCGGTGATATCAGCGCACAGCTTGACTCACTGACTGACACCATCAGCGGCATGGGTAATAAAATTTCTGACAGCATTACAGGGTTATTATCATGACGGATTTTTTCCTCACCGGTACCGAGTGCGCCCCGGCGTATTCGCTTTCCGCCGGGTCCGTCAACATCAATGAGCGGATTCAGGGGCGGCTGATCTCACTGTCACTGACGGACAACCGCGGATTTGAGGCCGACCAACTGGACATCGAGATCGATGATGCCGACGGCAAAATGATGCTGCCGAAGCGTGGCGAGGTGTTATCACTGCACTTAGGCTGGAAGAATGAACCGCTGATTTTTAAGGGGAAATTTACAGTTGATGAAATAGAGCACAGCGGCCCGCCTGACAAGCTGACCATACGCGGCCGCAGTGCCGATTTCCGTTCGTCACTGAACGCCAAGCGCGAGGTGTCCTATCACGAAAAGACACTGGGTGACATCATCACCACCATTGCAAAGCGGAATAACGTGGAGCCGGTGATCGAAAAGAAACTCGCTGAGATTAAAATCGCTCATATCGACCAGACCAACGAATCAGACGGTTCCTTTCTGGCGCGGCTCGGCAAACAGGAGGGCGCTGTCGCGGCCATAAAAAACGGTCAGTTGCTGTTTATGCCGCAGGGCAGCGGAAAAACCGCATCCGGCAAACCGATCCCGCCGCTGCTGATCACGCGGTCCGTCGGTGACGGCTACCGGTTTTCACTGGCCGACCGTGGTGCATATACCGGCGTTATTGCCTCATGGCTGAACACCCGCAAGCCAAAGAAAAAAGACGAAGTAAAAGTTAAACGCAAGCGGAAGACCAAAAAGAAAAGCCCGGAGAAAATTAAAAAACCTGATGAGCCACAGGGGGATTATCTGGTCGGTGAAGAAGGAAATGTGCTGACGCTTTCACACACTTACGCGAACAAAAATAATGCTGAACGGGCAGCGAAAGCAGCCTGGGAAAAAATGCAGCGTGGTGTTGCATCGCTGTCTATCCAGTTGGCAAAAGGCCGGGCGGATATCTACCCGGAAATGCCGGTAAAGGTTCAGGGGTTTAAGCCGGAAATTGACGGCGCAGAATGGATACTGACGAAAGTGTCGCATTCCATGAATGACAGCGGGTTTACATCTGCCCTGGAATTTGAAGTGAAAATCTCTGATGTCGAAATGGGTGACGGATAAAACTCAAAATAATACTGATTAAATCCTCAGTGATTGCTATAATTATTACAATATCAACATGATGATAAAAGGTAAGTCAATCATGATGAAATGTCCTCTTTGCGGCGAACTTGCCCGCACCCGCAGTTCCCGCGATGTCACCACCGAAACGAAAGAACGTTATAACCAGTGTATGAATATTAATTGCGGTGCAACGTTCGTCAGTCATGAAACCCTTGCAAGATACATTACAAAACCTCAACTGATCGGTGCGGTGGTTCTTCATTCGATTGATAATAAGCAAGTATCACTTGGGTTTTAAAAAACGAAAAAATAAAGCCCCTGGGAATTGGGGCTTAGTTATACGTGGTCAATAATGGTCGATAGTGGACAGTATGTGGACACTCAGTAATTTGCACTTATATATTTCAATGGGTTAAGCGTAAAAACTGAACACCATCCCTGTCTTTTACAGCCCCTCTTGAGGGGCTTTTTTTTGCCTGTTTTTTGGTGCCGGAGATTCCGCAGATAAAAAAAGCGGCCTTGCGGCCGCCGTAACTGAATCACAACGAGAAATTAAAAGTTGTAGCGCACGCCGATGTTGCCGTGCAGCGGCGATTCTGTTTTGTCGCCTTTGCGGTAATCGATTTCCGCATACGCCTGAATCTGCGGCGTGAAACGGACAGTTAACCCGCCGCCGGCTTTCAGGCTGTCGCCGGAGAAATCGGTGTCGAACGTATTGCGCTGGTTAATAGTCACATCATTATTGCTGATAAACTCATGCTGCCAGGCCAGTGTGGCGTAAGGGGTGATGATCACCTGATTGTTCAGGGTGAAATCTTTACCCGCGTGCAGGCCGAGTTCGGATTGCAGGGACTGCTGTGCATCCAGTTTTGCCTGCATATTATTGTTCAGATGAACTGATTGGCTGTTTGCACGCATATAGCTCAGGCGGGCATACGGTTCGGCCCAGAAGGCTTCCGGCAGATCAAAGGAGTAACCGGCCTCTGCGGATGCGCCGTAAGCATTCTGTGAATAATCCCCGCGGATGCTGCTGCGGTTGGTGGATACTGCACGTAACTCATTATTGAAGTGGTTATATTTCAGCACACCATCGAGATACCAGCCGTTATCTGAGAACCAGGTGGCATAACCACCGGCAGTGATACTGTCGATGCTGCTTTCGCCGCCGCGCTGATGCTTCAGTTTGACATCGTTATAGCCGGTAAAGACGCCGAGCAACAATTTGCCGTTTTCCAGCGGGACAGATTTATCCGCACCCAGCTCAAAACCGGCCTGATTCAGTTTAAAGTGTGTGTGTCCGGTACCTGCGCGGGTTCTGTCGCCGGTCAGACGCACCCAGACCCCCGCATCGCCCTGATTATCCCGTAATTCGCCGCGGCGGAACCGCAGATTGTCGAGTTCGTGATTAAAAATCAGCTGCGGCGCGGCAGCCATGGATAACACCGCATCGGTGGATGGTGTGGTTTTATCCTCAGGTACGACCGGCGGAACCGGCTTTTCAGGCTCGCCCGGCTCGTCTTTCTGAGCCGCCAGATACCAGATTTTGCCGTCCTGCTCATCACGCTGATAGAGCGAGTACATATAGGTTCCGCCGTCCACCGCATTGATATTGGTACCGTCGAGGGCGCTCAGGCGGAACTGTGCATTGCTGCTTTCGTCCGTGATTAAATCAAGACGTGATTCATCCGGACGGGTAATTTCAGCCCCGGAATCCTGTACGTTCAGAGCATGATCACCACTGCCGTTACGGATAGTGAGGTAATCACCTTGTTGCTCCGCAATGGCTGTGTTCATATAAAATGTCTGGCTGCCGGAGAGATTATCAATGGTCAGATGGCTGTACCCGGCGTTGACCGGTGCAACAAACCGGACCTGGCCCTGTCCGCTGAGCGAACCGGCAAAGGCGGCATTCCCGGTATCACCGGTGATCACCAGCAGAGTGCTGTCCGGGCCGGATAAGATGACATTTTCCGCATAAGCCCCGGCATCCGCAGCCAGTCTGTCTTCTGAACCGGCCGTCAGCTGTACCTGCGACTGCTGATTAACCGTAGTGACGCCGAGGAGCTGTGCCCCTGCCGCCAGCCAGCTTTTGGCGCGATCATTCAGTGTGGTATCTGTCGCGGAGGAGCCGCTGTAAATACTTTGTACGGCGGTGTCATATAATTCGTTATTAATGGCTTGTCCGCCACCTTTGATTATCTGGGCGCCGCCATTTTTTACCAGGTTAAATTCCGCAATACCGGCAGCTGCGGCGGCATTCTGACTGAAAATATATTGCTGGCCGCCGTCAACAGTTGTATTGGTTGCTTTGGAATCATCAACCACATATTGCCGTGCTCCGGCGTTCACGAGGGTATTATCGGCAAAACCCTTGCCGTGCAGTTGCTGTAATCCGCCGTCATTAATAATGGTGCTGTCTGCAAATCCTCCGGATTTCAGCATCTGGGCACCGCCGTTATTCACGACCGTATTCAGGGATTTACCGTCCTGCTGGACATATTCATAACCGCCGTCATTGACCTGTGTACCGGTTGACTCCCCGCCCAGGTAAATAAATAATTTCCCGCCGCTGTTGACGATATTATTTACAGACTGGCCCGGATCATCGGCTTTACCGGTATTACTGACATAGACGGTTCCGCCGTTGAGTACGGAATCTTTTAATGTACCGCCGTCCAGAACACGGATTAATCCGCCGCTCTGAATATCAATACGGCTGCCGGTGGCCGGGAAACCGGTGTGATAGCCATCTACGGCAATATGGGTTGTTTTATCAATCCAGACTTCAGCGCCGCTCTGAACCTGAGAATCCTCAAACAGGCCGAGTACACTGAGTTTACTGCCGCTCAGCAGGGTCAGATCTTTGGCGACTCCGACATAGTCTGTGGGATCGCCGATAACCCACGCGCCAACCTCATAGCACTGGTCTGCGGTGAGTTCTCCGGTCAGTGTTGAGCCTCCGCCGTAAGTGATACTGCTTCTGTCACCACAGAATGTTTCAGCCATAACCAATGAAGGCGCTGTAGTGAAAATAACAGACAGAATAGCGAGGTGTAATATTTTCTTTTTTGTTTTCATTAGTTATTCCCTGGTGTCGGTATATATAACGAAAGCCATTTCGTCAGACGGAAATGGTAAATTTAAAAGGTGTAAATTTTATTTATGAGATGAGTATCTTATTTAAGGTTTGTTTAATCAATGGGAGCGAAAATGCATATTTAAGTGATTTTTTTAAGATTCATTGACGGTAATGAATCTTAATACACATTATGAATGAAGCTAATCTGATGGTTTTTTTATTTCTTTGGTCAGAATAAAGCTCTGAAATTGTCTGTTTTTGGGTTATTTTTGTTATTTAAATTCCATATTTGATTTGTCAGGGGTAATGGATATACCCGCGACATGCGTAATAGCGGTAGTGTAATAAATATTAATTTAGTATGACAAAATATTACGGATATCTGTTTTTTAAATCCGGTCATAAATTATATTCAATAATTGCAAAAAAATATTATATAAATTTCTATTGCATTATTTATGTCACGATATGAGTAATGACATAATTGCTTACGGTTTGTTTTTGTTAATTACACAATGTGCGGTAAATCCGGATATATATTCTTTCCCGGATATGCCTTTTATTTCAGATCCCGCCTTTGACCCCTGCTTTTCCGGTAACGCATTATTTGTGAAAAAAATGTTTCATATCCGCTAATTATTTTCTGTTTTTCGGGTATCCTTAACGGGTATGCTGAGTAATCCTGCGGTTATGACAGGCCGGTGTTTCCGGTGTCTCAAAATGACAAAAAAATCCGCAAAGATAGGTGCATCCGGCGAAACCTTATCTTACTATAGGATTAGGTGAATCAATTCAGCAATGCGTTAAAATATTAATTTAGTATGACAAAATATTACGGATATCTGTTTTTTAAATCCGGTCATAAATTATATTCAATAATTGCAAAAAAATATTATATAAATTTCTATTGCATTATTTATGTCACGATATGAGTAATGACATAATTGCTTACGGTTTGTTTTTGTTAATTACACAATGTGCGGTAAATCCGGATATATATTCTTTCCCGGATATGCCTTTTATTTCAGATCCCGCCTTTGACCCCTGCTTTTCCGGTAACGCATTATTTGTGAAAAAAATGTTTCATATCCGCTAATTATTTTCTGTTTTTCGGGTATCCTTAACGGGTATGCTGAGTAATCCTGCGGTTATGACAGGCCGGTGTTTCCGGTGTCTCAAAATGACAAAAAAATCCGCAAAGATAGGTGCATCCGGCGAAACCTTATCTTACTATAGGATTAGGTGAATCAATTCAGCAATGCGTTA
>ERZ894236.1900-NODE-1900-length-11906-cov-11.2251_pt1 | contig 11906 bp, 10 predicted proteins | sample MGYA00380297_ERZ894236 | MGnify/ENA primary metagenome ERZ894236 (study PRJEB32331, sample SAMN06328420) | human gut metagenome | biome: human gut microbiome; feature: stool | host: Homo sapiens | collected 2014-08-04 ... | reverse complement strand
CCGCTGAAATTCTCTTTATTCTCAATAACCTGCATTTTTTCTTAACGATGGAAATTTATCAGGAAGGGTTGAGCCGCAACGAGATTGTGCCCTGCTTTACTGGTCATTCAACTATATTTCTCCACTTTAACCCACCATCAGTAGTTCGTCACTAGTGGTTGCTCCGTAAACGCGACGCGGCAGCGTGAAGTATTTTTACCTATTGCCTAATACTTGGAATTTAGGAAGCAATAAAAAATTTGTAGACCAGCGAAACCATCAAAATAATTAGAACGATGTAGAGAATGTTTCGGACGAATTTACCGCCGATCTTAATCGCGTAATAAGCCCCTACTCGATTTCCCAGCATGCTGGCAATGGCGCACGGGATGGCGATTTCATAACAAACGGCAGCACCGGAAGCAAAAGTCATAAACGCAGCAAAGTTGGCTGCGATATTAAAAGCCTTGGCAGTGCCGGACGACTGAACCATTCCGATCTTTAAAAACACATGCAGCGCAATCAAAAAGAACGTTCCGGCGCCCGGACCAAAAAATCCTTCATAAAAACCGATTAATACACCGATGAGAACAACGCGAAGCCAGAAGTGATCTTTAGGCAGTTCCCCTTCCGTAAGTTTGAAACCGCCGGTGAGAACTGTAAACAGAATCCCGAGCGGCAGCATGATCACAATGACCTTGCCCATGGTTGCGCCGTCAATCTGAAGCGCACAAAACGCGCCGAAAGAAGCACCCGCCATGGCGGAGAGCACGCCGACAGGAACGATCTTCTTCAAAATTAGGTTGCTTCGCCAAAAAGTCCAAAGCGCCACAACGGAGCCGATACTTGTCGCTAGCTTTCCTGTTCCGAGCGCCATGTGCGGCGGCATCCCAATCAGCAGAAGCGAGGGAGCCGTCACAAATCCGGCGCCGCCTGCAATTGAGTCAATAAATCCTGCAACGAAGAACGCAACGATACAAAATATCAACACGCCAAATGTTATTTCCATGGGATCAGCCGTATTGTTATTTTTTATTGATGAGAGAATGAGTTTAACCGAGTTAAGACGGATTAATCCGTTTTACGACTTGCCTTTCTAGGCAGAAAACATGGGTAATTCAAAGTTGCGTAATAGACTTCAGTTTTCCTCAGTTTGAGTGATTTGTCCGTTTTGGACTTCCTTTTTAGTTTAATTTGCTCAAATAAACGAAGAGATTTAGATTACAAATGACAAATGAGCTTGATCCGAAAACCCCTGTTTTAAAGGGCGTTGTAACGGAAGTATTGGATAACGGAAACGCAGGGAAAATCAACTGCGGACACGGCAACATCTACACCTTTGTATCCGACCAGCTGAAAACGGGCTACCTACCCGTATTAAAAGACGTTGTTGAGTTTAATTTGATTGAGGATCAGCCTTTTGCTATTCGACTGTTTCATCGCTCCCAAGCCCTCCACGATTCCAGTAGCAGCAGTGCCAGCCTTGATCTTCGCATGAAATGTCCGCACTGCGGAAAACCAATCCTGCCTAAAGCTGAATTCAAAGAAGGCCGCCTCATCGCTACGCACTGTCCCGAATGCAATGCCGAACTGGACAAGATTGAACGTCCGCCAAAGACGACGTTCTTCACATGGCTCATTGCCATTTTGGCCGCGCTGATTGTCGGCATTGTGGTTTACGGAATTTTTGAGCCTAACTTCTAAACCAAAGCGGCTGAACCTTTCGACTCAACCGCTTTCAACTAAAACTAATCGGGATCCTCCTTGGTGATCGGCAGTTTGGTCACCAATATCTGGTCGATTCGATTCATTTCCATGTCGATCACTTCGAAGCGATAGCCTGAGTATTCCACCTTATCCGTTAACTTCGGAATCTTGCGAAGCATATACATCATGAAGCCGGCAATGGTTTCATAGGTCTCTTCTTCCGGCATCTTCTCTATTTCAAAGGTCCGCTCCACATCCTCAATCGGAGTTGAACCGTCCAACAGCCACGTACCGTCATCACGCTGAACAATGTATGAGTTCTCCTCTGTTTGAACGAGGCTACCCATCACTGTACTCATGACGTCGCCTAACGTAATGATGCCGACCGTTAAAGCATATTCATTGACAACCGCGGCAAAGTCCCTGCCCTGCTTCTTAAACGTATCGAGTGCTTCAGATAAAGAAAGAGAATCCGGAATCATCGGAATAGTTTTAACCAGACCCTTTTCCTTCAAAGAAAATTTGTCATTTTCCAGGGCTTTGCAAAGCAAGTTCTTGGAGTCAACGTAACCTAACACTCGGTCAATTGTCGAATCGCAAACCAGATATTTACTATGCGGATTGCTTTCGATTAATGGGCGAATCTTCTCAAAGGTATCGCTGATTTTGAAATAAGTAACCGAATCTCGAGGAGTCATGGCGCTCGTAACTAAACGATCTTCGAGAGACATCACGTTTTCGATCGCTTCCTGCTCACTGCTGTCCAAAAGGCCGGCTTCTGTTCCGGCACCGACAGTAGCAAGAATATCCTCGCTGGTAATCGTGGTTTCATTCTTTGTCGGCAATCCCATGAGTTTAAGGATGCCGTTGCTCATCTCTGTTAACAGCCAAACGAACGGTTTGAAGAGCCAAATTAAAAACATCATCGAACCGATGAGCATCAAGGCCAAAGAAACAGGCTTATTTAAACCGATACGTTTGGGAATCAAGTCTGCAAACAGCACGAAAACCATCGTAATCGTAAAGAAAGAGCAGAAGAACCCTAAGGAAGAAGCCAGTTCAGGAGAACAGAAATAAAGGAACAGCTCCTCAAAGAACGGAGAAAAAAGCGTCTCACCGATAATACCACCCAAGATGGCAATGGCATTTAGGCCAATTTGAATCACTGAGAAGAACGGACCTGGTTTAACTTGAAGATCCAGCACTTTTTGTGCTCGTTTATCCCCCGCATCTAATGCTTGATGCAATTTAACTTTAGGAGATGCGGCTAGCGAAATCTCTGCCATAGAGAAATAACCGCTGAAAAGAATGAGAACAACAATGGCGATAATTCTAGTTGTTAGGTCCATTTCCATGGCTCGAACCCTCGAGGAAACAATACAATCTTTCCAATATATACAAAGGACGCTGTCAAGGGGTTGAATTTGATTTATTTTGAGATTTTACAACGAAGCGATCCAACCAAAACCAAAGTAGAATTACTTAGTTTGCTAATTGAATGTACACAAGGAAACCTTACCTTTTGAAAAGTTCAATTGAATCGCTTCAAATTAAAAAGGAAAAAATCTAAGACCTTACCCTCTCTTCAGAACAGGAAAAGCTAGGTAATTTCTAAGCTTCTGACAATCATTTTCCTCGAGCGGAGAACTCTCCAGCATTACCTTCATGCAGGGTAAGTCCGAACCATCCCCGCTTGCGCGGGGAACTCCTGAATAAACAGTTGAACGTATATACATTACGCGGTTCATCCCCGCTTACGCGGGGAACTCAGACGTGCAATCTCAGGTGCGTCCATGTTTGCCGGTTCATCCCCGCTTACGCGGGGAACTCGGATCGACTCGGGACAAAATGACCGGTTCAATCGGTTCATCCCCGCTTACGCGGGGAACTCGTGTTCAAACGCGCCGGTCTCGGCAACGATACCGGTTCATCCCCGCTTACGCGGGGAACTCACTAGCAGGGGATTACCTTTCATGGTGGTGATCGGTTCATCCCCGCTTACGCGGGGAACTCTCGCGTTCGACGACGCCTCCTACAGTGCTGCTCGGTCCATCCCCGCTTACGCGGGGAACTCAGCGCAGGGAAAAGCCCGCAATTTGCTTCGATCGGTTCATCCCCGCTTACGCGGGGAACTCGCTGTAGTAACAGCTCAACGCATCGTGAAGAGCGGTTCATCCCCGCTTACGCGGGGAACTCGTGAAAATTCAAGCCCTCACGAATTTCACGGCCGGTTCATCCCCGCTTACGCGGGGAACTCAGTTCTTCCGGCGGTCTGTATGCGTGATAGATCGGTTCATCCCCGCTTACGCGGGGAACTCGAATGATCATTTTCGCCCACTCAGGAATTTCGAGGTTCATCCCCGCTTACGCGGGGAACTCCCGGCGCCAATTCGTCAAACGTCTAAACATCTCGGTTCATCCCCGCTTACGCGGGGAACTCTAACCACAAGGATGCGTCCCGAGAGATAAAACCGGTTCATCCCCGCTTACGCGGGGAACTCGAATGTAAACCTTTTTACGGCCTCGACTTCGGCGGTTCATCCCCGCTTACGCGGGGAACTCGAAGATTTCACGGTTACTAAGTCAGGGTGTCGCGGTTCATCCCCGCTTACGCGGGGAACTCTACTTCTCGACATTATGTTTAATGCAATCTTCCGGTTCATCCCCGCTTACGCGGGGAACTCCATGAGCCGATGCGTGCCCAAAATCCACAAATCGGTTCATCCCCGCTTACGCGGGGAACTCGCTTTTTGGTTGATTTTGCCCATTGCTATCTCCGGTTCATCCCCGCTTACGCGGGGAACTCACTCCTCCAGGACATTCTTTATTAGCAATGATCGGTTCATCCCCGCTTACGCGGGGAACTCACTTAAAATGGTTACAACATTACACTAATCGGCTTACCGCTAAGCTTTTAAAGAACATTTCTAAACAAGAACAAAGCTACTAAAGATACTATCAGTTTTCTCTGAAATACCGAAGCCTGCGTAGAGAGGAGAAAATGTGTTAACGGGGCATTAAGTAGAAAAATGGCGGAAGGAGAGGGATTTGAACCCTCGATACGGTATAACCGTATACCGGATTTCGAGTCCGGCGCATTCGACCACTCTGCCATCCTTCCGTTGGAAGGAGGGATTCTATCAGAATTATTTAAAGTTGGGATGCTCACAAATTTTCTGAGACCTATTTGCGTCACACCAACCAATCCCATAGCTGCCAAGAAATTCTTTCTTCGAAATCTGCTAGATTTTTCCACTAAAAAATTAATTGATGCCCTCCTCTGCTCTTATCTTTTTTATATTTTCTCGAGGCGACAAACCAAAATAGTCTTTGTACTCACGAGTGAAAAATTTCGGATCCTCGAATCCAACCTCATATGAAGCCTGGGTGACCGAAAGATTTTTAAGTAGCATCAAGCGGTGAGCCTCTTGAAGCCTCAGCTCCTTCTGAAATCTCAGCGGACTGACAGTCATAACTTCTTTAAATTTCCGATGGAAGGTGGATCGGCCCATAAATACCTTTTTAGCCAAATCATCAATTGCAAGCGGCTCTTTGAAATTAATTTTTATCCAGTCAACAGCCCGGGCGATTTGATATTCAGAAGTTCTAAGACTGTTGAAACGAATAACAGAATAACCCAAAGGCCCGGTCAGAACACGATAAAAAATCTCCCGTTTAAGAATCGGACCTAAAATCCTACCCTCTTCTGGGTTATTCATAGTATTGCAAAGACGAACAAGTGCACCCTGCATCTCCACGCTCATCGGAACGCAGGAAGCAGCTTTCGCTGGTTCGGCGCTTTGTGGCTTTAAGCCCATTTCATAAGCAATTGAAGTTATGACTTCTGCCTCCAAATCGATAGACAAGGCCAAATACGGCTCCTCCGAAGTTACACCTACAATTCCGCTAGTCACCGGGGCCGTAAGAACCGTCAAAAAATAATCTAGAGGACTGAAGATTTTCTCCGCTGAACCGAATTTGATGAGTTTCGTACCAGACAGGATAAAAATCATCATAGGTTGATAAATATGCGGTTTAGGAACCTTGTTACGTTCAGAGCGATGAACCCAAACGCCCGGGACAGAAGTTTCATAGTTACCTTCTTTCGAGTAGATGTCCAAAAGTTTTTGAACCAACGCCTCTCGAGTTTCTTCCATTTCATCGCTCCAATCAGACTCACGAATTTGATGCGTTTATTTTTCCAGCGGAATAGTCACTGGGGAAACAGAACGTTTGGGGGCAAGATGAGGGTCGTCGTTCTTGTCCAGACCCTTCTCTGCCAGCCATTCCTCAGTAATTTTAAGAATTTCCTTGTTGTTCAGGTCAGAAAACAACGCATGGGTATTCCCCTTGATGCCGATCTCCGGTAAGTGGATAAGTTTGGCGTCGCCGCCGTATTTATTAATTAGGTTCACGAATTGTCGTGCATTAAACAAGGCCCAGCGCCAAACTTCTTCGTTAAATACCTTGCTCGATTTTGTTGAAATATTATCTCCAAAGATTATAAAAATCGGCATTTTTGTGAGCTTCAGAAATTCTTGTTTTGAAACCCTGACGGGGTTGAGTCTCTGCTGAACAAGAGGAATTTCCGAATTCATTTCTTTAACTTTTTCGCCTTCCGGGTAAACCACTTGTCCAGGTTCATAGGCAACAACCGCTTTAACCAAGTCCGGGGATTTCATCGCGCCATACCAACCAATTTGGCCCGCGTAACTATGGGTCCCGACGACAGCAGGACCTGTACGCTTCAAAAGGTCTCTCATAGCCTCGCCAAGTTTCCATCCGTATGCCTCTGTCGGAGGGAGCGCACCGGTATCGGGTGTCTGCATCCTCATGAATTGGTTAATGGTTTCACCATCCAGCAGCATCTGCATGTTGGGGTTTGCCGTCGCGGGTTTTGGTGGAACCCAGCGCCCTAATCTAAAAGCGTTCCAAACACCGGCTTCACTCGTTACGGTCGGAATTTCACTTTTTGCTTCTGTTGCTTCAGTTCTTCCAGCTCTGCCTCGGCGAGGTTGGTCAACGATATATGTTGCCCATCCGTCTCTCGGCAAAAGTGTCTGGAAGCCTTCTCTGCCGTCAGGCGTAGTCTCGAAACTGCGGCCCGATTGGCCAATGCCATGCCAAAGGATAATGGGATAATTTTTTGCATTAACGGGAATTACATACTGTGCATATCCATGGTCGCCATGGAAAGTTAAACCATTGGGCTTGTGAGAAACAGTCCCGCCAAAGGCCAAGCCTCCCAACTGATTTAACACAAGAGGTTTAGTTTGAGTCTGAGGTTCGTCAAGAGCAAAAGCCGAGCCTTGCAGAAGGAAACAAGCTGAAATGACAGCCGATAACAAAGCGCGTTTGGTTTTCATTTATCTCTCCTTTAAGAACACTTTCTGTGTGGAAAAATTCTAAAAAACCTTGAACTTTTTCATTTCTCTCATTTTCTATAAAAGGTGGATTTTTCTCTCTGTTTGAGTCAAATCTGAGAAATCAAAACCTCTGAGTAAAAGATATGAAGCCTTTTATTCCTGACGAATTAGAATGGTGATAAAGGCTGCCGCGGATGGAGCAAGGAATGAAAGTCATAGATTTAAGTCACGCTATAAACGAGCGCATGCCGGTTTTTCCAGGATCAGAAAAACCGCAGTTAACAACCGTAGCTACCTATGAAAAGGACGGCTATCACGAAACGCTCATTCGTATGTACTCGCATGTAGGAACACATATTGATCCTCCGGCTCATGTCTACGAAAAAGGTCTCACTCTTGACGCATTGCCTCTGACGCAGTTCATCGGTCAGGCGCTTGTCATCGACTGTAGACATCGGAAATCCGAAAAACCTATAACAATGAAAGAGGTCAATGAGGCCAGAGAAGACGCTGAGACTGCGGACTTCCTTTTATTTAATACCGGCTGGGATAAGTTTTGGGGATCCGAAGAATATTTTGGTGACTACCCCTGCATCGATGATGATGTTCTTGATTTTATTCTGCTAGGTAACTACAAAGGTATCGGCTTCGACGTCATGGGTATTGACCCGATATCAGACCTTAGCCTGCATCGCCACAAAAAGCTCTTCAAAAACAAATACATTATCAATATTGAGAACTTAGCCAATTTGGATCAATGCGGCAGTGGCCTATTCAATTTTTCTTGCTTTCCTCTCAAACTCGAAAACGCTGACGGCGCACCGACAAGGGCTGTCGCCTGGTGGGAGTAACAATCTGCTCTTCTAAAAAACGACTAGCTCTTCGCAAGCTGTTCGCCGACCATTCTGCCGAGGGCCAGCGCTCCGGCCAAGGAGCATCCTCCGATATATGAGGTTCCGTGCAAACCGCCGACAACTTCTCCGGCAGCAAATAACTTGCTTATAGGTTCGCCGTATTCATTAAGCACCTGCATTTGCCGGTTAACCTTCAGTCCTCCGATAGTAATCCCGACGACCGGCGTGCATTTGAACAGATAAAAAGGTCCTGATAAAAACTGCCCTTTCATGAACTTCCGTCCGAATTCCCCATCATTTCCTGAAGCAACTGAACGGTTGTAAGCATCGATCGTATTTTTCAGCGCGTCGAAACTGCACCCCATTTCCGAGGCGCATTCTTCAAGAGAGTTAACCCTGTTAATAAAGTGGCCGCCTTCTTCTTTTTCCTGATTGAATTTCGTTCGGTCCCAGCCGATGACTTGTATCGGATCGTTTTTCATAAAGTCCGAAAGCTGAGCTTCGGTCGCTAATTGATAGACGGTTCTTTCATGATGAGAAGTCAGGAATTGGGCAACCTTCGTAGAATTTTGGTCGTCATTAATAAACCGTTTACCGGCTTTATTCAAAGTAATCGAACCGTATAGGTTCATGACATGCCCGCGGAAAATCAATCCTCTCCTCGTCTCTTCGTCCAGCGGAAAGCCGTATGCGTAAGCGCCCATATAATCCAACAGGTGTGTCGCAGCGCCTATGCGAGTTGCCATATCCAGCCCTTCTCCTCTGCTCGAGGGAGAGGCAAATGTCGGCAGTCCCGCAAACTTCGGAATATCTCTGTCCACACGATTGACATCGCCGGCAAACCCACCTGTACATAAGATCACGCCTTTTTGTGCAAGAAGATTGCCGTAGCTTCTGCCTCTTTTATATTGGACGCCGAGAACTTCATTGCCTTTTTCCGTGATCAGTTCGATAGCCTTAGTGTTGAACCAAATCTCAACTCCTAAACGTATGGCTTCCGAGAAAAGCACTTCAACGTATCTTGCTCCGGTTGCCAAATCGCAGCCGTGCATTCTTTTCACACGGAAGGCAATGTTCGTCGACGGCGTCAGCTCCACACCCTTTTCCGTCAGCCAATCTAAAGCCGGTGCCGCGTTTTTTACGTAATTAGCTACCAGCGCCTTATCGTTCTCGTAGTTTCCTTGTCTGAGAATTTCCTCCGTAAACTCTTCCTTTCCGTCAATGTCCTGAATACCGTGCTTCAGCTGCGCCAGTGTGCCGGACGCGTTCACGCTGCCGGCAGAATAAGAAGTAGAGCTAAAGAAAGGCGACGGATTTTTTTCGATCAAAACCACTCTTCCGGCGCCGTTTTCCTTTGCTGCCACGGCTGCAAACAGTCCGGCCGCACCCGCACCGATAATGACGATTTCGGCCGTTTCGGTCTTTTCAATAGGCTTAGCGTTCACTAAAGACGACAAGACGAACGGCAGAGGACTGAGCAATAAAGTTCTTCTTTTCATTTTCAATCCTGGGAAAGTTCTGCGCCGCAAATAATGGAAGAAAGTTCAACGACAGAATGGACGTTTAACTGAGAATAAATGAACTGGCAATGCGCTTCGACGGTTTTCAGATTGATATTTAGCCGTTCGGCAACCTCTCTCTTCAGCAACCCTTTAGAAATCAACTTTGCGATTTCTTGCCGTCGCGGAGAAAGCTTGAGGAACAGCTTCTTAGCCTCTTCCGGTTCCATGCCGGCTTTCCTCGTAACTCTGTCCTTCTTAAGAATGTCGGATAAAAGCTGGCAAAGTTTCTGACTGTCGACCGGTTTTTCTAGGAAGTCGAGACTCCCCTTCTTCATAGCCTCCACCGTAGATGGAATATCGCCGTGCGCCGAAAGAAAAACCACGGGCACGCGGTATTCGCGCTCTCTCATAATCGTGAGAAGCGTTAACCCGTCCATTTCCGGCATCTGAAGATCCAAAATAGCGCACCCGGGAACAGAGGGTTCATCGTTCACCAAAAAGTCTCTTCCGCTCGGATAGTCTCGAACTTCGTAGCCGGCGGCTTCTAGAAGAAAACGCAGTGCTCTTCTCTGATCTTCATCGTCATCCACGAGACGAATGATTTCTTTTTCAATTTTTCTGTTCATGGGTATCTAAGGGAAAAGTAATCTTTACAAGAAGGCCGCGGTCTTTGGAAGGAACAAAGTCGATCCTCCCTTTGGCGTTAGAGACAATCTCGGACACAATCACAAGGCCCATTCCTGTCCCGTTCTTCTTAGTGGTTTCAAAGCCTCTTTTAATTTTTATCAATGCTTCTTCCGAAAGTTTGGGACCGTTGTCTTTGACGGTTAAAATCACCTCAGAAGTTTCTTTATTGATACTAACGTTCACCTCAATTCTGGCGTTTGCTGTCTTAACTAACGCTTCGTTGGCATTTCTCAAGAGGTTCAGCACCAGCAGCTCCAACTCAAACGGATCGATCTTTATCCAGGCAGCTTCCGAAGGTTTAAATTCCACGACGGAAGGGCACTGACTGCTAAGCAGAAAAACATCTATCGCTTTTCTAACGCTCTGATTTAACTCGGTCGCCACCGGCCGGCTTCCGAATTTTGCAAAATCCCGAACCTTTTTAATAATCTCGTCGGCACCCTGGGTCTTTTTGTGAATTTGATAAACGATATCCGAAATCTGACCTTGCTCCATGGGGCCCTTCTCTAGTCTCATTAACAGCCCCTGCGAATAGCAGCTGATCGTGTTAAGCGGTTGTCTCAACTCATGTGAGATAAGGCTGGAAATATGAGACACGATGCCCATACGGTGATAAATCTCATTGTCTCTTCTGACAAGCTCGAATTCTTTCTTGTACTTTGAAAGTCTCAAGAGACTTTGAGACAGCTGTCTGGTTCGTATCTTGATCAGACGATTCGCAATGCAGCTGTACAAAATCACGCCCGTAAGGAATGCACCGAAAAGAATGATGAATGGGAAATACTCTTCGAAGAATCTTCTCAGCGTCCACTCGCGCAAGTAGGAATACTGCTCTACTTTAAGATTTTTCAGCAGCTTATCCACACCATCGAACTGAGTTGACACAGACCACCACGCTCCGTCACTGCTTTTAGGCTGAGTGAGAAGTGTTGCCGCAATGTCTGTCGCCTGCTTCATGGAGATATTCGGCGTGATCAGCACGGACCAATTAGGATAAAGAGTCGTTGAAACCGTACACGGCAGCTCGGACGAGCGTAAGGGGTTGAGAACCTTTATTTCACGGTACAAAGAAGGGTATTCAACGACATGCTGTTCTAAGAAACAGGCCGGAAGGAGTGCCGCGTCAGCTTTTCCCTGAACGACTTCCTTTACGAGCTCAGAACTTTTTCCAGTATTGTCTAAGAGGAAGGTTTTAAATTTTTCGCTATCGAGCTTCAGCGTTTCGAACTCTCCGAGTATGTAATAAAGAACATCGCAATGCCTGTTCTTTTCCATCGCTACTTTGGGTTCTTTGAGATTTATCCGCTGGTTCAGAGATGAAATTTCACTATCTCTTTTAACGATTAAGGCTGCTCCGTCTGCACGATTCGGATTTGGATTCCAATCGCTGTGAACCGTTGCCAGATCTCTGACACCGTAAGGAAGAAGCGCTCGGTAAAGAACGCTGTTGCAGAAAACAAGTTCAACACGCCCTTCTTTTAACTTGGTTTTTATCGTTTCAGGGCTGTCTGTTGAAATCTCGACTTTTGTTTTTGCACCTAAAGTTTTCTCTAAAGCGCCCTCTAGGTTCTCAATAATGCTTTCATGAAAAAGATGCTCGTCAGACTGCATGACGGATACCCGAAAAACCGGTGAGGAATCCTTAGCTGCACAGACACAGGTAGCTGCGAGCACTATGAATACTGCTAACAAAAACTTTTTCGGACGCATAAAAACAAACGAAACACCTTACCCTCAAAATTTTAGATAAGGTGTTTCGGACTTCCTAGCGGGAAAAACTACTTACTTGCTGCGGCTTTCTTGCCTGCAAC
>ERZ894236.1895-NODE-1895-length-11950-cov-80.9837_pt1 | contig 11950 bp, 11 predicted proteins | sample MGYA00380297_ERZ894236 | MGnify/ENA primary metagenome ERZ894236 (study PRJEB32331, sample SAMN06328420) | human gut metagenome | biome: human gut microbiome; feature: stool | host: Homo sapiens | collected 2014-08-04 ... | reverse complement strand
GTAGAGCACTTGACTTTTAATCAAGTTGTCCGGGGTTCGAATCCCCGCACGCTCACTGTAGAACAAGCAGGACTGCTTGTTTTATTTTTTCTAAAATTGTATATGCGGATGTGGCGGAATTGGCAGACGCGCTGGTTTTAGGGTCCAGTGGGCATCCCGTGCAGGTTCAAGTCCTGTCATCCGCAGACTGATGAAGAAGCCTTGGTGTTCAGGGCTTTTTTATTTTGCAAAATTTGGATCAGAAAAACGGAGCCGCCATTGCAGCTCCGTTCTCTTCTTATTTTCGATATGCAAATTTGGGAACACCATTTTCAACAGGGACTTTCACTTCTCCCTGGATCAGCGGACGTGCATAACGGATGAAGTCTTCTGTTATATCCGAACCATCTTCGGAGATCCATGCAGTCGGTACACATTTTTCCTGATTACAAATGACATTCACATCTTTCAGAACATAATCAATCTGATAATCTTCTCCCTCGAGACGCTGGAAAGCGACCATATTTCCGGTTGCTCCATTTAAGGCAGCTTTTACGCCGTAGGCGCCGGAGGCAATGGCTTCTTTTTGATCGGTACCGGAGAGCATGGCGGAAGAGCAGCGTTGGCATACATTCAGCTCAACAGAGCGGACTTTCACGCCCAGACGTTCTTTCACAAGATTTTCCAGGTATTTTCCGGATCCGGTTAACATCTTATGACCGAAGGTATCTGTTCCTACGTCATTGGAATATTCACAGATAAAAGTTCCTTCTTTGTCATGGATTCCCTCAGAGATACAAACCACCAGATTTGGGGTTGTCTCCAGAGCGTTTCTGACTTTTTCGATAAAGGCATCCTGATCAAAATCTGTTTCCGGAAGATAGATCAGGACCGGGTTGTCATGTTCAAATTTTCTGGCAAGTGCGCTGGCAGCAGTCAGCCATCCTGCATGGCGTCCCATGATCTCTACGATCGTGACGGACTTTTTATTGTCATAGACAGAAGCATCGATGGCAATCTCACGGACAGTAGAGGCTACGTATTTTGCAGCACTTCCGAATCCTGGAGTATGGTCTGTTTCTACCAGGTCGTTGTCGATGGTTTTGGGAATGCCGATGATGCGGATATCGCTTCCGATACTTTCTGCATAGCGGGAGAGTTTGCTGACGGTATCCATGGAGTCATTTCCCCCGATGTAGAAGAAATAACCGATGTGATATTCTTCAAATCTGGAAAATAACTGAGGATAGACAGGATCACTTAAATCTTCCGGAAGCTTATAGCGGCAGGAGCCGAGATAAGAACCCGGAGTTGTGCGGATCAGCTCCAGTTCTCCGGAAGCTTCTAATGGTGACATATCCATGAGCTGGTTATTTAAAAATCCTTCAATCCCATTGATCATTCCATATACCGTACCGATGGCGTCTTCACGGTTTAAAGCTTCGTACACAGTGCCATAAAGGCTTGCATTGATGACGGCAGTCGGTCCTCCGGACTGTCCTACAACTGCATTTTTTTTCATAATGTTCCTCCAATTGAATCATGATTTTATAAAATTGAGTAAGCAAAAATAAGTGCTCTGCTTATTACTATAAAGGAAGAAACTGTATTTTACAATAAAATGGTTGGAAAAACAGGAAAAGTAAAGTATAATTGCTGTATTGAAGAAAAGGAGTGTAGACATGAAATATCTATCTTTTGCAATTCCGTGTTATAATTCAGAAGCTTATATGGAAAAGGCGATTCAGTCGATCCTGCCGGGAGGAGAAGATGTGGAGATTATCGTAGTCAATGATGGATCTTCGGATAAGACCAGTGAGATTGCAAAAAAATATGAAGCGATGTATCCTGGGATCGTCAAGGCAGTTGACAAAGAGAATGGCGGACACGGTGATGCAGTTAATACCGGGCTTGCACATGCCACAGGGGCTTATTTTAAAGTAGTAGACAGTGATGACTGGGTGGATGAGGAGTCCTTATTAAAATTGTTGGCAGCGATCAAAGGATTTGTGGATGGGGAATCCAAAGTGGATATGATCATTTCCAACTATGTATATGAAAAAGTTGGGATGACTCATAAAAAAGTGATTCATTATCGAAATGTTCTTCCACAGAATCAGATATTCCGATGGGATGATATCGGAAGCTTCCATCTAGATCAGTATATTCTGATGCATTCTGTGATCTATCGGACAGAGATGTTGAGGCTGTGCCAGTTGAGATTGCCGAAGCATACTTTTTATGTGGATAATATTTATGTATACTATCCGCTTCCACATGTGCGGACGCTGTACTATATGGATGTGGATTTTTATCGTTATTTTATCGGACGGGAAGATCAGTCTGTTAATGAAAAGGTGATGATCAGCCGGATCGATCAGCAGATTTACGTGACGAAATCCATGATCTCGATGTACGAACTGCGGATGGTAGAAAGTAAAAAGCTTCGTAAGTATATGATCAATTATCTTGCGATTATGATGACGGTTTCTTCGATTTTGTGTATTCGTTCGAAGGTTAATGAGAATCTGATCAAAAAGAAAGAGCTGTGGAAATACCTGAAGAAGAAAGATTACAAGACCTATATGAAGATCCGATATGGAATTTTGGGACAGACCATGAACCTTCCAGGAAAATCAGGAAGAAAAGTGTCTTCTATGGCATACAGCGTTGCAAGAAGACTGATCGGATTCAACTGATTTTAGAAAAATAAAAAAGAAAGCATATTTTGCCAGTCAGGATACATACTACTTCTTATGAAGTGAAAAGGAGAATGTATCATGACTGGTAATTTTTTTGAAAGTGAGACAAGGGAAAATTTAATGAGAGCATTTGCCGGAGAGAGTCAGGCGAGAAACCGATATACGATTGCGGCAGAAAAAGCCAGGGAGAAGGGAATGTATTCTATTGCAGATATATTTTTGTATACCGCAGAGCAGGAACGTGCCCACGCCGGGCGTTTTTATGATCTGTTAAAAGAATTTACGGGTAGTACAATACAGATTGACGGGTCATATCCGGTAGATCAGCAAGATACAATGGAGGAACTTTTACGAGCGGCAGAACACAATGAAAGAGAAGAATTTGAGGATGTGTATCCTTCGTTTGGAAATATGGCGAAAGAAGAAGGGTTTTTAGAGGCGGCATCTGCATTTTTCCAGATTGCGGAAATTGAGCATACGCATCAGGAACGGTTTGGAGAAATTGCGAAAATGCTGGAAGACGGCACTTATTATATGCGAGGAGAGCAGGGAAGATGGATCTGTACAAATTGTGGATATATTCATGACGGAAAACAGGCGCCGTCAGTATGTCCGGTATGCAGGCATGAAAAAGGATATTTTCTTCCTTATGAGTATGCGCCGTATAAAGGAGCGGAAAATCGATGAGTCAAAAAATAGAAAATCTGTTGAATCTGGCGTTGGATGCAACGGCACAAGAGCGGGAAAAATCTCTGGAGCTGGAAGTCGGTTATCAGCCGTTAGAGAGAGAATGGGATTTGATCATCAAATATTCGGGAGATTTGGAGGCGGTTCGTGGAATCGCCTCTTCTGTTACGGAATTGCTAAATGAGTATGCGATTCTGACAATGCCGGAATCTAAAATGGAACAGTTGACCCGTATTCCACAGGTGGAGTATATCGAGAAACCAAAGCGTTTGTTTTTTGAGGCGGCAAATGGAAAACGGGCGTCCTGTATCCCACAAGTACAGACCAATCCTTTGAACTTATCTGGGCGAGGTGTTTTGGTAGCCGTGATCGACAGTGGGATTGATTATGCCAATCCGGATTTCAGAAATGAGGATGGAACGACCAGGATTCGTGCGCTATGGGATCAGAGTATTTCCGGAAATCCGCCGGAAGGATATTCTCTGGGAACAGAATATACCCGTGAGCAGATCAATACAGCGCTATTAGAGCCGGAAAGAGCCAGGCAGGAGCAGATCGTGCCTAGCAGGGACGTATCAGGACATGGAACTTCAGTGGCAGCAATCGCAGCAGGAAATGGCAGGGGGAGTGTTGGAAGGATCTATGCAGGAGTGGCGCCTGAGAGTGAGCTTTTGATCGTGAAACTGGGACATCCAAGAAGAGAGGGATTTCCAAGGACGACCGAACTGATGCAGGGGGTGGATTATGTATTGAGAAAGGCATTGGAATATCGGATGCCGGTGGCTATCAACATCAGTTTTGGAAATACATATGGTTCTCATGAAGGAACTTCCCTGCTGGAACGCTATCTGGATGATATGTCGAATTACTGGAAGAGCGTGATCTGTGTGGGAAGCGGAAACGAGGGAACGTCTGCGGGGCATACTTCTGGGATTTTAAGAGAGAGGGAAGAACAAAGAGTAGAATTGGGAGTACAGCAGAGAGAGCCGGCATTGAATGTACAGATCTGGAAATCTTATGTGGATGAGGTGGAGATTTCTCTGATCAATCCATCCGGAATCCGGGTAGGTCCTGTTTCGGAGCGGCTCGGTACGCAGAGATTTCAAATCGGCGGTACGGAAATTCTTCTTTATTATGGAAAACCAAGCCCATACCAGACGAATCAGGAAATTTATTTTGATTTTATCCCGACAGGTTCTTATATCGACAGCGGAGTCTGGCAATTTGTGTTTATCCCACGAAAAATCGTGACCGGAGTTTATCAGATGTGGCTTCCCAGTCAGGGAGTGTTAAATCAGGGAACCGCTTTTTTGAATCCGGTGAGCAGCACGACGTTGACCATTCCTTCTACTGCCGCCAGAGTCGTGACCGTGGGGGCATACGATGCGCGAACCTTTTCTTATGCAGATTTTTCCGGCCGTGGCGCAGTGGAGAAAAATGCAGAAATGTGGATCCAGAAGCCCGACCTTGCGGCGCCGGGAGTCCGGGTGACAACAGCAAAAGCCGGGGGCGGTTACGCAGAATATACTGGAACTTCCTTTGCGGTGCCTTTTGTAACAGGAAGCGCAGCATTGTTGATGGAATGGGGGATTGTAAAGGGAAATGATCCGTATCTGTATGGGGAGAAAGTGAAGGCGTATTTCAGGAGAGGGGCGAGACATCTGCCGGGATATGAAAGGTGGCCGAATAATCAGTTGGGGTATGGGGTGCTGTGTACAGCACAAAGTATCCCTAAAATATGAAAAATGTAAAATTTTTGCAACTACTAACAGAGGGAACTGATATAATAAGTGTAGTGAATTCAGGTGATGATATAGAAGGAGGAAGCATGGAGAAATTAGTGGATAATAGTGTGAAAGAAAGTAGAGATCAGCTAATAAATGGCGCATTTAACTAAGCTGCCTAAAACAGCCAACTTTTTGAAGTGATATAGATTTGAAAATAAAATCAAGAAGCTATCGGTTCATCCAACGAGATTATTCCTTCTTGTTGCAATAGTTTTTTGGCTTGTTTGATAGCCTTGGCTTTTTGTTTGTCAACAAGAACCTGTGGCATATCGATTTTGTATAAATCGCTCGGATTCCATGTTTCACCAGTAGACAGCATCTGGTAGATTGCAGTGAGAATCATACGGGCAATTGCGATAATGGCTCTTTTTTTACCACGGCGTTTTACAAGGGATTCATATTTCTTTTTGTAGTAAGGAGACTTGTCAGATTTCACGGCTGCATGGGCACATTGTACCAATGCAGGTTTGAGGTAGACACCGGCACGTGTAATCCGAACAGATTTCTTCTTACCACCAGATTCATTGCTGCCAGGAGTAAGACCTGCCCAACAGCATAAACGCTTGGAACTGCAAAATTGAGACATATCAATACCTATTTCGGAGATGATGGTGATGGCACTATCATGTTTGACACCCGGAATAGTACAGAGTAACTGAACAGCATTTTCATAATCAGGATCAGAAGAAATCATATTTTCTATCATAGAATCAACATCATTGATTTCAGCTGTGATATAATCCATATGTGCGCGAATGAGGCGCATACGATATTTTTGGGAATCAGTCATCTGGTAGCCCTCAATGGATTCAATCACTGCATCTTCTTTAGACTTGAGGCGTTTAAGAAGTTTAGAAGCGATTTCTTCATGGTTGATGGACGTACCCGATTGTTCAAGCAGGTAGTCAATGATGGATGTGGATGACTTCCCAAAGATATCAGAAACAACAGAATCTAATGCAACATTGCAGACAGTGAGAGCATTCTGATATCGATTCTTTTCACTGGAACGGCAGGAAACGAGTTTATAACGATACCTTGTGTATTCTCTGAGAATACGAATCTTTTTACAAGGAATATAACTGCCGCGAACAAGTCCAAGACGGAACAAATCCCCAATTCACTTAGAATCTTTCGTATCGTCTTTATTACCTTTGACGGCTTTTACCCATTTAGGGTTGGCGATTGTAACATTGATGTCGTCTTCCAGAAGATTAAAGACAGGGATCCAGTATTTACCGGTAGATTCCATGCAGACGTCATAACAGTTGTTTTTAAGAAGCCAGTTCTTGAATTGTAAAATAGAGTTGTTGAAGGTAGAGAAACGTTTCTTTTGATAAGAAGGTTCAAAACCATTGGTAGTTTTAATAATTGTGGCGACGAGAAAAGATTTATGGACATCAACACCACAACAGGTTGGATAAGTAACGTTCATAAGTCGGACTCCTTTCGTAAAAGATAAGAAGCCATTGACTGAACTGCCACACAATTAAACGAAGGCGCTTAAACAATTCTTAGTGTACGGACTCGTAGTACCACTTATTTGTGCTTGAAAAGGCAGAACTTACACTGATTAAGATGCTGTCTAAAACGAGAAAGAATTTACAACTCCTCCTCCCGTGCTTTGTAGTATAGCTTCTTAAAACTATTTTACAGCACAGTGTAGAGAGTTGGAACACTTTCATTACTATTTGTGCCGCCAGCCGAAGGCGGCGGAATGGAGATTAAGATGATAAATAAAATTGAAAAATTACTTCAAGAGGCAAGAACACATGTTACAGTCGAAGTGAATAATACTCTTCTAAGAACATATATGGAAATTGGGAAACTGCTAGTTGAAGATATTAATTTGCATGAAAATGAAGAAAATTATCAAAATAAAACAATTTCTATGCTCTCAAAAGAACTTACCAGGAAATTTGGTAAAGGTTTTTCACGCGCTAATATTTGGAATATGATTACATTCTATAAAGAGTATGGTAGCGTTCAGACACTGTCTGAACGGTTAAGCTGGTCGCATTATTGTGAACTTTTGTTAATTTCCGACAAAGATAAACGTCACTTCTATGAAGTTGAATGTGCAAATTCTAGCTGGAGTGTCAGAGAATTAAGAAGGCAAATTGCGTCATCACTTTTTGAAAGACTTTTATTATCAGATGGTGAGGCAAATAAGCAGAAAGTATTAGAATTGGCATTAAAAGGTAATGAAATTGTAAAACCCCAGGATATTGTGAAAGATCCGTATGTATTTGAATTTTTAGGGATACCAGAAGATAAGCCGATGATGGAATCTGATTTGGAGGAAGCACTTGTCAGACAAATAGAAAAATTTTTATTAGAATTGGGAAAAGGTTTTATGTTTGTTGGAACTCAACAAAGAGTAACATTTGGAAATGTTCATTATTATGTTGATATGGTGTTTTACAATAAGATATTAAAATCATATATTTTGATTGAACTGAAAACGATTAAATTAATGCCAGAAGCAGTAGGACAGTTGAATATGTATCTCAATTACTATGCAGCAGAAGTTAATGATGAAGAGGATAACACGCCAATAGGATTAATTTTATGTACAGATAAGGGAAATGTAGATATGCAGTATGCACTTGGCGGTCTGAGTAATAATATTTTTGCATCAAAATATGTAACGTATATGCCAGATAAGGAACAACTGATTGCACAGGTAGAGGCGGTTTTATCTCTAAAAGATAAAGAGAAGAAAGTGAACAATATATGAAAAACTGGAAAAGCGAAATGTTTTTCTTGAGAGGAGAAGATGATGAACCTGAAATTGGATGAGCTGGCAAAAGAAGAGTTACAGGAAATTATAAAAAAGATAGCGAAGCGGCTGTCGAAAGAGCAGTATGAATATCTGCAGCATCTGATTACAGAATGCACAGAGAAAGAGAATACAGTCGATATCTCTCCTCAGAGTCTGATGTCCAAAACATTTGTTGATGAAAAAATGTTGCAGATTGAAGAATGGAAGCAGCAGATCGAGGACGGTAAATTATATCTGGATACAGAAGAATATGAGGACTACGGGGAAGATTACTGGGATAGAGAATGGATCATAGAGTATTATGATAATCAGCAGATCGGAGATAAGATTATGTTTATGATCAGATTTGCAAATGACTGTCTCAATGACAGGTACTATCAGGAAGCAAATGGTATTTACGAGTGGCTGTGGGAAATGGAAGTGAGTACGGATTATGAAGATGGGGAATTTGTGGATCTGGACACACTGGCGGAGAATGGGATTATTGCCACAGATATGAAACAACTGGCCTTACATACTTTATATGCGAATTATCAGGTATTGAAAAAAGAAAAAAGGGCAGAGATGCTTTATCTGTATTTCAATCATTATGCATTTAAAAATCTGCATATGGAAGAGGTATTTCATGTTGGAAGGGAAGTGCTGAAGGATCAGGAACAGTTCTGGGAGGATTGGATTGCTCTGCTGAAAGAGAAGCAGGGGGATATCGCAGGGCGGCTTTTAAAAGAGGCAGTCTTGTATTCTCAGGGAGTAGAAGGACTTGTCCATATCGCAGATGAAAGTGCGGCAGTACACCCTTCGTTGTATCTGGCAGCCATGGATGCGTATGGTAAAGCACAGGATTATGAAAAGATAGAAAAAACAGGAGAAAAAGTTCTTGAGAGGGTTAACGGACAATTAAAAATCAGAGCAGAGATATGTCTGAAAGCGGCATATGCTTCATTCCGTCTGGGGCATGAAGAAAAAATGATGAAGTTTTGCTGGGAGTGTTTCTGCTCAGATTCAACAGAGAAAAATTTTCTGCGTCTGTTTGGTACAAAGGAAATGGCAGCGCGATATGGGATGCGAGGAAAAGAGGTACTTAAAAACAGAATCAGAGAAAATGGGGGAAATGGTATAAGAAATACAGAACTGCGCCGGAATATCATAGATGGTTATAGCTATTATTTTCTTAGTTTTTATATGGGGGATTTTATATCTGTAAAATCAGCCTCTAAAAATCCGGCGGGTTCTCTGGGATGGAGTTCATCTTTTATTCGATACGGAATCCGGTTGTTTTTACTTTATCTATATAGCAAGTCTTTGCCATCTAAGGCAGCGGAGCGTATTGCTGATTATATTGGATTCCAGGAAATGCAAGATGCTGATTGTGTAATGGGATTTGAACAGGAAATAATAGAAGAGAGCCAGCTGCATAAGGTAAGTGTATTCTGGAATTATTTTCAGAGATGGAAGGCGTACTACCCGATGGAACAGGCAGAAAAGAAGCGTATTTTGTCTTGGGCGGAAAAAACGGTATATAGCAGAGCGGATGCAATCGTGTCAGGAAAGCATCGAAATCAATACGCAGAAGTTGCGGTTTTGCTGGCAATGGTAGGAGAAATCAAGGAAGATATGGGAACGGCGAGAGCAAAAGAAGAGATTTTTGCGGAGTATAAAAGAAAATATCCAAGACATTCTTCGTTTCAGAAAGAGATGAAATACTATTTTGATGTAAAGTGAAGATGTCGGGGAGTTTGTCTGGAAAGATATTTCATGAATTAAAAATGGAGAATAGAGTAAAATGGGAATGATTCAAAAAAAAGAAAACAAGGGACTGACATATTATGAGGTAATGCATGGAAACAGGAAAATAGCGGAGATTAACACAAGAGGAGAAGCTGTGATTCTGGCTCTTCAATTTTTTCCTTATGATCTTTATTTGGAGGAAGAAAGGGATTTTGACACATTGATCAATAATATGAATAACTTCTATTATTGGTGTGCTTCACGCGTGTTGTCTTTGGATCGTAAATATGCAAAAGAGATTTTAAACAGTATCGGAATGGCACAGGCAACGACGGATCGTGATCGTGCAAAAATTTCTTTATCATATCATTGCGTGTCATTAACGGATGTGTATTGGGTAAAAGAAAAAGGGGAAGATATCTCCTATGAGCAGTTGAACCTCTATGATAATTCATTGAATGAAGCAATTGTAGAATTATCATTGCGGGGAAAACCCATGACAGTTACCAATCAGGAGTTAGCGCCGGATTTGTCCACAAAAGGCTATTTTCCGAAAGCCTGGATCAGGAGAAAAAATGAGTTTATCCTTTTGAAAGACGGTGGAGATAATGCAGTAAAGAAAGAATTGGTTGCGAGCAGAGTGTGCCAGTGCTTTGATTTTAAACAGGTAGTGTACCGCGAAGGTTTTTATTGTGGGCAAAGAGTAACAGAGAGCAGTATCATAACCTCAAAGCGTTATTCCATTATTTCTAAAATGGCATTTGAAATATATGCACAAAATCATGATCTCGATGTATTAGAAGAGTGTATCAAAAAGGATCCAAAAACTTATTACGGAATGAATATTCTTGATTATCTGGTTGGCAATATAGATCGACATCCGGAGAATTGGGGATTTTTGGTGGACAATGAGACAAATGATTACATTTCCTTGTATCCGATCATGGATTTTAACCAGAGTTTTGGATGTTATGATACCTTAGAGGGGGCAAACTGTCAGACTGTTTATCCGGAAAGAAAAACCCAGCGTGAGGCTGCAATTGAAGCAGTTGGGCATATCGGGCTTCCTCAGATCAAAGAAATCGATCCTGATATTTTTGAGGATGAGACACAGTGGAAGGAAATGTTTTTTAGAAGACTGGAAGAGTTGAAGCGGTATCAGACAGGAAGAAAGCGGGGAGAGAAAATATATGGTTGACTGGAAAAAAATTCCCAAAATAGATGCGCATATTCATCTAACGCCTAAAGATGTCATAGCAGCCAACATTGATTATGATGGAAGATTTATTGTAAATGGCTCTATAGATGATTATGAAAGTATGATGAAAAAATATAATATTGAATGCGCGGTTATTATGCCCTTTAATGATCCATATATGCTTTCTATGGAATTTACGGCAGAAGCAGTGAATAAGAATATGAAAAATATGATATGCGATAAGGAAGGCGGATTTTATTGCTTTGCCGATCTTGATATCAAGAAAGATATAGAGGATATGTTGTCGGAATTAGAGCAAGTACTGATGCAAAAAGAATTTATTGGTATTAAACTGCATCCAAGTAATACGGGATATCCGATTGATGGAGATTATTACGAACAAATTATAAAATATGCGAATGACCATAAAATTCTGATAGAAATCCATTCCTATCCAAGAGAGAACTTATGGGACGATGTATGTTCCCCTGCAAGAATCAGGAAAGCAGTGGAGAAATATCCAGATCTTAGATTGTCGATTGCTCATTTGGGTGGATTTCAATATGAAGAATTATACGGATTAAATGCATATTTTAATTTATCAGCCGTGCTGCCAGATTTAGCAGACAGGATGGGAATAAAAAATACAAATAAAATGTTACGTTCTCTTGGTGTTGAAAACTTAGTTTTTGCGACAGATTATCCTGACAGCAGGAGTATACAGGCAACCGAAATTTACGATACATATTGTGATATTTTAGAACAAATGGATTTTACACAAGAGGAGGCAGAAAATATTTGTAAATATAATGCCTTACGAATGTTTGGATGGCAAAGCATTTGAAGCTGTAGGGGAAGAAGCCGGAAGTCAGAAATGAGTTCCGGTTTCTTTTCATCCCATCTCTGATGCTAAAAGCACTCTGTCAATATTGTTTCGATTTCTTTTGTATTTGGCGCATGGTACCCTCCTGGAAGTACAAGGGTTGCTTTTACAAGTTCTGGCAGCATTTCTTTTGTTGCTCCTAGTGTACTGTATTGTTGATATTTAACTAAATATTTATAGCTATTATAGCCGCTTCATGTT
>ERZ894236.1884-NODE-1884-length-12076-cov-30.8543_pt1 | contig 12076 bp, 10 predicted proteins | sample MGYA00380297_ERZ894236 | MGnify/ENA primary metagenome ERZ894236 (study PRJEB32331, sample SAMN06328420) | human gut metagenome | biome: human gut microbiome; feature: stool | host: Homo sapiens | collected 2014-08-04 ... | reverse complement strand
AACTGGTTTTTATCAAACGCACAATCTCTGGTACTGCTGGCAATCGTCGTGATTGGGCTTTACCTCGGATTCAAACGTGAATTTAGCAAGCTGATTGGCTTTCTGATTATCTCGCTGATTGCCGTTGGTCTGGTCTTCAATGCCGCTGGCGTGAAAGACATCCTGTTAGAGCTGTTCAACAAGATTATCGGAGCTTAATTATATAAAATAATTTCGGCAAATCTATGTTTTTCTGGTATAATTATATTAATATTATCGGAGGAGGATAGAAAAACATGGATAAAAAATATCAAGTATTTATTAGTTCTACTTACAATGATTTAGTTGAGGAAAGAAAGACTATCCTAAATTTACTTTTAATGGCAGATTGTATACCGGCAGGAATGGAAGCATTTGTTGCAACGGATGATGAGCAATTTAATGTTATCAAGAAAGTAATTGATTTATGCGATTACTATATTTTGGTTATAGGCGGAAGATATGGCTCCATCAACGAAAAAACAGGTAAGAGTTACACAGAAATGGAGTATGATTATGCTTTATCTCAAAATATTCCTGTATTGGTGTTTGCACTAGATGATTCTGTTGAACTTGCAGATAATAAAAAAGAAGATGATGTAATTAAGCAAGGAAAACTAGCCGAATTAAAAAGACGTGCTATGAGCAATAGGTTAGCCAGTGTATGGAAAGATACTGGGGACTTATCTGGAAAAGCTGCAATCTCTATCATGAGAGCTAAACAAGAAATCAGCAGACCAGGTTGGACACGGGGAGGCGATTATAATCAAACTGAACTTCTTAAACAGATAGTAGAATTGCAAAAGCAGAATGAAACATTGCAAAGACAGTTAGAAGAATATAAAATAACTGTCGATTCCGAAAGTAAAGAATTACCATTTTATGATTATAAAATCAAACTTCATTATACTGAACGTTGCTTAATATTTACATCTAGTACTGTAATTCATGAAAAAGATGTAGAAACAACGCTTGATGAATTATTTAAATTTATCTCTCTTCGTTTAACTGCAAGACATAGCTCTAAAGATTTTGTAGACGCTGTAAGTGCTTTTGTGAGTGGGTATTATGTAGATAGCCAACAGGCATTAGCGGTTAAAAATCAGTATACACAACTAGGCTTGATAGCAACAACAGTTAACAAAAATAATGAAGAGGTTATTGAACTAACCAAAAAAGGAATCGAAGTGATGAATAATCTAAATGCTTTTAAGTAATTGTTATAAGGCAACTGGCTTTTACAGTCAGTTGCTTTTTTATTTCAAAAGAAAGGATGTGACGCACTATCGAAGAAATGAGAATCTATATTGCCAACTTAGGCAAATACAACGAGGGTGAATTGGTCGGGGCATGGTTCACACCGCCCATTGATTTTGACGAAGTGAAAGAGCGTATCGGTTTGAATGATGAATACGAAGAATACGCTATCCATGACTATGAACTGCCCTTTGAAATCGACGAGTACACGCCTATTGAGGAAGTAAACCGCTTATGTGAAATGGTGGAGGACTTACCGGAGGATATACAGGCAGAGCTTCACGAACTGCAATCCTATTTCGGTGGTATCGAAGAATTGTGTGAGCATGAAGACGACATTATCCATTATCCCGACTGTGAGGACATGGCGGATGTGGCACGTTATTTCATTGAAGAAACAGGGGCTTTGGGCGAAGTTCCGGCAAACCTGCAAAACTACATTGACTATGAAGCCTACGGGCGTGACCTTGAAATCAGCGGCAGTTTTGTAGTCACGAACCACGGCGTATTTGAAGTCACTCGTTAAGAATCTGGCAGATCACAACCCGACAGGGCTGTTCTGGCAGATTCTTTGTTTTTCGGGGCGGCGTCCATGCTGCCCCACACTAATATATGAAAGGACTGATTACATGAAGAAAATCCGAAGCTATACAAGTATCTGGTCGGTGGAAAAGGTACTTTATTCCATCAATGATTTCAAGCTGCCGTTCCCCATCACGTTTACGCAAATGACGTGGTTTGTGGTATCGCTGTTTGCTGTCATGCTGCTTGGGAATGTGCCACCGCTGTCCATGATAGACGGGGCTTTCCTCAAATACTTTGGGATTCCCCTTGCGCTTACATGGTTCATGTGCCAGAAAACCTTTGATGGGAAGAAACCTTACGGCTTTCTGAAATCCATTATCGCCTATCTGGTGCGCCCGAAACTGACCTATGCAGGAAAGACCGTGAATCTGGGGAAAGACTATCCGGCAGAATCCATCATGGCAGTTAGGAGTGAAATTTATGGCATATCCGATTAAATATATCGAAAACAATCTGGTGTGGAACAACGACGGGGAATGTTTTGCTTACTATGAACTGCTTCCCTACAATTATTCGTTCCTTAGTCCAGAACAGAAATATCAAGTGCATGATTCCTTTCGGCAGTTAATCGCACAGAACCGTGACGGAAGAATCCACGCCTTGCAGATTAGCACAGAATCCAGCATACGGGCGGCGCAGGAACGCTCTAAAAAGGAAGTGTCCGGCAGGCTGAAAGAAATTGCCTATGAAAAAATCAACGCACAGACCGAAGCCCTTATTTCCATGATTGGGGAAAATCAAGTGGACTACCGCTTTTTTATCGGCTTTAAGCTGATTCTGAATGAGCAGGAAGTCACCTTAAAAAGTGTGGGAAAAGAAGCTGCAAACGCCTTTTCTGACTTCATCCATGATGTGAACCATAAGCTCATGGGAGATTTTGTTTCTATGAGCAATGATGAAATCTGGCGTTTTTCTAAGATGGAAAAACTGCTGGAAAATAAAATCTCACGCCGCTTTAAAGTCCGCCGTCTGGACAAGGACGATTTTGGCTATCTCATAGAACACCTTTACGGGCAGACAGGAACGGCATATGAGGACTACGAATACTATCTGCCGAAGAAAAAACTGGATAAGGAAACGCTGGTAAAATATTACGACCTTATCAAGCCGACACGCTGTCTGATTGAAGAAAAACAGCGGTATTTGAAAATCGAGCAGGAGGAATCCACGGCATATGTCGCTTACTTTACCATCAATTCCATTGTGGGCGAACTGGACTTCCCGTCGTCTGAAATTTTCTACTATCAGCAACAGCAGTTTACCTTTCCCATTGATACCAGTATGAATGTGGAAATCGTGGCAAACCGAAAAGCCCTGTCTACTGTCCGCAACAAGAAGAAAGAACTGAAAGACTTGGATAACCACGCATGGCAGAGCGACAATGAAACCAGCTCCAACGTGGCGGAAGCACTGGACAGTGTGAACGAGCTGGAAACCACCTTAGACCAAAGCAAGGAATCCATGTATAAGCTGTCCTATGTGGTGCGTGTCACAGCTCCCGACCTTGACGAGCTAAAACGCCGCTGTAATGAAGTCAAGGACTTCTACGACGATTTGAGCGTGAAGCTGGTGCGTCCATTTGGGGATATGCTGGGCTTGCATGGGGAATTTCTGCCTGCCAGCAAACGGTATATGAATGATTACATCCAGTATGTGACAAGCGATTTCCTCGCCGGATTGGGATTCGGGGCAACGCAGATGTTGGGGGAGAATGAGGGAATCTATGTGGGGTACAGCCTTGACACGGGAAGAAACGTGTATCTGAAGCCTGCCCTCGCCAGTCAGGGGGTAAAAGGCTCTGTGACAAATGCCCTCGCTGCCGCTTTTGTCGGCTCGCTGGGCGGCGGAAAATCATTCTCCAATAATATGATTGTCTATTACTCCGTCCTGTTCGGCGCACAGGCTGTTATTGTAGACCCAAAGGCAGAACGTGGGAACTGGAAAGAAACGCTGCCGGAAATTGCCGACGAGATTAACATTGTCAACCTGACCTCGGACGAGAAAAACAAGGGGCTGCTTGACCCCTACGTGATTATGGAGAATCCGAAAGATTCGGAATCGCTGGCAATCGACATCCTCACATTCCTTACAGGCATTTCCTCCCGTGACGGCGAAAAGTTCCCTGTCCTTAGAAAAGCCATTCGTGCCGTAACCAACAGTGAGGAACGGGGCTTACTGAAAGTCATTGAGGAATTGCGTGTGGAGGGAACGCCCATCAGCGTAAGCATTGCCGACCATATCGAATCTTTCACAGATTACGATTTTGCACACCTGCTTTTCTCACACGGGGATGTGGAGCAGTCCATCAGCCTTGAAAAGCAGTTGAACATCATACAGGTGGCGGATTTGGTGCTGCCGGATAAGGAAACCAGCTTTGAGGAATATACCACAATGGAGCTTTTATCCGTGGCTATGCTAATCGTTATCAGTACCTTTGCCCTTGATTTCATCCACACAGACCGCAGCATTTTTAAGATTGTAGACCTTGACGAAGCATGGAGCTTCTTACAGGTGGCGCAGGGAAAAACCCTGTCCATGAAATTAGTGAGGGCTGGGCGTGCCATGAACGCAGGGGTATATTTCGTGACACAGAACACAGACGATTTGCTGGATGAAAAATTGAAAAACAACCTCGGCTTGAAATTTGCGTTCCGCTCTACGGACATAAACGAGATTAAGAAGACCCTAGCTTTCTTCGGTGTAGACGCAGAGGACGAGAACAACCAGAAGCGGTTGCGTGACCTTGAAAATGGACAGTGCCTTATCAGTGACCTATACGGACGTGTCGGCGTGATACAGTTCCATCCCATATTTGAAGACCTGCTGCACGCCTTTGATACCAGACCGCCCGTCAGAAAAGAGGTGGAGGAATGAAAATAAAAAATCTGCTGCACCGGAATCCGGCGGCAGGCGGCAAGCCGGAACGGAAACGAAAATGGAATATGCAGCGGCTTGGAAAAGTGGCAGTTACGGTACTTTTGGTATTCGTGAGTGCCATTTTTCTGTTAGCGACGCTGGGAACGGTAGCCCATGCCGCAGGGCTGGTGGATGATACCGTCAATGCCGCCAACGAATATAGCAAGTACCCACTGGACAATTACCAGCTTGATTTTTATGTGGACACGGGCTGGGATTGGCTGCCGTGGAACTGGCTGGACGGTATCGGGAAACAGGTCATGTACGGGCTGTATGCCATCACAAATTTTATCTGGACAATCAGCCTGTATCTTTCCAACGCAACGGGCTATCTGATACAGGAAGCCTACTCACTGGACTTCATATCGGCAACGGCGGATTCTATCGGAAAGAATATGCAGACCCTTGCAGGCGTTACCCCTAACGGACTTTCCTCAGAGGGATTCTATATCGGATTCCTGTTGATTCTGATTCTTGTTGTGGGAATCTACGTTGCCTATACGGGGCTTATTAAACGGGAAACCACGAAAGCCATTCATGCCGTTGTAAATTTTGTTGCGGTATTCGTACTGTCAGCGGCGTTTATTGCCTATGCGCCCGACTATATCGGGAAAATCAATGACTTTTCCGCAGACATCAGCAATGCCAGCCTTTCACTCGGTACAAAGATTGTCATGCCAAACTCGGAAAGCCAGGGGAAAGACAGTGTAGACCTTATCCGTGACAGTCTTTTTTCCATTCAAGTAAAACAGCCGTGGCTTCTGCTTCAATACGGCAACTCGGATATGGAGAGTGTTGGTGCGGATCGGGTGGAGAGTTTACTATCCACCAGCCCCGACACCAACAATGGAGAAGACAGGGAAGAAATCGTTGTGGAGGAAATCGAGGACAGGGAGAACACGAACCTTACTGTCACGAAAACCATTAACCGCTTGGGGATGGTGTTTTTTCTCTTTGTTTTCAATATCGGTATTTCCGTGTTCGTGTTCCTGCTGACAGGCATTATGATTTTCTCGCAGGTGCTATTCATCATTTACGCTATGTTCCTGCCTGTAAGCTTCATTTTAAGCATGGTTCCCACCTTTGACGGAATGTCAAAGCGTGCCATTACAAAGCTGTTCAATACCATTTTGACGAGGGCAGGAATCACGCTGATTATTACAATAGCATTTAGTATTTCCACCATGCTCTATACGCTTTCCGCAGGTTATCCGTTCTTCCTCATTGCGTTCTTGCAGATTGTGACCTTTGCCGGAATCTACTTCAAACTGGGGGATTTAATGAGTATGTTCTCCTTGCAGAGCGGCGATTCCCAAAGCGTGGGAAGCCGTATTATGCGAAGACCCCGTATGCTCATGCACGCCCATATGCACCGATTACAACATAAGCTGGGGCGTTCCGTGGCGGCTCTTGGAGCTGGTGCAGCCGTTTCTAAGGCTTCTAAGCAATCGAGGGCGGCTTCCGGTTCGGGAGCTTCCAGAACCACACAGGCAGACCATACCCGACCGGATGGACAGACTGGCAAAGAGGAAAAGGCTTCTATGGGCAAACGGGCTGGACAGGCGGCAGGTGCGGTCATGGACACCAAAGGCAAGATTGTAGACACCGCCGCAGGGCTGAAAGAACAGGCAAAGGATTTGCCTGTCAATGCAAAATACGCCCTTTACCACGGGAAAACGCAGGTATCGGAGGGTGTGCGTGACTTTACATCCAGCATGACGCAGACCAGAACTGCCAGAGCGGAGGGGCGCAAGGAAAAAGAGGAACAGCGCAGGAAGACCATTGCAGAGCGCAGAGCGGAAATGGAACAGGCAAAAGAAAAGAAATCTTCTGACGCAGAACCGCAGAAAACCGCTTCCCCTGTTCATGGACGACCTGCCACCACACCGCAGACAGAATCACATGAGCCTGTGGAGCGAAGCCACACACAGACGGCCAGAGCCACGGTGCAGGCTGGAAGTGCTGGCAAGCCTACGGAAAGACCTGTGGTATCATCCGTGAAAGAAAAAGCGGATATACCGCCAGAGAGGACGGAACGTCAGATTGTGCAGACGGCTTCCCATTCAGAAAGACCGCAGCCAAAGGCGGCTGCCCCTACCACAGCAGAGCAAGAGCCGCAGCGACATTCCATCAAGGAACGCAGCTCCACCATTAAGCGTGAATCAACCAGAAAGGAGAAGTCCAGAACTGCCGCCGAAGTTAAGAAAGGGGAGAAAAAATGAAGCTGAAGCATATCATCATTGCAAGCTCTGGGATGTTCGTGCTGATTTTCTCCCTGCTCCTGTTTGTGGTCGTCTTGTTCTCGGACGAAGAAGACGGCGGCGGTTCTCATATCCAGTATGGCGGCGTGAATGTGTCAGCGGAGGTACTGGCACATAAGCCCCTGCTGGAAAAGTACGCAAGAGAATACGGGATTGAGGAATACATCAATGTTCTGCTTGCAATTATACAGGTGGAATCCGGCGGCACGCTGGAAGATGTTATGCAGTCCTCGGAATCGCTGGGATTGCCGCCAAACTCACTAAGCACAGAGGATTCTATCAAGCAGGGCTGCAAGTATTTCTCGGAACTGGTGGCTTCCGCCGAAGCAAAGGGCTGTGACCTAAACGCCGTCATTCAGTCCTATAACTATGGCGGCGGCTTTCTTGACTATGTGTCGAACCGTGGGAAGAAATACACCTTTGAACTGGCGGAAAGTTTCGCAAGGGATAAATCCGGCGGAACAAAAGTGACTTACACAAACCCTATCGCTGTGGAGAAAAACGGCGGATGGCGGTATAACTACGGAAATATGTTCTACGTGCTGGTGGTGTCACAATATCTAACAGTAGCACAGTTTGACGACGAAACGGTACAGGCTATCATGGATGAAGCCTTAAAATATGAGGGCTGGAGGTACGTGTTCGGCGGAGCTTCCCCTACTACCTCCTTTGACTGTTCCGGTCTTGTCCAGTGGTGTTTCGGCAAGGCTGGAATCTCCATGCCACGGACGGCGCAGGAACAGTACAACGTGACACAGCATATCCCCTTGTCCGAAGCAAAGGCTGGGGATTTGGTCTTTTTCCACTCTACCTATAATGCAGGCACTTATATTACGCACGTTGGGATATATCAAGGAAATAACCGTATGTTTCATGCAGGCGACCCTATCGGCTATGCCGATTTGACAAGTTCCTACTGGCAGCAGCATTTAGCCAGTGCAGGAAGAATCCCAAAATAGAAAGGATGAAAACTATGATTCAAATAAGAAAAAAGGAAAACCAGAAACAGCCAAAAGAAAAGAAGCCCCGTATCTATAAGGCGAATACCCACAAGCGGATTGTAATTGCCCTTTGGGTGCTGCTGGCGGTCAGCTTCTGCTTTGCAGTCTATAAGAATTTCACGGCGATTGACGTTCATACCATCCATGAAACAAAGGTCATTGAGGAAAAAATCGTCGATACCCATAAGATAGAGAACTTTGTGACGAACTTTGCAAAGGTCTATTATTCATGGGAACAGACGGCGGCTTCCATTGACAACAGGGAGAACGCCATCAAGAATTATATGACAGGAGATTTGCAGGCATTAAATACCGACACCATCCGTAAGGATATTCCCGTGTCCTCGGCGGTCAATGGGGTGCAGATATGGTCTGTTACACAGGTGGATGAAAACCAGTTCTCCGTGATCTTCACTGTGGAACAGTTAATCACGGAGAACGGAAGCACGAAAACGGTACGTTCCGCTTATGAAGTCACGGTTTATGTGGATGGCTCTGGAAACATGGTTCTCACGAAGAATCCGACCATTACCAGCACACCCGTGAAATCCGGCTATACGCCAAAGGCAAAGGAAAGCGACGGAACGGTGGACGCTGTGACGACGGATGAAATCAACGAATTTCTGACGACATTCTTTAAGCTCTACCCAACCGCAACCGCTAAAGAGCTGTCCTATTATGTGAATGGGGGCGTGTTAAAGCCTATTGGGAAAGATTATGTATTCTCGGAACTGGTAAATCCCATCTACAACCGTAGCAACAGTCAAGTGACTGTTTCCGTGGCTGTGAAGTACCTAGACCAGCAGACAAAGGCAACGCAGGTATCACAGTTTGACTTAGTGCTGGAAAAGAACGGGAATAACTGGAAGATAATTAAATAACATGTGGGCTATCTCCTCATATTTTTTTATGGATAGATAGCCCATTAATAAAAATTAAAAAGAAAAAACCAATTAAACTTATTGACAGATTTCAAACAACGTGGCATTATTTAACTGTGATTTAATCATGATTAAATCACAGTTAAATAAATAGTTGGGAGGATATAGAAGTGGACAATACAGAAGCAAAAAAAAGAATTTTAGAAACCGTAGTTTCAGCCATGCAGGAAAATCAGGATATTGGTAAATTGACTAATAGACAGATTGCAGAAAAAGCTGGCGTGAATAGTGCGTTAATAAACTACTATTTTAAGTCAAAAGACAATCTATTAATAGAGGCAGTTAATATTTGCATGGGTAATTTATTTGAGAATATTATACAAAAAACATCTAAAGAAATTGACCCATTACTTCGACTGGAAAGCATGATTAAAGAAATTGTATGTCTAGGATATAATCATTATCCACTAGCAAAAATTACAGTTGCAAATGAATTGAATGGAGGTGGAATCATTACAAATAAAATGATACAGCCAGTATTAAAAGAGATATTTAAGCAAAGTAAGGACGAATACGAGATAAAAATACTCGCTGCACAAATACTTTTGCCTGTACAAGTCATTTTTTTAAATGCTTCTGCTTACCAAAAATATCTTCAATGTGATATTAAAAATGTAATGGTCGAGCAGGAAAAACTTATTGACATTATATTTAAAAATCTATCTTTAGAAATGGGAGGTGCATGTTAAATGAAATTATTAATATCTATCAGCGCTACTATTACTGCCATTCTACTAATATCAACCTTGATATGTGGTTTATGGATGAAGTCAGTACCAATGGTAACTGCTAATAATATTAGTTTCCATATGAACTGTGGAGTTACCTCTATATGTTTGTTCTTCATAACTATGATACTAATACTTATCCAAAACAGAAAGGAGCGGAAGAAATAATGAAAATTGCCGTTATGTATATTTCTAAAACAGGCAGTACACAGCTATGTGCAGAATATATTGCTTCAAAATTACAAGACTGCTCTCTGTTTGATTTGGATAGAGAAATCCCTTGTCTATCAGATTTTGACGTACTATTGATTGGCTCTGGTGTTCGTATGGGTAAAATTTACAAACCTGCAAAACAGGTATTAAATGACAATATAGAAACCTTGATAGCAAAAAAAACCATCATATTTCTTTGCAATTTTTATCCAGAAACGATACAAAAAACCATTCGGAATAGTATTCCGAATAGATTAATAAACCATGCGAAAATTATTAAATGTGGAGGAATCTCACCATTTAGCAAACCAACAAATACTGAATGGTTGAATTGTACAGAAATCAATGAAGTATTAACCGCATTTTGTTTAATGTAGATGTTTCTACATATCTTATACAATGCTATATCAAAATATATAGAACGTTTAATTGAAATACGTAATCTAAAGTGGGGTAAAATAAATATGGAAAATAAATGGATTTTATGCCCTGTATGTGGTAATAAAACAAGATTAAAAATAAGAAATGACACTGAAATAAGCAAATTTCCTCTGTATTGTCCAAAATGCCGACAAGAAAATTTAATAAATGTTAAATCATTTAAAGTCACAATCATAAAAGAGCCAGACGCTAAGACGCAGGGGGCTGTCGGTTAATACCGATTTTTAACCTCTGACAGCCAGTGAGGAGACAATCCCATAGAATCCAGGCTTTTTAAGCCGGATTTCTCTCTGGGATTGTCTCCTCCTTTTTGCAGCTTCTATTTTAGGGCGCAAAACCCCCTTGTCTGGATTTTTTGAAGCACATCTTCTGCTAAGCTGCTTTCTGCTCCTTTTTCCCTTCATACGTTTCGATTTCATGATGTAAGAAACGATGGTATTTCATGATGTTCCGTCCTATCGCATACAGCATGAACTCTTTATAAACTTTCTCCCCTGACCGGTAGTTGAACCGCCGGAAACTTTCGTTTTCCTTGATATCTCCAAAGTGACCTTCTGTCTGGATGGAACGTATCTGCCGTTTCAAAATCCCTTCCTCACTCTCGATATTTGCGTTGGATTCTTCCCGCAGTTCTTCCCAACGTTCGTTGATCTTCATCACTTTATTCCGGTCTGGGTTCTTTTGGGCATTGTACTTATAAAGACATTTGGATTTATGCCCACACCCGCCGCAGTCCGCACAGCCATATACTTCTACCGTCTGAGTATAACCGTCCTGCTCTTTGCTTTCCGTCCGGATATGGCGCAGTTCCCTTCCGTCATGACAGATGTAATAGTGCTCATCCTCAAAGACGGCGTATGTCATGTTGTAATACTTCCCGATATCTTCTTTATAAGCCCGGGTTTTCCGCTTCTCATGATCCTGAAGCTTGATATAGCTTCGGATCCTGTTCTCTTTGAGATACAGCAGGTTCTTCTCACTGCAGTAGCCGCTGTCAGCAGTTACCGCCTCCAGAGCATCTCCAAACGCATTCTGATGCTTTTTCAAAACGGGAATCAGCGTATGGTAGTCTGTCCGGTCATTACTTACATATCCGTGGACTATAAAGTAATTCTCTACCGCGATCTGGACATTGTATGCCGGCTTTAGCTGCCCGTTCAGCATATGATCCTCTTTCATCCGCATGAATGTTGCTTCCAGATCCGTCTTGGAATAGCTGTTCCGGTCCTTACCCATGATCTCAAAGCATTCCTTATACCCCATCAGGCGGTTTCCGCATTCTTCCAGTTCCTCATAGAGTTTCTGGATCTCCGGCTTATGTTTCCCTTTTCCGAAAACGAATTCGATCCCTTCCCCTTGCGCAATCCACATCAGGTTTTTTTGCAGTTTCAGGATCTCAAGGGGCGAACAGTGATCGATCTCAATAATGGTGTTATTGGAGATTTTTTTATGCTTTGTCAGCTTCCGCTTCCTGTTTTCTTCGATGACCTTCCTGACTTTGTCCATTCCTTCGATTACGAACATATGGGCATCCCCGAGATCGTATTTCGTCCCGTATCCATTCTCCAACAGGAATGCGTTGTACTTTGCATAGAGGGAATCAATGGCATCCAGCAGGCCGGCAAGGTGATAGTTGAGGCTGCCCCGCCAGACGAACGTGTATCTGTTTGCGTTTGCTTCAAGCTTTGTCCCGTCAATGTAAAGCTCTTTCAGCG
>ERZ894236.1877-NODE-1877-length-12123-cov-10.4835_pt1 | contig 12123 bp, 10 predicted proteins | sample MGYA00380297_ERZ894236 | MGnify/ENA primary metagenome ERZ894236 (study PRJEB32331, sample SAMN06328420) | human gut metagenome | biome: human gut microbiome; feature: stool | host: Homo sapiens | collected 2014-08-04 ... | reverse complement strand
GACATGGGTTCCATGGGCGGCGAAGGCGGCAGGGGCGGCGGTATGGGCGGATTTGGCGGGGATATGTCAGGTATGCCGGAGGGCTTTACCGGAGAAATGCCGGAGGGCTTTGGCTCATTTAACCTGCCGGAGGGCTTCAATCCATCTAATCCCCCGGATAATGCTTCGGGAAATTTCCCGGGCCAGTTTTCCGGAAGCCAAACAGAAGCCACTCCTTCTGAAGCCTCCGGTACAGCAGGGGATAACAATACCAGCCGGCCCGCCGGGGGCGTTAGGCAAATGCCCGGAGATGATTTCAGATTTCACATGGATGGAACCGGAAACCCTGCATCCAATCAGACCGGCTGGATCTGGATTGGAGCTTCGGCGGCCGTGCTTGCCATTGGTCTGGCCGTGGCGAAGATATATAAACACTGATTTCGGTAAGTTTTGACAACCATTGAATTATTTTTATAAGGAAGGACGGCGAATAAATGATGAAAACAAAATGCATCCCTCTTGTTGCAGCCATATCCGCGTTATGCCTGATGTGGGGGTGTTCCCAATCCAATTCCCAGGCAGGCCATGATGTAAGCCAGGAATCCCCTGGCACAGTACAGACAGAGAATACAAATGCAGTTGAATTGGTCAGCGACATTGCAACAACCCAATATTTTACAGATGATAAGGTGAGCAATGATGACATTGAGACGATTCTGATGGCTGGAATTAACACTCCCAGCGCCATGAATGGCCAGCCTTGGCATTTCTCGGTCATAACCGATGCTGCCCTGCTGCAGCAAATCTCTGAGGATATGAGCAGCGGTATGCGTGTTGGCAGAGGTACACCTCCGGACGGAGCAGATATGCCTGATGGCAAACTGCCGGAAGATGGGGAACTGCCAGAGTATGGGGAACTGCCGGACGGATTTGATGCGGACGGGGACAGGGATTTTTCCCCTCCGCCAGACACAACAACCGGAGGAAATCATGCGGCCACCGGCAGCGTATCAAAGGCCGGAATCGCAGATGCACCTTTGGTAATTGTTATTTTCTGTTCAGATGGTTCCGAACTGGATGCAGGCCTGGCCTGCCAAACTATGTCTGTGGCTGCACAGCTTTTAGGGTATGGAACAAAAATCATTTCCTCCCCCACATTGGCAGTGAACGGAGAAAACCAGGCAGCCTATCGGGAACAGTTGGGTATTCCGGAGAATCAGGCAGCGGCAGCGTTTCTCCTGATTGGTATGGAGGATACATCCATGGATGAAAGCGCTGACGCCTACACCAGCGCCACACCCCGTAATCCTTTGGACGAAATGGTTACTTATGTTGAAGGCCAATAATGTCATAAAAGATTGGTTGGACATAGAACCTTAAACAGAATCGTGTTGAGATGGCGGTATTGATGGGACTTGTGGAATGATATGGCAGGTTATACTTTTTTGTAAAGATAAAGGGGACTGTCGTTAAGTGATTTTCTTATACAAGATGTTGATAGCGGATTGTGAAGCGGAGACTATATCTTGCTTTGACTTTACATTTCGCCACAACTAGTCAACATGCCGGTAAGTGGAAGCAGAATCGGCCTATATCTGGCTGCCATCTTCACAGGCAGGGCTAACGAGATTAATGTATGCACCTGGATAAGTCTGACTGAGTAAAATATTTTATCCATAAGAAGGCACAGCTGACGGAAAGCAATTTTTAGACACTCCCTGGTGTAGTACTAGGCCCAGGGAGGCTTTACTTTTTGGATTTTTGTGCATGCAGCTAAATGTGTAAATTTACAGTTAAAATTACAGCGTTTATTATTTCAGGAATTATCCGAAATTCAGGAACCACCTTGGAGATGGTTCTTTTTTTTGTACGCAGGACAGCATGAACCTGCATGGCCATATATCTGTATACTACTTACAATCCTATTGTGATGATTCCTTATGTCCGGAAGCGTGAGTGAGGAATGATGACCGTGGGAAGCATTTGCGGGTGGAATGACAAAAATGAGGTTCCATGCATTATCCATGCAGGGGATATCACCAGGCTGGATGGAATTAAATTGCTGCTTAGTGATATAATCTGCGGTGTCTGGCCCCGCCAGGTCCTGTCTGTTGCGGGAAAATGTTCCCGGAGCATTTAGCAGCAGATACGCAAGCATCCACCCCAGCTGGGAACCCAGGTCCCCGCCGGCTGTTTTCAGAAACGTGGTACGAACCCAGGCACCTGTTTAAAATCAGGTATTATCCAATATTCAGGCAATACCGGTGTGGTGTGATTCCCTTATACCGTTTAAATGTTTTGATAAAATAGCTTACGTCGCTAAAACCACATCGATAGGCTACCTCTGCCAAGGTTAAATCAGAGGTACTTAATTCGCTGCAGGCGCGCTCAATACGATAGTAATTCAGATAATCAATTGGGGTTCTGTGAATGATGGAATGAAAATAACTGCAGAAATATTTGGGAGACATCCCGGCAATTCTGGATAATTCATTCAGTGTAATGGTCTGCCCGTAATTACTGTCTATGTATTCCAGCACAGGTTTGAGCTGCATCATCTTCCTGGAAGATTTTGTATCATCAGCCTTATCCTGATAAAGCTTTTTCTGGTAGATGATTCCAAATATTTCAAATAAAGTGCCCATGGTTATCAGTTCGCTTCCAGGCTCACTATGCTGCATGGATCTGAAAAGATGACCGATGATCCGATGCAGGGAACGGTTGCTTTTTGTAAAATGATTCTGGACAATAATCTGATGCTTTGTAATGAGCCGGATATAAAAGCGACAGGTATCTGTGTGCATGAGAAGACGCTGGATATCAAACACAATACATTCATAAATACAATTTTGCGGCAGACCGCCATGAATAACCCCCTCGTTAATAAAGATGATATCCCCGGCTTTGGCTTCAAGCTCTTCATCATCTAACTTTAAATAGAGGATTCCCTCTAAAATCCGGATGATTTCCAATTCTTTGTGACAGTGGAATGGCATGTTATAGCGGGGATGGTGCTCATCTACATGGTAATATTCAATAGGAAAGTCCGGAGTCCCGTGCTGCTTTTTTTCATTATAGTCCAAATAGTGCATATTACCCCCTCTCTAAAGTGTAAAAATCACTATAAACGCGTGGAATTAAATTGCGCAAATAGGTAAAATGACCAATAAAGCGAATATTGTCATATTTTTTGCCATTATATCACAGCAAATAGCTGTTTATCAATAGTATAATACAATTACGCAAAAAGAAGACAAAAATATAATGAGAACACAAATTAAAAAGAACACAAATTAAAAAGAACACAAATTAAAAAGAGCACGATTAAAAAGAGCACGATTAAAAAAGAGCACGATTAAAAAAGAACACGATTAAAAAAGAGCACGATTAAAAAAGAGCACGATTAAAAAAGAACACGATTAAAAAAGAACACGTTTTAAAATAAGCACAATATAAAAATCAATACGATTTAAAATGGACACAATCTAAAATCAAAAGGAGGAAACACTATGGCAGCAAACAGATTGATTGGGGCTTATCCGGTTATTGGCATCAGACCCACAATAGACGGAAGACAGGGGTATATGAAAGTAAGGGAATCCATGGAAGAGCAGACCATGAATATGGCCAAAAGCGCGGCGGCCCTGTTTCGGGAAAACCTGTTTTACAGTAATGGAGAACCGGTAAACGTAGTGATTGCGGATTCCACCATTGGACGCGTGGGGGAAAGCGCGGCCTGCGCGGACAAATTCCGCAGGGCTGGAGTGGATATTACCCTGACTGTGACCCCATGCTGGTGTTACGGTGCAGAGACAATGGACATGGACCCGCAAACAATCAAGGGTGTGTGGGGATTTAATGGAACGGAGCGGCCCGGCGCCGTATATCTGGCCTCTGTACTGGCTACCCATGCGCAGAAGGGGCTTCCGGCCTTTGGTATCTATGGACATGATGTCCAGGATGCGGATGATACAAGCATACCGGATGATGTAAAAGAGAAACTTCTCCGTTTTGGACGTGCCGCAGTGGCAGCCGCTACCATGAGAGGAAAGTCATATCTCCAAATAGGTTCTATCTGCATGGGAATTGGCGGTTCCATCATAGACCCGGCATTTATTGAGGAATATCTGGGAATGCGGGTGGAATCCGTAGATGAAGTGGAGCTAATCCGCCGTATGAGCGAGGAAATATACGATAAAGAGGAGTTTGAAAAAGCCCTTGTCTGGACAAAGGCGAATTGTAAGGAAGGCTTTGATAAGAATCCTCTCGAAGTCCAGAAGACCCGGGAACAGAAGGATAAGGATTGGGAATTCGTTGTCAAGATGATGTGCATCATCAAGGATTTGATGAATGGGAATCCCAATCTGCCGGAGGGGAGGGAGGAAGAGCGGATTGGACACAATGCCATCGCCGCAGGTTTCCAGGGACAGAGGCAGTGGACGGATTTTTATCCAAATGGTGATTTCGCGGAGTCCATGCTGAACACTTCCTTTGACTGGAACGGCGCAAGGGAGCCATACATACTGGCTACGGAGAACGACGCATTAAATGGGCTGGGAATGCTGTTCATGAAGCTGCTCACCAACAGAGCACAGATTTTCGCGGATGTACGTACTTACTGGAGCCCGGAGGCTGTTAAGAAGGCGGCCGGATATGATCTGGAAGGGGTTGCAAAGGAAGCAGGCGGTTTCCTGCATCTGATTAACTCCGGAGCCGCCTGTCTGGATGCCACTGGCAAAGCCCTGGATGAAGATGGACAGCCGGTTATGAAGCCGTGGTATGAGGTGACGGCGGAGGATCAGAAGGCGATTATGGAAGCAACTACATGGAACGAGGCTGATTTTGGGTATTTCAGGGGCGGAGGTTATTCTTCCAGATATGTAACAGAAGCCCAGATGCCATGTACCATGATCCGCTTAAACCTGGTAAAAGGACTTGGGCCTATGCTGCAGATTGCAGAAGGCTGGACAGTGAAACTGCCGGAAGATGTAACTGATATCTTATGGAAGAGGACGGACTATACATGGCCGTGCACCTGGTTTGCTCCCAGGGTGACGGGCCGGGGAGCATTTGCCTCTGCATATGATGTGATGAATAACTGGGGCGCCAACCACGGTGCCATCAGCTACGGACATATCGGGGCGGACCTCATTACACTCTGCTCAATCTTAAGGATTCCTGTCAGCATGCACAATGTGCCTGAGGAAAAAATATTCCGCCCCGCGTCCTGGAATGCATTTGGAATGGATAAAGAGGGGCAGGATTTCCGCGCCTGTGCTGCTTATGGGCCTTTGTATAAGTAAGGCGGTGTGTCTATGAACCATAAAAATGTACTGGCAGTGGATTTCGGCGCTTCCAGTGGAAGGGTAATGCTGGGGAACTTTGACGGTAACCGGATATCCATACAGGAACTTCATCGTTTCCCCAATGATCCGGTTATATTAAACGGGACCATGTACTGGGATTTCCTGCGGCTGTTTTTTGAGGTGAAGCAGGGACTGATTAAAGCAAAGAAGTATGGTAAGATTGACAGCATCGGCGTGGATACCTGGGGCGTGGATTTCGGCCTGATTGACAAGGAGGGGAATCTTTTAGAAAACCCGGTACACTATCGGGATGCCCGGACCGTGGGGATGCTTGAAAAGAGTTTCAGTAAGATGGATAAGGACCGTTTTTATCAGATTACGGGCAGCCAGTTTATGGAAATCAACACGGTATTTCAACTTATGGCACTGATGGAAAAACGGCCCGGGCTTCTGGAGCGGGCTTCCAGGCTTTTGATGATGCCGGACTTATTTAATTATTATCTGTGCGGGGCGCAGGTCAGTGAGTATTCCATCGCGTCCACCACGCAGATGCTGGATGCCCGAACTAAAATGTGGTCAAAGGAAGTATTGGAAAGCCTCGGTATCCCGGAAAGGATCCTGGGCAGTATCGTTCCGTGCGGAACCAGGCTTGGTCTCATGAAAAACGGGATTTGCCAGGAGCTGGGGATTGAGCCTGGGGAAGTGATTGCTGTGGCAGGACATGACACGCAGAGTGCGCTTGCGGCTGTTCCTGCCAGGGATAAGGATTTCATCTTCATCAGCTGCGGAACATGGTCGCTGTTTGGCACGGAACTGGATGAACCCGTTATCAACGGATTGTCAAAGAAGCTCAATATCACGAATGAAGGCGGTTGTCAGGGGAAGATATCCTTCCTCAAGAATATTATTGGTTTGTGGCTGATTCAGGAAAGCAGGAGACAGTGGATCCGTGAGGGAAAGGAGTACGGTTTCGGACATCTGGAACAAATGGCCGCGGATGCGGAACCGTTTAAAGCGCTGATTGACCCTGATGCACCAGAGTTTGTTCCGGCCGGAAACATTCCTGAGAGAATCCGGAGGTTCTGCCGTGAAAGCGGACAGAGGGTGCCGGGGAATGAGGCGGAGCTTGTGAGATGTATTAATGAGAGCCTGGCGCTTAAGTACCGCATGACATTGGATGAAATCAAGATGTGTACCGGAAGGGAGTACCCGGCGGTTCATATGGTGGGCGGCGGCACACAGAGCCGGCTCCTCTGCCAGATGACGGCCAATGCGTGTCATTGTCCGGTGATTGCCGGCCCGGTCGAGGCTACCGTACTGGGCAACGCAGCCCTCCAGCTGCTGGCGGCAGGAGAACTTAGGGATCTGGATCAGGTGAGGAATGTCGTAGAGGCTTCCGCCAAGGTAAGCATCTATGAGCCGGAAGATACAAATCAATGGGATCAGGTGTACGGCCAATATAAAAAAATGTTTGCCGCAGACGGAGGATCATATCTGTGAGACGGTAACACATGAAGGACCCAAGGCCAGGTCAGCCTGGCAAAGAAGGAGGTATTATGAAATTAAGCTATATGGAACTAAGGGAACAGATCTGCGATGTGTGCCATAAGATGTGGCAGCTGGGCTGGGTGGCAGCCAATGACGGCAACGTGTCCGCCAGACTGGATGACGGAACCTTTCTTGCTACCCCCACCGGAATAAGCAAAAGTTTTATTACACCGGAAAAACTGGTTCGTATCAATGGGAATGGTGAGGTGTTGGAAGGCCTTTCCGGATACGGGCCATCTTCAGAGATTAAGATGCATCTCCGCTGCTATAAAGAGCGCGAGGATGTAAATTCCGTACTTCACGCCCACCCGCCTGTGGCCACCGGATATGCGGTAGCCAATGTGCCGTTGGACGAGTACTCCATGATTGAGACGGTAATTGCCCTGGGGTCGATTCCTGTAACACCTTACGGAACCCCTTCCACCTATGAAGTACCGGATAATATTGCGCCTTATCTGGGGGAACATGACGCAATGCTCCTTCAGAATCATGGGGCCCTTACCGTTGGGGCAGATGTGATTACTGCCTATTACCGTATGGAAACACTGGAACTCTTTGCAAAAATCAGCCTTAATGCCAGGATGCTGGGAGGTGCACAGGAAATATCCAGGGAAAACATTGACCGTCTTATCTCAATGAGGAAAGGATATGGAGTCACCGGCAGGCATCCCGGTTATAAAAAATACAGTAAACAGGGGGATGGCCCATGCTAAGGGGAATACCTCATATCTTATCTCCTGAACTGCTGAAGATATTATGTGAAATGGGTCACAGCGACCGGATTGTGATTGCTGATGGGAATTTCCCGGCAGAGTCCATGGGCAGGGATGCCCATGTCATACATATGGAAGGCCATGGCGTGCCGGAGATACTGGAAGCAATCCTCTTGCTTTTCCCCCTGGACACCTACGTGGAACATCCTGTCTGCCTGATGTCGGTGATGGACGGGGATTCGGTTGAAACACCAATCTGGGACCAATACGGGACATTGGTGGAAGCATTTGACAGCAGGGGCAGAAGCGCCATCGGCCATATGGAGCGGTTCACATTCTATGAGGAGGCAAAGAAAGCTTATGCCATTATCGCCACCAGCGAGAAGGCGCTTTATGCTAATATCATGCTGCAAAAAGGGGTAGTTACCGACTAGTGTGCTGACACCTGTAAATGGGTACCGCCAAAACAGTGCAATTAGTAAAGAAATGGAAGGTGATGATGTGGGAGAAGTAATTCTGACCATGAAAGACATTGATAAGTCCTTTGTAGGGGTACATGCGTTAAAAAATGCCTGTCTGGAACTTAAAAAGGGCGAGGTCCATGCACTGATGGGTGAGAATGGCGCCGGAAAATCCACCCTCATGAAGATATTGACAGGAATCTACAGCAAGGACAGCGGTGTTATTATGTATGAGGGGCGCCAGGTGGAGTTTAAAAGTCCCAGGGAAGCACAGGACGCCGGCATTGTAATCGTACATCAGGAATTAAACATGATGAACCACTTAACTGTGGCCCAGAATATCTTTATCGGCAAAGAAAAGATGAATGGAAAGCTGATTAATGACCGCAAGATGGTAGATGAGGCTGAAAAGCTGTTCGGATTACTGAATATCAGGATTGACCCCAGGGAAACAATGGGGAGACTGACGGTCGGGCGCCAGCAGATGTGCGAGATAGCCAAGGCAATCTCCACAGACGCCAAGATAATTGTATTTGATGAACCGACTGCGGCGCTGACAGATTCAGAAATCAGCGAGCTGTTTAAAATCATCCGTGACCTAAGGGCCAAGGATATCGGGATTATATACATTTCCCACCGCATGGATGAGATTAACCAGATTACTGACAGGGTAACGGTCATGAGGGACGGGGAATATGTGGGTACGCTGATAACCAGGGATTCCACGAAGGACGATATCATCCAGATGATGGTGGGACGCACGGTGTACGAGGAGCCTAAGAGCTTCAGCAATGTAAAGCCGGATGCCCCGGTGGTGCTGAAGGTTGAACACCTAAACGTTGGAAAAACAGTAAAGGATGTAAGCTTTGAACTTCGCAAAGGAGAAATCCTGGGTTTTTCAGGTCTCATGGGAGCTGGAAGGACGGAGACAGCCAGGGCTATCTTTGGTGCTGACAGGAGGGACAGCGGTGATATCTATGTGAATGGAAAGCGGGTGGATATCAAGAACCCACAGGATGCGGTTGAGGCCGGAATCGGATATCTGTCGGAGGACCGCAAGCGCTATGGTGTGATTATTGAGAAAACGGTGGCCGAGAACACCACAATGGCTTCCCTGAAGGCGTTCTGCAAAGGCCTGTTTATTGATAAGAAGGCGGAAAAAGAAACCGCAGAACAATATGTGGAGGCATTAAAGACCAAGACACCATCCGTGGAACAGCAGGTGCGCAACCTGTCGGGGGGAAACCAGCAGAAGGTGGTCATTGCCAAATGGCTTACCAGGAACTGCGACATCCTGATATTTGACGAACCCACCAGAGGAATTGACGTGGGAGCCAAAAGCGAGATTTATACATTGATGAATAATCTTGTAAAACAGGGAAAGTCCATCATAATGATATCCTCTGAACTGACGGAAGTGCTGCGGATGAGCGACCGTATCCTGATCATGTGTGAGGGCCGTAAAACGGGAGAGATCAGCATAGAAGAAGCTACCCAGGAAAAAATCATGCATGCCGCAACACTGAGAGATTAAAGGGGAGGTTAAAGATATGTCGGATAATAAGAGTCAGGTAAAAAAGGAGCCGGGTGGATTATTCAAAGCCATCGGCACTCAGAAATTGGTGGCAGTTATTGCGTTGATTGTATTATTCATGTTCTTCTGGATTTTTGGGGACAATTTTGCAAAATACAGTACACTGGTCAGCATTTTTGATTCTTCCTATTATATTGGTTTTATGGCTATAGGCGTAACATTTGTGATCATCACCGGAGGAATCGACTTATCCATCGGTACGGTCTGTATCTGCTGTTCCTTGATTTCAGGAACACTGTTTACAAAACTGGGGCTTCCTATGCCGCTGTGCGTTATTCTGGCCATCCTGATGGGAGGTCTGTTCGGACTTGCCAATGGACTTATGGTATCTGTCATGAGGCTTCCGGCCTTTATTGCCACACTGGGAACCATGATGATTACCAGAGGCCTGGGTTCGATTGTGACAAACACGGCCACCGTGACCTTTCCGCAGGCTTCGGCTCCGGGCGGCTCCTTCAGAGGCATTTTTAAATTGAAAGGGGCAGGGCTTCCGCAGGCAGGTATCCCCACGGGATTCATACTGCTGATTGTACTTGCAATCCTAATGGCAATCCTGCTCAACAAGGCGCGTCCGGGACGTTATATATTGTCCCTGGGGAGCAACAAGGAGGCGACCCGGCTTTCCGGTGTAAATGTGGTAAAGTGGGAGACTTTGGCTTATGTCATAAGCGGTCTGTTTGCCGGGCTGGCAGGCGTGTCTTATGCAGCAGTATATTCCACACTCATGCCTGGAACCGGAAATGGATTTGAACTGGATGCAATCGCAGGAGTTGTAATCGGCGGAACATCCCTGGCAGGCGGCGTGGGGTCCATAGCAGGTACGTTGATTGGTGTTTTTATCATGTCTGTTTTAAAGACTGGCCTTCCTTTTGTGGGAGTACAGCCGCATTATCAGCTTCTGATTACTGGATTTGTATTAATCATAGCCGTATTTGTAGATGTTTTAAATAGAAGGAAACAGGGGAAGGACTAATACGCAATTGTTAATAACCCGCAAAGCGGGATAAGATAAGGGAGGTCTATTTATGAAGAAAAGATTATTTAGTACAGTCATCTGCGCAGCAATGGTGTCCACAATGGTAATGGGCTGCTCCAGCGGATCCAGTGCGCCTGCCACGACAACGGCCGCAGCAACAGCTGCTCCGGAAGCAGAGGTAAAAGACACGACGGCAGCGGATACAGAGGCAGCCAAGACAGAAGGTGCCGTGGATTACAGCGATGTCACGGTTGAAATTGTGGCAAAAGGCTTCCAGCATGATTTCTGGAAAGCAGTAAAGATGGGATCGGAGCAGGCTGCAAAGGATTTGGGGCTTAAGTCCACCAACTTTGTGGGGCCGGCCAGCGAAAGTGCGGTGGCTGAGCAGATTGAGCAGCTGAACAATGCGGTCAACAAAGCCCCAAGCGCCATCTGCCTGGCGGCTTTGGATACACAGGCGGCACTGGATGCCATCTCCAATGCCCAGGCAGCAAATATTCCGATTATAGGGTTTGACTCCGGTGTTCCGGATGCCCCGGCAGGCGCCATTGTAGCAAATGCAGCTACGGATAACTATGCGGCAGGCGGACTGGCCGCGGAGAAATTGTATGAAATGATTAAGGATAAGGTCACGGACCCGGCAGAAGCAGTCAGAATCGGGGTTGTCTCCCAGGATGCCACATCCCAGTCCATTGGGGAACGGACCGGGGGTTTCATAGACAAGATGTGTACCTTGATTGGCGAGGATAAATGTTCGGTAGTAGGCCATGATAAGTATAATAAGGCAGTTGACGGAGCAAAGGTAATCATCGATGTAGGCATTCCGGCCACCGTGGATGATGCGGCTTGTGTGACAGTGGCCAATACCCTTCTGAATAAAAATGATCTGATTGCCATTTATGCGTCTAACGAATTTACAGCCAAGAACCTGGTGACGGCCAATGAGAGCCTTCAGGTACTGGGTAAGGATAAAGTAATCGGCGTTGGATTTGACTCTGGCGCCATCCAGCTTGATGCTATCAAAAGCGGCGTCTTAGCAGGCTCCATCACGCAGAATCCGGTCCAGATTGGATATCAGGCAGTTACCCTGGCCGCCAAGGCGGCCAAAGGAGAACCGGTAGAGGATGTTGACACCGGTGCACTGTGGTATGACAGCACCAACATGGATTCAGCGGAAGTCGCCCCGTGTCTCTATAAGTAATATTTTATTGGCCGGCTGCTTAATCATGACTTGATTAGGCAGCCGGCCCTACATTCAATACATAGCGGTATTTTGCGTTTTGAGGTTCACAGATAATAGTCCTACATGGATATACATCCTATGAGGGCTATTATTTTTGACTTTATAGGAAACTTCGCAAATCGGCAAAGATGGTGTGTAATAGACTGGAAATAAAAAATGGCATAGCAAAAAAGCGAAGATGGGACTTCGCCATGACATTGTCTATGAAGTTTTTGTTTTTGGTTTAGGCTGCACTATCTGACGGTAGGGAAGGAATAAGGCGTATGGAGCTATCCATATCCCATAACCTTTCGATAGCGTTCA
>ERZ894236.1862-NODE-1862-length-12242-cov-85.0039_pt1 | contig 12242 bp, 9 predicted proteins | sample MGYA00380297_ERZ894236 | MGnify/ENA primary metagenome ERZ894236 (study PRJEB32331, sample SAMN06328420) | human gut metagenome | biome: human gut microbiome; feature: stool | host: Homo sapiens | collected 2014-08-04 ... | reverse complement strand
AAGGATTCACGATGGACGGTAGTATCAGAGTATCAGCAAAAACAGTGGATGATGCCATTACAGAGGCATTGATCCAGCTTGGTGTTACCAGTGACAGACTGGAATATGAAGTCATTGAAAAAGGAAGTGCAGGTTTTCTTGGAATCGGTATGAAGCAGGCAGTGATTGAAGCCCGCAGAAAGCCGGAGCCGGCAGAAGAGGTAAAACCAGAACCTGTCGAGGTGAAAGTACCGGAGGCAACAGAAGCACCTGCTGCGAAAACAGTACAGACAAAACAGGAAGAAGTTGCTGCAAAAGAAGAGCCGGTGAAAAAGAAAGTAACCGAACTGGCAGAAGTTTCTGAAGAAGCAATCAAAGCAGTGGAATCTTTCCTGAAGGATACCTTAAAAGCAATGGATATGGATGTAGAGATTGTGTCGGAAGTGGATGCAGAAGGAGCCCTTAGTATAGAGATGAAAGGCAGCAATATGGGGATTCTGATCGGAAAAAGAGGACAGACTCTGGATGCGCTTCAGTATCTTGCAAACCGTGTTGCCAACAAGCATCAGGAAGGGTATGTAAGAGTAAAACTTGATACAGAAAACTACAGAGCAAGACGGGAAGAGACTTTAAAACATCTTGCAAAGAACATTGCGTTTAAAGTAAAAAGAACAAGAAGAGCAGTCTCTCTGGAGCCGATGAATCCAAATGAGAGAAGAATTATCCATGCTGCACTTCAGTCAGACCCACATGTAACAACCCACAGTGAAGGGGAAGAACCGTACAGAAAAGTAGTTGTTACTTTAAAAAGATAGTATAAAATGAAGCGAAAGAGGACGTTTTGCGCTTCACGGAGGCTTTCGTGAAGCGTAACAACGTCCTTTTATAATCTATAATACAAGCAGAAATTCCAAGAGGTGGAAGATGAAGAAAGACACGATTGCAGCTATTTCTACAGGAATGACCAATTCAGGAATTGGAATTGTTCGTATCAGTGGAGAGGAAGCATTTCAAATAATCGACAGGATTTATAAGGGAAAAGAGCAGTTGTCACAGGCAGGAAGCCATACCATACACTATGGATTTATCAAAGATAAAGAAGAAACTATTGATGAAGTGTTAGTCAGTATCATGAGATCTCCAAGGACGTTTACAGGAGAGGATACCGTGGAAATCAACTGTCATGGCGGTACGTTTGTGGTAAGGCGGGTTCTGGAGACTGTAATCAAACATGGCGCAAGACCGGCAGAGCCGGGAGAATTTACAAAGCGAGCGTTTTTAAATGGAAAGATGGATCTGTCACAGGCAGAAGCAGTCATTGATGTTATTACATCGCAGAATGAATATGCACTGAAAAGCTCTATGAGCCAGTTAAAAGGAAGTGTAAAGCGAAAAATCGAAGACATCAGAAAAGAGATTTTATATCATACTGCGTTTATTGAGACTGCGCTGGATGATCCGGAACATATCAGTGTGGACGGATATGGAGAGACACTTCGAACAGTAACAGAGGGAATTTTAAAGCAGTTGGGAGAATTGATCCAATCGGCAGATGACGGCAGGATTTTAAAAGAAGGAATCCAGACGGTGATCGTCGGAAAGCCAAATGCGGGAAAATCGTCGCTGTTGAATGTGCTTTCAGGAAGAGAAAGGGCCATCGTTACAGATATTGAAGGCACGACCAGAGATGTTCTGGAAGAACAGATCCATTTGCAGGGATTGAGTCTAAATATCATCGATACAGCCGGAATCCGGGAGACAGAAGACGTGATTGAAAAGATGGGGGTAGAGAAAGCAAAAGAGTACGCAAAAGGTGCAGATCTGGTGATCTATGTGGTAGATGCGTCCAGACCCCTGGATGAAAATGATCAGAAAATCCTGAGTCTGGTACGGGATAAAAAAGCAATCATTCTGTTAAATAAAACGGATCTGGAAACAGTGGTGTCAAAGGAAATGTTAAAAGAACAGATTGGGGAGCAGGAAATTCCGATGATCGAGATTTCTGCAAAAGAAGAGCTGGGGATCCAACAGTTGGAGGAAACTTTGGAGAAGATGTTCCTGAAGGGAAATCTGGCTTTTAATGATGAGATTTATATTACCAATATCAGACAGAAAGCGGCTCTTCTGGCAGCGTCAGAGAGTCTGCAGAAAGTCATAGAGAGTATTGAGAATCAGATGCCGGAGGATTTTTATTCCATTGATCTGATGGATGCATATGAATCCCTGGGAAGCATTACAGGAGAAACGATAGGAGAAGATTTAGTCAATGAAATATTCAGCAAATTCTGTATGGGAAAATAAAGACGAATATGATGTCGTGATCGTAGGTGCCGGACATGCGGGATGCGAGGCTGCACTTGCGTGTGCAAGAATGGGATTTCAGACATTGATGTTTACAGTAAGTGTGGACAGCATTGCGCTGATGCCGTGTAATCCGAATATCGGAGGAAGTTCCAAAGGACATCTTGTGAAAGAAGTAGATGCATTGGGCGGTGAAATGGGAAAAGTCATCGATCGGACGTTTATTCAGTCGAAGATGCTCAACAGTTCCAAAGGTCCTGCCGTTCATTCTCTGCGCGCGCAGGCAGACAAGGCAAATTACAGTAAAACCATGAGACGTGTGCTTGAGGAACAGGAACACCTGGAGATCAAGCAGATGGAAGTGACAGAAATCCTGGCAGAAGATCAGGCAGATGGAAAGAAGATTATTACAGGTGTGAGAACATATTCCGGAGCTACCTATCGCTGCAGGGCAGTGGTACTGTGTACCGGAACGTATTTGAAGGCAAGGTGCATCTATGGAGATGTCAGTATGCAGACGGGGCCAAATGGTCTGCAGCCTGCAAACTATCTGACAGACAGTCTGAAAGAACTGGGAATCAAAATGTACCGGTTTAAGACAGGAACACCGGCGCGTATCGATAAAAGAAGCATTGATTTCAGTAAAATGGAGGAGCAGAAAGGGGATGAACGGATTGTTCCATTCTCTTTTACAACAGATCCGGAAGACATCCAGATCGATCAGGTATCCTGCTGGCTGACCTATACAAATGAAAAGACGCATGAGATCATCCGGGAGAATTTGGACCGCTCTCCGTTGTTTTCAGGAATGATCGAGGGGACGGGACCAAGATATTGTCCGTCTATTGAGGATAAAGTAGTTAAATTTGCGGATAAGAACCGACATCAGGTATTCATTGAGCCGGAAGGGCTGGATACCAATGAGATGTATGTAGGCGGAATGTCAAGTTCACTGCCGGAAGATGTTCAGTATGCAATGTACCGCAGTGTACCAGGGCTGGAACATGCAAAGATTGTAAGAAATGCATATGCGATCGAATACGACTGTATTGATGCAAGACAGTTAAGAAGTACGCTGGAATTTAAAAACATTGAAGGACTGTTCAGCGGCGGGCAGTTTAACGGAAGTTCCGGTTATGAGGAAGCAGCAGCTCAGGGGCTGATCGCAGGAATCAATGCGGCAAGAAAGCTGCAGGGCAAGGAAGGGATTATTATCGATCGTTCAGAGGGATATATTGGAGTTCTGATTGATGATCTGGTTACAAAGGAGAGCCATGAGCCATACCGTATGATGACGTCCAGAGCAGAGTATCGCTTGCTGCTGCGCCAGGATAACGCAGATCTGCGGCTGACCAGGATCGGATATGAGGCAGGACTGATTGATGAGGCGCGCTATCAGAGACTGCTGGAAAAAGAGGAGCAGATCCAGAAAGAAATCGAGCGTGTAGAAACAGTTCATGTAGGGACAACAGAAGCGGTTCAGGAGCTGTTAGAGTCATATGGAAGCACACCATTGATTTCTGGTGCCTCTCTGGCTGATCTGATTCGCCGTCCGGAGCTTAGCTATGAAATACTTGCCCCGGTAGATAAAAAGCGTCCAGAGCTCAAATACGACGTTGTAGAGCAGGTAAACATCAATATTAAATATGATGGCTATATTAAACGACAGAAAAAACAGGTAGAACAATTTAAAAAACTGGAGAAAAAGCGGATTCCTGCAGATATCAACTATGAAGAAGTACAGAGTCTGCGGCTGGAGGCAAAGCAGAAATTGTCCCAGATCCGTCCGGCATCCATCGGCCAGGCATCTCGAATTTCAGGAGTGTCACCTGCAGATATTTCCGTTCTTTTGGTGTATCTGGAGAGTCGATAGAAAGAAGAAAAACAGGAGAACATATGGAAAATAAATTTGAACAGCAATTAAGTCAGCTGGAGATCCGGCTGACAGAACGACAGAAAGAGCAGTTTCATCAATATTATGAATTATTAGTAGAATGGAACAAAGTCATGAATCTGACCGGGATTACAGAATATGATGAAGTCAATGAAAAACATTTTGTGGACAGCCTGGCCATTGTAAAAACAGTAGATATGAATCAGATAAGTTCTGTGATCGATATTGGAACTGGAGCAGGATTTCCGGGACTTCCGTTAAAAATTGCATTTCCGCATCTGAAGGTTGTATTGTTGGATTCTCTGAAAAAAAGGATCAATTTTCTGGATGCAGTGGTGGAAGCGCTTGGTTTGGAACATGTAGAAACTCTTCATGGAAGAGCAGAAGATTTTGCAAAACAGGTGCAGTACAGAGAACAGTTTGATCTGTGCGTGTCCCGGGCGGTAGCAAATCTTTCTACTTTGAGTGAATATTGTATCCCTTATATAAAAGTAGGAGGGATGTTTGTATCCTATAAATCCGGTACTGTGGAAGATGAACTACAACAGTCTGAAAAAGCAGTAACTATGCTGGGTGGAAAAATCGAGAAAACAGTAAAGTTTCAGCTGCCGGATACAGAAATCGGACGCTCCTTTGTGAAAATCAAAAAAGTTTCTGAAACACGAAAAAAATATCCAAGGAAAGCCGGACTTCCAGCAAAAGAGCCGTTGTCTTAGGAGAAACTGAAAAATGTATTCCTAAAAATGAGAAGTAAACAAAAAGGATGGAAATCATTTTAATTGTACAACAATTTAAAAGTTTCCATCCTTTTTTTACGTTATTCACAAGTTATCCACCAAAAAAGAAGAGTTATCCACGCTATTTTGTGGATAACTCTTCTTCATTGTTGAGATCGAATAAAATTTCAACTTGTTCCAGAAATGCTTTTGGGTTTTCTAAATGTGGATAACGTTTTGTCTGATCAATACCCTGGATTTCAATAGAAGGCATATAATTTTGATATTGACTCGCAATTAATGCATATTCTGGATTTGCGTTGCCGATAATAATAAACACACTGTTGTTAATTCTGCTTAAGGAATATACAATATTTGCATTGGTGAAACGGGATTTGATACTGGAAAATAAATATTTTCCGGAAGTATTATCTCTATGGGCAGATTCAAAATATATTTTAATCAAATCGCGATTCACTTTTTGAGGATCATAATATCCATTTAATGTTAATTCTTTTTCTATCGTACGTTTGTTATAATGTAAATTATAAAGGAATGTTCCGATAATCGGCATATTGATCAGGTGTTGTTTTAATTTCGTACGTTTTGTTGGAATCTTCGAGAGTTCAATCAAATCACCAGGATTGATTAAAAGTACTTTATTAATAATAGAGTGGTCATTCGCGCACGCCATTAAAACAAAAGAGCCAGAATCACCCATTGCAATAATATCTGTTTTTTCTCCAATTATGTGTTTTATAAAATCTGTAACTAATTGGACATAAAGATAGTTGGTGTATGTAAGGTTCGGCTTATCAGATTGGCCGCATCCTAATAAATCAATGGTATATACTGTATTTGTTTTTGCCAGACTATCTACAATTTGATTCCATTCAGAGGAAGAACTGCAGGAATTCAAATCGTGGATTAAGAGAATGGGAGAACCACTTCCCGCTTTTTGATAACAAATACGTCCAAAACGCCAGTCGTAATATTCAGTATTGTCGTCAGACAATAAATTGTCTATAGTAGACATATAGTAAACAAAACGATTGACAATGTGCATAGAAGCGACTGTCAATCCGGTTAGAATGGTACAAGTTTTTAAGTGTTTTTTCCAGTTCAAGAGAGTACCTCCTTTGTGCATTTATTCTGTTTATACGTTTTATTATACTACAGGAGAGTAGTCAAATAAAGAAATTTTGAAAATTTGTCCAAAATGTTTCACGTGAAACATTCTTCGTTGATTCATAAGTGTGAATGAATTTTCTGTTTTGTAGAAGCGAAAAAGATAGGAGGATACATTAGACATCTTAGTTGGAAAATCAGAAATTACCATAGATAGACCAAAAGGAATTACACATTCTAAATATTCGGGTTTCATTTATAAAGATTTGTTTTGTTTGTAAAATTAATAAAAAATTACAATGTTTCACGTGAAACATTGTATAGATAATAAAAGTAAAAGGTGATATAATAGGGAGGTGTTCAATGAAAGGAGTACGAATATGGGAAGAATTATAGCCATTGCAAATCAAAAGGGTGGAGTAGGAAAAACTACAACAGCTATCAACTTATCGGCTTCACTTGCGAGTCTTGGACAAAAAGTTCTTGCACTTGATATGGATCCACAGGGGAATATGACAAGTGGGTTGAGTGTAAATAAGGATGAGGTCGAGAACACAGTATATGATTTGATTATTGGAAATGTTGGGATTGAAGAATGTATTTGCAAAGAAGTCTATGAAAACCTGGATGTACTTCCGTCTAATGTAAATTTGTCGGCAGCAGAGATTGAATTGATTGGTGTTGACAATAAAGAATACATTATTAAGAATGAAGTGGAAAAGGTAAAGGACAGATATGATTACATTATCATTGATTGTCCGCCTGCATTGAGTATGCTTACAATTAATGCAATGACCACAGCTAATTCTGTATTGGTTCCAATCCAGTGTGAATATTATGCATTGGAAGGATTGAGTCAGTTGATCCACACGATAGAGCTTGTTCAGGAAAGGTTAAATCCAGATTTGAAAATAGAAGGTGTTGTATTTACAATGTATGATGCCAGAACGAATCTTTCGCTGCAGGTTGTAGAAAATGTAAAAGATAATTTGGATCAAAACATCTATAAAACAATTATTCCTAGAAATGTCCGGCTGGCAGAAGCGCCAAGCTATGGAATGCCTATCAATTTATATGACCCGAAATCTTCCGGAGCAGAGAGCTATTTGTTATTGGCCGAGGAAGTGATCAATAAAGGAGAAGAATAAAAATGGCAGTAAAAAGAAATGGACTGGGAAAAGGTTTGGATAGTTTGATTCCAAATAAAACAGTAAAGACAGCAGAAAAACAAGTAAATAAGGTTCCAAAAGAGAAGATAAAAGTGGAGAAACCTGGAGAAACAATGGTAAAGATTACGCAGGTAGAACCAAACAGTGAACAGCCGAGAAAAGATTTTGACGAAGATGCGCTGTTAGAGCTGGCAGATTCTATCAAACAGTTTGGAATTCTTCAGCCACTTTTGGTACAAAAGAAAAATGGGTATTATGAGATCATTGCCGGTGAACGTCGGTGGAGAGCCGCAAAACTGGCAGGGTTAAAAGAAGTACCTGTGCTGGTGCGGGAATATACAGAGCAGGAAATTGTAGAGATTTCTCTGATTGAAAATATTCAAAGAGAAAATTTGAATCCGATTGAAGAAGCAATCGCATATAAACGCTTGCTGAAAGAATTTCATTTGAAGCAGGATGAAATTGCAGAACGCGTATCTAAAAGCAGAACAGCTGTGACAAACTCGATGCGTCTTTTGAAACTGAACAGTAAAGTCCAGCAGATGGTAATTGATGACATGATCTCAACAGGACATGCCAGGACATTGCTTGCACTGGAAGACGAAGAACAACAGTATACAATTGCAAATAAAATATTTGATGAGAAGCTTAGTGTGAGGGAGACTGAGAGACTGATCAAAACATTGAAAGATCCCAAAAAGACTGCAAAAAAAGAAAAAATTGAGCATACATTTATCTATGAGAACCTGGAGGAAAAAATGAAGGGAATCATGGGGACAAAGGTAAGTGTAAATCCGAAATCGAATGGTAAGGGGAAAATTGAAATCGAGTATTATTCAGACGAAGATCTGGAGAGAGTATTCGATTTGATCATGTCCATTCAAAGTTAAGAGGTGTCCCGTTGATGTAAAAAGGAGACATGAGAATGGCAACAGAAATAATCGGGTATCTGGTGATTGTGTTATTGATCCTGCAGGTGATTTTTATTGGGATTGTCATCAATCTTCAAATGAAATATAAGCGTATGCAGGAGAAATACCAGATTTTTATGCGAGGTAAAGATGGAAGATCTTTGGAAAGAGGTTTTCTGGAACAATTTAAAACAGTAGAAAAGCTGGAACGTATTGCAAAACAGAATACCAGAGATATTGATATGATCTGCAAAAAAATGCGGTCGCACTATCAGAAAGTTGGAATTGTAAGATATGATGCATTTCAGGAAATGGGGGGAGATCTCAGTTTTGTTCTGACTATGTTGGATGAGAACAACAGTGGTTGGATATTAAACGCGATACACAGCCGTGAAGGATGCTATACTTATATCAAAGAAATTATAAAAGGCGAATGTGATATGGAACTCGGAAGAGAAGAACGAGAGTCCTTAAAAAAAGCAATGAAACAGTAAATAATACTGCATGAGGAGGTAACTATGTTAGATATCAAATTTGTAAGATCCAATCCGGACATTGTAAAACAAAATATTAAAAATAAATTTCAGGATTCTAAATTACCATTGGTAGATGAAGTTCTGGAGTTGGATCAGAGAAATCGTGAGATCAAAGGAGAGGTAGAAGCGCTTCGAGCTGAGAAAAATAAAACATCAAAACAGATTGGTGCAATGATGGCTCAGGGCAAAAAAGAAGAAGCAGAAGAACTGAAAAGAAAAGTAACAGAAAACGCTGACAAAATGGAAGCGCTCTCTGCAGAGGAAAAAGAAGTAGAAGAAAAGATCAAAAAAATCATGATGACAATTCCGAATATCATTGATCCATCCGTTCCGATCGGAAAAGATGACAGTGAGAATGTGGAGCTGGAGCGTTTTGGAGAACCGGTTGTGCCAGATTTTGAAGTTCCATATCATACAGAGATCATGGAAAGATTCAATGGAATTGATCTGGACAGCGCCAGAAAAGTGGCCGGAAACGGATTTTATTATCTGATGGGAGATATTGCAAGACTGCATTCTGCGGTGATTTCTTATGCAAGAGACTTTATGATCAACAGAGGATTTACTTACTGCATTCCTCCATTTATGATCAGAAGCAATGTAGTAACAGGCGTTATGAGTTTTGCAGAGATGGATGCCATGATGTACAAAATTGAAGGAGAAGATCTGTATCTGATCGGAACAAGTGAGCATTCTATGATCGGTAAATTTATTGACACACTTCTTCCGGAGGAACAGCTGCCGCAGACATTGACCAGCTATTCACCATGTTTCAGAAAAGAAAAGGGTGCGCATGGTATTGAGGAACGTGGAGTGTACAGAATCCATCAGTTTGAGAAGCAGGAAATGATCGTAGTATGTAAACCAGAAGAAAGTATGGACTGGTATGAGAAATTATGGAAGAATACCGTAGATTTATTCCGTTCTATGGATATTCCGGTTCGTACATTGGAATGCTGCTCAGGTGACCTGGCAGATCTGAAAGTAAAATCTGTAGACGTAGAAGCATGGTCTCCAAGACAGCAGAAATACTTTGAAGTAGGAAGCTGTTCTAATCTGGGAGATGCACAGGCAAGAAGACTTGGCATCCGTGTAAAAGGCGCAGATGGAAAATATTTTGCACATACACTGAATAATACAGTGGTTGCACCGCCGAGAATGCTGATCGCATTCCTGGAGAACAATCTGCAGGCAGACGGATCTGTAAGAATTCCGGAAGCGCTGCGTCCTTACATGGGTGGAAATGCGGTTATCGAGCCGAAAAAATAAGGAGTAATATGCATCAGTATCTGAAAGCAATTGGATTTGGCACCATAGAAAAAAAGGCAGAGCTAAAAAAGATATTAGAGCAGACAAGAGAAACATTTACCCATCAATTGACCGTATCCTATCGAGAAGAAGCTGATTATTGTGAATTTCAGAAGGAATACGGTCAGGATGTGGGAATTACACTTTGCGGTGAACTGGATGAACAGGATCAGTTTGAGATGGAATATTATTTCCCGTATTTTCAGGGAAGCGGAGTGACCACATATGCGGATGTTTCGATTGAAAAGCGCATGGAACGGGAGCAGTATGTAGGGATTTGCGAAGATCCGAAAGTAGGGATCAGTTTGATTTTTACAATGCAAAATGGTGTGGAGTATATGAAAGAACGCCAGATCGGGATGATGACTGGTGCTCCGAACGGCGTCACTTTTTCAGGTCTTGCTCTGTCGGGAAGGATATTGCTTCCTGTCTTGAAAAGTGAAACGCAGGTACGTTCCGCAAGAGAAGAAGCAAAAAACAGAAAGAAACTTTTAAGTGCAGCCAGAAACGGAGATCAGGGAGCAATAGAAACGTTAACTCTGGATGATATGGATATCTACTCAAAAGTTTCCAGGAGGCTGGCCACAGAGGATGTATATTCGATTGTGGATAGTTATTTTATGCCATATGGAGTAGAATGTGATCTTTATTCTATTTTGGGAGAAATACTGGCAATCAGAGAACGAGAAAACACATTGACAGGAGAAGTGTTGTATCAGATGAAATTAGATGTCAATGAACTCGAATTTGATATTTGTGTACCGAAGAAAGAAGTTTTGGGAGAACCTGAGATCGGACGCCGATTTAAAGGTGAGATTTGGCTGCAGGGATATGTGAATTTTTAAATACGCAGAGTTGTTGGAAAAATATTCAACAACTCTTTGCATAAATATACAAATATTCATTTTATAGAAACCGCAGTAAATTTGAAAAACTGCTTGTGAAAAGTGATAAAAAATGGTATATTAATAAGTGTGTTCTCTTAGTAAAATGGATATTACGGATCCTTCCTAAGGAGGAACCAAGGTTATCACTTCCTGAAAAAACTTTTGGGTTCAAATCCAGTTAAGAAGAGTAAAAATTGACACAAAGGTGTTACCCTAAAAGGGGAGTGCTTTGATGTCACCAACATGAAAAATAATAGTAATTAACAGCTTGAAAAAAGCTGATAATTAAATAAAGGTTGCCATTACCAAAAAGCCGGAAAACCGCGTGTTTTCAAGGGAAAATGGCATTTTGTCTCGTTAGTTAAATGGATATAACAGGGTCCTCCTAAGACTCAATTATAGGTTCGATTCCTATACGAGACGGCCAGTCAAAAGCGTTCGATTGTTAGCAGAAATGCAAATAATGGGGCGTTTTTTTCATTAGAAAAATGCATGAGCTTATTGCTTTGAGGATGATTTCCAGCTAACACAATAGAATAATTGTTAGCTGACAGCTAATAAAAAACAGTATTTTGCAAACATATATTAGCTGTAGCTAATAGAAAACGAGATGCTCGTTTGGAACTGATTTCAAAAATAATCGGATCCAGACGAGCATTTTTAGTCTGACCGAAGAAGGAGGAAATGATGACGGAAGCAATGAAAGGATTTATCCAGAAGAATGAAGATGAGAAGATCATCGAAATTGAGATCGAAAGACTCCGTTCTTTTAAAAATCATCCTTTTCAAGTAAAAGACGACAAAGAGATGTATTTGTTAAAAGAAAGCATTGAGAAGTACGGAATCCTCAATCCATTGATTGTCAGGCCGGTGCCGGATGGAGTCTATGAGATCATATCCGGTCACAGAAGAAAACATGCGGCTGAGTTATTAGGGTATCGAAAAGTACCGGTAATAATTCGTGTAATGAATGAAGATGAAGCTATTTTGAATATGGTAGATTCCAATCTGCACAGAGAAAAAATCAGTTTTAGTGAAAAGGCTTTTGCTTACAAAATGAAGAATGTGGCTTCGTTGGCGAAGGCGATGAAGTAATGAAAAATAGTGAAAAAATAGTGAAATATTAGTGGAAAAATTCGATGTGCAGAATTTTCAGCAAGTTAAAATATAAAATAGAGTTCAAAGGAACTTTTCGATTTATGACACAGAGAATCGTTCAGATGATATGTTATGAATATTTTAGGTTTATATATTTGAAACAGCAGTTTTTATCCAACTATTGAAAGTTTCGTCCAGAATGGGGTATAATATGGACGAAAGAACAAAGGAATGGATGATAAACCTAAGGAAGGTAGGTATAGAGGTGAGAAAGTTTGATTATATGAAATTAGCAGATAGATTGTGGGATGGAGA
>ERZ894236.1856-NODE-1856-length-12297-cov-26.3549_pt1 | contig 12297 bp, 10 predicted proteins | sample MGYA00380297_ERZ894236 | MGnify/ENA primary metagenome ERZ894236 (study PRJEB32331, sample SAMN06328420) | human gut metagenome | biome: human gut microbiome; feature: stool | host: Homo sapiens | collected 2014-08-04 ... | reverse complement strand
AGGGAATGACTGGTGTCAACAGTAAATTTCAATTCTTGACAAATTCTTTCTCTGTAGGATAGCAATACATTCGTTACTCTGAGAAGTTCAGCGCTGCCAAGGCTGTTGTAAAGCAGAAAGCCAACCGGAACTCCTCTAAAGCACAGATTGCTTTATGGCTAATTCGCTTCATGGTAAATCAGGTATCAAACCCAATCTCCATAATCAGACACTCCTCCTTATAAGAAGCCCAAATCTTTCCCCCCATCTGCTCAGTCAATGCCCTGGCAATAGACAATCCCAGTCCTGTGGCATTTTTCCCAGTTTCTATCGTATAAAAACGGTCGAAAAGACGTTCCGCCAAAACCTGATCCATTTCTTTGGCATGATTCCTGAATACAATATGCCCGTTCTTCAAAAGTGTGATTTCCAAATCCCCATCGCTATACTTAACTGCATTGCCGATCACATTAGCAAGTATTCGGGAAAGGGCAGCCTTATTTAGCTGCCGCGTAATCTTTTCCTTTGGAATAAGGATTCTTGGAGTGATCCCCGCTTCTTTCAGAGCGCCATAATAAGCGGCGATACTGTCCTCAATTGCTCTGTTCAGATCCACAGACTCTCTCTCTTCATATTGATTTGCTGAGACCACCAAAGAATACCGGAATAATTCTTCTGTAAGCTGCTTCATGGTGTCGATCCGCTCCTGAATCACTGCCAGGTATACACGTACCTTTTCCGTTGCCTCTTCCTGCTCGAGCAGTTCCATATACCCACAGATTGCCGTAAGCGGCGTGCGCAGATCGTGGGAGATATTGGTGACAGCTTCTTTCAGCTCTCTGTCTCCCTGCAAATAGCGTATATGTTCTTTACGCAGCCTTCGCATCTGCCTGTCAATCTCAGCGGCAAGACGGCGCATCTTATCATCAGAAATAGTAATATCAATTCCCACATTCGTATCCCTGCCCAGCCTGGAGTCAACTTCCGCGCATATTTCATCTGCCGCCCTGCGCATTCCTGCAATCTTTATAAGTAAAATCCCGTTCCATACAACAAGAGCTGCACATAAAAAGCCAAGCAGATATAGCATAATTCTCTCCTTATTTCAAATCTTTCCTGTTAAATCCCCATATCCCAACCAGGCTGACAACTATCGTTATCCCAACAGAATAAAGACCTGATGCACATGGATGTGTAACCGCCCCCGCTGAAATCTGTATCCCCTGACCAGTAGGAAGAAAATCAAACAAAAACTGATAGACACTTCTCTGTGACGGGCTAAGATACATGGGATTAGGGATTTTCTCAATGGTCTGCGTGACTGTATCCCCCACTGTCTTTGACATAGTGACCCCGTCAAAAAATTCCGGTTCTCCCAATTTCATAGTAATATATAAAGACAAAAACAAAAGGGCAAAGATTCCCACCATACTGATGATAGCCACCAATGCCTTATTCTGATTCAGCATAGACAGCATGGAAAAAATCGCTGTAAGAGCAATAACCATAAGCAGACCGTCCAGCACATATACAACTGCCTTTTGCCATTCCATCTCAAAAAAACCAAAGAGAGGGATTCCGGTAATACATGCCGTAAACATATAGGCAAAATTCATAAACGCACCTGCTGCCGCACAGGTAATAAAGTTTGACAGATAAATATCTCTTCTGTTGCACCCTACCATCAGTTTATTGCGGATGGTTCCATCACTGTATTCCGTACCCACATAGAGGCTGACAAATGCCGCGATCAGCATTCCTATTATAATGTGAGAGGCAAAAAACACGGTGTCAAATGTAACACTCATATCATATACTTTCAAATTCCGGTATTGTCCAACACTGTCGATGACGCCATACAGTATCATGGCGATCATACCGATCCAGAAATATTTATCCTTTCGCAGGCGCAGAAAATTTGCACGCAGCAGTTTACTCATGGCTGCCACCTCCGATCAGATTGATATAATAGCTCTCCAGGCTTTCGTCTCTCTCTGTGATCTTATACACTGTACACCCCTGTTCTGCCAAAGCCTGCACAAGGTCCGTCACATTCCACTCACCAAAAACATCGGCTTCATGCTCTGAAGCAACAGCATATTCCATTTTCCTTTCATCCAGTACACGGCTGAGAGCCTGTATATCCGATACTGCTATGTGTATCCCTTTCCTGCAGGCAGCATCCAGTTCCTTTGCAGTCATTTCCTTTACGATTCTTCCGCTGTCAATAAATCCGTAATGCGTCGCAAGCCGGGAAAGTTCGTCCAAAATATGGCTGGAAATCAATACCGTGATCCTGTATTCCCGGTTCAGCTTCAGGATCAATTCCCGTATCTCGATGATACCCTGGGGATCCAGACCATTGATCGGTTCATCCAGCACCAGAAAATCCGGATTGCCGGCAAGCGCTATGGCAATCCCAAGACGCTGTCGCATTCCCAGCGAAAAATTCCTTACTTTTTTCTTTCCTGTATCCGAAAGGCCTACTAATTCCAGTAATTCTCTGATCCCATCATAGGATGGACGTCCAAGGACCGCATACTGCTCGCGCAGATTATCCTCTGCTGTCAGATCCAGATAAATAGACGGCGTCTCCACCACAGCTCCCATTCTCCGGCGAACTTTAAGAATATTGGGGGATGTATACTTTTCCCCATAAATTGTGTATTCTCCGGAAGTCGGATTCTGCAGTCCGCAGATCAGACGGATGAGGGTCGTCTTTCCTGCTCCGTTCTTACCTATAAATCCATAAATTGCTCCTTTTTCCACATGCATGGAAAGTCTGTTTAAAGCTTTGAAGTTCTTATATTGTTTTGAAAGATTCTCTGTACTCAAAACATAGTCCATATCAGTGCCTCCTTTATTTGATACAGCCATAATAGCACGACATGGTTAAGAGAGCGGTTAAGAAAAAAGTTAAGAAACCGTAAAGATACTGCCCGTTCATTGTTCACGCATTTTAAATCCAATTCCCCATACAGCTTCAATATAATCTTTTCCTGTTATCTCCCTGAGTTTTCTCCGCAGATTGCTCACATGGACTTTCAGGGAACTTTCCATGCAGTCCGGTGTATCTTCACTGATCAGATCTAGTATCCGTGCCTTTGTAATGACCTGGGAAGGGTTCTGCATAAGCAGTTTTAAAACGGCAAACTCCGTTTTTGTCAGACGGACAGTCATGCCGTCTGCCGAAACCTGATATGTTTCTGTATTGAGACGCAGCTCCTCAAACATCAATTCTGTGTTTTTAGCCGAAACGGAACCATTTCTGAGCTGCACAGTTATCCTGGCTAACAATTCTTTTGTTTCAAAAGGTTTTGTGATATAGTCAGAAGCACCTTCCAGCAAAAGATTCACCTTATCGTCAATCCCTGCCTTGGCGCTGACTATAATAACGGGGATCCCGGAAAGCTTCGGAAGGATCTCCTCCCCGCTCAGCCCCGGAAGCATCAGATCTAGCAGTATCAGATCCGGATGCCTTTGTGACAAAAGGAGCAGTGCCTCAGTCCCTGAATACGCACGGAGCACTCCGTATCCTTCCTTTTTCAAAATAGCTTCTACCATATCACCGATAGGAATGTCATCTTCTATAATTGCAATATATTTCATAAATTGCCGCCTCGCTTTCTGCCGCCTTAGAATGTATCCGAAACTCATTCCGGCAATCTGCATTCAGGCAGACACGCTTTCACTCATATTGTAACAAAACAGCGGATATTATGCTATAGGCTATTGCTTCCTTTAGACGGGTATCCTGAATTCATACGTTCCTGACCCCAGCTCCTGTTTCGGCATTCCCGGCAGGATCAGTGCAGCGCATGTGTTGACCGGGATTTTACAGCTATAGATGATCTGTTCCTTCTCTTTTCTCCAACTGCTCTCAATGACTCCATACGGTGAGGATACACTGCCTGCTGCATACTCCAGTTCCCTCATCACGGGCTGCAATATAAAATGCTCATATCCCGGTCTATCCTCCTCCCTGCGGATTCCCAGCACATAGCTGTATAGCCATGACAGCACGCTTCCCAGAGAATAGTGATTAAAGGAATTCATTGCGTTCTGCCCCCCGAATCCTTTTTCCTGTGTATAGGAATCCCAATGTTCCCATATGGTTGTCGCTCCCTGGGTCACCGGATACAGCCAGGAGGGAAAGCCAGTCTGGAGCATGAGTTTATAGGCATCTTCATCAGCCCCCATATTACTCAGCGCCTGATTTAAAAGTCCGGTGCCGAAAAAGCCTGTGCCTACCGTGTGGTTTCTTTCCCTTGTTTTTCTGAGAAGATGCATTTTTGCTGCGTCACAGTTCTCCATGAGTCCGTATTCCAATCCCAGAACATAGGAACATTGGCTGTCGCAGATCTTTCCCTCCATAGTTTTGGTCATACCTGTCTCCCGGTCCACAAATGTCTCATTCCAGAACTGTCTGCATGTATCCGCAAGCATTTTGTACTCCTCTGCTGCTGTCTTTTCTCCCAGTATTGCAGAAATTTTTTCCATTATCTTTGCTTCTCTATAATAAAAAGCATTCCAGAGAAGCTGCAGGTCTGTCTCCTCCGGGGCCAGCCAGTCTCCCAGAGGGCCTACTTTTACAGCATCACCTTTTCCGGGAAGGCCTTTATCCTTCATGTAATCCATGTATTTTTTCATTCCCGGATAAAATCTTTCCAGCGTGCGCACATCACCGTACTGCTGGTATAACTCCCATGAAATGAAAATCGAAGCACATTCATATGTAATACCTCCAAAGCCGCCGCCCACAGGTGCAATCTCCGGGTACTGTCCCTCCGGTGTCTGAAGATCTTCCATAGCCTGAAGATTCCTCTCATAAAATTGTTTCAGGCTGCTGTTCTGCAGCGCAGTACGGCAGAACACATGGGTATCCCCTGCCCATCCCATCCGTTCATTTCTCTGGGGACAGTCTGTGGGGATGTTGATGAAATTACACAACTGTGACCAGCGCACATTTTCCGTAAAACGGTTTAAAAGACTGTTGGAGCTTTCAAAACTCCCCTCAAAATTTTTGACAGAGGAATACTGCAGGCTCTCCACCTCCTGTGGTTTTGGAGGATTCTCTACGCCGCTGATTTCTATATAGCGGTATCCATGGAATGTAAAGCGGGGCTGATATATTTCCCCCTCATCCTCACCACTGCATATATATAAATCTGTACTGGTGGCATCCCTGTAGTTCTCCAGCATCATCTTTCCTTCATTACCGGCGTATTCCGGCATGTGTGGATAGAGTACCTCTGCATAACGGATCACAATCTTCGTTCCGGGCTTTTCACAAAACCGGATGCGGGGTACGCCCGCCATCTCCTGTCCCAGGTCATAAAGAAAAACATTGCCTTCCAGTTCTGTGCATGTCTGTGCCTGTTTTGTGTCTACTATATATACAGGGGCATCATATCCGCCTATAAGTTCCGGTTCCCTGTCATTTACTGCAGGCCACGTGCGGCCAAACCCAGGAGGCATGGTGCGCAGTTCTTCTATTTTTTCCGGCTTTTCTGTAACCGGTGGTTCCCATTTACTGTCATCAAAATCAGGTAGGGAATAACTTGTGTAAATATCTTTTTTTGCAGCGTCGTACTGCTCTCCCAGGAAAAAGCCTGCATATCTGTAAGGTCCATCTCCAAAATACTTCCACTCTTTTGTGTTAGTTGTGGCAATGATCCTGCTGCCGTCCTCATAAGTCACCTCTATTTTTGCCAGCAGTGCCTCTTTGTCACCGAAATAATTATAATTCTTTACAACAAAGGTCTGCGCGTCACACCACCAGCCGGAGGAGATGGTTACACCAACTCCGTTCCTTCCGGGCCGAAGCTTGTCCGTGATATCATAGGTCTGGTAATTGATTCTTTTGTCATACTGAGTAAGCCCCGGATTCAGCAGGCGTTCTGTAATCTCCTTCCCGTTAATGCGGCAGTGATAGATTCCTCTGGAAGTTATATAAAGCCTCGCCCGCTCTACTTTCTTCTCTTTGTCCACCTGAAAGACAGATCTGAGCATAGGTATGCCGGTATTTGACGGATCTTGGGTTATCTGGCAGTCTTTCAGCTTAAAGCATCCGTTTTCCACAGGAATCAATCCCTCAAACAAATTTTTTTCTCCGTACAGATTTCCCTGGGGTGTCTCTTTTATATAGATCCGCCCCGGTGTGCGCATATTTTTCACTGTCAGGTATCCAAAATACGCGGTGTCTCCTTTGCCCGCGTAAAATCCGATTTCATTCAGTCTTGGATATGTAAGAACATCATTAACCCCTCTGGGATTCAGCATTCTTCCCAGAATCTGTCTGCCAAATGGTTCTTCCTTCTCCACCGCGTCTGCTAAGACATCATCCAGATAGGCAGCAGCATTATTGCCGTCCACAACTACCCTAAGTGTATGGAAATTGTATTTGTTCTCATCTGTGAGAATATGCTCAAGGGATACGGACGCAAATGGCACATGGCTTTTGTCTTCCTGCGCATATCCTACCCGGAAGATGTCCAGCCGCGGTTTTTTGCTATCCTCCAGGCATATTTGGTAACGGATATAATTTTCCCCTTCTAGTCCCAATTCATTTTTCGTTTTATCCAGCAGGCGGAAATCATTAGCGCCAAATACAATCCCTGCTCTTTTAGCCCCTGCTTCAAGGCGGAACCTGCTCTCTATCACAAATACCCCTCTGGTGTCCGCAGCCACATGGAACCTAGGCGCGCTGATCCACTGCGCCCCTTCCCAGGGTTTCAGGCTCCCGTCTAAAAATCCCGTCTCAAACCATGTCTCTGCCTTTGTCTTTCTCCCATGATCATCGCACACTTCCACTCGCACCTGGTATCTGGTACACGGCTTTAGTTCTTTTCCTGCGTAGGAAATGCCTCTTGATTCCCTGACATACATTTCCCCAGAATCCCAGTACGGTTCTTTTTCCTTTTCTTTAAAGACAAATATCCGGCAGGAAGTCTGCAGGGTCTCCCTTAGATCTGACTCTAATTTCCAGGAAAACCGGGGGGATTTTTCATCCAGCCCAATCGGTTTTTCCATGTATTCAACCAGCAGTTCCGTTATTGTAAGACTCATCCTCTGATCCCTCCATTTTTCTACAAACAATCTCATCCGCATTTTGAATCCTCTGCCTGTTTCGCTGCTAGCCAGGCTGCGCTTCTGCTTTTGGTATACTAATTATATCTTTTCTTTTTTTTGAAATCTATCCTGCTTTTCTTCCGGAAAAGTATTGTTTTTTATCCATTTTTTGATTAGTATGGAGTTAGCTTATCAGGAGGTGCGTATCTATGAAAAACAAAAAAGAGGAACCCTTTCAACATGAAGTGGTCATTACGGATGCCCGGCTTCCCCTGCGCCTCTTTTACAGCAATGACCAAAAACCGACTTATGTTTTGCCTCATTTTCATGATGATATTGAAATCATTTACCTTCTGACCGGCAGTCTCACTGTGAATATCAACAGGCAGCAGATCACTGTATATCCGGAAGATATGATCCTTTTCAACAGCAATGTGATCCATTCCACTATTTCGGAAACTGCCGAGACTACTGCTTACGTCCTTCAGCTCCCCTGTCAGTTTTTAAAGCAGTGCACAGCAGAACACGGCAGCTATTCCTTTGAACTGCCCCGTTCCTCCTGCCAAAATCTGACTCCGCAAGAGGATAAGGCATTGATCCATCTGAAGAATACGCTGTATTCCTGTTTTTGTTTCTACCGGGATAAACCCGCCTTTTATCACGGAAAAGTCATGAGCCTTTTGTATGACTTCGTCTATACCCTGTACTCTGCCTTTTCCGTCCCTCAGGAGGTAAAACGCCACACCAACGAATTTAAATACTATGAAAGGCTTTCCTCCATCACTAACTATATAAACGAACATTATACGGAACCTATAACCTTACATGATCTGGCAGAGCTAATATCTGTAACCCCGGCATATCTGTCCCGCTTTTTCAAAAAAGCGCTTCAGATAACGCTCACCGAATACATTACCAGTATACGCCTGGAACACGCCTATACCGATCTGCTTACAACGGATTATACGGTATTCTATATTGCGGAAAAAAACGGTTTTGCCAACTACCAGATGTTTGTACAGAAATTCAAGCAGAAGTTCCATAATACTCCCCTGAAAATCCGCAGTGAGTCTCAGTACAGTCCATCCGGAAAACCTTTTGTCCCATAGGGAAATTGGAAATCTTCTGCATAATAAAAAAACTGCCGCTTTGGTCTTTTTTACCAAGCGGCAGTTCAGGCAGCAATATTCAATTTTCTATCTTCTCAAACCGGTATCTCTGACTGATCTCCGGGTATTTTTCTCTGTCCACCTCACTCATGAACATTTCGTACGGCCTGGCCCATACTCCAAACGGGCGGTATAGTGCCTGATAGATCACCAGTTTTTCATTTGTCTCAGAATGCGTCGCAAATGCAAGAATCTGATACAAATATAAATCACTGTCCGGATGCACTGTTTCTCTTTTAAAATTCCTTACAATATCCCCTGGTCTCAAATCCCGTTCCATGATATTCTCCTCCTTGTGTATACTTACGAGGCTCTGCCTGGCTGCTGTATGTTTCCCTCAAGTGAAGCTCTCTGCTCCATCACCTCTTATTGTCTCATATTACAATCCCATCACAATGGTCTATTTCATGCTGTATGATCTGCGCGGTCCATCCCTTGAAACGCTGTCTGCATCGCTTAAAATCCCGGTCCCTGTATTCTACCTCTATAGTTTCATACCGTCTGGTCTTTCTGCTTCCCTCCAGGGAAAGGCATCCCTCTTCCGTGTCATATGGCATAGATTTTTTAATTATCACCGGATTCAGCATAGCCAGGTCTGCCTCGCCTGCACTGACCACAATAATCCTTTTTTTAATGCCGATCATGTTGGCCGCCATCCCTACACACCGCTCCCTGTTAGCCTGTAGTGTGTCCAGCAAATCCCTTACCACCTCATCGTCATCCCTGCCGGCAGGTTCCGATGTTTGACTCAGAAAAAAAGTGTCTCTCACAACTGTTCTTACCATAATCTCTCCCTCAATAACTGCTCGCTATTCTTTCAGACATTTCCCAGGCGCTGTCACTCGGTCCAAAGTAACTTCCGCTTTCTATTCTATCTCTTTCTCCGTATCCGCCTTCCATTTGGGAAATATAAGAAATTCATCTGCTTGAAGTATAACCGATTTTCTAATTATATACAAGTATCCATATATCTCCGGCATTATACAAAGCTGCTGTCGGAAAACTATTCAAAGGCTGCTTTCCTGGACCAGCAGATGTCTGCTCTTCTCCCATTTTGCATAACGAAATTACAATCTTCCACTTTTTTCCAGTCTTTTTCTACAACAAATTTTCACCACATTTAAAATTCCACAATTTCAGCAGTGAATTTTTTTAATATTTGTTCACACTTTTTCCTTGAAATAAGGTATAAATAAATTACCCCCAATACATTATATAGTTTTTGCTACACCCCATAAGAAGAAATACCTTCTCCAAAAAGACCAGCTCCCCCGCTGGTCTTTTTCCTTATACACAATTTCTTTTTAATTCTCCTCAGCAGTACAGAATCCTGCATTCTTTTGTCCCACAGCAATATGAAGCTTTTCCGACATGATTACCATTAGTACCAAGATAACTGCCATAAATGCCGGATAAAGTCCAATATTTATATACTGCGCAATAAGCCCGAACAGGGGCGGAACCAGGCAGGTTCCCACGTAAGCGGCTGCCATCTGGACTCCAATGACTGACTGGCTTAAATCAGCTCCAAAATTGGCAGGTGTCTCATGGATGATGGAAGGATAAATGGGCGCACACCCACAGCCAACCAAAATCAATCCTGCAAAGAGCACCGTACCTCCAACAGGAAGAAGAATACAGACAATACCCACGGCAGTTACCACTTGTCCCAGGCGTATCATGTTGCGGTCATTCACTTTCATAGTGATAAACCCGCACACAAACCGGCCTGCTGTGATTCCCATATAGAAAAGGCTTGCCCAGCGTGCTGCCCGCTCCGGGCTGATTCCATGATATAAGGTGCAGTAGCTGGCTGCCCAGATACCTGCCGTGCTCTCCAAAGCACAATAACAGAAAAAACAGATCAGCACTTCCTTTACCCCTCTCAGCCTTACAAGCTGTGGCAATGTATAGTGCCGGCCCGGAATCTTTTCGGAGGTTTCCGAACCATTCTCTGTTTTACCTGCATGGGATTTCTGCATCTTCCTCCAAAGCGGAAGCGAAAAAATCAGGACTGCAGTCAAAGCCACCTGCATAATGGAAATGGTCAGATATCCGCCGTTCCACTTTAATCCTCCCGTCACAGCCCATCCCATTACTACAGGTCCAATACTGGCTCCCAATCCCCACATACAATGAAGCCAGCTCATATGCCTGGCGGGATAATGCAGCGCCACAAAATTATTGAGCGCCGCGTCAACACTTCCCGCTCCCAATCCGTAGGGCACAGCCCAAAGGCATAAAAGCCAGAAGGAATTACTGATAGAAAAACCAAATAATGCCACAGCAGTCATTCCCACGCTGATGGCAGTAACTTTTCCGGCTCCCAGTCTGCGGGTGAGATAATCACTTGCGAGGCTGGAAACAATTGTCCCTGCAGCTATGATCATAGTGATTATACCAGCCCAGGAGACAGACGCCCCCAATTCTTGATACATACTGGGCCATGCAGATCCAAGAAGGGAATCCGGAAGTCCCAGACTGATAAATGCCAGATAAATAATGATCAATAACAATGATGCCATACCCTATATACTCCTCTTATGTCTAAAATCCAGTTTACAGTCCATCCTTTCCCGAAAGTGCAATTCTTCTCTTAAGAAAAGCGCTTCCTTAAACGGTGGCTGCGAACCGTAACTTTTCTGTATCTTGGCATATTATACTTCAAATTGCCGATTGCTTCCATAAAGATTGCGTATTATACTATAAGAAAAACGACAGACTAAAATATCCTGAGGTGAAAAATGATTAGCAATCCCATACGTGTTGATGAAAAAGGCAGAGAACTACTGAATCATGGGAGCCTGGCCTTCCCTTGTGCGTGGTATTACAGCGGGGCGAACCAGGGCGATGTGCCCTGGCACTGGCATGAAGAAATCGAGCTGGTGTATCTGAGCAGAGGGACCCTGCAGTGTTCTGTGGGAAATCAGCGTTTTCTTCTTTGTGCAGGAGATGCTCTCTTTATCAATACAGGTATTCCCCATGCCTTTTTTGAGGAACCGGGCATTCCCTATGAAGAAAGCGACATTGTATTTCATCCTCGCCTGATCTACGGAGATGTTGGAAGCATACTTTACGAGAAATATATGCTTCCGCTCATGCACTGCCCATCCATGGCAGGCTATGTCTTTCGTAGGGACACGGATTGGCAGAGAGAAGCATCCCTTTCCATAAAAGACGCTATCACTGTGTGTAAAAGAAAACCGGATTTCTATGAGTTTACCGTACGAAGCTTACTGACCAATGTCTTTACTCTCCTTCTCGGACATAACAAGGGACATCTAGAACAGGGGGAGACCAGGGCCTCTTTTCTGATGGAACGTGTGAAACGGATGCTGGATTACTTCCATAGCCATTTCCAGGAGTCTGTCAGCGTTACACAACTGGCAGCTCAGGCAAATATATGTAAGCGGGAGTGCCAGAGAGATTTTAAGAAGGTACTTGGCCTGACACCCACCCAATATTTTGAGCAGTACAGACTGGCCATGTCTGTGCATCTTCTTACAGAGAGCACTAACAGTATTATAGAAATCGCCAATCAATGCGGTTTCCAAAGTCCCAGCTACTTTACAAAACTTTTCAGGGAGCGGTACGGAGTCACACCTTCAGCCTTCAGATTGCATAATGAACCAGCGGATAACATCCGTTTTCCGGTCTAATTCTACAATGAATTTTCTCTGTTTTTAAAACTACACAATTTCTATCCGGATATTTTTGAAATTTTGTTGACACTTATCTGTCGAAATATAGTATAAATAAATTACCCCCAATACATTATATAGTTTTTGCTACACCCCATAAGAAGAAATACCTTCTCCAAAAAGACCAGCCCCCCAGCTGGTCTTTTTATTTGTATTAGGAAATATTAATTAAAAATTTCTGTACAACAAAAAACTCCGCAAACATAATTGTTTACGGAGTTTAAAGCTCCCCCTGTTGGACTCGAACCAACGACACTGCGGTTAACAGCCGCATGCTCTACCGACTGAGCTAAGGAGGAATAGATACAACGATACACCGTACCTTCAAAACCGCATATACAAAACACAAAAACCTTTTTTCAAACCCGCCGTTTGCA
>ERZ894236.1853-NODE-1853-length-12321-cov-9.09253_pt1 | contig 12321 bp, 9 predicted proteins | sample MGYA00380297_ERZ894236 | MGnify/ENA primary metagenome ERZ894236 (study PRJEB32331, sample SAMN06328420) | human gut metagenome | biome: human gut microbiome; feature: stool | host: Homo sapiens | collected 2014-08-04 ... | reverse complement strand
TGCTGATCGCATACCTCCTTTACGGTTTCCTTCAGAATCTTTTTGACCGAGTGTATCCCCAATGATTCCACCACTACGTGATCCATCACTGCGCTTATTTCCAGCAATCGCCCCTCGGATACCACCCTGTCGGAATCCTGTAAAATCATTTCGGCGACCAGCGATCGCATTTATTCCACCTGTGACAGCTCCGATCGTCATGCCCCTCATCATACCAAGGCCGCCTTTCATCTGCTGCATCGTTTCCATGACCCCGGCTCCATATCCACCTATCATGCTTTGTACGAAGTTGGGCATTGTTAAAATCAGGCTGAAAGCGCCAAAAAACATTGCTGCGCAAGCGATTGGATATGTAGCCCCAACCTCTGATATATCGCTAACAATATTACCAAGGAGCGACAATAGAAATAACTGTGTCAAATTCAACGCAAATTGTCCTATCAACGAGTTTTTCCAGACAGTGAAAGCCTGCGGATTTTGATAATTGCTCAAAGACAGGCAACAAAACGGGCCTATGTCGTAATAAAATCCGATTGCAAATAGGCGTACTGCTATCTGTATAGATAAAATAAAGACTAAGATTACAAAAATAGACATGCCGATCACTACCATGAAATCACTGTAGACCCATACATAATTATCATCATCCTCATCTCTCTGCGTTATGCTGAATGAAGCGTTTCGATATTTTTCCACAAGTTTCTTTGCACCATATGGTCCTGATTTTGACATTCCCCCAAAACCTATAAAGACATTTTCAATCAATGATTTCCCTATCTTTGAATCTTTATTTTTCCCTGTTTCAAACTGATTTCCCATCACATCACCAGAAGTGAAAACATTTGCAACTTTTACTGTAGTCGTATTAGCTAATGGCACCAGAACAGGAAGAGATACTGCGATTGCTATTCCTATCAAGGTACTCCCTAATTTTTTATTCATATCTAAGGCTGCTTCATCATCTTTTATAAGTCCTGTAACAAGCTCATAGATGATTTTCACAGGAAAGAATAAGAACATCAGCAAAAGAGCACAAGTAAACGCCTCTTTGATGAAAGTATTATTTAATATATCAAAGCCTAAAATACCGTTGATTAGACCATTAAGTAGGTCACTTATCATAGTCATCAATGCCTTGATCATTGACCAGAAAAAATTACGTATCGTATCATCTACCATATGTGATAAGTTTTCAGCAATATCATCCCAAAACCAACCTATCATCATTCCATTCATACTATCACCACCCAACCTTTATAAGAAGAACAAGAAGGATAAGCGTATAGAATATGAAGCCGTAAAAAATTAGTTTATTTTTGTTTTTGCAAAAGATATCTTCACATCTTTTTGTGAAAGGCGCTTGTATAGGCTTTTCAATAGCTTTTACTCTTTGAGAATATTGTCGTGTATTCAACAACAAAATATCAAATTTCTTTTTTAAATCTTCGACTTGCTCATATTCTGCTTTTTTTGGTGTTTGTTTGCTCTGTAGTCCCTTGAGCATCTCCTGTATATAACAAGTCTTTTTATATACATCGCTTATTTGTTCATCTCCTATCATGATATCGATCAATGAACTCATTTCATCCTTGATTTCCATGATTTGTTCATGTATTTCCTCAAGGAGCTCATCATCATCTTCGCTTTCAGATTCTTCCAATGTAAAAAGATTCCATGATTTTGCCTCTTCGTCTTGTTTCGCTATCATATATTTTCTAATAAGGTTCACATAATATGATTCCATTCCGGTACCGTCATAATTGAATTGTTTCATCCAATTAAGAAATGCTTCTAAGTCTTGACTATCTGCAAAACGTTTTGTTGTTACTTTCTTGGCATATTTGAAAATGATATGATCTTCATCGATATCATAAGCTTCCGTAAGACTTTTTATGTATTCTTTTCCAAATTGTGAAAACAGATCTTCTTTTGCCATATATTCACCCATCTTTCCTAATATCTATATAAACAATAAAGAGTGAGCATAATGCTAGCTCACCCTTTGTTAACGTAGGATTGTACGATCTTAATGATGGTTGGTATAATAAAAATGAAAATCAGACAGGTGAATACTTTTTTATTCTTTTGTGAGAACATTTGATCTTCCTGCACATCTGCAACCATTTCCCGGAGTTTATACCAGGTCGCCATACATCCTGCTATCAAAACAGACATTGACTGTAAAAAAGTCATCCCATCTGTTACAAGTGGTTTAAAAATATTAAAAAGTTGTGAAAACTGTCCCATATCGTTTCTCCTTTGTATTTATCACTGTACAAGTCCATCCTCTGATGACTCTTCATTTTCATCGATTGTATCTGCGCCTTCTTCTGTAAGAATATCCGTTTCAGGTAAGACAGGATGCTGCTCATTAACGATGGACACCTCCTGATCAGCTTTTGGGCGATTGATGAAATATTCTTGAAGCTCTGCAGCAGTTACTTTTTCTTTAACCACTTTTGTTTCATAATCCTTTTTTCCTGTTGCTGGATCTATTGATTTTACAGAATTGCTCAAAATATTGAATTCCGCTTTATTGTTCAATGATACAGATAAAAGATGATCTTTCTCAGGGATTTCACTGATACATTTTGGATTGATGACTATTCTACACCCTTTATATGCACCATCCGGCATGAGGATAGTCGTTCTTGGTTCGTTTTTCGAATTCATATAATCATTCCCTTTCTGTTCACGGGAAATTGTAAATCGTAACCACTGATTTTGCGGCATACACTCCTTAAGCTGTTCAACAGTCATATTTCTCACCTTGAGGAATTGATGTTCGTTTTTCCCGTTTTCCAATTGCTTCCCTGTTTTCCCCATATCCACTTGTACGGATGGGATGATGTAGTCATTCTTAAGAGTAATAAAGGATCTGTCGGAATGATACTGATCCTCTGAAATACTGTAGATTGGAACTAAGAAATGCACACTTTCAGTTTTATTTATCTGTATCCCATCTTCTGATTTGATTCCTCCAAGGTTTGCATTAGGAACACTTACAGTTGCATAAGTATATTCCTTACCAGATTTAGAAGTGATGGATGTCCTTTTGATATTTCCTTCTTGATCTTTTTGTATTAAATTTTTGTGTATTGAGAATCCCATTTTGATTTCCTCCTTATTTTTATAGACAGACAAAGAATGTAACTAAAGCTGCTAACACCAAAGCCAAAACGAAGCGCAATAAATAGACCTTGAATCCAATTTTGCCATCTCTCTGCATGAAATGTTCATCGATTGCTTTTTGAGGCATAAATAACCCCATTGCAAAAGAGCCTAAGAAGGCTAATACTGCCATAACAATTTTAAAAATCGACATAAATATCTCCTTTTCTATGAAATTTAATATAAGGTGAGCCGCATACCTACATACTCGCCCTCTGCATTTTTCAGAGGTATGCAGCTACCTCCTTTCCCAGATCCAGATGATAATAGGTCCGCTTGGCATACACTTGCTGCGGAATCCATATCAAATCCGTCTGAAAACAAATAATCTTTATTTGATATAACAGGCTTGTCTACTTTCTCATTTATCTTTTCACCTCCCGTGTCACCATCACTCTCCTTTTTCTCTTTTTTCTCAGAAACTGAGGCTTTTGGCTTACTTTCTTCCTGACCGGTTTCTGAAGCGCTTTTACTCTCCTCTTTTTTTGGCTTCTCCTTCAAAATAAAGGTGATCGTTTTTCTGCTTTCGTTACCACTTTTATCTTTAGCTATCGCTGTTACTTTGTAGCTTCCTGCTTTTTGCCAATTTATCTTACCTAAAAGAGTTACAGTAATATCTTCAACTGGGTCGATCGGATCTGATACTTTAAAATAGGAACGTACCGCTTCATGGCGGTCACCAATAGTAAAAGCCAGTTCATTCTTTGCAGAAATAACTGGCTTAGTTTTATCAGTAATCATCGCTTTTGTTTTATATGTATCATTCCCTATTTTATAAGTGAGTGTTGTTTTTCCTAAATGATTTGTGTCTATTTTAGGACATTTCACCTCAAAATTGCTAACATAGACTGTATCATCATCAATCATGGAAGCTTGTATTTCGTAACTATCCACAGTTGCAATGTAATCACAGGTATTTACATTTGATTTGTACTGTATTTTAATATCTTGATCAAAATACAGTACATGCTGCCGTTTAGGTGTTTTTGCTGTACATCCGCATACGATCAGCAAGCTCAACGGTATACATAATCTCTTTATGTATCTCATATTTGGTACTTAACTTAATTATCATTCCTGTTTAAATCTCGTCTTTTCCTTATCATTAGATAAGCTGCAAAGCCTGCAATACCTGAAACTGTGAACAGTAAAGCTACTGAGGTGGTGTCTCCAGTTTTAATCTCATTTTTTACTACGATTGTTGGCATTAAAACATTGACATACTCAAAGCTGTAAACCCCATCTACGATAGGTGTATTCTCATCAATAACAACTTCTTTAATCTCCTTTGATAATTTATAGCCTAGTGGAGCTTTGGTTTCCTTGATCCATACGGTTCCAAAAGGTATATTTGCGAAAGTCGCTGTCCCCTGCTCTTTATCTGCCTGAACAGTTTCTATTTTCTGTGTACATTCAGCATCTTTATACATGGTAAATTCAAAGTTTTTGGATTTGATATTCTCTTTAGTGACTGAATCTACTTTATTAACAACAACACTCACTCGAATCATTTTATCCTTCATAACAACAATCTGGCCATCTCCAGCGGTAAATTCGATTTGCTCAGCAATTTCATAGCCATATGGAGCGGTGACTTCAATCATTACATATTTTTGTCCCTCAGTCAGGCCTGTGATTGTGTGCTGCTCCTCTGTAGATGTCCACTGATCTATGATATTGCCATCTTCATCAGTGATCTGTAGTTTAGCACCAGGTAATTCTTTTTCGCCGGTCTCATCGACTTTAGAAAAGTGCATCTCTGTCTGTCTGTTTCTCATGTCGATTGTCTGTACATCGTTTGTATCACGTACGATGAAGATGATATCCTCAGCTTTTGTATATCCAGGAGCTGCCTCCAGCTCACGTAATATGTATTCCTGTCCAACGATCAGCTTGGTGATATCATGAGGCTTATCATCTGTGATCCACTCATCAACAGTCTTTCCGTTTTGGTCAATGATGGCCAGTTTGTTGCCTGGTAACAGCTTACCTTCTTCATCCGTCTTGATGATCTGCAGCTTTGTTATATCATCCTTCATAATGATCTTTTGGATTTCTCCGGTATCTTTAATTTCAAATGGAATATCCTCTGCAGTCGTATAACCGGCAGCCGGTAATTTCTCCGATAATACATATTTTCCGACTGGCAGCTTCTCAAACATATGTGGGTTATCTGTAGACACCCATTCTTCGATGATTTTCCCATCCTCTGTTTTTATCTGCAGCGTGGCACCAGGTAATTCTTTCTCATTAGTTATATCAACTTTTGAGATTTCTACCTTTGTACTTTCATTCTGAAATTCTGATTCAAACTTCAGGACAGCTTCATCCTGATCGGTATACTTCGTATCAAAATAATAACGCACTTCCTGACCACTCGCATATCCTTGTGGTGCTTTTGTCTCTCCCGCATAAAAGAGGCTATTAGGATCACCGATCAATCTTACACCATCGATGACATTAACTCCAAATCCTGGATCTAGATCTTCGTCCTCGATTTCCTCGATTGGCATTACACCATATTCCGGAGTAAGATCATTAGGCAGGTCTGCAGTAAATGTGGCTTTACCATCTTCGCCGGTTACCACCGTTTCGATTTGCTCACCGGCTTTTACGATCACATCGCCGTCATAGTTATACACGTCTCTGTTTGCATATAGCGTGATTTCAGCGCCGGCTAGCAGCTGCTGGTCATCTGCGTCCTTTTTGACAGCCTGTACATCGACTCTCTGACGTTCGTTTTCATATGTGCCTGCATCCCCAAATACAATTGCGGTATTCTGATCTTTATAAGTTAGCTCTACCTTTTTGATATCATTGCTATGTGTGAATCCGCTTGGAGCTGTTTTTTCAGATACTCGATACTTGCCTAAAGGCAGCAATTTACTCTGTGCTTCTCCATCCGCGCTCGTTGTGATAGTGTCTACAAGGTCATCCTTATGATAAAGTACATCTCCTTGGTTATCTGCAGATAAGATATCCTCATCAGCATACACCTCAAATACTGCATCTTTCAGTTTTCTATTTTCATATTTAAATTTTGTATTACCGTTATCATCAGGTTCAGCTTTAATAAGTACTTCGCCTTCCTTAGATACATTAACTCGACCTTTTACTGATGTATTCTGTTTCGTTACAGTAATCACTGGTGTAGACCCATCTGGAAGTGTCTCGTATGCTGTATTCATGCTGACGCGGAATTCGATAGGTGAAACATTGAGTATATAACCGTCTGGAGCACTTATTTCTTCAAGTGCATAACGTCCCGGATCCAGTTCCTTGCCGGTCATGACCGTCCCGGATTCGTCGGTTGTCCATGTGTTGACCTTATGAGGGACAGGAGACCATTCCCAGTATTCAACATACTCATTTTTATCAAGATTTTTGATTTTAAATGTTGTACCGGCTAGTGCAATCGTTTTTCCGGTTTCCTGATCAACCTTTACAGCTTTTACTACAGCGCGGAATTTTTCATCATTGAATATACGCCATGGTTGAGGATCTCGACTGTCTTGAGAGACAGTAACTTTAAAATCAGGTACCTTATATAGGTCATCCGGAACCTTAGTTTCACGGACAACGTACTGGCCATATGGCAATTCTTCAGATACTGCATAACCGTTATTATCGGTCACAAGAATTGCAGCTGTTTTTCCCTGTGCATTCTTTGCTACGGGAGCCTTTTCCCATGTGCCATACGCATCTATATCCTTCTGCGATTTTACTGTAAATTCAACACCGGCCAGCTTATCCGCTTCTCCTGAACCATTATCGGATATCTTAATGATAGAAAAGGCTTGTGCTTTGACCCGTTCTTTTACCGTTTGTTTCTTTGTAACGACTTCCACACTTTGTCCTGCATAGGCGATAGAAATATCATACTTTGTCGCATCCAGTGTATATCCTGTACTAGCAGTTTTTTCCTGCAGGACGTATTTGCCTAGATATAAATCACTTACTGACGCCTTGGCATTTGCATCTGTTGTCAGTGTTGCAACAACTGCATCCTTTGCGTATTTGACAGACCCATCGGCAGGATCTAAAATATTTTCTTTTGCCTTCAGTTCATATACTGCACCTTTTAAAGTAGCTTCACCTTGCGCCGCTGAGCCGGTGACACTATCTTCTTTTGTGATTTCCAAACGACCTGTCTGTCTTTCATCTTCGCCGGTGACCGTGATTTTTTGCTCGTTAGTAGCAATTGTAACAGGGTAGGAGGTCTTGTTTAAGATGTATCCGGATGGAGCTATGACCTCACGGACTGTGTACTCACCAAATCTCAAGTAACCGGATTCTACATAGCCGGTTGCCTTTGTAACAAGACGTTCCAGCTCTTGTCCTTTATCGTTGTAGATAGCATAAGTAGCACCTGCGACCTGCTTTTTAGACTGCGGGTCGATCTTCTTCAGCTGGATTTTGCCTTTGACCCAGTTATTTTGGACAGTTAAGGTTGCTGTCTTATTGGCTTCAACAGACACAGTTCTAACTGTGGTATCTAATACTAAGTGGTTTGGTACTGCAGTTTCTTGTACATAATAGGTATCCGGCAGCAACTCATCAATCGTTACAGTGCCATCAGCGCCTGTTTTATAGGTGCCAATAGGGGATGACATGTCACTGTTTTTAGATACCTTGAAGGATGTGTTTGGTACTGCTGTGCCATCTTCATCATTCTTAGCAATTTTCAAAGACCCGTGCTTGTTTACGTTAATAGTGACATTAAAGAATGCAGGGTCAGAATATCCAAAATCACCAACTGCTTGAGATGAATTTCCACTCGTTCTATAAACAATCGAAGCTTCATCCTTACCATCAGTATATCTATTACCAGTTAGTTTAAAGGAATCCGGTGCGGAAGTTGTTGGAGTAATCGTAACCTTATCTCCACTTTTCGTTATTGTGACACCTTTTACATCACTTAATGTAAATTCACTTAAAACTTTGTTGGTATCTGTTAGAGTAATCGATGAACCTACGTTTACCGTTTTTGTAGTACCATCAAATGAAGGCTTATCATAGTGATGATCTATAGCATCTTGAATTTGAGCTTTCATTGTGGCATAATCTGACAAATTCGTAGAATCGATTTTCCATCCTCTATCCTCCCAAATCATAAACTGAGAAGCCATATACCACTTCATTGCCTTTCCGTGAGTATAATACCCGTGGTATGCCATCAAATTCCATTTTTTAACCTTCTTCAAGTCGTAGAAATCAGATTTTTCATAGCCATTTCCTCCATCAATTGCAATTGTGGACGGATCTACACAAAAAACTACTTTGTGACCATTTAATATAAGTTGGGGTGAATTTGCAGAAAAATCCGTTCTCATACCTCCTTCTAGTGCTGGACCACTTGTTGTGTAACTCACTCCAGTGCTTGCTCCATAAGTTAATGTACCGCCAGCTGCAGTTAATACAGTAAGATTCATTCCTGATATCATCATTAAACATGAAGCAATAACTATTTTTAAATTTTTAAATATATTCTTCATACTTGCCTCCTTACACGTAAAAAAGCCAGCATACGCTGACTTATTGAATATAATTTTGATATTGCCTTCTTAGGGCGCTCTTTCTCTATAATAAACCATATTTTTCTCCTAATTTAATATAAAAGGCAGGAATTATCCCTGCCTTTACATAAACTACTGATGATAAAGAAGTATCCATCTTTTACTTCCATCATTTACTTCAACTGTAGCACAATCAAAACCCGGTATCTTACCTGCTTCTCCAAGAGCCATTCCCACATCCCAGGCTTCATCATGTGAAGTATAATATACGCCATCCGATCCAACAGCTTGTCCTGGTAATATACTATCACATGGTAAAGATGGATCATCCCCAGTAGGACACGCTACTGGTTTTGTTGGCTTGCTTGGTGCTGTGCTGCCCTGACTTCCACTATTGTTATTTGATGATGAGCTTCCGGTAGATGATGCTCCGCTTCCATTTGATGCAGATCCTCCGGAAGGGGAAGTTGTCTGCGGTTGCTGTACTGAATTTGTACTCTGAGATTCCTCTGTAGCATTATGCTCAGAAGGTGCAGCTGTAGTTTTTTTCACTGGTTTCTTCTTTATTATGACTTTGAATGATTTCTCTGCAGCATTTCCATTCGCATCGTACGCTAATACCTTAACTTCATAAGTACCCGCTTTCTTCGTATCCATCTTGCCCTTGTCAATATAGTATCCGGATTTCTTGAGTTCCTTGTCGCTATACTTCAGATTACCATCCACTGGATCCTTTACAGATTTCACATTGTCCTTCAATGTCAGCTTGTCTCCGGCTGTGATCGTGATCTTATCTTTTTTTAAAGTTATTTCCGGTTTCTTTGTATCTTTTACAATAACTTTAATTTCCTTTTCAGTAGTCTTATCGCCATCAGTAAACATGACTTTCAGTGTCTGTTCTCCAAGTTTCTTCTCTTCAAAGCCATTAACCTTATCTACCTTTACATTTTCATCAGATTCTTTTGCGTTAAATAGCTTGCTGTTATCCAGCTTATCTCCATATTCTACAGTAAGCTTGTCTACAGGCTGTACCTGCAGGTCTTTGCTGCAGCCGGTCAATACGAGTGTTGCTAATGCGGCGATACCCAATAGTTTTTTCATGTTCTTTTCCTCCTTAATTTCACCCAATAAGAACGTTATTTATTTCCACAAGACAATGGCCTTTTACTTTTTATATGCCCTATAATATCTTTCGCAACATTCTTGTCCTTTAATAGACTTAATGCGAAGCATTTCTTCCCTGCATCCTTCAGGGATGCTCCAATGTGATATGTTCTTTCATCATCTAGGATAAGAAAGCGGTCATGGAAATTACCAATATATTCTATGCTAAGAAATGGATATTGCGTGTTGAAGAGTTTTACATCTGTCTTTGAGAGTGTGGTTCTTTCCAATGTATAAATTCTCACATCCACATTTTTTTTCTTCTTTGCAAGAATATTAAGCGTGTTCAAATCGACATAATTATCAATCAGTAAAACACTCTTTTCTGCACTTTGTATAATATCTACCAACAGACGGAACGCATCATAGATTTGTCCATCATAGAATATCTTCTGTTGTGATTGCTCATGTTCTGATAGGTAGTCGAATAGCTGTTCAAATTTCTCTTCTGATTTCTTTTGATAATCAATCTGTTTTAGTTCAACCTCACTGATACGTTCAAAAAGCAACGCATTGCTGGATATAAATTTACGCATTTCTACAAATGCAGTCATAATCTGAATGCTGACCCGGATAGCTGTTTCGCTCCTTAAAACCGCCGAAAGCATGGCTATTCCCTGTTCATTAAAGACATAGGGTAAATATCTTCTCCCACCTCGACCTTCACTATCACTTCCATCATTTATTTTTGAGGTGCCAAATTGGCACCTCAAAACCTCATACTCATTATCAGTGAGTTGAAAACAGAAATTCATCGGAAATCTCTGTTTATTTCGTTTTACTGCTCTATTTAGTTGTTTAGTTTCAACCTGATATAACATCGCTAGGTCACTGTCCAACATTACCTGCTGTCCTCGTATTACGTAAACCAGATTTTGTATTTGGCTTAATGGTATTTCATCTTCTACTACCGTCATATCCATTTTTTCATTATCTTTGTCCATCATTAATCACCTTTGCTTTTATCCTTTAATGTCTGTGTAAATAATTCTTTTGACAGAATTTCTTCCTCTACAAATAATCTAATAGTTTCAAATGGTAAAGCATCATAATATTTTAATACATATTTAATAAGTGTGCGCTTCATGAGATCTATTTCTTTAGGGTCAGTGCTATATAGTTTTATGATCCTATATTCAACATAGCTCTGATTTACAAAATTAATTTTCTTTTGATCGCTGTCATTCTTCAAGACCTTCATTGCATTCAATACGCTTTTAAGCGTTTTTGCGCTTGCCAATACCGTATTACCTTTAAGTGCATAATGTACATTAGGATAGTTAGCATCAGCCAAAATACAAGCAGCCCTTAATGAAACATCCCATTCGACACGTTTGATTTGAATCTCTTTTATTATTTCCTTTTTTTCCTTAACGTTTCTTTCCTCTGCCATATTTGCTCCCTATTGCACTTTCACAATTTCATTATAGCACCTTTTCCAGTTAATACAATCAAAATATTAACATATATCAAGAAAAAAGCAGAGACATCTGCTTTAAGGTCATGATTATATTTCTTGACACTACCATTATAGCACACTTTCAAATAAAATTTTGTGCACAAAAATGGCAAAATTTCACTCTTAAAACAGATATCTCTTGATTTTCTTAGACTTCAATCCCGGATTCTTGCATTTCTTCTTCATTTTCCAAATCGTAAGTGGTATCTTTTTTTATTTCTAGCTGTCTATCGATTTCTTTCTGTCTTGATCGTAATTTGCTATATTCATCTTCATATTCAAATTTCATACTAACAATAGATTGAGCTGTGCATAGATTAGTTTCTAAAGCTTCTAATTTATGCTCAAAAAATATTAAATCATTATGTAATTGATTTATTGATTTTATAATACGAGAAAAATTGACCCTCCCTACCGGATTTACTGCATCGATTTTCAATAACCTTGATGGTGTTTCGAAAAATATTTCGTTTGTTTTGATAAATATTTGTTTACCTAACAGCTTACCTATTTCTATAGGTTCGTTATAGTTATTATTGCTATTTACTATATCTTGTACCTCTTCCCACGCCTCTTTCATATCCCTAAAAATTCTTCCTCTCACTGATGTGAAGTGAAAGTATTCAGTGATGTCATCTACGGAATAGATTTTATCAGAGAAATAATCCCATTCATCTCTTAGCATCTGAATTTTATTTTCATATTCAATTATCTGATTAGGCAATCTAACAATATCATCCTGAGCTTTATACTTTCTTCTCAAATACTGTTTTTTTAGATTTTCTATTCGTTTGATCTCACTATCAACTTCGAATTTTTCTTTAATAATTGGATTTCCGGAAGCAATTGCTTTTACTTCTGAATAACTAAATGATGATTCCAGGTCTTCTTCTATTTCCCGCATTACAGAACCTTCCAATAGTTGTGTCATATAAGAAGATTTTGTTTCCACCATCTGGTCGAGTAGGTCAGCGGTATTACTACCGCTTTCCCCTCTAAGAACCGTGCGTG
>ERZ894236.1842-NODE-1842-length-12424-cov-10.1024_pt1 | contig 12424 bp, 9 predicted proteins | sample MGYA00380297_ERZ894236 | MGnify/ENA primary metagenome ERZ894236 (study PRJEB32331, sample SAMN06328420) | human gut metagenome | biome: human gut microbiome; feature: stool | host: Homo sapiens | collected 2014-08-04 ... | reverse complement strand
GGATGCCGTTTTTCGCGCCCATGCCGCTGCCGACCATGATGGCGACCGGCGTCGCGAGGCCAAGTGCGCACGGGCAGCTGATGACGAGCACGGAGATGCCGCGCGCGAGCGCGTAGCCGAACGTCTGCCCAACGAGCATCCAGACGATGAACGTAACAACAGCGATGCAGATGACGGTCGGGACGAACACGCCGGAAACCTTATCGGCGATCTTCGCAATCGGCGCTTTCGTGGCGGCGGCATCGCTGACCATGCGGATAATCTGGGAAAGCGTGGTATCTTCGCCGACGCGCGTTGCTTCGCAGCGCAGGAAGCCGGACTGGTTTACGGTCGCGGCGGAAACAGCATCGCCCACGGCCTTATCGACCGGAATGCTCTCGCCGGTGAGGGCGGATTCATTGACGGCGCTGGCGCCTTCCAAGATAATGCCGTCTACGGGGATATTCTCACCGGGGCGCACGGCAAACACATCGCCGCGGCGAACCTCGGAAACGGGCACGGTGACCTCTTGACCATCCCGCACGAGCACGGCGGTTTTCGGCGCGAGGTTCATAAGACCCTTTAAGGCATCGGTCGTGCGGCCTTTGGAGCGCGCTTCCAGCATTTTACCGACCGTGATGAGCGTTAAGATCATGGCGGCAGACTCGAAGTAGAACTCGTGCATGTAGCCCATGACGGCGGCCATATCGCCGCGCATCTGGGCATCTGTCATGGCGAACAGCGCATAAGTGCTGTACAGGAACGACGCGCCCGAGCCGAGCGCCACAAGGGTATCCATATTCGGTGCGCGGTGAATGAGCCCCTTAAACCCGCTGATGAAGAACTTCTGGTTGATGACCATGATGATGACGGTGAGGAGCAACTGGATGAGGCCCATCGCGACGTGGTTGTCTTTGAGAAAATTCGGCAGCGGCCAGCCCCACATCATGTGCCCCATGGAGATGTACATGAGGACAGCCAAAAAGCCAACGGACGCAATGAGGCGCTTTTTAAGCTTTGGAGTTTCGCGGTCTTTCAGGGCATCTTCTGCAGCAGCGTTGGGGCTTGTGCTATTCTGTGCCGCACCTTTTTTGGACGCGCCGTAACCGGCATCTTCCACGGCCTTGATAATACTTTCCGGCGAAGCCGTGCCCTCAATGCCCATGGAGTTCGTGAGCAGGCTGACTGAGCAGGACGTAACGCCCGGCACCTTGCTGACCGCTTTTTCCACACGGGTGCTGCACGCCGCACAGCTCATACCCGTGACGTTATACTGTTCCATTTTCTTCCCTTCCTTTCATAAAAATGCGCCGAAAATTATCGCATCAGCTTTTGCAGTGTGGTGACAAGCTCATCGATGACTTCATCGTTTCCTGCGCGGATGTCGTCCGCTACACAAGTCTTGATGTGGTTTGCGAGCAGCTCTTTCGTAAATGCGTTGAGCGCCGCGTTGGCTGCCGCGACCTGTATGAGGATGTCCGGGCAGTAGGCGCTTTTCTCCACCATGCCGCGAATACCGCGGATCTGCCCTTCGATGCGGTTTAATCTGTGGATGAGCTTTTTGTACTCCTCATCGGAGCGGTGCTTTGTTTTATGACAGCCGCAGCACTTCTCTTCGGTTTTTTCTTCGGTGCAGTCTGTGCACGCTTCCGTATCGGTTGCATTGCTTTTGCAGCAAGCGTACAACTCTTTTTCTTCTGTATGTTCCAACGGAATTCTCCTTCCCGATTTCGCTTTATATACCCTCTTGGGGTATCTTGATTATATACCCACATAGGGTATATTGTCAACTCTTATTTTAGCTTTTTTTCAAAAATATTCTGCCCGGATTTTTGACCTGCATTTAAAGTAAAAAGCACCGCTTGGCTTTTGGCTCAAAACGGTGCTTTGGGTGTGAATCTTAGCTTGACTTACACTTCGTATTCCATTTTCTCCGGCGTCCAGTCCTTGAGGACCTCGAGCATATCGACGGCAGTCTCTTTGGCGCCCTTGAGGTCGTGCTCTTTGTAGTTGCCGCACTCTTCGCGGCGGCTGCCGGGAATCTCGCCCTCAAAACCGCGGATGAACGCGAAGGATTCCTGCACGAGATGCAGGGCATCTAGGCGGCTCACGTTGTCGCGCAGGAGGAAATAGAAGCCCGTGCGGCAGCCCATGGGGCCGACGTAGATGACGGAATCGGACAACGCGGAGTTGCGCGCATACGTGGCGAAAAGATGCTCGAACGTGTGGAGCGCGCCGTTTGAGAGGTAATCTCCGGCGTTCGGCACCTTCATGCGCAGGTCGTAGGTTACAACGTCGCCGTCTATGCGGGAAACGTACATGCCTTTTTTGAGCTTATCATGATTGACGGAAAAGCTGGCGATTTTTTTCATACTCTATCATCACTTTCTTTATAAATTCACGGATTTCTTAGAGTATACCACGCTTTTCTTTGAATTTCAATTCCGTCTTATTTTTCGACGGTGACGGTTTTCGGCTCGTAGCCGGCGTGCCAGACGGTCTGCTTCAAAACGACTTCTTCGACGGGCTTCTTTGTGTAGATACGAGCGAATTTGCCGGCAAGGTCGACCTTTGCCATGCAGTCCGGCTGCTCGTTGAACGCGTTTTCAATGCGCATGGCGCAGTTTTTGCAGTGCATACCCTCGATGTCCATGCGGTAAACGTGATCGTAGTCGTTCACGTTCGTATCCTGCGGCTTGACGTGCTTCACTTCATCGCCGCCACCGCCGCAGCAGCCGTTCTTCAATTTTTTGCGATAGCTGATGACCGCAAAAATACAAATAGCCGCAATCACCACACAGATGATGATCGTAGCAGGGCTGATGTCCGCGCCGGTCGCATTCAAAATATATGTACGCATTTAAACCGCTTCCCTTTATGAAAATAGTTCTTGTGAGAGAAAACTCTTATATACCCTTTAGGGGTATCTTGATTATATACCTCGGCAATATAAAATGTCAAGAGAAAAAGTTAGCGATTTCTAACTTATTTTGAATTCCTGCGTTGCTGCGCGTGTAGAAAAATAAAAAATGCCGCCCGGCACTGTTCTAAACACAGCAGTCGAGCGGCGTTTTCGTTTACTTTTTACGGTTTCGCGTTCCAGAGGGTAACTTTCCCTGTTTCGCGGGTCTTGTTCATATCGATGATGCGCTGGTTAGACGAGCCGCGAAAGCGCAGGGAAATGTCTTTGAGTTCATCGACGAATGCGCCGTCGACGAGCACGTCGAGCAGGGACAGGAATTCGTCCGTGACCTCGCAGCGGTTGCGGCCGCCGTCTTTCAGCATATCGGTCTCCAAGGTGGAACCGGAATAGCACCAGATGTCCTTTTCGGGGTATAGCTTGCGCACGCGGTGCAGAAACGGCACCAAAGCGCGTTGATTCTGCGGCTCCATAGGCTCGCCGCCGAGCAAAGTTAAACCGTTGATGAAACCGGGTGCAAGGGCTGCGAGCACCTCGTCTTCCGTTTCTTTTGTAAACGGCTTGCCGTAGTTGAAATCCCACGTTTCGGCGTTGAAGCAGTTTTTGCAGTGGCGCGTGCAGCCGGAGACGAACAGCGTGACGCGCACGCCGATGCCGTTTGCAATGTCGGTTTTTTTGATCTCACCGTAATTCATGATGGTTTCCTCTATTCATGAAATACCGCACAAAGCGCCTGCCCTGTGCGGTACTGTTTATTCTTGATTTTGACTTAATTACAAGTGCAGCACGCGCTCTTTGATTTCGGCGGTACGGCCCTGGTTCCAGAACTGGGTGCCGATGTAACCGCAGGTGCGGCGGGCGACGTTCATGGTATCCTGGTCGCGGTTGCCGCAGTTCGGGCACTCCCAGACGAGCTTGCCGTCATCCTCGACGATCTGAATCTCACCGTCGTAGCCGCACTTCTGGCAATAATCGCTCTTGGTGTTAAGCTCGGCGTACATGATGTTATCGTAGATATAGCGGATGATCTGCAGGACGGCTTCGAGGTTATTCTGCATGTTCGGGACCTCGACATAGCTGATCGCACCGCCGGTGGAAAGCGCCTGGAACTGCGACTCGAAGCGGAGCTTTTCAAACGCGTCAATATGCTCGGTAACGTGGACGTGGTAGCTGTTTGTGATATACGGCTTATCCGTGACGCCCGGGATGATGCCGAAGCGGCGCTGGAGGCACTTTGCGAACTTGTACGTGGTGCTTTCAAGCGGCGTGCCGTACAGACCGAAGCCGATGGTGGTCTCTGCCTTCCATTTTTCGCACGCAGCGTTCATGTACTTCATGACAGCGAGCGCAAACGGCGTTGCGCTGGGGTCCGTGTGGGATTTGCCCGTCATGTAGCGCACGCACTCGCACAGACCGGCATAGCCGAGCGAAATGGTGGAATAGCCGCCGTAGAGAAGCGCATCGATGGGCTCTCCTTTTTTGAGACGGGAGATTGCGCCGTACTGCCAGAGGATTGGCGCGGCGTCGGACAATGTGCCCTTCAAGCGGTTGTGGCGGCACATGAGTGCGCGGTAGCACAGGTCGAGGCGCTCATCGAAGACCTTCCAGAATTTCTCCATATCGCCGCCGGAGCTGAGCGCAACATCGACAAGATTCAGTGTGACGACGCCCTGATTGAAGCGGCCATAGAACTTATAGTTGCCGTTTTCATCCTTCCACGGGCTTAACGCGCTGCGGCAACCCATGACCGGGAAGCAGTTGCCTTCTTTGAGCTCTTTCATCTTCTTTTCGGAGATATAGTCCGGCACCATGCGCTTTGCGGTGCACTTTGCGGCAAGCTCGGTGAGGTAATAGTATTCGCTGCCGGGGGTAATGTTATCCTCCTGCAAAACATAAATGAGCTTCGGGAATGCCGGGGTAACCCACACGCCCTTTTCGTTTTTGACACCCTCATAGCGCTGGAGCAGCACTTCCTCGATAATCATGGCGAGGTCGCGCTTTTCGCGCTCGTTTTTCGCTTCGTTCAGATACATAAACACGGTGATGAACGGCGCCTGACCGTTCGTCGTCATCAAAGTCACGACCTGATACTGGATGGTCTGCACGCCGCGCTTGATCTCCTCACGCAGACGGCGCTCCACCATTTTGGAGATTTGGGCCTCATCCGGGGAAACGCCAAGCTCGCCGATCTCGACTTCGACCTCACGGCGGATTTTCTCGCGGGAGATCTGCACGAACGGCGCGAGGTGTGCGAGGCTGATGCTCTGGCCGCCGTACTGGTTACTTGCAACCTGCGCGACGATTTGCGTGGCGATGTTGCAGGCGGTGGAGAAGCTGTGCGGCTTTTCAATGAGCGTGCCGGTGATGACCGTGCCGTTTTGCAGCATGTCTTCGAGGTTTACGAGGTCACAGTTGTGCATGTGCTGCGCGAAATAGTCCATATCATGGAAATGGATGATGCCCTGCTCGTGTGCTTCGACGATTTCGCGCGGAAGCAAAATGCGGCGCGCGATGTCTTTGGAGACCTCGCCGGCCATGTAATCGCGCTGGACGCTGTTTACGGTTGGATTTTTATTCGCGTTTTCCTGCTTGACTTCCTCGTTGTTGCACTCGATAAGGCTGAGAATCTGGTTATCGGTGGTATTGGCGCGGCGCGCAAGCGAACGCGTATAGCGGTAACAGATATACTCCTTAGCGACATCGAACGCACCCTGCCCCATGATCTGCTTTTCTACGAGGTCCTGTATTTCTTCCACGGACGCTGCACGCCCCATGGCGACGCACACTCCTTCGACATTTGCAGCGATTGTGCGAATTTGCTCGTTCGTAAGTCTCTGACGCTCGTCGATCTCTTTATTTGCCTTGGAGACAGCGACGATAATCTTAGTGATATCGAACGCTGCTTCCGAGCCGTTTCTCTTAATGATCTTCATGTTTCTTACCGCTCCTTCATACCGCCCGCGGGAGCTGCATGTTTCCAGCCCCTTTGGTTTTCATAATCAGTTTCCATAATTTTCTTTATATTGAATATTTATGCGTAACCACAAGATATTGTGTTCGTTTTTGCGGTTCCTGCCGCAAGCACCCTACCAGTATACACCGAAGTTGGCGTCTTGTCGAGTAGTAAATGCGCTTTATTTTAAATTTCTTTTTGTACCCTTTTACCCATTGTGCAATAAAGCGTGAAAGGGCACTGCAGAGTGGCGCGGCAAAGCGCGGGTTTGGATGTAAAAAAGGGCGGTCATTGACCGCCCTTTCAGGAACCCATGCAACTGGGTTCCCTACGATTTGAATGTCCCCCGGACATTCAAAACAACTTTCCTAATTTTATGTAGGCAAAGAGATTTCGCTTTCTGATGAAAGCAACTTAGGGCGCTGCCCTAAGCACCCGCAGTCTTTTGAAAAAGGCTGGCGAAAACTTTTGTCCACCGTTACGGGAAGCTTCTTTTCTTACTCTTCCTCTGCTTTTTCCGGCAGAAGATCTGTCATGCTTTTGAGGCTGATGCCGAGTGTGGACATATTGTGCAGGAGTGCGGAGGTAGTCGGCTGGATGATTCCGCCTACACCGAGCAGGATAAGCATGAGGTTGAAGCCGACGATGAAACGGTAGTTGCGGTGGATGCGCGCCATGAGCGCAGTGCTGAGCTGACGCAGGGTGACGAGCTCATAGAGATCGCCTGCCGCAACGGTGATGTCCGCGATCTCTCTGGCAATGGCGGCGCCGGTATTGATGGCAACGCCGACGCTTGCTTCGGACAGCGCCGGAGAATCGTTCACGCCGTCGCCGACCATGATAACGGTGCGGCCCATTTCTTTTTCGCGGCGGATGAAGTTCGCCTTATCCTCCGGCAGCACTTCGGCGTAGAACTCGTCTACGCCGACCTCTGCTGCAACGGCTTCGGCGGTCTTGTGGTTATCGCCGGTCATCATGACAACCTTCTTGATGCCGCAAGCGTGCAGAGCACGGATGGCGTCCTTTGCTTCCTTACGCAACGGGTCGGAGATACAGATGACGGCTGCGAGCACACCGGAAATGCACAGATAAAGGTGCGAATACTCGGCCGGAAGTGCGTTGAACTTCGCTTCTTCGCCCTCCGGGATCACGCAGCCCTCGTCTTCAAAAACGAAGTGCGCGCTGCCGATGATGACCTTTTTGCCCTCCACAGTGCTGGAAATGCCGTGCGCGACGACGTATTCCACGCGAGAATGGTACTCTTCGTGGGAGAGGCCGCGGTCCTTGGCTTCGGCCACGACAGCGTTTGCCATGGAGTGCGGGTAATGCTCCTCAAGGCAGGCGGCAAGGCGCAGCATTTCGCTTTCCTCACGGTCGCCGAACGTTTCGATCATGGCGACACGCGGTGTTGCGTACGTCAGCGTGCCGGTTTTATCGAACACAATGGTATCGGCGTTTGCAACGGCCTCCATGAAGCGGCCGCCCTTGACGGAAATATGGTGTGCGCTGCTCTCGCGCATCGCAGACAGCACCGCGATCGGCATGGAGAGCTTTAACGCGCAGGAGAAATCGACCATCAGCACGGCGAGCATCTTTGTGACGTTGCGCGTGAGCAGATAGGTCAGCGCCGTGCCGCCAAGCGTGTACGGCACAAGCTTATCGGCAAGGCGGGAAGCCTTGTCTTCTGCGGTGGATTTCAATTTTTCGGATTCTTCGATCATGCGGACGATACGGTCATAACGACCGCCGCCCATGGCTTTTTCGACGCAGATGACGCACTCGCCCTCTTCGGCGACGGTGCCGGCATACACGTAGCTGCCGACGGACTTCTGCACCGGCAGAGATTCGCCGGTCATAGAGGCTTGATTGACCAAGGCTTCACCCTCGACGACCTTACCGTCGAGCGGAATCATATTGCCCGTGCGCACAACGATGCGGTCGCCCGCCTGAATGTCGCCGATTGGCATGAGCACCTCGGTGCCGTTCGTCTTGAGCCAGACCTTATCGACATTGAGGGACATGGCGCCCGCGAGGTCGGCAACAGACTTTTTGTGCGTCCACTCCTCGAGAATCTCGCCGAGGCGCAGCATGAACATAACGGAGCCTGCTGTATCGAAATCGCCGCGCACAAGAGAAACAGTGACAGCCGTGGCATCAAGCACAGCAACGGAGAGATGACCGTGCAGCAGCGCCTTAACGCCCTCTTTGATGTACTTTGCGGAGCGAATGATGGCAAGCATCATGCGAATGGGCGCCGGGAAGAACATTTTAGCCATAGCGCGGCGCAGCACCGTGAAGACGAGCTTGTCTTCAAACTCGCGGTTCAATGCGCGTGCGGTGTGATCCGGCACAAGCTCCATGCTTTCGGCTTTTGCGAACGAGAATGTCGCGAGCGCACGAATAAGAGATGTGCGGTCGTTTTGATAGACGATGACGGCGTCCTGTGTGCGGTCGTAGACCTTAACTTCCTTTACGCCGTCCACGGCGCGCAGGTAATACTCTAAAATGTCGGCTTCTTTCAGCGTCATGTGGCCGCAGACGAGATGTACACGCATGTGCCCGCGCGCCTCATGCAGAATTTTACACTTCATAACTTTATCCTTCTATGCAACAATATATTGGAAGCTCCGAAAAACAGAGCAGATGAACGAAAAAAGAGAGCCGCTTTCGGCGGCTCTCCGGTAATTCAGACCCGGGATAGACCCGCGATCAAGCTTCGGTGGATTCTTCCGCGGAAGCAGTTTCTTCCGTGCATGCGCAAGCTGCATCTTCGATGACCTCTGCGGCAGCATCGGTAGCGCGCTGCTCGTTGATCTCCTTAGCGTCGGTCAGGATGTCGTTTGCGTTCTCCTTGATGGTCGTGACCGTTGTCATGACGCACTCCTTGGCACGCAGAGCAGCTGCAGTGGTCTCGGTGTAGACCTTCTTAGCATCCTTGCTGCCGAGCACCTTGATGCCGGCGGTACCAAACAGAACACCTGCTGCGAAAAGACCGATTTTTGCCCAATTCATAAAAATACCTCCTGTATTGCGGGCCGCATTTTAACCATGCGGCTCATAAAATTATTTTTTCATGTGTCCGCTGATGAGAGTCAGCACAAAGAACAAAACGGTAAGCCTCGCAAAATGCTTATGCATTTTCATATTCGTTCACCACCTTGTTTGTTCTGGCAAAAGAATAGCACGATTTTTACCTAACTTCAACAGTTTTCACACAAAAAACACAATTTTCTATTATTTGTAAAAAACAACCTGCAAGTTAGCAATACCATTTTGGACAATTTGTTAAAACAGAATCGGTTAGTTTAAACAACCACAGGTTTCATGCCGGCTTTTGCGGTTTCAGTACAGACGCACATACGATATATATACAGCTCAAAAGAAACATTTTGGCAATTTTCGAACCAAAAAGACGAAATTACTCCATTTAGACTTTCAATATAACTTTCTCTTTCCGCAGCATTGGAATACAGCGGTTTACATTGCACTTATAGGAACAATTAGACGCGCCACAGGTATTCTCTATTTCCCACTCTGTACGGTACACGAGGACAGACAACAAAGCGTGCGGCACGGGAAGCCCCATAAAGGCTGCTCATTACCGTTTCGGTTCTACGTACTCCTTTTGTTTCATCGTTTTTGCACCCTAACGACTTTGTTTTTGGGTTAGTCGAAACAAACTTACAAGCTTATTGTACGCCTGCTTCTTTCGCTTGTCAAGAGCCATGTGTAAAAGCAGGCGCTTTTTTAGAAATGAGACCTGTGCGCATAGGCTTCTTCGGTGACACCTTGCGTAAGCCGCTCGAAAAACAGGGTATCCCCTACCACCTTGCCGTGACGCTTATACAAAATAAGCTGCAAAAGTCCGCTTGTTTGGTTTTGCAATATCCCCATCGGACGTTTTAGTCCCATTTTTCGCTGAAAACGACGAAAGCACGAGTCATACAGAATGAAGCGTGCAAATATATCGGCGTGAAGCCCGACCTCTATGACCCGGAGACGATCTTTGCGAACACGCACCGCAGCTACTTCACATCGGAGATGGATAATACCGAGCGCGAAGCGCGCTACAATGGTTGGCAGAAAGCCGTGCGACAAGCGCTGACGCACTAAAGCTTATTGAATTTCAAAACGCATATTCGCAAGGCAAAACCGCGAATATGCGTTTTTTCACTATTTTTACACCTTGCGGTTGACAACGCACGCGGTTTTGTAATAGACTGGAGATAACGCCGAAATGCGGCGAAGATTCTTGGGATAAGAGGTAAGTTTACTATGAAAAAAGGTGCGAAACGCAACCAAATTATCAGCGAGCTTTTACATGTGACGGATGAGGAATTCACGGATGAGGAATTGATTCATCAGCTGATTGCAACGGAAGTCACAAAAAACGCAGACAAGGACGAGCACATGACGTTTGGGCAGCGTGCCGCAGACGCAGTGGCGCGCTTTGCGGGCAGTTGGGCGTTTATTTTCAGCTTTATCGCCGTCATGGTCATTTGGATGGTCATAAACCTCGTTTTGGGTTCGAGAGCATTTGACGAATACCCGTTTATTCTGTTAAACCTCGTGCTTTCGTGCATCGCTGCCGTGCAAGCGCCGCTCATCATGATGAGCCAGAACCGCCAAGAAGCAAAAGACCGTCAGCGTGCAGAGAATGACTATAAGATCAACTTAAAAAGCGAGCTCATCATCGATGATCTGCACAAAAAGCTCGACCTTGTTCTGGAAAACCAAAAGAAGATCAACCGCCGCTTGGATAAGATTGAAGCGGAGATTGCGCCGGAAAACGAGGAAAAATAACGCTTTACACATAAAGATTTGGGAATTGTATTAAAAAAGCATCACCATCCGTAAAGGAACGACGGCGGATATCTCCGCCGTTTTGGAACAGAAAAAGCAGATGCACCCGATGTGGATTCGGGGCATCTGCTTTTTGCTGTCTTTCGATTTCAAATTTTACTCTGCTTCGCTCAAAAGCATACGGTCATTATCGAGGGCTTTGCCGGCGGCTTGCTTGAAGCGGTCGAGGAGGTCGGCAACAGTCATGTGGGCACGCTCTTCGCCGGTGACGTCCAGAATGATCTTACCGGCGTTCATCATGATGGTGCGGTTGCCGAGCTCCAGTGCGGACTGCATATTGTGCGTAATCATCATGCACGTGAGGTGGTTTTCCTCCACAGTGTTTTTCGTGATCTCGAGCACCTTTTCGGCGGTGGCGGGGTCAAGCGCGGCGGTGTGCTCATCGAGCAGAAGGAGCTTCGGCGGGTTATATGTGGCCATCATAAGCGTGAGCGCCTGACGTTGGCCACCGGAAAGCAAACCCACGGGCTGGGTCATGCGGCCTTCGAGCCCCATACCGAGCAGGGAGAGGCGTTCGCGAAACGCCTGTCTGTCCTTGCGGGAGATGGAGCTGAGCCAACCGCCGTGCCCCGCTGCGAGCGCGAGGTTTTCTTCGATGGTCATGCCCGGTGCGCTGCCGCGCATGGGGTCCTGAAACAGGCGGCCGATGCTGCGGGCACGCTTATACTCCGGCATGAACGTGATGTCCTTGCCGTCAAGCTCGATCTTGCCGCTGTCTGTGAAAAAGCTGCCAGAAATAGCGTTGAAGAGCGTGGATTTGCCCGCGCCGTTTGCGCCGATGACGGTGATGAAATCGCCCTTTGCGGCATAGAAGCTGAGGTCTTCGATCGCCTTTTTGGCGTTGACCGTGCCGGGGTTGAAGGTCTTCGAGATATGCGTGAGTTTAAGCATGGGTGCGCTCCTTTCCGAAACGGCGCTTCAGATACGGAAGCTGTTTTTTGAGGTACGGCCCGGAGATTGCCAGAATGACAATAACGGACGAGACGAACTTGAGCATGAACGCGGGCAGGTTGAACCGCAGCGCGATGGTATACACAAGGCGGAACACGAACGCACCGACGACCATGCCGAAGATACGCAGCGGAATTTTGCCCTTGCCGAAGAACGCGCCGCCGATGAGGAGCGATGCCAGCGCAACCGTAACCATGCCGGTGCCGATATCGATGCTGACAGACTTTTGCGACTGCGCGAGCAAGCAGCCTGAAAGCGCCGTAAACGCATTGGAAATGCACAGGCCGATGATGGTCGTTTTAACCGGGTTAATGGACGAGGAGCGAACCATGTCCGGGTTATTGCCCGTCGCACGAATGGCGAGGCCGAGGCGTGTGCGGAGGAAAAGTCCCAAAACGACCGCCACGAGTACAACCGTGATGATGATGACGATAAGCTTATATTGCCCCGCAAGCGGTGTGTTTTCGAGCACCGAACGCATTTTGGTGAAGACCGTATCGGAATTATTGAGGTTCAGAAGCGACGCGCCGTTCATGATGCCGATGTTGACGGAATAAAGCGCGGTATTGACGATGATGCCGGCAAGCAGACTATCAATACCCATTTTCGTCTGCAAAAGAGCCGTGACGAAGCCGGAAACCATGCCGATCGCCATAGCGGCGGGGATTGCCAGAAACGGATGCCCGGAAAGCGCAACGGACGCGCCGACGACCGCGCCGAGCGTGAAGCAACCGTCTGTGGAAAGGTCGCATACGTTC
>ERZ894236.1825-NODE-1825-length-12662-cov-8.46704_pt1 | contig 12662 bp, 10 predicted proteins | sample MGYA00380297_ERZ894236 | MGnify/ENA primary metagenome ERZ894236 (study PRJEB32331, sample SAMN06328420) | human gut metagenome | biome: human gut microbiome; feature: stool | host: Homo sapiens | collected 2014-08-04 ... | reverse complement strand
GTTCTCTACACACCGGGAGTTGCAGAGCCCTGCCGGCAGATTGCCGCAGACTATCACAAGTCCTTTGAACTTACCAGAAGAAATAACCTGGTAGCAGTTATTACAGATGGAAGCGCTGTACTTGGGCTGGGGGATATTGGCCCGGCGGCAGGTATGCCGGTCATGGAGGGAAAATGCGCCCTGTTTAAGGAGTTTGCAGATGTGGATGCATTTCCCATCTGTATTAATTCAAAGGATGTGGACACCCTTGTGCAGACCATTTATCTGATTTCTCAAAGCTTCGGAGGAATTAACCTGGAAGATATCGCAGCACCCAGATGCTTTGAAGTGGAAAAACGGCTAAAAGAGCTGTGTGATATCCCGGTATTTCACGATGACCAGCATGGAACCGCAATTGTAGTTGCCGCCGCCTTGCTGAATGCCTGCAAATTGATTGGTAAGGAAATGGGAAACATGCGGATTGTGATTAATGGAGCCGGTGCGGCAGGTATTGCAATCGGAAAACTGTTAATCAGTATGGGATTCGGAAATATCATCATGTGTGATATCAATGGGATGATTTGTGAGGGGGATCCGGGGTTGAATCCGGGACAGGAGGAGATTGCCCATCTCAGCAACAAGGATAAGGAGCACGGGAGCCTGGCTGATGCCATGAAGGGGGCGGATGCATTTGTCGGCGTTTCCCGTCCCGGTCTGGTGACAAAGGAGATGGTAGGCAGCATGAATCAGGGGATTGTCTTTGCCATGGCGAATCCTGTACCGGAAATCATGCCGGAGGAGGCGCTTAAAGGGGGGGCCGCAGTGGTTGGCACCGGTCGCTCGGATTATCCCAACCAGATTAACAATGTGCTGGTATTCCCTGGCATTTTCAAAGGCGCGCTTTCTGTCAGGGCCGGTGAGATTACAGAAATGATGAAGCGTGAAGCTGCTTATGCGATTGCCGAAATGATACCGGAGGAAGAATTGGGAGTGGATTATATTATTCCTTCACCACTTAACAGGCAGGTAGCGGACGTGGTGGCCGGAGCTGTGGCAAGAATAGCAAAGAGAGAAGGAATCGCAAGAATCAAGGGATAGTGGGGAAATCTGCCAACCGCATGGAAATTAAGTTTTATGCGGTTGACAATTTCTTTCTATGCGGATTTGGTTGATTAAGAGCAGGGTTTCATTGGGCTTTTGTTTAAACCAGCCCACATGGCCGTCAGTGAAATATGTTGTTAATTTATAGCAATCCATTGCAGGCAATCCTGATTCTGACCGGCCTTCTGGGGCTTAGCAGTGCAGGGCATAATTTTGATAAATGCTCCAATGAAAGGAGACGGGCTCTCCGGAGGTCTCCTGGGTGACGCGGTCCATATAAAACCAGCGGGCAGCAGATGAAACCTGTTCCTGACAGGATGCCTCTGTTTTCCATAGTCCGTCCCAATCTTCCTGGCGGCAGAGACGGATCATGTCGAGTAAAGGGCCGTCGCTGTGCCTAAACGCCGCCAGATTTGAAGGCAGGCTGAAAAAGGGAGCCTGGAAAAAGAGATACGCCTGCCAGATAAGCCTCAGCAGCCGGTCTTTATGAAGGGAACCATAAATCAGCCGGATGTGTTGAGCCAGGAGGCAAGGCCTAAGTATCTGAGGCTGCCTGTAAAGGCGCTCTAATTCATCTAAATACTCCGGCGCGGCATTTTTTAAGCCGTACCACTGAGCATAACTGAACAGCGGACCAAATGCATGGCATAAATCCATCACCGCATCCCTGCGCAGTGAGAAAAAGGCCTGGATGTTCCTCTCCAGTTCCCCATTTGGAAGTTGAACCGTTACGGAGGCCCCCGCCTTCCTGACCAGAGTGATATAGCCCTGTTCTTTTAACCAGCAATAAGCGGTCTTGGCTATGCCCAAAGAAACAGGAAACCATTGGCTGACTTTTCCGTTTTAGGCAGTGGATCTTTATGTCGATGGGTACCGAACTTAATTTGCGCCGCCAGCAGTTTATATATAATCTGACGTAATTCCATCGCCCTATCCGGACGTCTTTCTTCCTTGATAAAATCTTGCTGATGAAGAGACTGTGTCTGACACACATTATTTATAGCAATAGCATGTATAGCCAGGCTTTTCTACCAGTTAATGAAACCCAAAATTTAAATTGCATACGATTATAGACCGCAAAGGTGTTTACAAAAATGTTGAAAAGTGATATCCTGTAAACAGCGTTATTTTTGTTAATAAATAACGGGTGGAGGTTAAGGACAAATGAAACTGATTAAGACAGTGGACGCAGAGGGAAGCGTACTGTGTCACGATATCACGCAGATTATCAAAGGCGTCACCAAGGATGCAGTGTTTCGCAAGGGGCATGTGGTGACAAAGGAGGACATCCCCGTACTTTTAAGTGTTGGCAAGGACCAGCTTTATGTGTGGGAGAAGGAAGAGGGGATGCTCCATGAGAATGATGCGGCAGAGATACTCTGCGCCATGTGCAGGGGCGCACATATGGAACGCTGCCAGGCAAAGGAAGGGAAGATTGAACTGACTGCTTCCTGCGACGGCCTTTTAAAGGTTGACAATGACGGGCTAAAGGCAGTTAATGGTTTTGGGCAGATGATGATTGCCACCCGCCACGGCAACTTCGCGGTAAAGAAGGGGGACAAGCTGGCAGGCACCAGGATTATCCCGCTGGTGATTGAGGAAGAGAAGATGGCAGCTGCAAAGGAGGCGGCCTTCCGGGCATCCAAGGGAAGGCCGATTCTGGAACTAAAGCCGTTCGTACATAAAAAAGTAGGCATTGTCACCACGGGCAATGAAGTGTTCCACGGGCGCATCAAGGATACCTTTACACCTGTCATTGAAGAGAAAATCAATGAGTTTGACACGGAGGTCATTGGCCACGTGACCTGGGATGATGATGATACCAAGGTGACGGCCAGTATCCTGGACATGATTAAAAAGGGAGCCGACGTGGTAATCTGTACCGGCGGCATGAGCGTTGACCCGGATGACAAGACGCCTCTTGCCATCCGCAACACAGGTGCCAGGGTGGTTTCATACGGGGCGCCGGTGCTTCCGGGTGCCATGTTCCTTCTGGCCTACCTTGAGGTGGCAGAAGGGGATGAAAGGCGTACCGCTGCCATCATGGGGCTTCCGGGTTGTGTGATGTATGCAAAGCGCACCATATTTGACTTGGTGCTGCCACGGATCATGGCAGACGATGAGGTGACGGCCAAAGACTTAGCAGCCCTTGGACAGGGAGGCCTCTGCCTGAACTGTCCGGTCTGTACCTTCCCCAACTGCGGATTTGGAAAAGGACTGTAGGGAGGATTGGCAATGATGGAATTTACACATTTTGATGAACAGGGCAATGCCCTGATGGTGGATGTGGGAGACAAGGCGGACACCAAGAGGGAAGCAGTGGCAAAGGGCAGCATTTTCATGAGCAGTGAATGTCTGAAAAAGGTGTCGGAAGGGACCATGGCAAAGGGAGATGTGCTTGGGGTCGCCAGGGTAGCAGGTATCATGGGGGCAAAACGTACCTCTGACCTGATTCCGTTATGCCACATCCTGAACCTGACAAAACTGAGCATTGATTTTACGGTCATAAAAGAAAAGAATGAGATTCAGGCAGCCTGTACGGCCAGGACCACCGGCAGGACAGGAGTGGAGATGGAGGCGCTGACAGGTGTCACGGTTGCGCTCCTGACCATCTATGACATGTGCAAGGCGGTGGACAAGACCATGGAACTTGGCAATATTTATCTGGAACACAAATCCGGAGGCAAGAGCGGGGAGTTTCATAACCCCAGGAAATGATACTGGAGCATTTTACTATGAAAGATTCATTTGGAAGGAATATTGACTATATGAGGATATCCATCACGGACCGGTGCAACCTGCGGTGTAAGTACTGCATGCCGGACGGGGTGGAAAACCTGGCGCGCTCGGAAATCCTGTCCCTGGAGGAGATTGAGGCCATTGCCATCTGCGCCGCCGGGCTTGGCATCAGCCGGATTAAGGTGACTGGGGGGGAACCGCTGGTGCGCAGGGACTGCTGCCGGCTGGTGAAGCTGTTAAAATCCATACCCGGCATCGAGAAGGTAACCATCACTACCAACGGCGTCCTGTTGGACCGGTATCTGGAGCCGCTCCTAGAGGCGGGGATTGACGGGATTAACATCAGCCTGGATACCCTGGACCCGTGTATGTATGAGAGGATTACGGGTTTTGACAGGCTGGCCTGCGTGATGAAGACCATAGAGCAGTCCCCCGGCCTCCCTGTAAGGATTAAGATTAATGCGGTTTCCATTGATTTTAGTTCCATGGGCGGGGAAGGCTGCAACGGAGCAGGGGGAAGCTGGTGGAAGGAACTGGTGGGACTGACCGGCCGTTATCCGGTAGATGTACGTTTTATTGAAATGATGCCCATCGGATATGGAAAGCAGTTTAAGACCATCAACCACAAGGAACTGCTGGAGGAGATGCACAGGGAATACCCGGGGCTTGCAGAGGACCATACAGAACACGGTTATGGACCGGCTGTGTACTACCGGATACCAGGCGCCCTTGGAAGCGTTGGACTCATCAGCGCCATCCACGGGAAGTTCTGTGATGAATGCAACCGTGTCCGCCTGACTTCACAGGGCTTTTTAAAGACCTGCCTGTGTTATGAGGACGGCGTGGACCTGAGGGCAATCCTGAGGGAGGGATTAGATACGCCTGAGGGCGGCGGCCACTACCACTGGCCTCTGAGGGGATGTCCGGGAGAGGAGAAGCTTCAGGCCCGTCTGGCTGCCGCCATGGAAAGGGCTATTGAGGACAAGCCTGCGGCCCATTGTTTTGAGCGGCCGGGTAAAATAACGGAATCACACAATATGATTGCAATAGGAGGATAATGGAAGGGTTATGGGAGACGTGACAGAGAAAAAGGAAAGCCTGCAAATGGACGGGCCGGGTAATGGTGAGGAAGGCCTGCCTCCCGCAGGGGTTGTGAAGGCTATCTGCATCAGTGATGTCAGGGGAATTGAAAAAAGGGCCATTGAGGAAGGCCATTTCCTGGTGGATTTTGGAATCGAAGGGGATGCCCATGGAGGAAACTGGCACCGCCAGGTCAGCCTGCTTTCCTATGACAAGGTCAAGGCGTTTAACGAGAGAGGAGCTGATGTGGGAGACGGGGCCTTTGGGGAGAACCTGGTGGTGGAAGGTCTGGACTTCCGTTCCCTGCCGGTGGGCACAAAGCTGTACGCGGGAACCGTGGAACTTGTGATGACCCAGATTGGGAAGGAATGCCACAGCCATTGTGCCATCTATAAACGCATGGGTGAATGCATCATGCCAAGGGAGGGCGTGTTTGCCAAGGTACTGAAGGAAGGCATCATCCGACCTGGTGATGAAATGCGCGTGAAACTGCCGGATGAGAACCGGCCATTTACAGCCGCGGTCATAACCCTCAGTGACAAAGGGGCCAGGGGCGAAAGAAAGGATGAAAGCGGTCCTGCGGCAAAGGAAATGCTGGAGCAGGCAGGCTATGAGGTGGTGGAAACCCTTCTCTTACCCGATGAACCGGCCCTGTTAAAGACCCAGCTGATGCGCCTGGCTGACGGCAGGCAGGTGGATTTAATCCTTACCAGCGGCGGGACCGGGTTCTCCCTGAGGGATCAGACGCCGGAGGCAACCATGGCAGTGGCGGACCGGAACGCCCCCGGTATTGCGGAGGCAATCCGCTACAAATCCCTTCAGATTACGGACAGGGCCATGTTAAGCAGAGGAGCGTCCGTAATCCGCAAAAAGACGCTGATTGTTAACCTTCCTGGAAGTCCCAAGGCGGTAAAGGAAAGCCTTGGATTCATCATGGATTCCCTGGAACATGGCATAAGGATACTGCGCGGAAGCGCATCCGAGTGCGCCAGACACTGAATGGCGGGTATGGGGCGGACAACAGACGGGGCCGGCAGCGCGACGCAGACCGGCAATGGCCGGCCCAACGCCCGTTTTCAACATGAACAGATATGACCGGCCGGCCCACCTGTCATGGGTGGGCTTTTGCCTGAGATTCGATATAGTCATACGAGTATAACGAATGGGTATTGCCTGTCTGTAATATATTATTTTCTATTAAAAGGAGAAGCGGATTATGAAAAAACACATTACCATGATGATGGCTGCCATGATGGCTGCAGCCGTACTGGCAGGATGCGGGACGTCCAAGGAAGCGGCAACCACAGCAACGTCTGCCGGGACAGCGTCCACAGAGGCAGCAGAAGCTGAAAACAAGACAGACGCCAAAACCAAGGCTGGGACTGAGGCGCAGGCAGGGACAGATACCAAGGCGGAGGCGGCTCCGGGCCAGGACACCGAAATCCTGGTGGCGGCAGCTGCCAGCCTTAAGAATGCCTACGAGGAGGAACTGATTCCCATGTTCCAGGACAAGTACCCTGGCGTTACGGTTAAGGGAACCTATGACAGTTCAGGCAAGCTGCAGACACAGATCGAGGAGGGCCTGGAAGCGGATGTGTTCATGTCGGCAGCACCCAAGCAGATGACCGCCCTTGACGGGGAAGGGCTGATTGTCTCTGACACCGTCACCAACCTGCTGGAGAACAAGATCGTGCTGATCGTGCCCTCTGACAGCGATTCGGGTTTTACCAGGTTTGAGGATATTGAAAAAGCTGAGAGCATTGCACTGGGGGATCCGGCCAGTGTCCCGGTGGGGCAGTATTCAGAAGAAGCATTGACGAGTCTGGGGATTTGGGATAAAATTCAGGATAAGGTAAGTTTTGGCACGAACGTGACAGAGGTACTGAACCAGGTGGCGGCAGCCAGCGCGGACGCGGGCATCGTGTATGCAACGGATGCAGCCAGCATGGCAGACCAGGTCAAGGTTGTTGCAGAGGCCCCGGAGGGCAGCCTGGCCAAGAAGGTAATCTACCCGGTTGCTGTTGTGAAGGACACTGCCAATGCGGAGGCGGCCGGGAACTTTGTTGAATTCCTGAAAACAGACGAAGCCATGAAGGTGTTTGAGTCCTACGGATTTACAAAGGGAGAATGATAATGGGAGAGGGGATGCATACATGGATTGGTCACCCATACTGATATCGATGAAGACAGCCGGCCTGTCAATTATAATTACGTTTTTTCTTGGGATTTTTGCTGCCTGGGCAGTGGTGAGTCTTAAAAATGAGGGGTGGAGGCTGTTCTGGGACGGTGTGCTGACACTTCCGCTGGTGCTTCCGCCTACGGTGGCCGGATTTTTCCTTCTATATATATTTGGGGTCAAACGCCCGGTGGGGCAGTTTTTTATTGACTATTTCAGCATCAAGATTGCATTTTCCTGGGCAGCCACCGTGATTGCGGCCGTGGTCATGTCCTTCCCGCTGATGTACCGGTCGGCCAGGGGCGCATTTGAACAGGTGGACCAGGACCTGGTGGCGGCGGCCAGGACCCTGGGGATGAGTGAGTGGTGTATTTTCCGGAAGGTATTGATTGCCAACGCAGTGCCGGGGGTTGTCAGCGGAGGCGTCCTGGCCTTTGCAAGGGGCCTTGGGGAGTTTGGCGCCACGGCCATGATAGCAGGCAACATTGCGGGCAGGACAAGGACCCTGCCCATGGCGGTTTATTCCGAGGTGGCTGCCGGGAACATGGATAAGGCATACGGTTATGTGGCCATCATTGTGGTGATTGCGTTTATTTCGGTTTTTCTTATGAACTGGACGGCCCTTCGGACCGGAAGCAGGAGGGGTTAGGATATGATTGCAGATGCAGGGCATGAGCTTTGTTTGGGAGTGGATATAAAAAAGAAGCTGAAGGAATTCAGCCTGGACATTGGATTTGAGACGGGAAAGGGATGCCTGGGAATACTGGGGCCCTCGGGCTGCGGCAAAAGCATGACCCTTAAATCCATTGCAGGCATCGTAAGGCCGGATTCCGGCAGGATAGCGGTTCAGTATGCCAAGGGGGAAGCGGCAGGGGGAAGGGTGCTTTACGATTCATCCCTAAAGGTCAATGAACGGCCCCAGGTGCGCAGGGTAGGTTACCTGTTCCAGAATTACGCCCTGTTTCCCAACATGACAGTGGAACAGAACATACTCACCGGTTTAAACAGCAGGGGCGGCAGGAAGGCAGTGTCCGGGAAACGCCGGCCCCTGACACAGAAGGAGAAGGATGGGAAAGTCAGGGAAATGCTCACAAGGTTCAGGCTGGAAGGGCTGGAAAAACGCTATCCCGCACAGCTGTCGGGAGGACAGCAGCAGAGGGTGGCCCTGGCCCGCATCCTTGCATATGAGCCTGAGGTGCTTTTGCTGGACGAACCGTTTTCAGCCATGGATACCTATCTCAGGGAAGGGCTGAGGCTGGAACTGGCCGGTGTCCTTAAGGATTATGACGGGGTCAGCGTCTTGGTGACCCATGACAGGGATGAGGCGTACCAGCTCTGTGACAGCCTTCTTCTGCTAGACAGGGGAAGGGTGCTGGCGGGCGGGAAGACCAGGGACATATTCCAGTGCCCGGTCACGTGCCAGGCCGCCAGGCTCACGGGCTGCAAGAACATATCCAGGATAGAACGTCTGGGCGCGCGGCGCATCAAGGCGTTGGACTGGGGCGGGCTGGAGCTTTCAACGGACCGGGATGTGGACGGTTCCATCACAGCGGTTGGAATCAGGGCACATGATTTTGAACCCCTGTCCGATGGGGAAGCAGGGCAGTGGAAAGGCAGGGAAAACGCCAACCTGATCCAGGTGGAATCGCCCAATATTTCCGAGATGCCCTTTGAGTGGTATATCACACTGTCCAACGGCCTGTGGTGGAAAAAGGAAAAGGATATCCATACCCACAACACCGCCGGGCTTGTACCAGGTTGGCTGCGGGTGGAGCCATCGGCATTGCTGCTGCTCACAGGCGGGTTAAATGGATAAAAGGAGAAGGTGGATATGAGGACAGGCGCTGTGGTTGTTGCGGCAGGGCACAAGAGTTCTGTAAGCAGTTTTTCGCCCATGCTTCCCATCGGGGACAGTACGGTCATCAGAAGGATCATCATTACCCTTAAGCGGTCCGGGATTGACCCGGTGGTGGTGGTTACAGGGAAACAGGGGGATGAGGTGGAGAAGCACATAGCAGGCCTTCGCGTCATCTGCCTGCGCAATCAGAATTATGGGAATACCCAGATGTATAACAGCATCTGTCTGGGCTTAAACTACATTGAGGACCTGTGCGACCGGGTATTTATCCTGCCTGCAAAGTTCCCCATGTTCCTTCCGGAAACCATAAAGCGGATGATGGATATGGATGCCCAGGTGGTCTGCCCTGTATTTGAGGGGAGAAGGGGACATCCGGTGCTGGTTTCCAGCAATATCATCGGTAAACTGCTGAATTACAAGGGGGAAAAAGGGCTCCGCGGCGCCCTCAGGCAGGTGGATGTGGACCGGTGCGCGTGGGAGGTTGAGGTGGAGGACCAGGGAATCATCCTGGCAGTGGAAACGGATGAGGACCGTGCCCAGGGTAATCTTGACAATGAGCGGCTGGACATTTTCCCGCAGATCCAGCTGACGCTGGAGCGGGATGAAGGGTTCTTCGGTCCGTCCGTGGCACAGTTTTTATCATTGATTGACCATACGGGGTCCATGCAGACTGCCTGCAGGCAGATGCACATGTCCTACACCAAGGGATGGAAGATCTTAAAGGCAGCGGAAAAACAGCTTGGATACCCCCTGCTGATTACCCAGTCAGGCGGGGCAGAGGGCGGTTCGTCCCTGCTGACCCCGAAGGCTAAGGATTTCCTGGCCCGTTTCCTGGGGATGGAGAAGGAACTGAGGGAGGATGCGCTAAAACTATATCAAAAATATTTTTCCATGGAGGATCATACAGGTCTATGAAGGCATTATTTGAAGAGTTATCCAATGTATTGGCAAAAGGGGAGGAGGCCGTGCTGGTCACAATCATAGCCAGCTCCGGCTCCACGCCCAGGGGCACCGGTTCACGCATGCTGGTGAGGCAGGACGGCTCCATCAAAGGGACCGTGGGCGGCGGCGCAGTGGAATACCAGGCCATACTCACGGCCAGGGAGGCCATGGAACATAAAGCTTCCTATACCAAGGGATTTACCCTGAACCGGAACCAGGTGGCTGATATCGGCATGGTGTGCGGCGGCAACGTGGTGGTTTACTTTCAGTATATCCGCCCGGATGACGGGGACTTTGCAGTCTTGTGCACAAAGGTGCGGGAAGCGCTTGGCAGGGATGAGGACAGCTGGCTGCTCCTTGATATATCGGACGAGACCTGCTGGCAGATGGGGCTTTACAGCAAAAGCACAGGCCTTCTGGGCATGGATATGCCGGGACAGGCGCTGCAGGAACCGATTTTTACAAGCAGGACCCTTCAACAGGAGGTTGGGGGACGTAAATACTACATTGAACCCCTGGTCCAGGCAGGGACGGTCTATATCTTTGGCGGCGGACATGTGGCCCAGGAACTGGTGCCTGTCCTGTCCCATGTGGGATTCCGGTGCGTGGTCATGGATGACAGGGAGGAATTTGCCAACAGGGAGGTATTCCCCCAGGCAGCAGCAACCATTGTGGGGAACCTGGAAGGGATTGGCAGCTATATTGACATCAGGCCCTGTGATTATGTGTGCGTCATGACCAGGGGACATCAGTTTGACTATTATGTACAGCGCCAGGCCCTGACCATGAAGCCGGGCTATATCGGCATCATGGGAAGCAGGAATAAAATCAGGGTGGTAACGGATAAACTGCTGGCGGACGGTTTTACAAGGGAAGAGATAGAAGCCTGCCACATGCCCATCGGGACGGATATCCGGGCAGAGACACCGGCAGAGATAGCAATCAGTATTGCGGGCGAGCTGATCTGTGAGCGGGCTGCCAGGATGGGACGCAGGAAGTAAGGATAAGACTTCGTTAAATAAAATACAAAAATTTTTAGGAAACCTAAAAGAATTTGTATTTATAAACAAAAACAAAGGATGTACGGTCTGAAAGATCATCTATATTGCGGATTGTGCGGCTGCGGATTCCGGGCTATAATCAGGGTATCCAAATGATAAGCAGAATACTTTGAAAGAAGGGAACGCAGATGGCAGTAATCTCAATCATACTTGCATACGGCATCCTCAGTGTGGATCTGTATGGCGTCATCAGGGATAACATCCGCAAATAAAATGGGAAGCAATTGACCAAATGATAGGAAAAACAGTCAGGAACACAGGGCAAGGCCGTTGGTTCCCGGCTGTTTTTGTGCGTTTATGGCTTTCCTTAAATTGTAATTTATGTTAAGATAATCTGTACGGGAAACAGGACGTGTAGGAATGATGCAGAGGATGGTGGATGGGCATGGATGCTTACTATAAGGACAAAGGCAGCTGGAACCGGTCAGACAGGCTTTTTCGCGCGCTGGCCCTTGACGGGCGGATGGAGCGGAGGGCCCGGAGGGGAAGCGGGCCGTATGTGATTTCCTTAACAGGCGGAGGCGGTAAAACATCCCTAATCCGCCGTCTTGCATGGGAGGGGATGGAACAGGGCCTTAAGGTTCTTGTGACCACCACCACCCACATGGCCGTGCCGCTGCGCCTGGGCGTTTTTTCCGGCAGCGGACAGGACGTGAAGGAAATGCTTGACCGGGAACACGCTGTTGTGGTCGGACAGACCAACGGGGCAGGGAAAATCTCCTACATGGGGGATGGGGCCTACGGGTCATTATGCCCCCTGGCCGACCTGGTCCTGGTGGAGGCGGACGGGGCCAAGCGGCTGCCTCTTAAGGTGCCGCGGGGCAACGAGCCGGTCATACCGGACAATACGGATTTAATCCTCTGTGTCAGCGGCCTTTCAGCCGCAGGCAGCCTGGCGGCGGAAACGTGCTTCCGTCTGGATGCGGCGCAGCGTATCATGGAGGCCCATGGGCGTAAGGATTACAATGGAGGGGAAGGTGGACCGTGGCGGATTACCCTGGAGGATATGGGCTGCCTGATGCGTTATGGGTATCTGGAGCCGCTCCGGGCCCAGTACCCGCGCACAGAGGTCCTCCCTGTATGGAACCAGGCCGACACCAGGGAACTGGGGCTGGCGGCAGCCGGGCTTTTGGATGAGATGAAGGAGGATGGCGGGATTGCAGCAGGCCGGCTGCTGGGGGAAGAATCCGCCGGACTATTTTAATATGAAGATATCGTTTATCTATATGGCGTCCGGATATGGCAGAAGGTTCGGATCCAATAAACTGTACGCCCGGCTGGACGGCAGGCCGCTGTACCGCCATGGGCTGGAATGCCTGCTGGCGGCGGCCGGGGAACTGAAGGAAAAAGATGGATTTGACGTGGGCCTGATACTGGTCAGCCAGTACCGGGACATACTGGAGGATGGGAAAAACCTGGGACTTGAGACCGTATATAACGGTTTCAGCAGCCAGGGGATTACGGCGTCCCTGCGCCTGGGCACGAAAGCCGCGGGGGAGGACACGGACATCCTTCTGTTTTTTGTGGCGGACCAGCCCTATATGAAGGGCCCTACGGTGGCTTCCTTTGTCCGCGGGTTTGCAGGGTGCGGATATGGGATTGGCTGTGTGAAAAGCGGGGACAGGAAAGGGAATCCCGCGGCATTTTCCGGCAGATACAGGCAGGAACTGCTGGCGCTTTGGGGAGACCGGGGCGGAAGCGTGATCATGAAGGCGCATCCCGGGGA